>Ga0272446_1000334_pt1 | contig 74809 bp, 78 predicted proteins | sample YNPCB0061_FD_194587 | JGI IMG/M metagenome (GOLD analysis project Ga0272446, IMG submission 194587) | Hot spring microbial mat communities from Yellowstone National Park, WY, United States - YNP-CB-006-1 | ecosystem: Environmental > Aquatic > Thermal springs > Hot (42-90C) > Sediment | place... | reverse complement strand
GTGGACATGACGCCGTAGCCCATGATGGCCTGGATGTCCTCGACCTTTTCGAGTTGCACGCCGACGCCTTTTTCGGCAGCAACCTCCTCGATCAGCTTGAGGGTGGTCTTGCAGTTGGCACAGCCGGTGCCGAGTACCTTGATGTCCATGTTTTCTCCAGGATCACAACACGAGATTGAACACATAGCCCACCAGCAGAATGCCGGCGGCCACCACACCCGCGAAGGTGGCGATGAGCCGGGGCTTCAGCACCTTGCGCAGAATGATCATTTCTGGCGCCGAGAGCGCAATCACGCTCATCATGAACGCCAGCACCGTGCCGAGCGCCGCGCCCTTGGCGAGCAGCGCCTGGACGATGGGGATGACGCCGGCGGCGTTGGTGTACATCGGCACGCCGATGAGCACCGCCGCCGGCAAGGCCCACCAGGGCGCGTCGTGGCCCATGATCGAGGCCATGAAGTCTTCCGGCACATAGCCATGAATGCCCGCACCCAGCGCGACCCCGGCAACGATGTAGATCCATACCTTGCCGACGATTTCGCGCACATGGTGAAAGCCGGATTCGATGCGCTCGGCCCAGGTCATGGGCGCGGTTTCCGTCGCGGCGGGCGTGACGCTGTTCTGCAGTTTGCGCACCCAGTCTTCGAGGTGGTCCTCCATGCCGAGCTTGCCGATGACCAGCCCGGCGACAATGGCGACGGCAAGCCCCATCCCGAGGTAGAGCGCGGCGACCTGCCAGCCGAACATGCCGAACAGCAGCGCCAGCGCCACCTCGTTGACCATCGGCGCGGAAATCAGGAACGAGAATGTCACGCCGAGCGGCACGCCGGCTTGCAGAAAGCCGATGAACAGCGGCACCGCCGAGCACGAGCAGAACGGCGTGACGATGCCGAGACTCGCCGCCATCACGTTGCCCACGCCCAGCCTGCGCCCGGACAGCAGCGCGCGTGTGCGTTCGGGCGACACGAAGGTGTGCACGATGCCCATGACGAAGACGATGCCGGTCAGCAAGAGCAGCACCTTGGGGGTGTCGTAGAAGAAAAATTGCAGCGCGCCACCCAGGTGACTGGCGCGATCCACCGGCAGCGCGGCGACGAGCGCCTCCGAAGCCGGGACGAGGCTGCGGTAAAGCGCGAACCAGACGATGCCGGCGATGATGAGAAAGGCGATCGGCTGCTGGCTGGGCCAGTTCTTCAGCCGGGTGGCGATGGCTTGCATGGCGAAACCTCCTTTGAAGATGGGGGGCGCGCCCCCCATCGAATCGTGCATCAGCAGCAGGAACGACCCGATACGGTGGGTGTGCAGCACGTCTCGCCGGCGGCGGGCGCGGCGGTCGGCGCGCCTGGCCGATAAGCCTCGTCGAACCTGGCGTCCAGCGCTTGCGCCGCTTCGTCGCGGATGTGGCGCGCGATCTCGATGACGGCGTCGATGTGCTCGTCCGCGACGCCATAGCCGCGCAGGCGTTCGACCTGGCACAGGCCCTGTTTGGGATGGTTGGACGCGATGTTGGCGGCGAGCGATACCAGGGCGACGATGGAAGGATGAAGCGGTGTGCTCATGGCAGGTCCTCTTTGGCTAGTGTGCCGTGCCGGACTCGTACCAGCGACGGCTGCGGTTGACGATGGAAACGATCGACAGCATGACCGGGACTTCGATCAGCACGCCGACGACGGTGGCGAGTGCCGCGCCGGATTCGAGACCGAAGAGCGAGATGGCGGTGGCCACGGCAAGCTCGAAGAAATTGGATGCCCCGATGAGCGCGGACGGCCCGGCCACGCAGTGCGCCTCGCCGACGCGTCTGTTCAGCCAGTAGGCCAGCAGGGAGTTGAAGTAGACCTGGATCAGGATCGGCACGGCGAGCATGGCGATGATCAGCGGTTGCTTGAGGATGGCCTCGCCCTGGAACGCGAACAGCAGCACCAGCGTGGCCAGCAACGCAAGCATGCCGACAGGGTGGAGCGCCGCAAGGGTTTTTTCGAGCAGCCCGTGCCGGTGCAGGACGTGGCGCAGAACCTGGGCGATGGCGAGGGGCACGAGGATGTAGAGGGCCACCGAGACGAGCAGCGTGTCCCACGGCACGGGAATCGAGGCGACCCCGAGCAGCAGGCCGACGAGGGGCGCGAAAGCGACGACCATGATCGCGTCGTTGAGCGCCACCTGCGAGAGCGTGAACAGGGGGTCGCCGCGCGTCAGGTGGCTCCACACGAACACCATGGCGGTGCAGGGCGCGGCGGCGAGCAGAATGAGGCCGGCCACATAGCTGTCGGCCTGGTTTGCGGGGAGATGACCGGCGAACACGACGCGGATGAAGAACCAGGCGAAGAGGGCCATCGAGAACGGCTTCACCGCCCAGTTGATGAACAGGGTCACGGCGATCCCGCGCCAGCGCCGCCGGACCTCGTAGAGGGCGCCGAAATCGATTTTCATCAGCATGGGCACGATCATCAGCCAGATCAGGACGCCGACCGGCAGATTGACGTGCGCGACGTCCAGTGTCCCCAGGAAGGCGACGGCCCCGGGCGCGAACTTGCCGAGCGCGATGCCGGCGGCGATGGCGAGAAATACCCATAGCGACAGCCAGCGCTCGAACAATCCCAGCGGTGCGCCCGCGGCGCGCCGGGCGGTGACGTCGCACTGTGCGCTCACGGCCTCAGTCCAGATTCAGCGCCTGTTGGACCGCAGGCACCAGCCGCGCACGGATGTCGTCGCGCACGCGGATGAAGCTCTCCAGCGGCTCGCCGTGCGGATCGTGGAAGGGCAGATGAATCGCCGGAATCGGTCGCGGAAACACCGGGCACGCTTCGCGGGCGTTGTCGCACACCGTCACCACGAGGTCGATGTCTTCGCCGAGGACGGCGTCGATGTCTTTGGGGTGAAGTCCCGCGACCGGCAGTCCGGCGAGCCGCAAGGCTTCGAGCGCGCCTTCGGCGACCCGCGGCTGGGGGCGGGTGCCCGCCGAGATGGCGCGCACCCGGCCGGCGAGGTCATGATTGAGGATGGCCTCGGCCATCTGCGAGCGGCAGGAATTGCCAGTGCACAGCACGAGAACTGTTTTGCGGTCCGCGCTCACAGCTCGAACTCCTCGTCGTAGGGCGCGTCTCCCTTGACGACCGGCAGGGTGAAGGCGCGATCCCAGATACCCCAGCCGCCGTTCAGCACGCGCACGTCCTGGTAGCCCAGCGACTTCATCTGCAACCAGCCGAGGCTCATGCGAAAGCCGTCGTGGCAATAGACATAGACGGTCTTGTCTTTGGGGACGGCTTTGTAGAACTCGGCCATTTTCTCGGGACCGAACCATTTCTGCGTCTGACCGTCGGTCGCGTCCAGGCTGACCAGGTTGAGCGCGCCGGGAATGTGCCCGCCCTGCACCGAGTGCCGCACGACCTCTCCCGTGTACATGCCGTGCGGGCGCGCATCGACGAGCACCACGTTGGGGTCGCGGCGCGACAGGACGTCGTCATAGACCTGTGTCCACTCGACGAACAGTTTCGGATTGGCGTCTTTCAGCGTCACCTTGCCGGGGCGGGGCGAGGGTGTCGGTTCCTTGGTGAGGTCGTTGAAGCTCGACCATTCCTGCGTGCCGCCGTCGAGAATCTTCACCCGGCTCATGTCGTAGCCATACAGTGAGAGCAGGTAATAGACGCGGGCGGTGAGCGCCGAGCGCGAGTCGTCGTAGAGGACGATGGTCGAATCATCGTCGATGCCCCAGCCACGCAAGGTTTCCTGGAATTTCTCGCGGCTGGGGAAAAGCATGATCGAACGCCCGAAGTTGTCGCCGAGATCCTTGAAGCGCTGCACCTGGATCGCGCCCGGGATGTGGCCGACCGTGAAATAGCGATGCGGGTGGTAGCGCACCTCGAGGATGACGAGCTTCGGGTTGGACTTCATCTGCGCCGCGAGCCAGTCGGCATCGACCATGAACGCCGGGGTGTCGAGCGCATGCGCCGGCAGCGCGAGCGCGAGCCAGGCGGCGAGGACGAGAAACAGCTTTTTCATTGCAATCTCCTTGAATTAAACCCAGATTGTTCATTAGGCGGCCCTACGGGCCTACGCACGCCCTGGCGGTCGCTTTGCGGCGTCTTCGCCCCCGCGCTCTGGTTTTGGGCTTTGCCCGGGGCCGATGCTCGGCGCCGCCCGCCCGCCCGCATGTCTCCCGATCGCCCGTCCGGCTCGGCCATCACGCCGCACAGCTCTCGCAGGAACCTTCCGGAAGTGACGCCATGCCTTCCTTCATGTGCCACAAGACACGAATCATCCACGCCGGCATTCCGGGGTTGAGGCGGTAGTGCATCCACACGCCGTCGCGCCGGGTCAACACCAGCCCGGCGTCGCGCAGCACCGCGAGATGGCGCGACACCTTGGGCTGCGGCGAATCCAGTGCGGCGGTGAAGTCACATACGCACCGTTCGTCATGCGCGAGCAGCATGGCAAGAATTTGCCGCCGCGTGGCGTCGGCCAGCGCCTCGAAGAAACGGTCTGCATCCATGGCGCCATTATATACGTAAAAACGAATATTATGGCAAATGCTGGTTATAAATTACTGGCGGATTCACAATCGATACATTCGCTATGCGGCATAAAAAAACCGCCCACGCGGGGCGGCAGGATCGCATCCCGCCGGGGCAGGCCCGGCGTGTTTTCTGGAGGCGGTTACTTCTGGTTGACGGGCGATTCCGGCGAGAGCAGATACGCGGTGATGTCGGCGATCTGCTCCGGTTTCAGGACACCGTTGTGGCCCAGGCGCGGCATGTTGGAGCACGCGACATAGGCCTGGGCGTTGTAGAGCTTTTCGTAGGTGTATTTGACGATGTCTTCGCCCGTGCCACGCAGCGCGCCATAGCCGATGAGGCTCGGGCCCATGTTGCCGGCGGCGACCTCCTTGGGGCTGACGGCGTGGCAGGCGTAGCAGTTGCCCCCGTTGCCGCCCTTCTGCTTGGCGGGCGGGTCCGGCTCGATTTTGCCGATACGCATGGCGAAGCCCGAGTTCACCCACTTCTCGCCGGCTTTCCAGTCACCCATGAGCTTGCCGTTGTCGGGATACTTGATGTTCTTGCGTTCCCGGTTGACGAGTTCGGTGGCCAGGCTCGCGGGCGGGTTGTTGCGATACTGGGAGCAGAGCACCTGCGTTTCGTCGCGCTTGGTGACGCGTTCGAGATACGCCGGGGTGTCGTCGAAAAAGCTCTCGGCCACATAGCGCTCGGCCAGCGCTTCGATCTTGGGATCGAGTTTCTTGGGGTCGGCGGCGAACACGGTGGACGTTGCCGCGCACAGGACGGCGATTGCGAAAGTTTTCATGGTGCGGTCTCCGGATTCAACGCTTCATGCCGGGCACGTCGATGACGCCGCCTTCGGCCTGGTGGGTGAGAAAGGAAATGAGCGCGACTGCGGCTGGCGAGGCGTAGCCGATGTCGGGTGCGCGCATCTGCCAGTTGCAGTCCCACATGCGATGCTGCATGGTGCGCACCACGCCGTGCGAGACGCGATAGGTCGGCCAGGTCGTCATCGTGGCTTGGATATCCTTCTTGTTGTAGGCGTTGACCAGGGCCTGCAGGCGCACCCGCTTGCCGTCCTCGGCGTGGCAGGTGGCGCAGGAAAAATCCATCGGCCCGAAGCGGCGCCAGAACAGCGCTTCGCCCACGGCCAGCGTTTCCTTTTCCTTGGCGTGCGCAAGGGGCGGTTTGAATTTCATGCCGTTGGATTGCGCCGCGACGTAGGCGGTCAGCGCTTCGAGGTCGGTGTTGTCTTCGTTGTAACGTTGGTCGGCAAAAGGTTTGGCCTTGACGTCGGCTTCGTTCATGCCCTGCAGGGTCACCATGCAGGTGACCAGGCGCGATTCCAGATCCTGGACCCTGTTCGTGTCCTTGAAGTAGCGTGGCAGTTGGGCATACGCGCCCTTGAGCTTGCCGGGGCCGAGACCGAAGTCGCATTTCTCCAGCGTCGCGTTCTTGGGCCCGCGCGGCGTCTTGAAGAGCATCTCGCCGCGGTCGATGACCAGGTTGCCGGGGTTGGCATCCCTGTCGGCCAGCATGGAACGATATTCCTGGACGCTCGCCTCGCCCCACGCCAGAGGCGCAACGAACGTGAGCGCGATGCCGAGTCGCGTCAGTTTTGGTGTCATACCTGTCTCCTCGAGTTGAAATTGTTTGAACCCATGATGCTGTCCAGCACGGCGCGTCCCGACCGCGGTTGCGATCCCTGCGCCACGGCTGGACAGGTGTTGCGCGCACCCCGCTGGTAGCGCGTCATGGCGCGTGCATGTTGCAATGCACGGCTTACCATAACACGATGCGTGTCGCGGGCAACACTTACGAATTTACCATGACCGTTTTTTCCACCGCATTCATCGGCCTGTCGTCCACGGTCCAGCCCTTGCGGTCGGCCAGGGGCTTGAAGACCCAGCGGTAGTAGATGCGGGCGTTGACCTTGACCTTGCCCCGGTAGCCCTCGGGCAGCTTGAACCTGAATTCGGCGGCGTCCGGCTCGCCCATTTTCAGGGCGGTGTCGAACAGCACGCTGTCCGCCGCGAAGCCGCCCACGCCGACCATCTTCTTGCCGTCCGGCATGACCGCCGACTGATACACCTTGGCGTACATCTTGCCCGGCAGGCCGGCCCAGTCCTGCGGGCCCTTCTCGCCGGTCTTGGGGTTGCCCATGCCGGCCAGCCCCGGCAACAGGCCGCGCGGGTCGCCCGCGTAGGCCAGCGGCTTGCCGGATTCGTCGGTCACGTCGATCTTGAGGATGACGTTGCGAATGGGGCCGGAGCCTGGCACCTTGTGGCCGGCGCCGATATTCTCGACCACGGTTTTCACCGTCATCATGCCCCCTTCGGTCTGCGTGTCCACCTTGAGCGACAGCGCCTTCTTCAGCAGTCCTTCGTCATGAGCGCCGATGAAGGTGTGTGCGCGCACGCCCGCGCGCTTGGGGCCACCGACCGCCAGCTCGACCTTGCCCTTGTGGAGCGGCATATGGCAGGTCTGGCAGGTATCCTTCGTCTTGCCGGCGTCGAAAGCCTGTTTCCAGTCGTCATACGCCGAAATCGACAGGAACTTCTCCTGGTTCAGGTGGCACGTCCCGCACAGCTTCGCGTCCTGAACGAGCGGATCGAAGCGCGTGGGGTGCGCCGGCGACTTGGCATCCTTGCGCGGACCATGCTTGGCGCCGGAAAGGTCCTGCACCACGGTGTCGAGGATGCGCGTCCGGTAGCGGCCATCCGGGCCTTTGTCGAGATTGACGTGCTCGATGGTATGGCAGTAGTTGCAGGAAATGCCATGATCGAGCTTTTCCTTCATGGCGATTCCCAGGTCGACCTCGCGGCCCTGCTTGTGTTCGTCGATCACCAGCTGCGGCACGTGGCAGTCGGCGCAATCCCCCTTGGCGCCGTGGGTGAAGGGCTGGAAGCCGACGCCGTCCTTTTCCCCCTTGCCGTTGGTGCCCGTGTAGAACTGATAGACGATGGGGTTGTCCAGATCGGTACCCATGGCCGAGGATTTCCATTCCTGGAAAATCCGCGTGTGGCACGAGCCGCAGTACTGCGGGCTTTTCATCGGGTCGGTATCGGCCAGGGCCGACCCGCCGAGTGCGGCGGCGAACAGCGCCAGCGCGACACCGATTCGGTGCTTGATCGACATGAGGTTCTCCTTAGAAGACGTAGGTGACGTTGAGGTTGAGCTGGTCCTGCTTCATCTCGATCGATTGCGTGCCGGAGAGCGACGTGACCTTGTTGTGGAACGCATGGGTATAGGCGATGTTGCCGCGCACGTGCTTGGCGAGCTTGCGGGTGATGCCGGCAGAGAGGTGCTTTTCGACCACGGCGGTCGAGCCGAGGTTGTTGGGAACGTCTTCCGCGCCGATCGGCGACTTGCCGTAGTTGAAGCCCGCCAGAAGCGTGGTCGTGTCGCTCATGATCTTGCGCACGCCGATGGCATAGACGGTCTGGTCGTCCCAGCCGAAATTGAGGACCGACGGGTAGGGCGCGCCGGGCGTCTGGACGGGCACCCGGTCCATGACGTCGGAGAAAAGGATGCGCTTGACGTCCGCTTCCACCAGGAGATCATCGCTGACCTTGAAGGCCGCGCCGACTGACCAGGATGCCGGCATGTCGATGTCGAACTTCACCTTGCCCAGGCTGGTGTTGTATTCCATGTCATGGATGTTGGTCTTGCTGATGTAGGCCGCGCCCAGTTGCCAGCGGTCGTTGAGCTTGTAGACCGCGCCAAGGGTGCCACCAAAGCCGAACTGCTGGTTCTGCGGCAGCGTGAACTGGGGGTTCGAGAGGGCCAGGCTCTGGTAGCCGACGTTGAGCGAGGCGCCGAGGGTGAGCTGGTCGTTGACGCGGAATGCCGCGCCGGGGGACAAGCGGAACACCTGCTTGGTCGTGACCATGGGCTGGTTGCCGGGCGCCGGGGCGATGTCCGGCACATTCACCCCCATGCCGGACACGCCACCCATGCCCATGCCCACATACAGCTTGTCATTGACCTTGAACGCCACCGCACCGGTGGGCATCAGGTAGTAGTTGCTGTCGCTTTCGTTGCCGTTGACCTTGCGCGGCGGGTGCAGCAGGCCGAAGCCCAGGTCCATGCGCACTTCCTCGAAGCCCTTGCCCTCTTCGGGACCCACCAGATGGGCGAGGCCGGCCGGGTTGTAGAGCACGGTCAAGGCGTCGCGCGGCGCGGCGACGGTTGCGCCACCCATGGCGGCGGTCGGGGCGGACAGGGCGGTCATCTGGTCGCCGTTGGTGGCGAAGGCGGCGACGGGAACGAGCGCCGCAGCGAGCGCGGCACAAAGCTTGTTGATCTGCATGGTTTCTCCTTGGATTGTCTGAACGGCGCTTGCCGGACAGAGAGCCTAGGAGAGATCGCAGTGGCTTTGTATGATCCGGATCAGGTTTTGGCGCGCCAAGCGCTCATTCCGGGCGCGCGCAGCTGGCGACCTGGCTGCCGACGAGGCGCAGCCGGCGGCGGTCGCGCTCGAGCGTGCCGGCCGCTTCCAGGCGGCTCAGGGCCCGGTACAGGGTTTCCGGTTCCAGACCGAGCTCCGCGGCCCACTCCTGAAGGCTGGAGGCCAGTTCGACCCAGCCGCTGGGCGCGGTTTCGCAGGCCAGATAGTGGAGGATGCGGTCGTCGGCATTCTTCATACGCAGCCGTTCCACCCGCGAGCACTGGCGGCGCAGGTTGACAGCAAGCATGCGCGAGAAGGCCAGCGCCGCGGCCGGCTCGGCGAAGATCGCGCTGCGGAAGGTCTCGCTTGGCCAGGCGATGATGCGGCACGCGGAAACCGCGCGCGCATCGCACGTGTAGCGTGGCAGGAAAAGACTGGCCTCGGCGAAGAACTCGCCGGCGCGCGCGGTCAGCATCACCGCTTCCGCGCCGTTGGGCATGGCGCGGATGGCGGCCAGCTCGCCGGCCGCGACGAAGTGGAACCGTGCCACCGCATCGCTCGTGCGAAACAGCGACTCGCCCTTGGCGATGCGGGTTTCGAGCGCGTGCGCGGCGAGCGTTGCGGGCAGCCAGTCAGGCGGATTCATGGCGCAACGGTGAGCGGTTCGTCGGCATAGCGCCAGATATTGACGTCGCGGCCGGTGGCGCGGATGTGCTCGCTCTTCGCCGACAGAAAACGCTGGAAGTCCGGTTCGCGGCGATACGCGCCCGAGGCGACATAGTCGAACATGCCCAGGGTGTGGAACAGCCGGAAACCCGATTCCCAGCGGATCACTTCGCGCCCGCTGGCGTCGAAGAGGACGATGGCGGGTGCGTAGTTGACGCCCAGACGGCGTGCCCATTCGCGGGCCGGCTGCTTGTCGCCGCTCGGGGTGACGACGGGCTTCGCCGACCACATGTCGAGCTGCACGGCGTCGAAGCGCTTGATGAGCTCGCGCAGTTCGGGGTCGACGAGGATGCGGCGGTGCAGCACTTCGCAGTCCGGGCAGTCCTTCTGCTCGAAAAACACCGCAAGCGGCCGGTTGTGCTTGCCGCCGCGCCGCAGATCGGTCAGGTTCCTGGCGAAAAACGGCTCGTCGATGAGCGCGCTGCCGGAGTCGCCCGCACCTTCCCGCGCGGCGACGAAATCGCGGAACGTGCCGACCTTTTCCTGGTGGCCGGCCACCCAGTCGAGCGCCGCCTTGAAACGCGCGGGCGGCACGTAGCCATTGAGCCTGAGAACCACATTGCCCGCCTCGTCGAGAAAAAACAGCGTGGGTGTGAACTGGATGCGCTGCGCGGCGCTGAAGGTCTTTTCGGTGTAGGACTTGCCATCCAGCCAGGTCACTTCGCGGTCGCCCCAGATATTGATGACGATGACGTCGAACTTGTCCTTGAGTAGTGCCTCGATGTCGCGCTGGGCGAGATTGCGTTCGACGAGCTGGTTGCAATACGGACAGTTGTCCTGGGTGAACATCAGCAACACGCGCTTGCCATGCCTGGCCGCTTCGTCGACATCCGCCCTGATGTCGAGAAAGCTGTCCTTGAACCAGGCGGGATACTCGGTCGCCTTGGCACCGTAGTAGGTGCCGGTCTTGCCTGCGGCCATGGCGGGAAGCGGCAGCACCAGAAGGCAAAGCCAGAATGCGGCCAGGATGCGTCGTGCGTTCATGGGTTCTCCTCGTCGTTGTGGGATGCGCCGAGTGTGCCCATTTCCCGGCGTTTGCGCCAGAGTGTCCGGCGGCGATGGGCGCCGGCATGACGCCGTGCGGTGGGCGGCGCGTGCGGGAAGGCGCGGGCCTTCATGGGGTGCCGTTGCGCTGGGGCTCGGACAGGCCGAGTCTGCGCATCTTCTCCCACAGGTTCTTGCGGGAAATGCCCAGGCGCTCCGCGGTCTGGCCGATGCGCCCCTCGCAGCTGGCGAGCGCGGTGACGATGTAGCGCCGTTCGCAGCTCTCCAGATAGGCCTGCAGCGGCGCATCCGGCTGGAAACCGCCTGTTTTCTCGTCGCTGTCGAAGAGGGTTTGCGCCTCGATCCACGGGCCGGGGGTGAGAACCCAGGCGCGCTCGATGGCGTGCTTGAGTTCGCGCACGTTGCCCGGCCAGGCATGGCCGAGGAGCGCTTCCTCCGCCGCCGCGCTGAGGCGTTTGCGTTCTCCGGGGTGGGCCTGGGCGAGCGCGTCGAGGAACTGTTCGGCAAGCCAGGGAATGTCGTCGGGCCGCTCGCGCAGCGGCGGCACCCTGAGGTGCATGACGTTGATGCGGTAGTAGAGATCCTCGCGGAACAGCCCCTGGCGCACGCGCTCGCGCAGGTCGTGGTGGGTCGCGCAGATGAGGCGGATGTCGACCGACACCGGCCGCTCGCTCCCCAGACGCAGCACCATGCGGTCCTGCAGCACGCGCAGCAGCCTGACCTGCATCAGCATGGGCATGTCGCCGATCTCGTCGAGGAACAGGGTGCCGCCGTCGGCCTGTTCGAACACCCCGCGCTTGAGCCGGACCGCCCCCGTATAGGCGCCCTTCTCGTGGCCGAAGAGCTCGTCCTCGAGGAGCGATTCGGCAAGGCCGCCGCAGTTGACGGCGATGAAAGGCGCGCGGCCGCGGCGCGGGTCGAGGCGATGGATCTCGCGTGCGACCACTTCCTTGCCGCTGCCCGATTCGCCGGTGATGAGCACCGAGGGGCCGGTTTCTGCGATGCGCGGCAGGGTCAGTTCGATGCGGCGCATGGCGTCGGAGCGGCCGAGGCGTCCCGCGGGCTCGTTCGTCGGCGGGCGCGACTGGCTCAGAAGCCGCAACCTGTCCATGAGCTGGTCGAGGTCGAACGGCTTGGTGAGGTAGTCCGCGGCGCCGAGCTTGAGAAGCTCGACCGCGCGATCGACGGCGCCGTAGGCGGTGATGAAGAGCCACGGCGGCAGGTAGGGATACGTGGCCTGCGCACGGCGGAACAGCGTGTCGCCGCCGATGTCGGGCAGGCGGATGTCGCTCACCACCAGCGCATAGGTTTCGCGCCCGAATGCGGCCAGTGCATCCTCGCCGCGCGTGTGCCAGCGCACGCGATAGCCTTCGAGCTCGAAACGTTCGACCAGCGATTCGCCCATGATGGGGTCGTCTTCGATGAGGCAGATGAGGGGATTCTTCATGCGCTGTCGTCCAGTGGCAGCCGGACGCGGAAGCGGGTCCAGCCATCTTGCGTGTGGGCGTCGATCTTGCCGTGCAGCTGCGTGACGAGCTGATACGTCACCCAGAGCCCGAGCCCGTGGCCATTGCGGCTTTCGGCGAACGGCTCGAAGAGATGCGCCATGCGCTCCGCCGGAATGGGGTCGCCGTCGTTGCCGACCTCGATCGCGCACAGACGGGGCTCGATCGCGATGCGGCAGCGCACCACGCCGCCCGGGCGGGTGGCGTGGGCAGCGTTGAGGAGGAGGTTGAGGAGAATCTGCCGCACCTGGGCCGCCGGCAGCGGCAGCGGGTCGGGCAGCGCCGCATCCCAGTCCAGACGTGCGCCCGCGGCCTCGACTTCCGGGGCGATGAGGGTGCGGATGTCGTCGATGTCGTGCGGCGTGAGCGCCTGGCTTTCCAGACGCACCTCGGCGAGCAGCGCCGAGACCGTATCGCGGATCTGCAGCAGGCCGCGTTCGATGAGCGCGAGCGTTTTCGCCGACTGCGGATCCGGTGTCGCGTGCTTCTTGTGGGTGTTGATGGCATTGAGCATGCCGCCCAGGGGGTTGTTGATTTCGTGCGCGATGCCGGCGGTCAGGCGGCCGATGGCGCCGAGCCGGTCGGCGGCGACCATTTCGCGCTCGAGTCTTTGCTTGCTTGCCAGCTCCGCCAGCATGCGCCGAAAGCCGTCGGAGAGCTGGCCGATCTCGTCGCGGCCGGAGAAAAAGCGGCACTGGATCGCCTCCGGGGCTTCACGGCCGACACGCCCGAGGCAGTCGGCCAGATGAGCGAGCGGCTCGGCGAGCCGCTTGCCGGCGATCCAGCCCAGCGGTAACAGGACCGCGAGCGTGACCAGCGTCGAAATACCCACCCGGCGCGTGAGCTCGACGAGCCGCGGTTCGAGCAGTGCCGGGTCGTAGCGCTGCACGAGCGCGCCGAGCCGCACGCCGTCGTCGGAAACGATGGGCGTGGCCAGAAACAGAAAGCCGTCGGCCGCCTGCCACTGCGCGGCGCGGTCGAGGCGGGCGGGGAGCGCCGGCAGGCGCGAGAGCACCGGGAAGGCTTTCGGCGCGCTGGCGGCGAATACCCGGTTCCCGGCGTCCAGCAGGATGAAGGTGCGGCCGTCGGCCATCCCCGCATCCAGCGGGGTGGTGAGGATTTCGTAGGCCTGCCACAGGTCGTCGTGCTGCATGGCCGGCAGCGCGGTGCGGGCGAGCAGGCGGCCGAGACTCGCTGCGTTGGCGGTGAATTCGGCCTTGGCGTCACGGCTGCCCTGGACGATCAGCGTGACGGACACGAGCAGCGCGCTTGCGAGGATGATGAAGCTGAACACCAGCGGGGTCTTGCTGCGGTAACTGAGGTTGCGGAGCATCTCAGAGCCTGCGCCAGTTGGCCTCGATGCCGTCGTACAGATGCGTGTCGCCGGCGACGAAGCCGTCGAGGTTGAGCGCATCGAGCAGGGTGCGGCCCTCGGCGTCGCCCGCCATCGCGGTCAGCACGCGGCGCACCGCGGCCGCGGCAGGGTGGTCGCGGCGCGCCACCACGGGCGGGAAGCCGAACGGCCCGAAGCGTTCGACGATGCGCGTGGCGCCGGTCAGCTCGGCATGCTTGCGCGCGAGCGTGTCCCAGACATAGCCGTCGACCGCGCCCCCCTGTGCCAGGCCGACGGCGACCGCCTGGATGACCTTGCGGTGACCCCAGGTGAAGAAGCTGCGGCGGAAAAAGCGCGTCGGGTCGAAACCGCGGTCGCGCAGGGCGACGTTCGGTGCGAGCCAGCCGGAGTTCGAATCGGGGTCGGAATACGCGAATACCCGGCCGCCGAGGTCGGTGAGGCTGCGGCTCGCGGCGTCGTCGCGCGGCACGATGATGTAGCTGTGATACAGCGGCGCGCGGCGGTAGAGCGGCACCGCGACCAGTTGCAGCGCCGCCCGCTGGCGAACATAGGGAAAGCCGCAGATCCAGGCGCAGTCGACCGCATTGGCGAGCAGCAGGTCGGTGATTTCGCGATAGTTGGCGCGTTGCACGAAGGCCACCGGCTGACCCAGGCGGGCTTCGAGATAACGCTGCCAGCGTGCCAGCGAGCGCGCTTCGTCGTCGAGGAAAACCGGCGTCGTCGCAAAGCGCAGCACACCCTCGCCGAGCGCCGGGCGTGCCGCGAAGCTCAACCCGGCGGCCGCGGCAAGCCAGCGGCGGCGCGACCAGCCGATGGGCATTGGATTGGCCATGGCGGCGATGTTACCAGACGGTAATGGAAAAAAGTGACCGCGATGCTGCCGTGTTACGTTGCGGAAACGGCAAGGCCGCGAGCTGCGCTGCAAGTCATTGATGACAAAGGAAACGAGTGCGTGGCACGGATCGTGCACGGATATGCGAGTCCGTCATCGGACATGTCCATATACCCTTAGGAGGAAACATGAGTTCACAAGTCACCCGTCGGGATTTCCTGAAAATCAGCGGCGGCGCCGCGGCCGGCGCCGGCGCCAGCGTCGCCGGGATCGCTCACGCGGGCAAGGCGGAGGCGGCCGACGTCGGTCGCGTCACGCTGCCCTATCCGTCGAAGGCGGTCGCCATGGCGAACAAGATGCCGGTCAACCAGGCCGTGCCGTTCACCTATCCCGATGCGTCCAGCCCCTGCGCGGCGATCAAGATGGGCCATCCGGTGGCCGGCGGTGTCGGCCCGGACGGCGACATCGTCGCCTACAGCACGCTGTGCACGCACATGGGCTGCCCGGTTTCCTACGATGCCGAACAGATGACCTTCAAGTGCCCCTGCCATTTCAGCATCTTCGACGCCGACAAGGAAGGGCAGATGGTGTGCGGCCAGGCGACCGAGAACCTGCCGCGCATCGTGCTCGAATACGACGCGAAGACCGGCGCGATCCATGCCGTTGCCGTCGAAGGCCTGATCTATGGCCGTCAAGCCAACATTCTGTAAGGGGGAACCATGAGCCATCCGCAAAAAGACCGCGTCGCGTTGCCGCCCGTCAACGCCCAGAAAACCAACATGACCTGCCACTTCTGCATCGTCGGCTGTGGCTATCACGTCTACAAGTGGCCCGAGAACACCGAAGGCGGCCGCGCGCCGCACCAGAACGCCCTCGGGCTGGACTTCCGCAAGCAGTTGCCGCCGTTCGCGACCACGATGACGACGGCCATGACCAACGTCGTCACCGACGCCGACGGCAAGCGGTACAACATCATGATCGTTCCCGACAAGGACTGCGTGGTCAATTCCGGCCTGTCGTCCACCCGCGGCGGCAAGATGGCGTCCTACATGTATACCCCGGACGGGATTACGGCCGACCGTCTGACCGAGCCGCGCCTCTACACCGGCGCGCAGTGGGTCGACACGACGTGGGACGAGGCGCTGGCGATCTATGCCGGTCTGGTGAAGAAGATCCTCGACAAGGACGGCCCGGACCCGATCATGTTCGCGGCTTTCGACCACGGCGGCGCGGGCGGTGGCTTCGAGAACACCTGGGGTACCGGCAAGCTGATGTTCACCGCGATCAAGACGCCGTCGGTGCGCATCCACAACCGGCCGGCCTACAACTCGGAATGCCACGCCACGCGCGAAATGGGCATTGGCGAACTGAACAACAGCTATGAGGACGCCGAAGTCGCCGACTGCATCATCAGCATCGGCAACAACCCTTACGAGACCCAGACCAACTACTTCCTGAACCACTGGCTGCCCAATCTTCAGGGCGCGACCGTGGACAAGAAGAAGCAGTGGTTCAAGGGCGAGGAAGTCGGCGCCGCGAAGATCATCTTCGTCGATCCGCGCCGCACCCCCAGCATCGCCATCGCCGAGCAGGCGGCGGGCAAGGAGAACGTGCTGCACCTGGACATCCAGCCCGGCACCGACGTCGCGCTGTTCAACGGACTTTTCACCTACGTCATCGACCAGGGCTGGATCGACCGCGACTTCATCGCCAAGCGCACCAAGGGTTTCGCGGAAGCTGCCGCGGCCAACAAGATGAGCCTGGAAGAATCGAGCAAGATCACCGGCGTCTCCGTCGCCAAGCTCAAGCAGGCTGCGGAATGGGCGTACAAGCCCAAGGCCGGCGGCAAGCTGAAGCGCACCATGCATGCCTACGAAAAAGGCATCATCTGGGGCAACGACAACTATCTCATCCAGTCGTCGCTGCTCGACCTGGTCATCGCCACCCACAACGTCGGCGGGCGCCGGGGCACCGGCTGCGTGCGCATGGGCGGCCACCAGGAGGGCTATGCCCGCCCGCCGTATCCGGGCAACAGCAAGATCTACATCGACCAGGAGATCATTGCGGGCAAGGGCAAGATGATGACCTGGTGGGGCTGCAACAACTTCCAGACGACCAACAACGCGCAGCAGTTGCGCGAAGTGGTGCTGCGCCGCAGCCAGATCGTCAAGGAAGCCATGGCGCGCGCCCGCGGCGCGACGCCGGCGCAGCTGGTCGACATCATCTACGACGCCTGCACGACCAAAGGCGGTCTCTTCGTCGCGGCGATCAATCTCTATCCGACCAAGCTTGCCGAGGCCGCGCACCTCTTGCTGCCCGCCGCGCATCCGGGCGAGATGAACCTGACGTCGATGAACGGTGAACGGCGTCTGCGCCTTTCCGAGAAGTTCATGTCGCCGCCCGGAAGCGCGAAGCCCGACTGCCTGATCGCCGCGGACATCGCCAACGCCGTGAAGGCCATGTACCAGAAAGAGGGCAATGCGGCGATGGCCGCGCGTTTTGCCGGCTTCGAGTGGAAGACCGAGGAAGACGCGTTCAACGACGGTTTCCGCAAACCCCAGGGCATCGACAGCCAGGGCGGATCGACCGGCGGCCTCGCCACCTACGCCAACCTGCGTGCGGCCGGCACCAATGGCGTGCAGTTGCCGATCAAGGAGGTCAAGGGGGGCAAGCTCATCGGCACCGAAATGCTCTACACCGACAGGTTCGATACCGATGACGGCCTGGCGCACTTCAAGCCGGCGCCGTGGAAAGGGCTGCTCCCGCCGGTGCAGGCACAGAAGGACAAGTACCGGTTCTGGATCAACAGCGGGCGCGCCAACGAGGTCTGGCAGACCGGCTATCACAACCAGTACGACAAGTTCGTGCGCGGGCGCTACCCGATGGCCTACATCGAGATGAACCCTGCCGATGCCAACGAGCTGGGTGTGACGAGCGGCGACGTGGTCGAGGTGTTCAACGACTACGGCTCGACCTACGCCATGGCTTACGTCGAGAAGGACATCAAGCCCAACCAGACCTTCATGCTGTTCGGCTATTTCAACGGCGTACAGGGCGACGTCACCACCGAGGCGGTCGATCGCAACGTCGTGCCGTATTACAAGGGCACCTGGGCGAACATCCGCCGTGTCGGCAGCAATGCCGATTACAAGAAACACGTGAGCTTCAAACGCCGTCGCTTCGACAGCGCCTGAGCTCTGTGCGCCGGTATATCTGCCGGCGCGCGCCGCTCTCCTGTGGGTGTAATCGGGTTCGCGCCTCCCTCGTGGAGGCGCTTTTTTTTGGACGTCAGGCTGCCGTGCCGTGGCGGCGATACAGCGCCAGCGCGCGCTCGCGCATCGCCGCGTGATCGACGATGGGCGCGGGGTAGTCGCGGCCGATCCGGCAGCCGATGCGGTGCTGTTCGGTCTCGGGCAGCGTCCACGGGGCGTGGATATACGGCGCCGGCACGGCCGCGAGCTCGGGCACGAAACGGCGGATGAAGGCGCCGTCGGCATCGAAGCGCTGCGACTGGGTGACGGGATTGAAAATGCGGAACCACGGCTGCGCGTCGCAGCCGGTGGACGCGGCCCACTGCCAGCCGCCGTTATTGGCCGCCAGATCGTAATCGAGGAGCTTGTCCGCGAAATAGCGTTCGCCCCAGCGCCAGTCCACCAGCAGGTCCTTGGCCAGAAAGCTCGCAGTCAGCATGCGCAGGCGATTGTGCATGTAACCGGTTTCGTTGAGCTGGCGCATGGCGGCATCGACCAGCGGGTAGCCGGTGCGCGCCTCACACCAGGCTTCGAAATGGCCCGGCGGGTTGGGCCAGTCGATGGCGTCGTAACGCCGCACGAAGGCATGACCCGCGGCGACCTCGGGATGGTGATAGAGGATCTGCTGGTAGAAATCGCGCCAGATCAGTTCGCCGAGCCAGGCTGCGGCGCCGCTGCTGCCGCGTTGCCAGGCGAACGCGGCGAGTTCGCGCACCGATACGGTCCCGAAGCGCAGGTGCACCGAAAGCCGCGAGGTGCCGTCCTGCGCCGGAAAGTCGCGGGTCTCGTGGTAGCGGTCGATGTGTGCCTGAAAGCGCGCGAAAAGCCGCGCGCCGCCGGACTGCCCGGTGGCCACGTCGAGCGCGCCGGGCTCGAAGCCCAGTTCGGCAAGCGTCGGCACCGGGCTCGAAACGGCGGCCAGCCGGCCGGCGAGTTCCGCGACCGGATGCGGGCGGAGCGCGTCGGCGTCGAGCGCCGCGAGCCAGGCGCGCTTGTACGGGGTGAAGACGCTGTAGGGACGGCGCGCCGCGGTGAGGATTTCATCGCGCTCGAAAATGACGTGGTCCTTGAAATCGTGCGCGCCGATTCCCGAACGCCGCAGGGCGTGCGCGACGTCGCGGTCCCGCGCCAGCGCCGCAGGGTCGTCGTCGCGGTTGAAGAAAACCGCGTCCACCCCGAGCGTTCGGGCGAGGGCGACGATCTCCTCGCGTGCATGGCCGTGACGGACGATCAGCCCGCCGCCGCGGCGCACCAGGTTGTGTTGCAGTTCGCTCACGCTGGCGTGGATGAACGCGACGCGCCGGTCGTTGCGCGCGGGCACGGCATCGAGAATCGCGCGGTCGAAGACGAACGCGCAGAACACCGCACGGCTGGCTTTCAGCGCCTGGTGCAGGGCGGCGTGGTCCTCGTCGCGCAGATCGCGGCGGAACCACACCAGGGCGCGCTCGTAGGGGGGCATGGGGGTGGCAGGTTGTCGGCTTTGCACGCGGGCGGATTACAATTGGGGCGAACCATGGACACGGTCAATCTCACCCATCATTTTCTCATCGCCATGCCCAACATGGCGGATCCGAATTTCAGCGGCACGCTCACCTATGTCTGCGACCACGGCGAACAGGGAGCGCTCGGCGTGATCGTCAACCGCCCGGTCGATCTCGATCTGGGCGCCCTCTTCGAGCAGATCGGCCTGATGCTGCCCGATTCCTTGCGCCATCAGGCGGTGTACTTCGGCGGCCCGGTGCAGACCGAGCGCGGCTTCGTGCTGCACATGCCGCCGGACGCCTACGGTTCGACCCTGGTCGTCGGCGGCACGGTGGGCCTGACGACGTCCAAGGACATCCTGCAGGCAGTCAGCGAAGGACGCGGCCCGGAAAAATTCATGGTCGCGCTCGGGTACGCAGGCTGGGCGCCGGGACAGCTCGAAGCCGAACTCAAGGCCAACGCCTGGCTGTCGGTGGCGGCCGACGCGGCGATCATTTTCGATGTCGCGCCGGCCGGGCGCCTGCCGGCGGCGATGCGCCTTCTGGGCATCGACCTGGCCAACCTGGCCGACGAGGCCGGGCACGCATGACGGCATGGAACGCGGCACGGTGCTCGCCTTCGATCTCGGCCTGAAACGCACCGGCGTGGCGAGCGGCGAGTTGGGGCTGGGCGTGGCGCATCCTTTGACCGTCATCGAGGCCGAATCGACCGCCGCGCGCCTTGCCGCCATCGAGCGCCTGATCGAGACCTGGCAGCCGGTGCTCCTGGTCCTGGGGCTGCCGACCCACGCCGACGGCAGCGAACACACCATGACCCGCGCCGCGCGCAATTTCGCCCGACGGCTGGAGGCCCGTTTTCACCTGCCGGTGTTTCTCGTCGACGAGCGGCACACCAGCACCGCCGCAGCGAGCGCGCTGCACGACGCCGGCATCCACGGCAGGAAGAACCGCGCCCTGCTCGACGCGGTGGCGGCCCAACTCATCCTGCAAGGATTCTTCGATGCAAGGCTCACCGCCTGAGACCCTTCCCGAACCCGACGCGTTGATCGCGCGCCTGGTCGCGCTGATCCGACCGACGTTGCGCGACGGCACCGTCATGGTCGGCATCCACAGCGGCGGCGTGTGGGTGGCCGAACGCCTGCACGCGCTGCTCGCGCTCGACACGCCGCTGGGCATGCTCGACATCTCGTTCTATCGCGACGACTTCTCGCGCATCGGTCTGAACCCGCAGGTCAGGCCGTCGCGTCTGCCCTTCGATCTCGAAGACCGCACCATCCTGCTGGTCGACGACGTGCTGCACACCGGGCGGACCGTGCGCGCGGCCATGAACGAACTGTTCGACTACGGCAGGCCGGCGGCGATCCGTCTCGCGGTGCTGGTCGATCGTGGCGGTCACGAGCTGCCGATCTGCCCCGATTTTGCGGGCGCAACGCTCGACGTCCCCGAAGGCCGCCACGTCGAGCTCTCCCGTCAACCCGACGCAACCCTGAAACTCGCCCTGCGATGAATCTGCAACTGCGCCCCGATGGCCGCCTGAAACACCTGCTCACCCTCGAAGGGCTGCCGCGCGCGACGATCACGCAGATCCTCGATATCGCCGAATCGTTCATGGACGTCGGCGAGCGCGAGGTGAAGAAAGTCCCGCTGTTGCGCGGCAAGTCGATTTTCAACCTGTTCTTCGAGCCGTCCACGCGCACGCGCACAACTTTCGAGATCGCGGCCAAGCGGCTCTCCGCCGACGTCGTCAACCTCAATATCGCCACGTCCAGCCAGAGCAAGGGAGAGACCATCCTCGACACCGTCGACAACCTGGCGGCGATGCACGCCGACATGTTCGTCGTGCGTCATTCGCAGTCGGGCGCCGCGCACTTCATCGCGCGCCATGTCGCGCCCCACATCTCGGTCGTCAACGCCGGCGACGGCCGGCATGCGCATCCGACCCAGGGGCTGTTGGACATGTTCACCATCCGGCGCTACAAGGGCGCCTTCCACAATCTGACCGTGGCCATCGTCGGCGACATCCTGCACTCGCGCGTCGCGCGCTCGCAAATCCATGCCCTGACCACGCTGGGCGTTCCCGAAGTGCGTGTCATCGCGCCCAAGACGCTCCTGCCGCCCGGCGTCGAGCAGATGGGCGTCAAGGTGTTCCACGACATGCACGCCGGGCTCGCCCACTGCGACGTCGTCATCATGCTGCGTCTGCAGAACGAGCGCATGCGCGGCGCGCGTCTGCCGTCGGCGCAGGAATACTTCAAGTTCTATGGACTCACCGAAGCCAAGCTCGCGCGTGCCCGGCCGGATGCGATCGTCATGCATCCCGGGCCCATGAACCGCGGCGTCGAGATCGACTCCGAGGTGGCCGACGGCCCGCAGTCGGTGATTTTGCCGCAGGTCACCTACGGGATCGCGGTGCGCATGGCGGTCATGGCGATGCTGGCGGGAGGTGCGCAATGAAGATCGCGATCACCAACGGCCGCGTCATCGACCCGATGAATGCGATCGACCGCGTCGCCGACGTGTACATCGCCGCCGGACGGATCGTCGCGGTGGGGCGCCCGCCGGCGGATTTCCACGCCAACCGCACGCTCGATGCCTCCGGTCTGGTCGTGTGCCCGGGGCTCGTGGACCTCTCGGTGCGGCTGCGCGAGCCGGGCTTCGAATACAAGGCGACGTTGGAATCGGAAATGCTCGCAGCCGCCGCTGGCGGCGTGACGTCGCTCGCCTGTCCCCCGGACACCGACCCGCCGCTCGACGAGCCGGGGCTGGTCGAAATGCTCAAGTTCCGTGCCCGCAACCTGCCCGGCCCGCGGGTCTATCCGCTGGGGGCGCTGACGCAGAAGCTCGAGGGCCAGGCGCTCACCGAAATGGGCGAGTTGAGCGAGGCGGGCTGTGTGGCGTTCACGCAGGCCAACGTCCCGGTCGTCGATACCCAGGCGCTGATGCGCGCGCTCGAATACGCGGCGACCTTCGGCTTCGCCGTCTGGCTGCAGCCGCAGGATGCGTTTCTCGGTCGCCTCGGCGTCGCCCATGACGGCGCGGTGGCCAGCCGGCTGGGCCTGCCGGGCATTCCGGCGCTCGCCGAAACCGTCGCGCTGTCCACGCTGCTGCAACTGGCGCGCGAAACCGGGGCACGCCTGCATCTCACGCGGTTGTCCACCCGCGACGGGGTCGCGATGGTGCGCGCGGCCAAGGCGCAGGGCTTGCCGATCACCTGTGACGTGGCGGCCACCCACCTGCACCTGTCGGAAATCGATCTCCTGGGCTTCGATGCGCGCATGCATCTCGCGCCGCCGGTGCGTACCCTGCGCGACCGCGATGCACTGCGCGCAGCGCTCGCCGACGGCAGCATCGACGCGCTGTGTTCCGACCACACGCCGGTCGACGACGACGAGAAGCAGGTACCGTTCGGTGAATCGGCGCCCGGCGCGTCCGGGGTGGAACTCCTGTTGCCGCTCACCCTCAAGTGGGCACGGGAAATGAACCTGCCGCTTCCCCAGGCGCTCGACGTCATCACCTGGCGGCCGGCGCAGATCCTCGGCATTCCCGCCGGGCACCTGTCGGTGGGCGCGGCGGCCGACGTGTGCGTGTTCGACCCCGCCGCGGAATGGGATGTCGGCCCGCAGACGCTGAAGAGCCAGAGCACCAACACGCCGTTCATCGGCCAGCGCATGCAGGGACGCGTGCGCTACACGGTGATCGACGGCCATCTCGACTACGAAGCGCCAGCGCCTTGAACCCGGATCATCCATCGGGCGATGCCGCGCTGCGGCGCGTGCGAGGTCGTAGTGCGCCGCGCGGCGGAGCAGTGACCAAGCGCTGGCTCGCGGTCTTCGCCGCCGGTGCGCTTGCCGTCGCCGGCTTTGCGCCGCTCGGCTTCTACCCGGCAACGCTCCTTGGCGTCGCGGTACTGTTCGCGTTCTGGCTCGGCGCGGCGAGCGCGCGCGCCGCATTCGCCGACGGCCTGGTTTTCGGTCTGGGCCTGTTTGGCGTCGGCGTGAGCTGGATCTATGTCAGTCTGCACGATTTCGGCGGCATGCCGGCATGGCTCGCCGCACTGGCCACGTTCCTGTTTTGTACCGTGCTCGCGCTCTTTCCCGCCTTGGCCGGGTATCTGGCCGTCAGGCTCGGGTCGACCCGGGCGGCGCGGCTGGTGCTCGTCCCGGCCTTGTGGGTGCTCCTGGAGTGGACGCGCGGCTGGCTCTTCACCGGGTTTCCGTGGCTTGCCATCGGCTATTCGCAGGTGCCGGCGAGCCCGCTGGCGGGCTTCGCGCCGGTTCTCGGCGTCTATGGCGTCTCGCTGGCGGCGGCGACGAGCGCGGCGCTCGTGGCATGGGCGTTGACGACGCGGGTCGGACGCTGGCGAGCGTTGGCGGGCGCCGCCGGCATCGCGCTGGCGGGGCTGGCGCTGACTGCGCAGGCGTTCACGCGCTGGGATGGCTCGCTGACCCGTGTCGCGCTGGTCCAGGGGAACGTCCCGCAGGCGATGAAGTGGGAGCCCGGCCAGGTCGCCGACACGCTCGTGCGCTACGCACGCCTGGCCGACGCGACGCGGGCGCCGCTCATCATCCTGCCGGAGACGGCGTTGCCGGTCTTCGAGGCGCAGTTGCCCGCGGCCTACCGCGAGCGGCTGAACGCGATCGGCCGCGAGAACGGCGGCGATGTCCTCGCCGGCCTGCCCACGGGCTCGGCGGAAGGGCCGTACTACAACAGCGTGGTCAGTTTCGGGGTGTCGCCGACGCAGCGCTATCACAAGGTGCACCTGGTTCCTTTCGGCGAGTTCATCCCGGCGAAAGCGGTCTGGGGATGGGTGGTCGCGGTGCTGCACATCCCGCTGTCGGATTTCTCGCCGGGCAGACCGGACCAGCCGCCGCTGGCGATCGGCGGCATGAAGGTCGCGCCGAATATCTGCTACGAAGACGCCTTCGGCGAGGAGATCGTCCCGCGCGCGTCGGCGGCGAACCTGCTCGTCAACGTCAGCAACGATGCGTGGTTCGGCGATTCCTTCGCGCTCTGGCAACACGCGCAGATGTCGCAGGCGCGGGCGCTGGAATCCGGGCGCATGATGTTGCGGGCGACGAACTCGGGGCTCACCGCGATCATCGATCGCCGCGGCCGGCTGGTGGCGCATCTGCCGCCGTTCCGGGAAGGGGTGCTCGAAGGCGACGTGCGGGGATACGCCGGGGTCACGCCCTATGCCCGCTTCGGCAATGCGCCGGTCGTGGCGATCGTCCTGGCTGGCGTCGTGGCGGGGTTCTTGCGCGCGGTCAGGCGGCGTCGCTGACGCGCGTCATGTTGCGTCCGGCACGCTTGGCTTCGAGGAGCGCAGCGTCGGCGCGGGCGAGGGCCTCGTTTTCCTGCTTGTCCCGGGCGCTGTATTCGGCCAGCCCGCCGCTCCACGACACCTTCTGCATCACCCCGGGGATGAGTTCGATGCTCTCCGGCATGTTTTCGCGCAGCCGCTCGGCAAGCTCGCGCGCGCGTTCGATCGGCGTATAGGGGAAGATCACGCAGAATTCGTCGCCGCCCAGACGCGCGATGAAGTCGCTGCCGCGCAGGTTGTTCTTCAGGGCCTGGCCGAACTTGACGATCATCTGGTCGCCGGCCTCGTGGCCGAAGGTGTCGTTGATCTGCTTGAAGTTGTCGATGTCGAGAATCAGCAGGCTGTGCGTCCAGCCGTCCTTGACGGTCTCGAAGAGTTCCCGCTGCTTTTCCTCGAACGCGCGCCGGTTGTGCACCTGCGAGAGATGATCCACCCGGGCCTGGGTCGTCGCTTCCTTCTGCTTGCCCAGCATGATGCGGCCCAGCTTGACCATCGTGGCGAGTGCGTACTGGAACTCCTCGAGGTCGACCGCGTAGTCGGGTTTGAGCTTCTGTTGCCGAACATCGTTGGTGAGCTTGACCAGCACCTTGAGGTTGTCGAGCACGCGGTTGCGCAGCGTGAGGATGGTGGACGCCACCAGAATGGCGATCACCAGGCTGGCGATCAGCCACGCCAGGACGTAAGGCGCGACGGCCTCGAAGCCGCGGCCGCTATTGCGCCACACCGCGATCCGCCACGGCGTGCCGGACAGGGCGATCGCGCGCGGCGCGTTGTCGCGCTTGACGGCCTGATTGCCGCGGCGCATCAGCACCCTCGCCGAGCCATCCTCCTGCACCTGCTGCAATTCGGCATAGGCCGCCGCTTCCGGCAGCGGCAGGGTGTCGAACATGGCCTGCAATTGGGGAACGTCCTGCTCGACGATGACGAAGCCCAGGCGCTTGCCCTGGGCGTTGACGACCGGTGCAGAGAGTGACAGGCGAAAGCTTGCCGCGGCCGTGCTGACGCCGCCGGCGTTGCTGATCAGCGTTTCATTCACCGACGGCTGGGAGCCGGGCAGCAGGCGGCGTGCGCCGCCGGTCTCGGCGACGAACAGGACGGTCGCGTCGCGGTTGAGTGCGCTGAGATTGGCCGCCTGCTTCTGGCACACGTCGACCGCTGCGGTCTCGAAACACGCCACGGTCTGCGGGTGCGCCGCGATGCGCGCCGCGGTCTTCTGCATGGCCTCGGCCAGGAACTCGATCTGGGTTGCCATGACCGGTTTGTCCAGCGATTCCTGCGCGCTGTCGCCTCCCTGCGGCCGGGCAAGGTAGATGCCGAGCGTAACCAGTCCCGCCAGGGCGATCAGGGCGATGGCCAGCAGCAGGCCGAAACGCGAGATGGAAAGTTTTCTCAGGGCGGTCACGCCGTCAACCTATATTCGTTTTATCCGCAACGGAAGAAGCGCGACGGTCTCCTTCCCACGGCGAACAGGCGAGCAATAAGCATGCCTTGCGGCGCAAGCCCATCGGCGCGGGCGCGCGCCGACCTGCGGCCAAAAAAGTGTAAGAAAAACCGACGCGCAAGCTCAGTGGCGGCCGGTGCTGCCGAAGCCGCCCGCGCCGCGCTGGCTGTCTGCAAAGTCATCGACGACATGGAATTCGGCCTGCACCACGGGGACGACCACGAGTTGCGCGATGCGCTCCAGGGGCTCGATGACGAACGGCGCGTGGCCGCGATTCCAGCACGACACCATGAGCTGGCCCTGGTAATCCGAGTCGATCAGCCCGACGAGGTTGCCGAGCACGATGCCGTGCTTGTGGCCAAGCCCCGAGCGCGGCAAGATCAGCGCGGCGTAGCCGGCGTCGGCGATATGGATCGCAAGGCCGGTCGGCACCAGGCAGGTCTGCCCGGCTTCGAGACGCAGCGGGGCGTCGAGCGCAGCGCGCAGGTCGAGGCCCGCGGCGCCGGGCGTGGCGTAGGCGGGCAGCCGTTCGCGCAGCCGCGGGTCGAGTATCTTGAGGTCGATTTTCATGGCATTCGTCGGGATTTCGTCAGGGGAGAAGGGTGGCGATATGGCGGATCAGGCGGCGCGCCTGGGTCAGCTTGTCGGCGCGCGCCAGCGGGTGCTCGCCGGCGGCATCGATGAGGACCAGTGCCGCGTCATCCTGGCCGAGCGTGTCCTGGGCGAGGTTTGCGACCAGAAGCGGAACCTTCTTGCGGGCCATTTTCTCCCGGCCGTGCGCGAGGAGATCGCCGGTTTCGGCCGCGAAACCGACGCACAGCGGCGGCGCGTCGCGCGCGGCGACTTCGGCGAGGATGTCGGGATTGCGCACCAGATCGAGGGTGAGGGTGCCGGCGGTCTTCTTGATCTTGTGCGGCGCGGCCTGCGCGGGCCGATAGTCGGCAACCGCGGCGACGGCGATGAACACATCGGCGTCGGCGACTTCGGCGAGCACCGCGTCGCGCATGTCGAGCGCGCTGCGAACGTCGATCCGTCTGACGCCCGCCGGCGCCGGCAGGCAGGTCGGCCCGGAGACCAGACACACCGTCGCGCCCGCCTCGGCCGCGGCCCGGGCGACGGCATACCCCATCTTGCCCGAGCTCAGGTTGGTGATGGCGCGCACCGGGTCGATCGGCTCCAGCGTCGGCCCTGCGGTCACCAGCACGCGGCGTCCGGCGAGCACGCCCTGGCCGAGGATTCCGGGAAGTGCGGCGAGAATCTCCGGCACGTCGAGCATGCGTCCCGGCCCTGTTTCCCCGCAGGCCAGTTCGCCTGCGTCGGGCCCCAGGATCCAGACGCCGTCGGCGCGCAGGCGCTCGATGTTGCGCCGGGTCGCGGGCGCGTGCCACATCGCCGTGTTCATCGCCGGAGCGACGGCGAGGGGCGCGGTGCGCGCAAGACACAGCGTGGCGAGGACATCGTCGGCGTGGCCGTGGGCGAGGCGAGCGAGGAAGTCGGCGCTGGCGGGGGCAACGAGAATCAGCTCGGCGCGGCGCGCCGCGGCGATATGATCCATGCCGTGGTGCGTGCCGGCCGCCCATTGCGAAGTCAGCACCGCTTCGCCGGACAGCGCCTGAAACGTGAGCGGCGTGATGAAGCGCTGCGCAGCGTCGGTCATCGCCACTTCGACGGTGTGCCCCGCCTTGACCAGCGCGCGGCACAGCTCGGCGGCCTTGTACGCCGCGATACCGCCGGTCACACCCAACAGGATCCTTTTCGACAAGGGCTTCTCCGGCTCGATTTTCGCTGTGCGATCCATGACAATGACGGCATTCTACGGGAAGGGGGAGGCATGGGGATACGGGACTGGCCGAAGGACGCGCGACCGCGCGAAAAGCTTCTGGCGCGGGGCGCGGCAGCCCTGACGGACGCCGAACTGGTGGCGGTATTCCTGCGCACCGGCCTGCCCGGGAAGAGCGCCGTCGATCTGGCGCGCGAACTGATCGAGCGCTTCGGCGGACTGGGCGGGCTGTGCCGCGCGGACAGACAATCCGCGTGTGCGGCACCGGGTGTGGGCGAAGCCAAGTACGCGCTGCTCGCGGCGGTGATGGAAATGGCGCGGCGCACGCTCGCCGAGGACATGATCGCCGGCGACGCGCTGACCTCGCCGCAGGCGGTGCGTGACTATCTGCGGCTGATCCTGCGCCATAAGGCCTACGAGGTGTTCTGCTGCGTGTTCCTCGACGCGCAGCACCGGGTGCTGGCAGTCGAGGAGCTGTTTCGCGGCACACTCACGCAGACCAGCGTCTACCCCCGCGAAATCGTCAAGCGCGCGCTCGATCACAACGCCGCGGCGCTCATCCTCGCCCACAATCATCCCTCGGGGGTCGCCGAGCCGAGCCAGGCCGACCGCCAGCTCACCCGGCGCCTGGCCGACGCGCTGGCGCTGATCGACGTGCGCGTCCTCGACCATTTCATCGTCGCCGGCAACACGTCGCTGTCGTTCATGGAATCCGGGCAGATGTGAGCCCGGCTTGCCGGCGTGGGGCAAGTCATGGTATAAATCGCGTTTTTCGGAATCACGGAACAACCATCATGGCTCGCGTATGTGTCGTTACGGGCAAAAAGCCCATGGTCGGGAACAACGTTTCCCACGCCAACAATAAAACCAAGCGCCGTTTCCTGCCCAATCTGCAATACCGCCGCTTCTGGGTGGAATCCGAAAACCGCTGGGTGCGCATGCGCGTCTCCAACGCGGCACTTCGCACCATCGACAAGAACGGCATCGACGCGGTGCTCGCCGATCTGCGCGCGCGCGGCGTCGCCATCTGACCCGGGAGCACACCATGGCCAAAGGCGGACGCGAAAAAATCAAGCTGGAGTCCACAGCGGGCACCGGCTACTTCTACACCACGACCAAGAACAAGAAAACCATGCCGGAAAAAATGGAGATCAGCAAGTACGATCCCAAAGCGCGAAAGCATGTGTTGTTCAAGGAAACCAAGCTCAAATAGGTTTCCTCGAAACCCAACAAAAAACCCGCTTGCGAGCGGGTTTTTTGTTGGGGCGCCGCCAAAGGCGCGCTCACGAATAGCAGCGCAGTCGTCTGGAAAACATCTGCAGCGAGTGGATACCGCTGGCTTCGGCGCGCTTGCACCACGCCGCGAGCTGTTCGAGCAACTGCTCGCGACTGGCGTTCGAGCGGCTCCAGAGAGCGGCCAGTTCCTGGCGCATGCGATAGACGGTCTGCAGGCGCTCGCTGCTGCCGAGGACGGTTTCGAGTTCGGCGCGCTCGGTCGGCGCAAGCTCGGTGGCGTCCTTGAGCAGCCAGTGGCGGAAGCGCTTGAAGCTCCAGTCCTGGGGTAGGCGCGCGCTGGCTTTGAGTTTGGCGATCTCGGCGGCGTACTCGTGGCGCGTGGCGCGGACGTAGCGGGTGATGACGTCGTAGCGATGGGTGATGATCGCCTGCAGCGTGTTGAAGTCCAGTTCCGCCAGCGGTTTGGGCGGCTGCCATTTCACCGTCGGCGCGACTTTGCGGATGCGCGCGAGCCCGACGTAGGACATGAGCTTGATGTACAGCCAGCCGATGTCGAATTCGTACCATTTGTTGGACAGGCGCGCCGACGTGCCATAGGCGTGGTGGTTGTTGTGCAGTTCCTCGCCGCCGATGAGGATGCCCCACGGGACGATGTTGGTGGAGGCGTCCTCGCACGCGAAATTGCGGTAACCCCAGTAGTGGCCGATGCCGTTGATGATGCCGGCGGCGGTCACCGGGATCCACGCCATCTGCACCGCCCAGATCGTGAGGCCGATGGGGCCGAAGAGGACGAGGTCGATGGCCATCATCGACCAGATGCCGGCGGCCGAATGGCGGCTGTAGAGGTTGCGTTCCAGCCAGTCGTTGGGTGTGCCGTGGCCGTATTTTTCCAGCGTTTCCTGGTTTTTGGCCTCCGCCCGGTACAGTTCGGAACCTTCCCAGAACACTTTGCGAATGCCCTTGACCTGCGGGCTGTGGGGGTCGTCGACCGTTTCGCACTTGGCGTGGTGCTTGCGGTGGATGGCAACCCATTCCTTGGTGACCATGCCCGTGGTGAGCCATAGCCAGAAACGGAAGAAGTGGCTGACGATGGGGTGCAGATCCACCGCGCGGTGCGCTTGCGAGCGGTGCAGGAAAATGGTGACGGCGGCGATGGTGATATGGGTAAGCCCCAGGGTGACGAGCACGTAGCCCCACCAGGGGAGGTCGATCAGGCCGAATTGCATGGAGGAAATGACTCAGGACACACGAAAGGATTTTCAACCATACGGCAAAAGCCTTGCCGGATCAAGGTAATTCGTCGGCGCGCGGGGTGTCCTGGACGAGGTGGACGACGCGCTGCGGGAAGGGGATCTCGATGCCGGCGGCCTTGAAGCGTTCCCAGATCGCCCAGTTGAGGTCGGAGCGCAGGTTCATCTGCCCTTCGCTCGGATCGCGTATCCAGACGGCCAGCTCGAGGACGATGCCGCTGTCGGCGAATTCCTTGAGGTACACCCGCGGCGCCTCGTCGCCGTCCTTGAGGACACGCGGGTGCGTGGATGCGACGTCGAGCAGGATGGCGCGCGCGGCATCGAGGTCGGTGCCGTAGGCGACCTGGATGGGGAGGTTGATGCGCACGTCGGGCTGCGTGAGCGAGTGGTTGACGACCACCTGGCTGATGAGCATTTCGTTGGGGATGACGCTTTCCGTGCCATTCATCGCGCGCAACAGCGTGTAGCGGGTGTTGATCTGGCTGACGCGTCCGTACTGGTCGCCCAGGGTGATCATGTCGCCGATGCGCACCGAGCGGTCGAGGAGGATGATGAAACCGGAAATGTAGTTGCTGGCGATTTTCTGCAGGCCAAAGCCGATGCCGACGCCCAGCGCGCCGCCGAAGACCGACAGCACGGTGAGGTCGATGCCGACCGCGGGCAGGGCGATGAGCACGGCCAGCACGATGAGCACGGTGCGGGTTGCCTTGACCAGCGCCATGCGCAGCGACAGGTTGAGCGCTTCGAGTTGCATCAGCCGCGTCTCGACGAGGCGCGCGAGGCCGAGCGAAGCGATCAGCGCGATGACGATGACGACCGCCGCCTGGAACAGCAGAAAGAGCGAGAAGCGGTGCGTGCCGGATTCGAACGCGACCGCTTCCATGGCCGCATGGACGCGCGGCGCAAGCCCGGTGATGTGCACGGCGAAGACGCCCCAGACGAGCCAGGCGATGGCCCGTTCCCATGCCTTCAGCACGCCGCCCGGCTTGAACACGTAGCGCAACGCATAGACCAGCAGCCGCACGGCGACCAGGGCGAGCAGCAGCGGCATGGCGATGTTGAGGAGGTGCGTCTCGCCGATCCAGCGCTCGATGAACTCGCGCGACAGCACCAGCGAGAGCCACATCAGCAGCGGAAATCCCACCCGCCGCACGCCGCCGCGGCCCGCAGCCCAGCGTGCCGTGCCTGGTGCAAGATGCGGCTGGATGCTGCGCATGACGAGCCAGGCGAGCGCCGCGCTGGCGATGAGAATGCCGACCTGCCAGAGGAGCGCCGTGTTGTGGCTGTCCTGGATCAGGCGGGTGACGAGATTCTCGATGGGTGCGGGCCTGGCCACGGCGGGGGGCTGAAATCCGACAGGGCGCAGAGGCGCCCGGTCAGGGTGGTTCAGAAGGTGTGCGTGTACTGTGCGGAGAGGATGTCGACGGCGTTGTCGTATTCGCCGCGCAGTACGCCGGCCCCCGGTGCGGTGTTGTTGACGCTCGCGCTCATGTCGGCATTGGGAACGAAGAGATGCGCATAGCCGAAGTCGACGGCGTTGGCGCGATCGATGCGGAACTGGCCGCCCAGCGCCAGCCAGGTGCGATTCTGGTCGGGGATGCGCGGCGTGCGATAACGGTCGGGAACCGGCGTCTCGTCGTAGGCGATGCCCGCCCGCCACGTCCAGGCGCCGCCCGGCTTGTAGTTGATGCCGACCGAATAGCGCAGCGTGTCGTCCCAGTTCTCCGGGGTGGCGCCGACGAGGGCGCCGCTGGTGCGCACGATGGCGAGCTTGTCGAACGAGCTCCAGCCGGTCCATGTCAGGTCGGCAAGCAGATCGACGGTGGGGGAGAGGGCGTGGAAGACGGACAGTGACGCGCTCGCCGGCATCGTCGTTTTTGCGGTGACCGGGCCGTCGGGAAGCGCTGCGGCAAGCGCGGCGGGACGGTTGCCGAAACTCACCGAGCCGGCAAGCGTGTAGTCGATTTCCGAGCGGTAGTTGACGCCGATGCGCGTGGCGCCAAGATCGGCCATGAGGCCGGCATTCCAGCCCCAGCCCCAGTCGTCGCCCTTGACCGTGGCGAGTCCCTGCAGGCCCGGGACGATCGGCCCGCCGCCACCGGCGATGGCGGCGCTGTAGTTGACCATGTTGGTGAGCGTGGCGTCGAGTTTCTGGTAATCGATACCCAGCCCCACGGACACCGTATCGTTGAGCTTTACGGCGAGCGCTGGGTTGACGTTGATCGACTCGACCTTGGAGTTGACGGCCAGGAAGCGGCCCACCCAGTCGGCATCGTATTCGGTTTTGAGGCCGAAGGGCGCGTTGATGCCGATGCCGAGGGTCAGGCGGTCGTTGACCGGGTGCGTGTAGTAGAGATTGGGCACGAAGCCCACGCCGCCGGCATCGCCACCGTTGCCGCCGAGCGTCTGCAGCGGCGCGGCTGTCGAGCCGTTGTCCCGGAACTCGGCGCGCGGCTTGATGAGATGGCCGGAGAGCACGATCTGCGGCCCGCCAAGACGGGTCATGCCCGCCGGATTGAAGAACACCGTGCTCGCGTCATAGGCGGCCGCGGCCTGGCCGGCGTAGGCATTGCCCAGGCCGCTGGCGTTCTGTTCGATGAGTGCGAAGCCGGCGGCCTGGGCCTCGAGGCTGGCGGCCGCGACGGCAAGCGCTGCGGCGAGGCGGACGGGCGTGGGTTGCATCGGTATCTCCGAAAAACGATGTGCGCGATTTTACACCGCGAAGTCGGCATAGAGCGCTTCGACGGCGTGGCGATAGCGTTCGAAGACCTTGTTGCGCTTGACCTTGAGCGTTGGCGTGAGGAGCCCTTCGTCGACCGTCCACGGCGCAAGCGTCGGGTACAGGCGGCGCACCTGCGCGTAGCCCGGAAAGTGCCGCAGGCGCTTTGCCGCGCGCTGGGTGAGCGCCTTGACGACCTTGGGGTGGGTGAGCGCGGCGGGTGCATGCGGGTCGACGTCGAGACTCGCGGCGAAGGCCTGCCACTGCGCTTCGTTGAGCACGGCGAGCGCGGCGAGGTAGGGCTTGCCCTCGCCGACGATCATCACCTGTTCGAACAGCGGATCGAGCAACAGCGCGGATTCCATGTCCGCGGGCGGCACCTTCTCGCCGTTGGACAGGACGATGATGTCCTTGATGCGGCCGACGATGGTGTAGTGGCCGGTGTCGTCGACGCGCGCCTTGTCGCCGGTGTGCAGCCAGCCGGCCTCGTCGATCATGGCGCGCGTCGCGGCTTCGTCCTTCCAGTAGCCACGCATTACGCAGCGGCTGCGGGTGAGGAGCTCGTCGTTGTCGCCGATCTTCACTTCCACGCCGGGAATCGGCTGGCCGATACTCGACGGGATGTTCGAATGCGGACGGTTGAACGTGACCACGGGGCTCGTCTCGGTGAGCCCGTAGCCCTGATAGAGCGGCACGCCGAGCCCGACGAACACGCGCGCGATGTCGGGCGAGAGCGCGGCGCCCCCGGAGACGGCGAACTTCAGGCGGCCGCCGAGGCGGTCGCGGACCGGCCGCGCGACCAGGCGGTCGAGCATCGGCCACAGCAAGAGCTTCGGATGCCAGGGCGCGCGACCCTGGCTGTGCTCGAAGCGGTGCCAGCCGACGTCCACCGCGAGCGCGAAGAGCTGCTGCGCCGCGGCGCCCTTCTTGGCCAGGCCTTCCTGGATGCGCGCATAGACACGCTCGTAGATCCGCGGCACCGAGATCAGCGCGGTCGGGCGGATGGTCTGCAGGTCCTGCGCGAGCTGCGCGATCGAGCGCGCGTAGGCGACTTCCGCGCCGATCAGCATGGCCATGTAGTAGCCGGCGGTGCGTTCGAGCGTGTGCGACAGCGGCAGGAAGGAGAGGAACACTTCGTCGGCGTCGAACTCGACGCATTGCGAGGCGTAGTAGGCGTTCCACAGCATGTTCTCGTGGCTGAGCATCACCCCCTTGGGCCGGCCGGTCGTTCCCGACGTGTAGACGATGCTCGCCAGCCAGTCGGCGGGCAGATGCCGTTCCGGAACGGGGGTCTGCGCGGCATCGGCAAGCCACGCGTCCGCCACCCGAAAACGCGGGTCGATGCTCGCCAGTTCGCCCTCCAGGGGGTGCAGGCTGACGATACGCTGCAGGGACGTCGTCGTTGCGGCGATTTCGGCGGCCTTGCGGCTCTGGAACTTGCCTTCGACGAGCAGCAGCTTCGCCTCGGCGTGATCGATGATATAGGCGGCGTTGTCGGGACGGTCGTCCAGATACAGCGGGACGGTGACCAGCCCGAGCCCGAGTGCGGCCTGGTCGAACACCACCCATTCGATGCAGTTTTTCAGCATCACCGCGACGCGATCGCCCGGCGCGAGATCCTCGCGCGCAAGCGCCGCCTGCCAGCGCCGGACCTCGGCGGCCATCTCGCGCCAGGTTTTCGCAACCCAGGCCTCTTTCGCCGCATCGAACTGGCGATACGCGACCTTGTCCGGCGTCGCGGCCACGCGCGCGCGGAACAGGCCGTCGAGCGTGCCGGCGTCTTCTGGCGTCAGTCGGGGTGAAGGCATGAGGGTTCGGGAATCGGTAAACCTTGCTTTGATAAAACGAAGTCGGCGTGCGGTCAAGCAGCCGCTTTCTCGAGGACCGCGGCGAAGAAGCCGTCAGTGCCGTGCACGGCGGGCGAGAGCTGCAAATACGGCCCGGTGTCGAGCGCCACGCGCGCCTGCGCGAGCACCGTGTCCGCCGGAACGCGCGTAAAGCCACCGTGGGTCAGGAAGGCCTCGACGATGGCTTCGTTTTCCTCGTCGAGCAGGCTGCACGTCGCGTAGACCAGGCGTCCACCGGGTTTGACGAGGCGCGCCGCGCTCGCGAGGATCGCGGCCTGCTGGCGGGTGAGTGCGGCGACGCGCTCGGGCGTCTGACGGAACTTGAGGTCGGGGTTGCGGCGCAGCGTGCCGAGTCCGGAACACGGCGCATCGACCAGGACACGGTCGAGCTTGCCGGCCAGGCGTTTGACGCGCGCATCGTTTTCGGAGGCGATGCGCGCCGGCATCACGTTCGACAATCCCGAGCGCGCGAGCCGGGGCTTGAGGTTGGCGAGACGTTTTTCCGCGACGTCGAATGCGTACACGCGCCCGCTGTTGCCCATCATCGCGCCGATCGCCAGGGTCTTGCCGCCGGCGCCGGCGCAAAAGTCGCAGACCATTTCGCCGCGGCGCGCGCCGAGCAGCACGGCGAGGAGCTGGCTGCCCTCATCCTGGACTTCGATCGCGCCGGACAGAAACAGGGGGTGGCGGTTGATCGCCGGGTGGCCGGCGAGACGCACGCCCCAGGGAGAATACGGCGTGGGCGCGGCGGCGTGGCCTTCGCCGGTGAGCGCCTCGATCACCGCGTCGCGGCTCATCTTGAGCGTATTGACGCGCAGGTCGAGCGGCGCCGGGCCCTGCAGCGCGCGGCCGAGGGCGAGGATCTCGGCGTCGGCGAGCCTGGCGCGCAGCTTTTCGACCACCCAGTCCGGCAATTCGGCCGCGATACCCAGCGGCAGGTGCTCCGGGTGCGCGGTACGAATCGCGGCGACGAGGTCGGGTCGGACGAGCGATTCGAGGCGTGCGCTTTGCAGGCCGCGCACCTTGATCAGCCAGGCGACGAGGAGGGTGCGTGGATTGGCCGCCGGCACGATGCGCGACAGGTAGCGGTAGCGGCGCAGCACGCCGAACACCGCCTCGGCGACGAAGGCACGGTCGCGGGCGCCAAGCTTCCTGTGCTCGCGAAAGAAGGCCGACAGCCGCTTGTCGGCGGGCTCTGCGAAATCGAGCACCTGATCGAGCGCCTGCGCGGCGAGCTGTAGCAGTTCGGGGGTGGGTTCCATGGTTGGGGCTCTTAGCAAACGGCGCCGTGGATTGTATGCTCACGCGCATGGAAACGCGCTTTTACCGGGGCGATCCGATCGCGCGGCAGGATTCGACCCTGCCCGCCGAGGTGTACAACCTCGCCCATACGCTGCTCGCGCGGGCGAATGGCTGCCTGTTCGTGCCGATCCGCAGCATGCAGTACCTGGCCGTGCTGGACGCGGAGGAATTCATTTTCGTCGATGGCCGGAACCGGGCGTGGGTCGAGCTGGCCTGGCAGTCCTTCCGCCCGCAGGTGCGCACCGCGCTCGACCAGCCGGTGCCTTTCGAGGTGGTGCACTATCTGCCGCAGGCGGCGGAGACGATGCGCCGTCTGCGCGGCGAGTTCCAGCGCGCGCTCGTCCTCCTCGACGAACGTCAGCGGCCCGCGGGCGCGGCCACCGTCACCCCGCTGCCGCGCGCGCCGCGCGCGCCGGGGCGGCAATGAGGTTCAGTCGCGTCTTGCGGTATCGGCAGCGCGGCGCGTGGCGGCGAGACTTGCGAGCACCGCACTGGCGATGATGATCGCCACGACGCCGAGCGCGATGCCGGTCGGCACCTTGTAAAACGGCGCGACCAGCATTTTTGCGCCGACGAACACCAGCGTGAGCGCAAGGCCGTATTTGAGGAGATGGAAGCGGTCCGCCATGTCGGCGAGCAGGAAATACAGCGCGCGCAGGCCGAGAATCGCAAAGATGTTGGACGTGAAGACGATGAAGGGGTCGGTGGTGATGGCGAAGATCGCCGGGATGCTGTCCACCGCAAAGATCACGTCCGAGGTTTCGATGAGGACCAGCACCAGAAACAGCGGCGTGACGGCGCGTACACCGTTTTGCACGACCGTGAAACGTTCCCCGTGATACGCGTCGGTGACGGCGAGTCTGCGGCGCAGCCAGTTGAGCAGGGGGTTTTTCCCCAGATCGGGTTCGCGCTCGGCGAAGATCAGCATCTTCATCCCGGTGATGACGAGGAACGCGCCGAACACATAGAGCACGCCGTGAAACTGCGCGACCAGCCAGGCACCGCCGAGGATCATCAGCGCGCGCAGGACGATCGCGCCGAGCACGCCGTAGATCAGCACCCGGCGCTGGTATTCCGCCGGCACCTGGAAATACCCGAAGATCATCAGGAAGACGAAGATGTTGTCGACCGAGAGGGACTTCTCGATGAGGTAGCCGGTCAGGAATTCGAGGACCTTGGCGTTGGCGATCTCGCGCCCGGCGAGGTCGTCGAGGTAGGTCCACAAGAGCCCGGCGAACGCCAGTGCGAGGCTCACCCAGACGAGACTCCATGCCAGCGCCTCCTTGCCCGATACCCGGTGTGCGCGGCGTCCGCCGAGGACGAACAGGTCCAGGGCCAGCATGACGAGCACGAAGGCGATGAATCCCGCCCACAGGGCGGGCGTGCCGACGCTGATCGCATCCATGTCAGGCGCCCGCGGCCAGCGCGGCGATGCGCTCTTCGAGCGGCGGATGGGTCATGAACAGGCGCTTGATGCCGCTGCCCACGCCGCCGGCGATGCCGAAGGCCGCCATCTTGTCGGGCAGCGGTGCAGGGTGCGCGCGCTGCAGGGCGCGCAGCGCGGCGATCATCTTCTGCCGGCCGGCAAGCGCGGCGCCGCCGCGGTCGGCGCGGAATTCCCGCTGGCGCGAGAACCACATGACGATGATCGATGCGAGCAGCCCCAGCACCAGTTCGGCGATGATCATGGTGACGAAGAACGCCGGGCCATGGCCCTCCTCGTTCTTGAACACCAGCCGGTCGACGGTGTGGCCGATGACGCGCGACAAAAACATGACGAAGGTATTGACCACGCCCTGGATGAGCGCGAGCGTGACCATGTCGCCGTTGGCGATGTGCGAGATTTCGTGGCCGAGCACGGCCTCCGCCTCGTCCCGGCTCATCCTGCGCAGCAGGCCGGTCGACACCGCCACCAGGGCATGGTTCTTGTTCCAGCCGGTGGCAAATGCGTTGACGTCGGGGGAATCGTAGACCGCGACCTCGGGCATGCCGATGCCGGCGGCCTGCGCCTGGCGGCGCACCGTCTCCACCAGCCACAGTTCTTCCTGGGTGCGCGGCTGCTCGATCACCTGCGCGCCGACCGACATCTTTGCCGTCCATTTGGACAGCGCGAGCGAGATCAACGAACCGCCGAAGCCCATCACGGCGGCAAAAATCAGCAGCGCGCCGAGGTTCAGGCCGCGCTCGGTGAGGTAGGGTTCGACGCCCAGGAGCCGCAGGGTGATGGAGAGCATCACCACGATGGCGAGGTTGGTGGCGAGAAAGAGCACAATGCGTTTCATGTCGGGTCTCCAGTCGGAACGGGTTGCGATGGCACGGGATCATTGTAGGCGCCGCGACACAAAATTAAAGTCGAATATTTGTTGAGATCGGTTCGAATAATACGAATAATCACGTCATGAACCTCAAGCACCTGCACTATTTCTGGAGCGTGGCCCGCACCGGCAGCGTCGCCGCCGCGGCGGAACGCCTGCACATCACGCCGCAGACCATCAGCGCGCAAGTCAAGCAACTGGAGGACGCCCTCGGCACCGCGCTCTTCCAGCCGGCGGGACGCGGACTGGCGCTGACCGACAGCGGGCGCATCGCGCTTCGCTATGCCGACGAGATCTTCGCTTTGAGCGACGCCCTCGAAGCTGCGCTGGGCCGGCGCGGCGGCCCAGCGGCGCAGCCGTTCCGTGTGGGAATCTCGGACGCGGTGGCAAAAAACATCGCCTATCGGCTGTTGGCCCCGATCGCCGCGTCCGCCGAGCCGGTGCGGCTCATCTGCCAGGAAGGCAAGCTCGACGCCCTGCTGGCGGAACTCGCGTTGCACCGCCTGGACATGGTCGTTGCCGATCAGCCCTTGCCGACCACGGTCCGGGTGCGTGGCTACAACCACAAGCTGGGGGACAGCGACACGGCGTTCTTCGCCGCCCCCGGCGTGGACTGCGACGCCGGGTTTCCGGCCTGTCTGGATGGCGCGCCGTTGCTGCTGCCTGGCGAGGATTCGGCGTCGCGCGTGCGCATCGAGCGCTGGCTGGAAGCGCAGGGATTGGCGCCGCGCGTGGTCGGCGAGTTCGCCGATGCGGCGTTGATGAAGGCTTTCGGCGCTGCCGGGCAGGGGATTTTTCCGGCACCGGCGGTGCTCGCCGGGGAAGTGGCGGCGCAGTACGGCGTGCGCGAAATCGGCCGCACGGCAGCGGTGCGCGATGCGTTCTATGCCATCACTGGCGAGCGTCGCATCACGCATCCGGCGGTGCGCATCGTGACCGATGCCGCGCGCGCCGGGTTGTTCGGCGGTTAGACGGCTTACTCGTCGTCGCCGAGTTCGGGATCCCAGCCCCGGGCGCGCGCGGCTTCCATGGCGCGCGCGTAGATTGCCGCATGGCGTGTGCGCAACGCTTCCGGCAAGCGGCTGGGCAGGTTGCCGTAACGGTCCCATTCGGCGTGCACGCGCTCCATGAGCGCCTGCATCCGGCCCAGGTCCCAGCCGGCGCAGTCTTCGTGCTCGGGAATCAGGCCGAACACCTGCGCGTCGAGAACGATACGCCCGAGCTGGGTGATGCCGTGACGGTCCTGGTTCAGGCCGACGTAGCGATTGCTCATTCGGGTTCCCTGTAGGGGAAGCGGTGCTGCCCGTAACGCAGCAACAGCAGGGCGACGGTGAGGAGCACGACCGAGCCGGTGATGGCGACGAGCGTCGTCGAATCCATCTCCTTCATGCCGAGGACGATGTAGCGGGCGAGGGCGACGATGGCGATATAGATCGGGTAGCGCACCGGCAACTTGCCTTCGCGGTAGTACAGGCCGAGCATGGTGATGATCTCGAGGTAGAGGAACAGCAGCAGCAAGTCGGCCAGACCCACCTGATGCGCCAGGAGCATTTTGCCGACTTCCTGGTAGCCGGCTAGGACGGTGGCGACGAGGATGACCGCGAGGCCGAGGTTCTCGACGGCCTGCAGGATGCGGAGTGCGACGCGGTTGTGCTGCTGGATCATGGCCTTCTCGTCTTGCAGTGGAATTGCCCGGCATCGTACCCGATACCGCAGCCGATCGTCAGCCGGCCAGCGCGCAGGCGGCCGTCGGCAGATGCCGCGCGAATCGGGCAAACGATCCTGCTTCGCCGCATCCGGCGGCAGCGCTCCGGGCCGCGACCGATTGCTGCCGGGACGGGCCCGCGGCTCATCGCGTGAGCCCGGCGTATAACAGGGGCAGTTTTTCCGGCAGCCGCTCGACGTGGTCGACGACCATGTAGTTGCGCTGGCCGAAGATGCGCGACACGTACTGGTCCGCGCGCGGGTCGAGGCTCATGCAGTAGGTAACGACGCCGTTTCGTGCCGCCTCCTCGACGGCTTTCTTGGTGTCGTAGCGCAGATACTGCGGGTCGCGCACGTCGACATCCGCGGGTTCGCCGTCGGTGATGACGATGAGGAGTTTTTTCGCCGAGCGCTGCTGCCGCAAGTGGTGGGTGGCGTGGCGGATGGCGGCGCCCATGCGCGTGGAGAGCTGGCCCGTCATGCCGGCCAGGCGGGCCTTGGGTTTGTCGTCATAGGGCTGGTCGAAATCCTTGAAGCGGTAGTATTCCACGTCGTTGCGGCCGTCCGAGCAGAAGCCGTGGATCGCGAAGGGGTCGCCCACCTTGGCGATCGCATCCGACAGCAGCACGCAGGCCTGCCGGGTGAGTTCGAGCACGGTGTGTTCCTGGCCGGCGACCTTTTCGTTGGTGGATTCGGAAAGGTCCAGCAGGACCAGCACCGAGATGTCGCGGGTTTTGCGCACCGAACGCATCATGATGCGCGGGTCGGGCTGCATACCCATGCGGATGTCCACCAACGAGGCAAGCGCCGCATTGATGTCGATCTCGTCGCCGTCCTCGAGTTTACGGATACGCTGCACACCCTGTGGCTGCATCGCGTCGAGGAGAAACTTCATGCGGGCGATCAGTCGCCGATGGGTTGCGGCGATGGCGTCGATGCACGCGAGGTCGCCCGGCTTCGGGCGTTTCTCGATGACCGTCGCCCAGGCCGGGCGTTCGAGCTGGATCTGATAGTCCCATTCGCCGTAATGAAACGGCTCCGAGACCGGTTCACGGCCCTCCATGTCGTTATAGGAGACGCCCATGTCCTCGTATGGGAAAAGCTCGGTGCCGAGTACCCAGATTTCCTGCGCGTCGTCGCCGGCGGTTTCCACGTCGACTTCGTTCGCCATTTCCATGACGTTGACGTATTTGCGTACCTGCTTGACCGATTCATAACCGGCAGCGACCGAGCGGTCGAAGTCGAATTCCTCGAATTCCCAGAAATAGCGGTTGTCGTCGCGGTAAGGCGTGCTGAGGACGTCGGTGCGCGGGTTGAAGGGGATCGCCAGCTGCAAGAGCCGGTGCGCGACGGTGACGCCGATGTCCCAGGCGAGGCGGTTGTCATCGAGCCGCGCCTGTGCCTGCGCGAACAGCGCGCGCGCCTCGGCGACGATCGGCTCGTCGTCGACGTAGCTGTCGTCGAGCAGGGCACGCGCCAGGCGGTCCAGATAGTTGCCCACGCTTGCCCGCATGTCGGGTGTTGCCGTGTGAAGCCGCGCCCAGAGCTGCTTGAGGCCCGGAAACCTGCGGATTGCCAGCGCTTCGATGCGCGCATCCTCGATGACCGAAATCACCGCCATCTGCAGGGGATTGAGCGACTCGGCCGAGATCGGCGTGCGGGTATAGACGAGGTGGGCAGCGGCGTGCGCCGCGGCCGCACGATAGACCTCGGTCGCGGGAACACCGTTGAAGTCGTCGAAGGCGTCCGGCAGATGGATGAAATAATCCTCGATGAATGGCTTGTAGCCTTCACGCGACTCGAAATCGCCGGACGTCGGCTTCATAAAGAAATCGCGCGCCCACAACGCACGCAGGTACATGTTGATGCGTCGCTGCACGTCGACGAAAAGCGTGCCCTTGCGTTCCTTCTGCAGGACGGCGAGCGATTCCTTGGATTGCAGTCCGAAGTAGCGGATCTGCTCCTCGTAGTTGGTGCGATGCGCATGTGCGCCCCACATCGCCCAGCGCCGCAGGCCACCCAGGGTGAGCTGGCCGAGCAGCACGTCGAGCTTGTCGAGCATCGGCCGCACGCCGCGCGGGGCCTGGGCGACGAGGGTGTTCAGGAATTGCAGGTAATTGCGGAACAGTTCGCCATCACCCAGGCGGCGTGCAGCGGTGGGCGCGGTGGCGAGAATGAGCTCGATGACCGCGCCGGAGGTCTTCGAAGCGAGCATGAGCGCCGTGGTGGCGAGGTCGGCGACGACATCCTCGCCGACTTCCTTGGCCACCTGTGGCGCTTCCGTGATCCATGCGTCGACCGGGCCGCGTCCGCGGCCGAGCCCCTTGAGCGCAGATGCGCCCTTGACGTAGTTGTCCAGGCCGCGCGGCGAAAACACCTTGGTGGCTTCCGTCCATTCGGCCTGGAGCAGGGCCCGCGATTCGGGTTCGAGGTCTTCCAGCAGCGTCTGATAATCGTCGAGGTTGATGCTCATGTTGCGAATCCTTCAGTCGATGTCCGCGTGCTCGGCGATGAAGTCGCGCACCCAGTGCTCCGGCCGCGCGCTGGAAAATCGCCCGACGATCTCGCCAGCGACGAACAGGAGCACGGTCGGGAAACCGCGCAGGCCATAACGCCCGGCGAGCTTCATGTTGTCACCCGCGTCAACTTCCACCTTGGCCAGGCGGATGCGGCCGCCGTGGCTCGCGACGACGCGCTCCAGGACCGGCGTGAGCGCGCGGCATGGCGGGCACCACTCGGCCCAGAAGTCGACCAGAACCGGACCCGTGTGGGACGCCTCGATGACGTCGTGTTCGAAATGTGCAAGATCGGTATCGAAAATCGGCCCCGCGGGCTGACGGGTGTGGCTCAAGATGGCTCCTCAGAAGTAGGTCGTCACCGCGGCGTCGAGCGCATCGCGCATGTCGGGATCGTCGGTGATCGGGCGCACCAATGCTACACGGCACGCAGCCTGTGCGGCCACCCCCTTGGCGATGAGGCTGCCGGCGTAGATCAGCATGCGGGTCGAGATGCCCTCGTCCAGTCCATGCCCCTTGAGATTGCGCGCGCGCTCGGCGATGGAAACGAGCTTTTCCGCGACGTCGGCCGGCACGCCGGTCTCGTGGGCGACGATCTCGGCCTCGATGGCGTGTTCCGGATAGTTGAAGTCCAGCGCGCCGAAGCGCTGCTTGGTCGACTGCTTGAGATCCTTCATCAGGCTCTGGTAGCCGGGGTTGTACGAGATGACAATCTGGAAATCGGGGTGCGCATGCACCAGCTCGCCCTTTTTCTCCAGCGGCAGCACGCGGCGGTTGTCGGTCAGGGGGTGGATGACCACGGTCGTGTCCTGGCGCGCCTCGACCACCTCGTCGAGATAGACGATCGCACCGTGGCGCGCGCCGATGGCCAGCGGCCCGTCCTGCCAGCGCGTGCCCTGGGCATCGAGCAGGAAACGGCCGACCAGGTCGGATGCCGTCATGTCCTCGTTGCAGGCCACAGTGATCAGGGGCTTGCCCAGTTTCCAGGCCATGTATTCGACGAAGCGGGTCTTGCCGCAGCCGGTCGGACCTTTGAGCATCATCGGCATGCGGACCGAATAGGCGGCTTCGTACAGCTGGACCTCGTCGGCAACCGGACGATAGTAGGGTTCCTGGGTGATGCGGTATTGGTCGACGATGTTGCTCATGTTCAGTTTCCTCTTGATGGACGCTCTGCGAAGGACGCGAAGAAACGCGAAGGCAATCGCGGCGCGGCTTCGCCGGCCGGCCTCGCGCGCCATCGCGTCCTTTGCAGACAACGTGCGCCAAAAAAAAGCCCCCGCGCCTTGCGGCAACGGGGGCCATGATTGTTTCCCGTGCCGCGCGCTCAGACGGTCTTGCCGCGGTAGATCACCATCGCCGTACCTTGGCTCTGCTTGAAGTTGTCGTAGCCAACCAGGCGGACGTGGTGGCCGGGATTGGCCTTGTGGCAGGCTTCGGCCTCGGCGAGGATGCGGTCGACATCGGTTTCGCCGAACATCGGCAGCTTCCACATGTACCAGTAATGGTCGAACGCATGCTCGGGTTCCGTGTGCTCGATCGCCGGATTCCAGCCCTTCTTGACGATGTACTCGACCTGTTTGCGGATTTCGTCCTTGCTCATTTCCGGCAGGTACGAGAAGGTTTCGAACTTGCGGCTCGCCGGATCGGAGAGACGGCTCGGGTAATCCATGACTTCTGACATTTCGGTTCCTTTCTAGGTCTGGGATTCGGGTTCCAGGGGCCAGGGCAGGCGGGGTTTTCCCCGGCCCGCGATTCCCGGCGCCCGCCCCCGGAGGGTTATTTGTGGGCGACGTCCAGCTTGTCGACGGTGTCGAATTCGAACTTGATCTCTTTCCACGTTTCCATGGCGATTTTCAGTTCCGGCGAGTGCTTGGCCGCTTCGGTGAGGATGGCCTTGCCTTCTTTCTCGATGTCGACGCCGCGGTTACGCGCTTCCACGCAGGCTTCGAGCGCGACGCGGTTGGCCGCGGCACCGGCTGCGTTCCCCCAGGGGTGGCCGAGGGTGCCGCCGCCGAACTGCAGCACGGAGTCGTCGCCGAAGATCGACACCAGCGCCGGCATGTGCCAGACGTGGATGCCGCCGGAAGCGACCGGAAAGACGCCCGGCATCGATCCCCAGTCCTGGTCGAAGAAGATGCCGCGCGAACGGTCTTCCTTGATGTACTTGTCGCGCATCAGGCTGATCCAGCCCAGGGTGGCTTCGCGGTCGCCTTCCAGCTTGCCGACCACGGTGCCGGAGTGCAGGTGGTCGCCGCCGGACAGGCGCAGGGCCTTGGCCAGCACGCGGAAATGGATGCCGTGGTGCGGGTTGCGGTCGAGCACGGCGTGCATCGCGCGGTGGATGTGCAGCAGCAGGCCGTTGTCGCGGCACCAGTTGGCCAGACCCGTGTTGGCGCAGAAACCGCCGGTCAGGTAGTCGTGCATGATGATCGGGGCGCCAATTTCCTTCGCGTACTCGGCGCGCTTGTACATCTCTTCCGGGGTGGGGGCGGTGACGTTCAGGTAGTGGCCCTTGCGCTCGCCGGTTTCGCGCTCAGCCTTCTCGATCGCCTCCATGACGAAGTCGAAACGCTGCTTCCAGCGCATGAAGGGCTGGCTGTTGACGTTCTCGTCGTCCTTGGTGAAATCCAGGCCGCCACGCAGCACCTCGTACACGGCGCGGCCGTAGTTCTTGGCGGACAGGCCCAGCTTCGGCTTGATGGTGCAGCCGAGCAGCGGCCGGCCATACTTGTTCATGATGTCGCGCTCGACCTGGATGCCGTGCGGCGGGCCGCCGCAGGTCTTCACGTAGGCGATCGGGAAGCGCACGTCTTCCAGGCGCAGGGCGCGCAGCGCCTTGAAGCCGAATACGTTGCCGACCAGCGAGGTGAACACGTTCACGACGGAGCCTTCTTCGAACAGGTCGATCGGGTAGGCGACAAAGGCGTAGAAGCAGGTGTCGTCACCCGGCACGTCCTCGATCTTGTAGGCGCGGCCCTTGTAGTAGTCGAGGTCGGTCAAGAGATCGGTCCACACCGTGGTCCAGGTGCCGGTCGAGGACTCGGCGGCCACTGCGGCGGCGACTTCCTCCCGGTCCACGCCGGGCTGCGGGGTGATCTTGAACACGGCCAGGAGGTCGGTATCCAGCGGGGTGTACTCGGGCATCCAGTACGTCTGCCGATATTCCTTCACACCGGCGTTATAGGTTTTTACAGCCATGGTATCTCCTACGAAAAAGGATCGGGTTTTTCGTGCGCTGCGCAATCGCCCGTGCACGATGGGAAGCATGATGCACGCAGTTGCGCATCGATAACAGTCGATTTATTCGATTGTTGAGATAGACTATCGTCTATGAACACCGGCAGCGGCCATTGCCGCCAGCCGGGAACCGGAAAACCACGACCAGGCAAGCCGCCATGCGCCACCACACCACGTTCCGTCAGCTCGAAATCTTCGAGGCCATCGCTCGCCTCGGCAGCTTCACGCGCGCGTCGGAAGCGCTGCATCTCACCCAGCCGACCGTGTCCATGCAGATGAAAAAGCTCACCGACACGGTCGGCGTGCCGCTCGTCGAGCAGGTCGGCAAAAAGCTGAGGCTCACGCCGGACGGGCTGGAGCTCGCGCAGGCGGCGCGGGAAATTTTCGGCATCCTCGATCGCTACACGATGTCGGTGGCCGAGCGCCAGGGGCTCAAACGCGGGACGCTGAAACTCATGGCGATCACCACCGCGTCCTACTTCGCACCGCGCTTGCTGGGCGATTTCGTCAAACGCCACCCGGGCATCGAGGTTTCGCTGCGGGTCACGAACAAGCAGCAGGTGCTGGCGAGCATGGCGGACCAGCTCGACGATCTGTATCTGCTGGGCACGCCGCCGGATGAAATCGACGTGGTGGCAACGCCGATCATGGACAACCCGATCATCGTGCTGGCCGCGCCCGATCACCCGCTCGCCGGCGCGCGCGCCATCCCCCCCGAGCGGCTGGCCGAGGAGCCCTGGATCATGCGCGAAGCGGGCTCGGGCACGCGTCGCGCGATCGAAACCCGATTCGCGGAGGCCGGCCTGGAAATCCGTCCGCGCCTGGAACTGGGCAGCAACGAGGCGATCAAGCAGGCCATCCTTGCCAATCTCGGGATTTCCGCGCTTTCCTGCCATGCGCTCGCGCTGCACCAGCCGGGCCAGTTCGCGGTGCTCGACGCCGAGGGGTTTCCGATCCTGCGCCACTGGTACGCGGTTTATCCGGCCGGGCGGCAGATTTCGGTGGTGGCGCGTGCGTTCCTGGATTTTCTGCTGGCGCGCGAGGCCGACGTGCTTGGCGACCCGTGCCGGGTGCTGCGCGGCGAGTCCGCGGCGCGCGTCAGCGCCCCGGGTTCGTCGGGTGCGCCTCGCCGGGCCAGGCGAACTCGCGCTTGATTTCCCGGTTCAGCAGCAAATCGATCGCGTGTTCGGCCGGCATGCCGTGGAACAGGATCTGTCCCACCCCTGCGGTGATCGGCAGCTCGACGCCGAGCGCGGCGGCAAGCGCCATCAGCTCGCGCGTCGTCGAGACTCCCTCGGCGACGTGCCCGAGGTTGCCGAGCAGTGCCGCGAGCGGTTCGTTGCGCGCAAGCCCGAGACCGACCCGGCGGTTGCGGGACAGGTCGCCGGTGGCGGTGAGGATCAGGTCGCCCAGGCCCGACAAGCCCATGAAGGTTTCGGCGCGCCCGCCGAGCGCGACGCCCAGGCGCGTCATTTCGGCCAGGCCGCGGGTGATGAGGGCGGCGCGTGCGTTGTGCCCGAGTCCCAGCCCGTCGCAGATGCCGGCGGCGATCGCCATGACGTTCTTGGTCGCGCCGCCGACTTCGACGCCGACCACATCGTTGCTGACGTAGATGCGCAGCCGCGGGCCGACGAGCGCCTGAGCCATGTCATGGGCAAACGCGGTTTCGCCCGATGCCAGGGTGAGCGCGGTCGGCAGGCCGTTGGCGACTTCCTGCGCAAAACTCGGGCCGGAGAGCACGCCCGCGCGCCGCTGGCCGGGAAGCACCTCGCCGAGCACCTCGTGCGGCAGCTTGCGGCTGCCCGGCTCGAAACCCTTGCAGACCCAGATCAGCGGCGGCACCGTCTGCACGCTTGCCGCGAGCTGTTCGAGGGTTTGCCGCAACCCGGCGGTGGGTACGGCGAGCACGACGAGATCCGCGTCCTTGGCGGCGGCGAGCGACGCGCTCAGTTCGAGGGCGGCAGGGAGGGCAAAGCCCGGCAGGTAGGCGCGGTTCTCGCGCAGTGCGCGCATCGCTGCGACCGACTGCGGGTTGCGTCCCCATAGCGTCACCGCATGGCTTTGCGACCAGTGGATGGCCAGGGCCGTGCCCCACGCCCCGGCGCCCAGCACCGCGAGCTTCACTGGCCCCACACCTCGTATCGCTGCAGCCACCCGGCCGGGCAGGTGGGGTGGCGCACCTTGACCCAGCCGGATCGCGTCTCGCCCGCTTCGTCGAGCAGCACACCGCGCACGACCTTGCATGCGATCGCGGCGTTGGCGCCGGGGCTTTGCCGGACGAGGGCTTCATCGACGTTGACCATGACGGTCTGTTTGTCGCCAAGCGCCGCGCGCTCGATCCATAGGAGCTGGCCGGTATGGGTGCGCACCTTGAGCCAGTCGGCGGTCTCGACGAACACCTCGAGCGGCAGGTCCGGCCCCGCGATGGCGATCCGCGTCGCATTGGCCGAGGGTGCGTCGTAAAGGATCGCCGCTCGGCCGGTGCTGCGCCAGTCTGCGCCCCACGCGGCTGGCATCGCACACAGCGCCAGGATGGCGGCGATCCAGACCGGCTTCAAGGCGTCAATGGGCCTGCTGCGGGGCGGCCTGCTGTTGCTGGGCCTGCTGCTGGAGGAAGAGCGCTTCGAAGTTGACGGGGTTGAGCAGAAGCGGCGGGAAGCCGGCGCGCAACACCACGTCGGAAACGGTTTCGCGCAGGTAGGGGAAGACGATGTTCGGGCAGCCGATCCCCAGCACCAGCGGCATCTGGTCCTGCGGCACGTTCTGGATGCGGAAAATGCCGGCCTGCGTGCACTCCACCAGGAACATGGTCTTGTCGCCGGACTTGGCGGTGACGGTCACCGTGATCGTGTTCTCGTAAACGCCGTCTTCCAGCATCTGGCTCTGGGTGGACATGTTGACGTCCATTTGCGGCGCCTCGCGCTCGAGGAAAATCGCCGGCGCGTTCGGCACCTCCACCGACAGATCCTTGACGTAGAGTTTTTCGATGTTGAAGCTGGGTTGGGTCTCGCTCATGACTGATCCTGGAAAAGGGAAAGCCGGAGCGCGCGGCGCGCCCCCGGAACGCATATTGTACTTGGGTTGCCGGGTCAGTGGACCCCTTGCCGGGCAAGCCAGGCTTCGATTGCGCGCGCGTTTCCGTCACTGACGTTGCGCGCGGCTTCGGCGCCCTGCCGGAACAGCACCAGGGTTGGGACAGTGCGGATGTGCGCGCGGAAAGCGGTGCGCGGGTGCGCCTCGACATCGAGCGTTGCGAAGCGTGCGGCCGTGCGTTTCGCGCGGGCGACTTCCCGGAACGCCGCCGCCATGGCGCGGCAGGCGCCGCAATCCTCGGACCAGAACTCGACCACGAGCGGCAGGCCGTCGTTCGCCAGAAAGGCGTCGAAGCCCGCGTCGGTTAGCGCGAAGGGCTCGGCGGGAAACAACGCCGCCCCGCACGCGCTGCACGGCGATGAGTCGTGCGGCGGGTCTGCCTCGATGCGGTTCGTCGCCAGACAGGCGGGGCAGACGACCTGCACGGGATGCGGGCCTCGCCGCGAGAGGATCAGGCGGCTTCGAGCAGCGGAACGAGCTTGCCGGCCGCGTCCAGCGCGGACAGGTCGTCGAAGCCGCCGACGTGCGTCTGGCCGACGTAGATCTGCGGGACCGTGCGCCGCCCCGTGCGCTCCATCATTTCGGCCTGCTTGCCGGGATCGAGGTCGATGCGGATTTTCTCGATGAACTCGACGCCGCGTTTTTTCAGCAACTGTTCCGCGGCGACGCAATACGGGCAGACAGCGGTGCAGTACATGAGCACTTTGGGCATTATTTCTTCTCCACGGGTAAATTGGCCTGCTCCCAGGCGAGGATCCCGCCGGCCTGATTGAAGACCTTCTCGAATCCCTGTTTCTTGAGCAGCCTGGCGGCGCGCAGCGAGCGCTGGCCGCTCCGGCAGGTGACGAGAATCGGTTTGTCGCGGTATTTCTCGATTTCCTTGAGGCGGTTGGGCAGTTGCCCGAGCGGAATGTGCCGCGCGCGCGGCAGGTGCCCGGCAGCGAACTCGCTGTCCTCGCGGACGTCGAGCACCAGGGCATCCTCGTTGATGAGGCGGGTGGCTTCGAGGGTGTCGGCCTGGGCAACGCCACCGGCCTTGCCGCCGATGAAGCTCCACAACAGCATCACGCCGGTGACGGCGGCGAGACCGACCAGCAGGAGGTTGTCCTGCACGAACTGCATGTCCATGCGCGCCGCCGCTTACGCCGCCTCGGGGCAGCCTTCCTTGACGCCGAGCTTCTTGAGGATGAACGCCAGCGGACAGAACTGGGTCAGGCCCGACTGGAACAGGTTGAGGCCGACGAAGGCGGTGAACCAGAGCCAGTTGGCGTTATGGAACAGGGGGCTGGCCTCCACGCCGAGCGCGAGCGAGAGCAGGATGAAAAAGCCGGCGGCGATGTGAACGATACGATCGATGGTCATGGGATAACTCCTTTTCGAGGTGGGTTGGAAAATCAGGCAATAGACTGGCCGGCGGGCGAAGCGTTCCGCTGCCAGAGGTAGTACAGCAAGGGGATCACGACCAGGGTGAGCGCGGTCGACGCGAAGGTGCCGAAGATCAGCGACACCGCGAGCCCACCGAACACCGGGTCGGTGATCATGATCGCCGAGCCGAGGATGATGGCCAGGGCGGTCAGGAGGATCGGCCTGAAGCGCACCGCCCCGGCCTCGATCACCGCGTCTTCGAGGCCATAGCCACGGCGGCGGTAGTCGAGAATGAAATCGATCAGCAGCAGGGAGTTGCGCACCACGATGCCGGCCAGCGCGATGACGCCGATCATCGAGGTGGCGGTGAAAGCCTGCTGGGTGATCCAGTGGCCAGGGAAAACGCCGACCAGGGTGAGCGGGATCGCACCCATGACGATGATCGGCAGGGCGAAGGACTTGTAATAGCCGACCAGCATCAGGTAGATGAGGATGATGGCGACGATGAAGGCGCTGCCCAGGTCGCGGAACACGTCGAGGGTGAGCCGCATCTCGCCGCCCCACAGCAGCGTGTAATCGACCACGTCCCGGGGCTGGGCCTGGGTGAAACCGAGGTTGCCGGTCGTGAACCGCACGCCGTTGGGGAGCGTCTTGCCGTCGAGCAGCTTGTCGAGCGCGAGCACGGCGAAAACCGGGCTGGATTGCAGGAGCTCGCCGCCGACCATGACCATGGGATGCTGGTCGCGGTCGTAGATCGGTTTGGCCAGCGTGACGCGCTCGATCGTGGCGATCGCCGCGAGCGGCACCTGCATGCCTTGCGGGTTGCTGACGCGCAGGGCCATGAGCGTCGCAGGATCGGTGCGCGCCTCGCGCGGCAGGCGCACGGTGATGTCGATCGGCTCGCGCGCGTCGTCGACGTGCAGCGTGCCGATGGACGTGCCGCTGACATAGTCGCGCAGCAGCTTGGCGACCTGCCCGGGAGCCACCCCGGCGAGCAGCGCTTTCTCGCTGTCCACGTGGACGCGATAGCTGTCGGCATCGGCGGTCACCGAGTCGTCGACGTTGATGATGCCGTAGATCGACTCGAAGGCCTTGTCGACATGGCGCGCGGCAGCGCGCAGCCGGTCGTAATCGGGGCCATAGAGCTCGGCGAGGATCTGCGCCTGCACCGGCGGCCCCGGCGGCGTCTCGTAGAGCTTGATGCGCGCCCCGGGGTGCGCCTGACGCACACTTTGCAGCGCGTCGTTGAGCTGCCTGGCGATGTCGTGCGAGGAGGCGCTGCGATGGTGCTTGTTGACGAGGTTGACGCGAATCTGGGCAAGGTTTTGCCCGCGCTTGATCATGTCGCCACGCACCAGCGCGGCGAAGTCGATCGGCGCGGTCAAGCCCAGATAGGTCTGGTAGTCGGTGACGTGCGGATGCTTTCCGACCACTGCGCCGACTTCGCGCGCGACGCGGTCGGTGGCGGCGAGCGCCGTGCCGGCCGGCATGTCGACCTGCAGCAGGAGGGTGTTGGTGTTGTCGTTGGGCAGCATCTTGAGCTCCACGCCCAAGGGCGACAGCGGGCCGTTCAGGCCGGCCGGGCGGATGAACTGCCACGCCGGCATCAGCATTGCGCCGCCCAGGAGTGCGAAGACGACGATGAACAGCATCCGCCGCTTGGCGCTCGACGCAATCAGCGGTTTCAACACCGCCACATAGGCGCGGTGCAGGGGATCGCGCGGCTCGGCGCCGCTCTCCTCGATGCTGGCGGTGTGCGCGAGGACGTCGCGCGCGGCCTTGTTTTTCAGCCACAGGTTCGAGGCCCAGGGCACCACCATGTAGGCGATGACGATGGAAGCGAGCATGGCTACCGGCACGTTGAAGGGGATCGGGCGCATGAACGGGCCCATCATGCCGGTGACGAAAGCCATCGGGATGAACGCCAGGATCACCGCGATGGTGGCGATGTTGGTGGGGTTGCCGATTTCGTTGGTGGCCTCGATCAGCGTCTCGCCGAAGGGCTTGCCCGATCCCTGGTGGAGGTGGCGGTGGATGTTTTCGATGACGACGATGGCGGCATCGACCAGCAGACCCAACGAGAGGATCAGCGCGAACAGCGTGATGCGGTTGATCGTCTGGCCGAATGCCAGGCCGATGGCGAGCACGACGAAGAGGATGAGCGGCACGGTGAGGGTGACGATGCCAGCCTCGCGCCAGCCGAGAAAGATCACCAGGATGACGACCACCGACGCGATGGCGATGCCGAGGTGCTTGACCAGCTCGTTGACCGCCTCGTCCGCCTTGGCGCCGTCGTCGCGGGTGACCGCGACGTCGATGCCCGCAGGGATCGCCTGGCGCTTGAGGTCGTCGAGCTTGGCCAGCACCGCGTTGGCGACCACGACGGCGTTGGTGCCGGCTTTTTTGGCGATCGCCAGGGTGACGGCCGGCATCTCGCCCGCCGCCTTTGCGCCGGACGCGGGACCCCAGGCGAAGCGCGCGGCTTCGTCGACATCGGCGGGGCCGTCTTCCAGGCGCGCGATGTCCTTGAGATAGATCGGCCCGCCCTGGCGCGATGCGCCGACGACGATCTTGCCGACCGCCTCGACGTTGCCGAGAAAGCCGGAGAGGCGCAGCGGCACGTTCCTGTTGGCCGTGGTCAGCTCGCCGAGCGGTGCCGAGACGTTCGCACCGGCGAGCATCTGGCTGACCCGGTCGAGCGTCAGGCCGGCGGCTTCCAGGCGTTGCGGATCGATCCACACGTTGACCGCGCGCGCCCGGCCGCCGACCACCTGGGTGAACGAGACGCCGGGCACGTTGCGCAGCTGTTCGAGCAGGCGCTGGGCGACCTCGCGCAAGGTGTGGTCGTCGAACTGCGCCGAGCTCAGGGTGAGCGTCATGATCGGCACGTCATCGACGTTGATCGGTTTGACGATGGGCTGCATCGCGCCGGGCGGGATGCGGTCCATGTTCTGCATGAGCTGGTTGTAGAGCTTGACCAGGCTGTCTTCCTGGTTCTCGCCGACCTTGAATTGCACGGTCACCAGGCCGAAGTCGTTGGTCGCGTAACCGAAGGTGTGATCGACGCCCGCCTGGGCGTTCATGATCGCTTCCAGCGGTTTGACCACCAGGTTCTGGATTTCGGTCGCGGAGGCACCCGGTTTGGCGACGATGATGTTGGCCGCCGGAACGACGATCTGCGGGTTGTATTCGCGCGGCGTGATGGCCAGCGCGAGAAGTCCGGTGAGCGTGACGGCGAGGATGAACAGCGCCGTCAGCTTGGAGGTGAGAAAAGCGCGGGCGAGGCGCCCGGCGAGGTTGATCGGGGATGCGTGCTCGCTCATGGCTCAGCCCTGCACGCGATCGCCGTTTTGCAGCGCCTGCGCATTGCCGGTGACCACGCGCTCGCCGGCGACCAGGCCGGAGACCACTTCGATGCGCCCATCGTCGCTGCGCCCCGTGCGGATCATGCGGAATTGCGCGCTGCCGCTGGCGTCGACGACGAACACCCCGGTGATCCCGGCGCGATCGAGCACCGCCGATTGTGGGACCGTCAGCGCCGTGCGCCGTCCCTGTTCAAACCGCACACGGGCGAAACTGCCGCTCTTCACGCCGCCCACGGCGGGCAGATCGAGCTTGACCGTGTAGGTATGGGTCGTGGGGTCGGCGGCAGGCGAGATGCGTGCCACCCTGGCCGTCACGGCGCCGGCGTGGCCGTCGATGTCGACCGTGACCGCCTGCCCCGGCTTGAGCGTGCGGAAGACGTTCTCGTCGACGCTGGTCTGCACCTGCAGACGCGCCGGATTCTCGATCAGCAGCACAGGGTGGCCGGGCGCAGCGATGTCCCCGACGTTGGCGAGCTTCTGGGTTACCACGCCGTCGATCGGCGACGTCACGACCGCATAGCGCAATTGACCCCGCGCGGTGTTGAGGCCGGAGCGCGCTTGAGCCACGCGCGATACCGCGATGTCGTAATTGAGCTTCATTTTTTCGTATTGCTGGCGCGTCACCACGTCGTCCTTGAAGAGCGCGGCAAAGCGCTCGAAGTCGGCCTTGGCGTCCGCCGCCGCGTCTTCGGCCTGCTTGAGCCCGGCGCTGGCGAGTTCGACCTGTCCCTGGATGTCGATGGGATCGATGGTGAACAGCCGCTGGCCGGCCTTGATCGGCTGGCCTTCGGCCACGGCGATGTCGCGGATGTAGCCCATCAGGCGCGAAGCAACCTTCACCGACTGCTCGGCGACGACGGTTCCCGGCGTGACCCGGTACTCGGGCAGGGTGACGGCCGAAAGCGTCGTGACCTGCGCAGACACGCTGCGATGCACCGCCGCGGTCTTGGGCGCGGGCGTGTCTTTGGAGCACGCTGCGAGCGTCACGCTCAGGGTGGCGAAAAGTGCGAGGTGAAGCGGATGGATTTTCATGGCATGGGCCTCACAGGGATTCGGCGGACAGTTGGCCAAGGACGCGCTTGAGTTCGGCGCGCTCGACGGCGAGCTGGTAGCGGGCAGCGACCAGGTCGGCGCGCGCCCGGTCGAGCTGCGCCTGCGCGGAAAGCAGCTCGATGAGCGTGGCGACGCCGTTCTCGTAGCGCTTCTTGACCAGGCGCTGCGCCTCGTCGGCCTGCTCGAGCGCCGCTTCGCGCGCAGCGATCGTTTCCTGGGCCTCGAGCGCCCGGCGGCGGCTGTCCGACACCTGGTAGGCGACGCCGCTTTCGGCCTGGCGCAGCTTCGCCGCCAGCTCGCCGCGCTGCGCCTCCGCGCGACCGACCGCGGCGTCCGTCGTGCCACCGTCGAACGCCGTCCAGTTCAGCACGCCGGCCACGGTGTAGGACGAGGCGTCGAAGCCGATCCCCTTGTCGTTCCAGTCCTGGCGTAGCACCATGTTGAACTGCGGCAGCTTGCCGGCCTGCGCCGCCTTCACCTGGTAGGCTGCGCCGTTCAACTGGTTGCGCAGCGCGCGCACGCCGGCGTTGGCATCCAGGGCCTGCTGGCGCAGGGCCGCGTCGTCGCCGTCGGGCAGCCCGGGCATGACCGACGGTCCGACGTCGAGCGGCGCATCGAGCGGCTTGCCGAGCAGCAGGCGGAGCTGGTCGAGCGCATTGGCCTCGGCGTTTTTCGCGCTGGCGAGTTTGACCTTGACGTCGGCCAGGTTGACCTTCGCGGTCAGCACATCGCTTTTCACCGCCATGCCCTGCTGGTGGAGCTTTTCGGTGATGCGCACGTATTCCTGCGCAGCTTTCTGTGCTTCCTCGGCGACCTTGACGTAGGCGCGTGCCGTGTGCACGCCCTGGTAGGCCATCAGCACTTCCTTGATGAGCTTCTGGCGCGCCATGTCGTCGCCGGCCTGCGCCGCGCGCACGTAGGCGCGCGCCGTCTCGATGTAGCTCTTGACCATGCCGCCGTTGTAGACCGGGATTTGCAGTTCGATGCGGGTATTGAGGTTGTTGACGCTGCCGGGGTGGTTGAGGTCGTGGGGCTTGATCGACAGTACGCCGGGATTGGCGGGATCGAATTCGCCCGCCCCGAAGTCGCCGAACGTGGCGCGGCGCTGGCCGAGCTTGATGCCGAAGGCGTTGAGCGCATCGTTGCTGCGCGTGCCGGTCAGCGACAGGTTGAGGCGCGGCAGGCGATTGCCTTCGGCTTGCCGCACTGCGGCCTCGGCCTGCTCGATCTGCGAACGCGTGACCGCCATGTCCGGATTCTGCGCCAGCGCGAGTTCGACGCTCTGCCTGAAATCGAGCGTCTCCGCGAGGGCGGCCGGGGATGCCATCGTCAGCCAGATGGCGAGGCTCAATGGGCGAAGTGTGCGGTTCATGGACAAGACGATTCCCGTTTGTACGCGGCCGGTCCGGCCATGAAAAATTAGAAAACGCTAATATACCAGAGCTGTGCCCCGCTGGCTACGCCGTGGTGTCGATAACATGATGAATGCTACGGGAATTTTCAAGGGCGGTGACGGCTGGCCGGAATAATTTTCCGGCGCGCGTGGGCCGGCGCACGCGCCGGCCCGGCTTGCACGCGGTCGCCTACTTGGTGAAACCGCAGAAGACGTCGCGCATCATGCCCAGCAATTTGAGCGTGCGCGTGTCGCCGACGCGGTAGAATACGCGATTGGCGTCCTTGCGGGTGCGCAGGACGCCCTTGTCGCGCAGAATGGCGAGGTGTTGCGAGATGTTGCTTTGCGAAGTGCCAACGTGATCGACGATTTCCTGGACGCTCACTTCCTTGTCGCCCAGAACGCAAAGAATTTTGAGGCGCAATGGGTGTGACATCGCCTTCATTGCGCGCGAGGCTTGCTCGATGTGCTCATCCTTGTCCAGCAAGTCGACTTCTCCCCAATCATCGCCCATCTTTTTGTTCCTCTGTCTCGTCCATGGTGTGCGTGCGAATCACTGCAAGGTCCGCCTTCCGGCAGCCGCAGGTAGATTAGAAAACACGCATATATTAAAATATTACGGTAAAAAGCGCACACCCGTTCAGATAAATCTCAATAAAATTTCTTCATGCCCATCACCCCGGTATTACTCGTCATTCTCGATGGCTTCGGCTGTCGGTCCGAACAGGCCCATAACGCGATCGCGCTGGCGAAGAAACCCAACTGGGACCGGCTGTGGCGGGCGCATCCGCACACGCTGATCCACGCTTCGGAGTCGGAGGTCGGACTGCCCGCGGGGCAGATGGGGAATTCCGAGGTCGGGCATCTGAACATCGGCGCGGGCCGGGTGGTGTACCAGGAGTTCACACGCATCGCCAAGGCGATCGAAACGGGCGCGTTCTTCAGCAACCCGGCGCTGCTGCGCGCCATCGCCCTGGCGCGCGACAACGGCAAGACCCTGCATGTCTTGGGTCTGCTGTCCGATGGCGGCGTGCACAGCCACGAGAGCCACATCCACGCGATGCTCGAGATGGCGCGCCGCGAGCGGCTTTACAAGGTTTGCCTGCACATGTTCCTGGACGGCCGGGACACCCCGCCGAAAAGCGCGAAGGTCTATCTCGAACGGCTGGAAGCCAAGATCCGCGAGACCGGCGTCGGCCACATTGCGTCGATCATCGGCCGTTACTACGCCATGGACCGCGACCGCCGCTGGCAGCGGGTGAAGGCCGCCTACGACCTGTTGACCCTGGGGCGCGCCGAATACGTCGCCCACAGCGCGCTCGAAGGACTGGAAGCGGCCTACGCGCGCGGCGAAACGGACGAGTTCGTCAAAGCGACCGCGATCGTCCCGCCCGAGGGCCAGCCGGTGCGCATGGAGGACGGCGATACGGTGGTGTTCATGAATTTCCGCTCCGATCGGGCGCGGCAGTTGACGCGGCCCTTCATCGAGCCCGACTTCAACGAATTCGAGCGCGAGCTCGTGCCGCGCCTGGCGGTTTTCTGCACCCTCACCGGCTACAGCGACGAATTCCGCAAGGTCGAGGTGGCCTTTCCGCCGGAGCGGATCCGCAACGGTTTTGGCGAGTACATCGCCAATCTCGGGTTGCGCCAGCTGCGCATCGCGGAAACCGAGAAATACCCGCACGTGACGTTCTTCTTCAATGGCGGCGAGGAAGTCTCCTATCCCGGCGAAGACCGCATCCTGGTGCCGTCGCCGGACGTGGCGACGTATGATCTGAAACCCGAAATGAGCGCCAACGAGGTCACGGACAAACTGGTCGAGGCGATCCGCTCGCGGCAGTATGACGCGATCATCTGCAACTACGCCAACGCCGACATGGTCGGGCATACCGGGAATATCGACGCTGCGCGCCGCGCGATCGAGGTGATCGACACCTGTCTGGGGCGGGTGGTCGAGGCCCAGCTCGATCGGGGTGGCGAGCTGCTGATCACTGCGGATCACGGCAACGCCGAGTTCATGCTCGACCCGCAGACCGGGCAGGCGCACACCGCGCATACCATCAACCTCGTGCCCCTGCTCTATGTCGGCCACCGGCGTGCTTCGCTGGCCGCGACCGGCGCGCTGGAAGACGTGAGCCCGACCCTCCTCAAGATCATGGGCCTGCCAAAGCCGCCGGAAATGACGGGCGAGCCGTTGATCGAGTTCGAATGACGCCAAACGCCTTCGTGACCACCCGCCTGCTCGCATGCCTCGCGCTCGTCCTGCCGGCCACGGTCATGGCGGCGACGCCGGAAAGCAAGAAATCCGAGCTGCAGACGGTTCGCGAACGCCTGCAGGCGCTGCAAAAGGAGTACGAGGCCGCGCAGGGCACCCAGCAGGAAGTCAGCGACGAGCTGCAGGAGGTCGAGAAGGCGATCAGCGAAACCAGCCGCCAGCTGCGCGCAACCGAGGAGCAGCTGCGTGCCGCGCGCAACGCGCAAAGGCAGGCGAATGGCGCCGTGAGCGCCACGGCGGCGCGTGTCAACCAGCTCAAGGAGCGGCTCGCGCGGGCTTTGCGGGCGAGTTATCAGCGCGGGCAGGGCGACGCGCTGCGGCTGATGTTGAGCGGCGGGAATCCCAACCAGACGGCGCGCGATCTCCATTATCTGGCCGCGCTCTCGCGCGAGCAGCTGCGGCTCATCGAAGCGCTGCGCGGCGAGCTCGCAAGACTCGAGGCGCAGCGCAAAGACGCGGCGCAGAAGAGCGCGACGCTCGCGCAGATCCAGAAGGCACACCTGGCCGAGCAGCAGAAGCTCCTGACGCAAAAACGCGAGCGCCAGGGGCTGTTGCTCAAGCTGTCCACCCAGCTCAAGAGCCAGCGCCGCGAGATCGAAACGCTCAAGCGCGACGAGGCGCGTTTGACAGCCCTGGTCGAAAAGCTCGCCCGCCTGTCGGCGCGGCCCGCGCGGCCGCGTGCTGCCGTGCCGCCGGAGTCCGGGAACGGCCTCGAGTCCCGGCGGCCGGTCGCGATCAACACCCAGACCCCGGAACCGGTCGCCGGCGCAAGAACGTTCGCCAGCCTCAAGGGACAACTGAAATTGCCGGTGGCCGGGGAACTGATGAACCGCTTCGGCGCTCCGAGGGAAGAAGGCGGGCCGAGCTGGAAGGGTCTTTTCATCCGCGCCCGGGAAGGCGCCGATGTGAAAGCGGTGGGGCCGGGACAGGTGGTCTTCGCGGACTGGTTGCGCGGCTTCGGCAACCTCATCATCATCGACCATGGTGATGGCTACATGAGTCTATACAGCAACAATGAAAGCCTGTATAAGCAGGTGGGCGACGACGTGCGCCCCGGTGACGTGATTGCCGCGGTGGGCAACAGCGGCGGGCAGGAAACGACCGGACTGTATTTCGAGATGCGGCATCAAAGCCGCCCGTTCGATCCGATGAGCTGGGTCAAGTGAGTTGAACATGACGCAAAAAGTGAAGTTGATTCTGGTCGGCCTCGCTGGCGCCGTGGCCGGCGTGGCGATGACGCTGAACCTGTCCGCGCTGGCCGGCAAGGATGCCGACAGCGCTCTTCCGGTCGAGGAGCTGCGCGCCTTTACCGAGGTGTTCGCGCGCATCAAGAGCGACTACGTCGAGCCCGTCGAGGACAAGAAGCTCATCACCGAGGCCATCAACGGCATGGTGTCCGGCCTCGACCCCCATTCGGCGTATCTCGACAAAGAGGCGTTCAAGGATCTGCAGGTCGGCACGCAGGGCGAGTTCGGCGGCCTGGGCATCGAGGTCGGCATGGAAGACGGCTTCGTCAAGGTGATCTCGCCGATCGAGGACACGCCGGCGTTCCGTGCCGGGATCAAATCCGGTGACCTCATCATCAAGCTCGACGACACGCCGGTCAAGGGGATGTCGCTGAACGACGCGGTCAAGCGCATGCGTGGCAAGCCGGGCGCGCCGATCACGCTGACCATCGTGCGCAAGGGCGTGGACAAGCCGATCGTGGTGACGCTGACGCGCGCCGTGATCAAGATCCGCAGCGTCAAGTCCAAGCTGCTCGATCCGGGATTCGCCTACGTACGCGTCACCCAATTCCAGGAGCATACCGGCGAACTGCTGGTCGAGGCGCTGCAGAAGCTCTACAAGGAAAACAAGGAGCCGCTCAAGGGGCTCATCCTCGACCTGCGCAACGATCCCGGCGGCCTCCTGAACGGCGCGGTCGCAGTCACCGCCGCGTTCGTGAAGCCCGACAGCCTGGTCGTCTACACGGACGGCCGCACCGAAGACGCAAAGATGCGCCTGACCGCGAGCCCCGCGAATTACCTGCGGCCGATGCAGAAGGATTACCTGAAAGACCTTCCCGAAGGGGTCAAGAGCGTGCCGATGGTCGTGCTCGTCAACGGTGGGTCGGCGTCGGCCTCGGAAATCGTCGCCGGCGCATTGCAGGATCACCGGCGCGCGATCGTCATGGGCACGCAGACGTTCGGCAAGGGGTCCGTGCAGACCATCCTTCCGCTGGGCAACGGCACGGCGATCAAGCTGACCACTGCGCGCTATTTCACGCCGAGCGGCCGCTCGATCCAGGCAAAGGGCATCGTCCCGGACATCGTCGTGGAAGACCCGGCGGTGGCTGCAGACGATGGCTTTGGCGTGCGTGAGGCCGACCTCGACAAGCATCTCGCCAACCCCCAGCAGCCCGATGGCGATGCGCCCAAGCCCGAGGTCATCAAGCCGACGCCGGCCGAGCCGCACGGCAAGTCCGACAAGGATTCCAAGGCGAAGAAACCGCTCGAGCCCGGCGAGGTGGTGTCGAAGAACGATTTCCAGGTCATGCAGGCGCTGAATCTGCTCAAAGGCATCAATATCCTGCAGAACCGTTAGCCCTGCTGGCGTTGCGGGAAAAGGGCGCTATACTGAGTTCGACCTTCCGCTTACGACGCCATGCAACCCTGCGACCTGGAGAAAACCCGCGAAATCGTCTTTCATCCCCTGCCGCCCGGGCAGGTGGAGCGGGCGCTCGAACTCCTGTCCGGCGTGGAAGGGCTGCTGGTCTTGCGGGGTGAGGGTGTCTGCGCCCTGCGGGTGCGTTATCACGTTTGTGAGTTCACGCTGGAAGGGATCGAGACGGCGTTGATCGCGCAGGGTTTTCACCTCGACAACAGCCTCCTCGTCAAGCTCAAACGCTCTCTCGCCTATTTTTGCGAGAGCGTGCAGCGCCGCAACCTCGCCGCCAACGAGCCCGACATCAAGTCGCAGCGTGCCTTCGTCAGGGTTTACGAAAAGCACCTGCACGGCGATCGCGACGATACCCCGGAAGCGTGGCGCGAATACAGGTGAGCGATGGCGCTCGATGACGCGCGGCTGCTGCGCTATAGCCGCCATGTGCTGCTGCCCGAGGTGGGCATCGAAGGCCAGGAAAACATCGCCCGGGCACGCGTTCTGGTGGTCGGCGCCGGGGGGCTCGGCTGTCCGGTTGCGCTGTACCTGGGCGCGTCTGGGGTGGGCTCCCTCGTCATCGCCGACGGCGACGACGTCGACCTGACCAACTTGCAGCGTCAGATCGGGCACGCCACGGCCAGCATCGGCCGGAACAAGGCGCAATCGCTCGCCGCAACGGTCAGCGCCATCAACCCCGACGTGGACGTCCTTGCCGTGCCCCGCCGCATCGAGGGTGCGGCGTTGGCGCGCCTCGTGGGCGAGGTGGATCTGGTCGTCGATGCGAGCGACAACTTCGCCACGCGCCATGCCGTCAACAGCGCCTGCGTGGCCGCTTCGAAAGTGCTCGTGTCCGGCTCCGCAATCGGCTTTACCGGCCAACTCGCGGTGTTCGACCCGCGCGTTGCAGACAGCCCCTGTTACCACTGCCTGTTTCCGCAGACGGCCGAAGAGCCGGCACTGCGCTGCGCCGATGCTGGGGTTTTTTCCCCGCTGGTCGGCGTGATCGGCGCAGCGCAGGCCATGGAGGCCCTGAAGTGTCTGGTCCCGGCAGGCGAACCGCTGCTCGGCAGGCTGCTTCTGTGGGATGGCCTGGCGGGCCAATGCAGGACGCTCAAGGTCCCGCGCGACCCGGACTGCCCAGTGTGCGGCGCGCGCCCCTGAGGTGGGCGGCGCTCCGCCGCGAAGGGGCGGGGTGGATGGTGGGTCTGCACGGACTTGAACCGTGGACCAAGGGATTATGAGTCCCCTGCTCTAACCAGCTGAGCTACAGACCCCTGATTGGTCGGCGCGCCGGCGCCGGACGTGGCTCAGGACTCGCCGTTGCCGATGAAGCTCTTGAGTTTTTCCGAGCGGCTCGGGTGACGCAGTTTGCGCAATGCCTTGGCCTCGATCTGACGGATACGCTCACGGGTGACGTCGAACTGCTTGCCGACTTCCTCCAGCGTGTGGTCGGTGTTCATTTCGATGCCGAAGCGCATGCGCAGCACCTTGGCCTCGCGCGAGGTCAGGCTGTCGAGCACGTCGCGCGTGGCGTCGCGCAGGTTGGCGTAAAGCGCGGCGTCGTCGGGCGAGAGCGTGGTCGTGTCCTCGATGAAGTCGCCGAGGTGGGAGTCTTCGTCGTCGCCAATGGGGGTTTCCATGGAGATCGGTTCCTTGGCGATCTTCATGATCTTACGGATCTTGTCCTCCGGCATTTCCATCTTCTCCGCGAGCGTCGCCGGATCGGGCTCGACGCCGGTTTCCTGCAGAATCTGCCGGCTGATGCGGTTCATCTTGTTGATGGTCTCGATCATGTGCACCGGGATGCGGATGGTGCGCGCCTGGTCGGCGATCGAGCGCGTGATCGCCTGGCGGATCCACCAGGTGGCGTAGGTCGAGAACTTGTAGCCGCGGCGGTATTCGAACTTGTCGACCGCCTTCATCAGGCCGATGTTGCCTTCCTGGATCAGGTCGAGGAATTGCAGGCCGCGGTTGGTGTATTTCTTGGCGATCGAGATCACCAGCCGCAGGTTCGCCTCGATCATCTCGCGCTTGGCGCGGCGCGCCTTGGCTTCGCCGGTGGACATCTGCTTGTTGATGTCCTTCAGTTGTTTGATCGGCAGGCCGATGCGCTCCTGCATTTCGATCAGCTGCTGCTGGTGGTCCTTGATTTCGAACTGCAGGCGTGCAAGCGCGGAGCAATAGCCCTTCTTGGCGGCGATCTCCTTGTCCAGCCAGTCGAGGTTGGTCTCGTTGCCGGGGAATGACTTGATGAAGTGCGTCCGCGGCATGCCGGCATGGTTCACGCACAGGTGCATGATCTTGCGTTCGTGGACACGGATGTCTTCCACTGCCTGACGGATCTGGGCACATAGCGCATCCACCTGGCGCGCGGAGAAGCGGATCGCCATCAGCAGCTCGGTCACCTCGTTTTGCGCTTTTGCGTACTGGGCGCTCGCCAGGCCATACTTGGCGGCCGCCGTCTGCATGCGTTTGTAGGCCTTGCGGATGTATTCGAACTGCGCCAGCGCCTCGCTCTTGAGCTGCGCGAGGTTGGCCGCCGCAATCGCTGCGCTGGCCTCCTCGTCGTCGTCCTCGGGTTCGGCCGACTTGGCACCAGCCTCGCGGATGCCTTCGTCGCTCTCGACGAAGCCGTCGATGAGTTCATCGATGCGCAGCTCGTCCTTTTCGACCTGGGTGGCGAGGTCGAGAATCTGCTGGATGGTGAACGGGCAGGATGAGATCGCTTGCACCATCTGGCGCAAGCCTTCCTCGATCCGCTTGGCGATTTCGATTTCGCCTTCCCGCGTCAGGAGTTCGACCGAGCCCATCTCGCGCATGTACATGCGTACCGGGTCGGTGGTGCGGCCGAATTCGGAATCGACCGTGGTCAGCGCCTGTTCGGCTTCGGCCACGACGTCCTCGTCGGCAACCGCCGGGGTGGCCTCCTGCATCAACAGCGTTTCGGCGTCCGGCGCCTCGTCGTAGACCTGGATGCCCATGTCGTTGATCATGCTGATCACGCCCTCGATCTGCTCGGCGTCGAGCATCTCGTCGGGAAGGTGGTCGTTGACTTCGGCGTAGGTCAAAAAGCCGCGCTCCTTACCGAGCACGATCAGGTTCTTGAGGCGCGTGCGCCGGGCCTCCGCCTCGAGGGGCGTGAGTTCCTTCTGGGGTTGCTTGATCTCGGGCTTGTTGTTCTTGTTCGCCGCTGCACCGGGTTTTCTTCCTCGTACTGCCACTGGGTTTCTCCACATCGATTGTTCCGCAACGCGTTAGTCCGTGCGGAAGGAAAATCGTTCAAAAACCGGGCATTATACCCCAAGCGGGGAATTTGTCGCGGCCGGCAGGGGCAAGCTAGGAGCGTGCCAGATTGCACAATTCGGCGCGTTCGTCGGGCGACAGGCTGTCGAGCGGCCGCGCACTCAGGACCTGCAGGCGGCGTTTCTTCCAGTCGGCGCGGAGCTGGGCGAGCGCGCCGTCGAATTCCGCGTCCCAGTCCCAGTCCTCGTCGAGGTCGATGATCTCGGCCGCGAGCGAGTCGATGATCGACTCGAAAGGGCTGCCGCGCGCGGCTTCCAGAAGTGTCGGCAAACGGGCGTCGAGGCCGGTGTCGCGCAGCCATCCGAGCAGGCCGAGCGCTGCCGGTGCGTCGGCATCGGCCGGATCGATCCACTCCGGCAGCACCTCGGCGGCGCGCTGCGGGCGCATCAGCAGGGCGCGCGCGAGGCTCTTGAGACGCGATGGCGGCGGCCGTCGGCTGCGCGCCGTGGCCTGGGAGCGGGCGCGGGGCGCGGCGGCAAAGCCGAAGTGGCGCAGGTCGTCGGCGTCGATCCTGGCGAGCGCGGCGATTTCCCGGATCAGCAGCCCGCGCAGCAGCGGCGCAGCGACCCGGTCGACGAGCGGTTTGGCGGACTTGAGGAAGCGCGCCCGGGCTTCCGGGTTGTCGAGGGCCATGCCGCGGGTCAGTTCGCGCAACAGGAATGCGGAAAGCGGCACCGTCTCGTTGTCGAGGAGACGGAGGAACGCTTCGCGCCCCCGCTCGCGGACGAAGCTGTCGGGATCCTCGCCTTCGGGGAGGAACAGGAACTCCGCTTGCTTGCCGTCCTGGAGCGTTTCGAGGGTATTCTCCAGCGCCCGCCACGCGGCCTTGCGGCCGGCCGCGTCGCCGTCGAAGGCGTACACCACGCGGTCGGCGTGGCGCAGCAGGGTGCGCGCCTGCAAGGGGCTGGTGCTGGTGCCCAGCGTGGCGACCGCAAAGCCGACGCCGTGCTGCGCCAGGGCGACGGTGTCCATGTACCCTTCGACGACGATGACGCGGTTGGCGCTCTTGATCGCTTCGCGCGCCTCGAACAGGCCGTAGATCTCGGTGCCCTTGTGAAACAGCGGGGTTTCCGGCGAATTCAGGTATTTGGGCTCGCCGTCGCCGAGGACGCGCCCGCCAAAGCCGATGAGCTGGCCGCGGCCGTTGCGAATCGGGAACATGATGCGATCGCGGAAACGGTCCCGGCGGCCGCGCTCGTCATCGATCACCAGGCCGGCCAGCGCGAGGGCGTCTGCGCCATAGTCGGCGAATACCGTGCGCAAGCCGCCGTCGGGCGGCGCGTAACCGAGTCCGTAGCGGGCGGCGATCTGGCCGCTCAATCCGCGGCGCCGGAGATAGTCGATCGCGCGCGGCGTGGCCTTCAACGCCTGGCGATAAAAGGCGGCAGCCTGTTCCAGCGCCTCGCCCAGTGCCGCGGGCGGTTTGGGGCGCTCGGCCACGCTTGCGTCGTGGGGGACGAGCAGCCCGGCATCCTGGGCGAGGCTCGCGACGGCCTCGGGGAAACTCAGGTGCTCGTATTCCATCAGGAACCCGATCGCGGTGCCATGCGCGCCGCACCCGAAGCAGTGGTAGAACTGCTTCGTGGGGCTGACGGTGAACGAAGGGGTTTTTTCGGTGTGGAAGGGGCAGCACGCCTGGTAGTTCTGGCCCGCTTTCTTGAGCGGCACACGCCGATCGATGACGTCGACGATGTCGACGCGGGCGAGCAGGGTGTCGATGAAGTCGCGCGGAATCACGGCGCTATGGGCTCACATCCGGAGATCGACGCGAGCGGCGGAACGCGCGGCGGGGGATTCAGGCGGAGAGCCTGGCCTTGATGAGGGCGGACACCTGGCCCATGTCAGCCCGCCCGGCAAGGCGCGGTTTGAGGATGGCCATGACCTTGCCGATGTCGCGCACCGACGTGGCCGCGGATTCGCCGATGGCGGCGGTCACCGCAGCCTCGATTTCGGCGGCGCTCATGGGTTCGGGGAGATAGCTCTGGAGGACGGCGAGCTCCGCACGCTCGGCATCCACCAGGTCGGTGCGGCCGGCCGCCTCGAACTGGGCGATGGAATCGCGCCGTTGTTTGATGAGCTTGTCGATGATGGCCTGGACCGCGGCATCGTCGAGCTCGATGCGTTCATCGACCTCGCGCTGTTTGATCGCGGCGAGCAGGAGGCGCAACGTGCCGAGCCGCAGGCTGTCCTTGGCACGCAGGGCGGATTTCATGTCTTCGCCGATGCGTGCCTTGAGTGTGGTCTGAGTCAATGGGGTTTCGAACGTCGATCAGTACAGCTTGGGCGGCAACTGCTGGCTGCGCAGCCGCTTGGCCTGGCGCTTGACCGCGGCGGCGAGCTTGCGCTTGCGCTCGGCGGTGGGTTTCTCGTAGAAAGTGCGGGCACGCAGTTCGGTCAGCAGGCCGACTTTTTCGATCGAGCGCTTGAAGCGGCGAAGGGCGACATCAAACGGTTCGTTTTCCTTGACTTTGACGTGGGGCATGTGAAGATCGTTTCCTGAAAATTGAGAAAACGAGAATAATACCAATCCCCGCGGTTTTTTTCCAGCATCTCCCGCTACCCCCATTTCGCCATGCTCATCCTGGGTATCGAATCCTCCTGCGACGAGACCGGCGTTGCGCTCTACGACACCGCGGGCGGCCTGGTTGCGCACGCGCTGCACTCGCAGGTCGCGATGCACGACGCCTATGGCGGCGTGGTGCCGGAACTCGCCTCGCGCGACCACGTGCGCCGCGTGGTGCCGCTGACGCGGCAGGTGCTCGCGGCCGGCGCTCGCTCGCTCGCCGATGTCGACGGCATCGCCTACACCCAGGGGCCGGGGCTTGCCGGTGCCTTGCTGGTCGGGGCCGGGATGGCGCGCGCGCTGGCGTATGCGCTGAACGTGCCGGCCGTCGGCGTGCACCATCTGGAGGGCCATCTGTTAAGCCCGCTGCTCGTGCCGCAGCCGCCGGCGTTTCCGTTCGTCGCCCTGCTGGTGTCGGGCGGGCACACCCAGATCATGCACGTTGCCGGTGTCGGCCGCTACGCCCTCCTGGGCGACACGCTCGACGACGCGGCGGGGGAGGCTTTCGACAAGACCGCCCAGTTGCTCGGCCTGGGCTATCCCGGTGGCCCGGCGCTGGCGCGGCTCGCCGAAGGCGGCGATGCGTCGCGTTTCCACCTGCCGCGGCCGATGCTCGACTCCGGCGATTTCGATTTCAGTTTCAGCGGCTTGAAGACGGCGGTGCTGACGCTGGTGCGCAAGGTCGGGCTCGCGCACGCCGCCGACATCGCTGCGGCGTTCCAGGAGGCCGCAGTCGAGGTGCTGGTCGTCAAAAGCCTTGCCGCGTGCCGGCACAGCGGGGCGAGGCGTCTGGTCGTCGCTGGCGGCGTCGGCGCCAACCGGCGCCTGCGCGAGCGTTTGTCCTCGGACGCGAAGCGCGACGCCATCGAGGTCTTTTATCCGCAGCTCGAATTCTGCACCGACAACGGCGCGATGATCGCCTTTGCGGGTGCGCAGCGCCTGGCCCACGCGCAACCGGATCTCTCCTTTGCGGTTCGCCCCCGCTGGAATCTGGCCGAGCTCGATCCGGTGTAGCAGCCTGCCGGACTCGAGACCAGCCGCTAACGGAGCACGGGATAGGCCTGGTGCAGCCAGTCCATGAGTTTCTCGCTGCCGAGCAGGCGCGCAAGCTGTTCGGGGAACAGCAGGAACCCCGCCAGTGCGGCCATCAGGCAGACGAGAATGACGGTGCCGAAGATGCTCTCCGGGCGCAACACGCCCCAATAGCGGCTGACCAGGAACAGGGTGTCCTTCTTGTGCTCCGACATCGACAGCCAGCGGCGGATGACCTTGACCGCGAGCCACGCGCCATAGCCGGCCGCGAGCGACGCGAACACGATGCGGAAGACGGTGAAGAGATCCATGTCGCCGCCCAGGTACTGGTGGTATAGCCACGATACGAACCCCAGTGACAGCGAGGCGAGGATGGCGATGGCGATGTTGATGAACAGCCGCCGCCGTTCGCGTGCGAGGTCGCGCTGGCGCTCGATGAAAAAGCCGTCCACCTCGCGCTTGAAGTATTCGACTTTTTCCTGCACGAGGCTGGAGATTTCCGACTTGGCGCGAACGATGCGTTCGTCGAGCAGCGTGCCCAGACGGTCGGCGGCGTAGTCGACCAGCTCGCGTACGTCGTCCTTGGTGAACTGGCGCTGGGCGTGCAGTTCCTCGGAGATCTTGTCGAGCTTGGCATCGATTTCCTGGCTGGCATGGAGCACCACGTCCTTGAGTTCGCTGCCGGCCTGGACGACGCCGTCCCTGACCACGTCCGACAGGCGCTGGGCGGCGTGGTCGATCGCCTCGCGCGAGGCTTCGGCGAGGCTTTCCTTGGCGTGCTCGATGGTTTTGTCGAAAAGTGCCACGGCCGTCACGCGCCCTTGCCGATGCGGGATTCCTTGCCGGCCAGGAGGTTGCGGATGTTGGGTCTGTGGCGATAGAGCAGCAGCGCGCTGAGCGCCGTCACGGCCCAGAAACTCTCCCGCCAGTCCATCAGCCAGCCGGTGTAGAGCGGCGCCAGGAGCGCGGTGACGATCGCGCCGAGCGAGGAAATGCGCGCCGTTGCGACGACGGCCAGCCACGTCGCCAGGCACGCGAGCCCGAGCCAGGGATTGAAACCCAGCAGCACGCCCAGGGCCGTCGCCACGCCCTTGCCGCCCTTGAAGCGGAAAAACACCGGGTAGAGGTGGCCGATGAACGCCGCCAGCCCGCAGGCCAGCACGACGCTGTGGCCGGCGTCCGCCGGGGCAAGGCGCGCCGCGAGCCAGACCGCGAGCCAGCCCTTCAGGGCATCGCCCAGGAGGGTCAGGGCGGCGGCACTCTTGCGGCCGCTGCGCAGCACGTTGGTCGCCCCGGGATTGCCCGATCCGTAGGCCCTGGGGTCGGGCAGGCCCATGATCCGGCTGATCACGACCGCGAAGGAGATCGAGCCGAGAAGATACGCGGCGAGGACGAGCAGCGGGGTCACGGACATGGCGCTAGAATGGCGGGTTTTGAACGGCGGCAGCTCATGGATATCCTGTTTTTGCGCGATTTCCGGCTCGAACTCATTATCGGCATTTACGAATGGGAACGCAAAATCCCGCAGCCCGTGAGGCTCGACCTCGAAATCGGCCTGCCGCACAGCCGCGCCGCGGGGACCGACGACGTTGCGGACACCATCGACTATGGCGCCGTGGCGTTGCGTATCAAGGAATTCCTGCGCGACACGCCGCAGCCGATCACGCTGGTCGAATCCGTGGCGGAGCATGTCGCGCGCATCGTGCGCGATGAATTCGGCGCGCCCTGGGTCAAGGTGTCGGTGACCAAGTTCGCGATCGTCCCCGGCATTCGGGAGCTGGGCATCACCATCGAACGCGGCGCGCGGATTTGAGCCCCGAGCACCTGGCCGCTGCCGCGGCGATCCTGTTCGCGGCGTATTTCATTCGCGGCATCACCGGCTTCGGCTCGGGGCTGATTTCCGTGCCGCTGCTGGCGCTTTTTCTGCCCCTCACGTTCGTCGTTCCGCTGATCCTGTTGCTGGACTTCACCGCCTCGGTCGTCATCGGTGGATTCAACCTCAAGCGGGTGGCCTGGCGCGAGCTGTGGGTGCTGGTTCCGGTGGGCGTCGTAGGGGTGTGGATCGGAACGCATCTGCTCGTCAATCTGCCGGCCAAACCGATGCTGATCGGGCTTGCCGTTTTCGTGCTGCTGTTCGCGCTGCGCAGCCTTCTCAACGTCCATGGCAACCGCCCGATCGCGCGTTGGTGGGCGATTCCCGCCGCGCTCACCGGCGGCACCGTTGGCGCGCTGTTCGGTACCGGCGGGCCACCCTATGTGATCTACCTCTCGCACCGTATCGCCGACAAGAGCGTGTTGCGCGCGACTTTTTCGGCGCTCTTTTTCACCGAAGGGACGACGCGCATCGTCAGTTTCCTCGTCGTCGGCCTGCTGCTGTCGCGCGACGTCTGGATGGGTTATGTCACCGCCCTGCCACTGACGCTCATGGCGCTGTACCTCGGCGGGCGTGTCCACGTGGGCTTGACGGCGAGCCAGATGGGCAGGCTGATCGGCGTCTTGCTCCTGGTTTCGAGCGTTTCGCTGCTGGTCAAGGCGATGAGGCTCTGAGCGGCCAGAACCCGGATCGTTTATTGGACGGTACTTTGCTCCTGCGACGCGCTTGTCGCCGGTAGGAAAATCCGCCCGCAACCGCCGCACCATGATTCTGCGTGCCCATAAACCGGCCGGCTTGAAGAAAAAACCTAATCGCGTATGCTTATATTTTTACCTATTGAAAGGCCAAACATGATCCACGAAGTGACCGGCGACATCCTGCTCTCCAAAGCGCACGCCATTGCCCACGGTGTCGCACCGAACGATCCGCACAATCAGGGGCTGGCGCTGGCCCTGCGCGAGAACTGGCCGGCCATGTACAAGGACTTCCGCCATTTCTGCCAGACGGCGCATCCCAAACCAGGCACTGCGTGGGCCTGGGCGAGCCCGGAGGGCAAGCGCATCGTCGCGCTCTTCACCCAGGAGGCCGCCTACGGCCATGGCGCCAAGCCGGGGCGCGCGACCAGCGAATACGTCAACCACGCAGTGAAGGCCTTGCGCCACCTGGCCGAGAGCGAGGGGTTCACGAGTCTGGCGTTGCCGCGCGTGGCGACGGGGGTCGGCGGCATGAGCTGGGATGAGGTTCGGCCGCTGCTCGACCGGCATCTCGCCGACCTGCCGATCCCGGTCTTCGTCTACGTGACCTACCACAAAGGCGTGGCGGCAGACGAAGCGGTGTAATCGCGATGGGGCAGGAAATCCCGCAGAGCGCATTTTTTGCCGAGGATTTCGCCCGTTTTCGCGCGCGGCTCGCGGCGGAAACGCAGGCATTGGCGCGCTTCGCCGCCGAGGGCGGATTTTCCGACCCGCGTTTTTTTGCGGGCTTCGAGCTCGAAGCCTGGCTGCTCGATCATGCCGGGTTCCCGAGCCCGGTCAACGACACCTATCTTGCCGCCCTCGCCGACCCGCTGGTGGTGCCCGAGCTGTCGCGCTTCAATGTCGAACTCAACGCCCCGCCGGTCGCGATGGGCGCGGGCGTGATCGAGGCGCTCGAAGCATCGCTCGACGCCACCTGGGCGCGCTGCCAGGACGTGGCGCACGGCATGGACACGGTGCTGGCGATGATCGGCATTTTGCCGACCATCCGCGAACAGGATCTCAGCCTTGCGACGATTTCGGCGATGAAGCGCTACCAGGCGCTCAACGCCCAGGTGCTCGAACAACGCGGCGGCGAGCCGATCCACATCGCCATCACTGGCGATGACACGCTGCGTCTGGATCGCGGCGACGTGATGCTGGAAGCGGCGACGACCTCGTTCCAGCTCCACCTGCAAGTCCCGTTCGCGCAGGCAGCGGATTACTACAACGCGTCGCTCGTGAGCTGTGGTCCGCTGCTTGCCGCGGCAGCCAATTCGCCGCTGCTGTTCGGCAGGCGCCTGTGGCAGGAAACGCGCGTGCCGCTTTTCGAGCAGGCAGTCGATGTCGGCGGCTACGAGGGGCTGCGCGAGGCGGGCATCAGGCGGGTCGGATTCGGCCGCGGCTATGTTGCCGCCAGCCTGGTCGAGCTCTTCGAGGAAAACCTCGCCCATTTCCCGCCGCTGCTGCCGATCGCCCTCGACGAGCCGGCTGCGCGCTTCCCCCATGTGCGCCTGCACAATGGCGCAATCTGGCGCTGGGTGCGGCCGTTGATCGGTTTCGACCCGGCCGGGCGGGCCCATGTGCGCATCGAGCAGCGCGTGCTGCCGAGCGGACCCACGGTGCTCGACATGATGGCCAACGCCGCGCTGTATTTCGGTCTCGTTCGCGCTTTGGCCGCGCGCTTCGCCGGACGCGCGCCGCTGCTGCCTTTTGCCGACGCGCGCGCGAATTTCTACGCTGCCGCGCGCCACGGCCTCGACGCCGAACTCGCCTGGAACGATGGCGCGCGCCGTCCGGCCCGGGCGCTGCTCCTGGAAACCTGTCTGCCGCTGGCACGCGAGGGACTTCTGGGCTTCGGTCTTGCGGACGACGAGATCGAGCGCTACCTCGGTGTCATCGAGGCCCGGGTGCGGCGCGGCCGGACCGGTGCGCAATGGCAACTGGCGCATTTGCGCACCGTCGGGGGTGACGCACAGCGCCTCATGAACGACTATCTGGAAAACCAGCGCACCGGCGCCCCCGTCCACGAGTGGCCGCAATGAAACTCACCGAGTACGACCACGTTCCACCCGGACTCCTCGATCTTCCTGCCAACCGTCTGAGCGAGCTGTTGCCCGGGCCGGCGCTCATTCACCTGCCCGGGCGCCGAACGCAGCCGGTGTTCGTTTCCGTGCTCCTGCATGGCAACGAAGACACCGGCTGGCTGGCGGCGCGCGCCATCCTCGCGCGATATGCCGCGGGCGGGCTGCCGCGCGCGCTGTCGCTGTTCATCGGCAATGTGGCGGCCGCGCGGCTGGGACTGCGGCGGCTGGACGGGCAGCCGGACTTCAACCGCGTCTGGCCGGGGAGCGACGCCGATCAGTGCCCCGAAGCCGGGCTGATGCGCGACGTCGTTGCCGCGATGCGGGCCCGCGGCGTGTTCGCGAGCCTCGACATCCACAACAATACCGGACTCAATCCCCACTACGCCTGCGTCAACCGCCTCGATCAGCGGTTTCTCCACCTGGCCACGCTGTTTTCCCGGATCGTCGTGTATTTCGTCCAGCCGCGCGGTGTGCAGTCGGCGGCCTTCGCCGACCTGTGTCCGGCGGTCACGGTCGAGTGCGGCAAGCCGGGAACGCCGGGCAGCGTCGAGCATGCCGCGGCCTTCATCGAGGCCGCGCTGCACCTCGCGGACTTTCCCGCGCACAGCATCCGGCCACACGACATCGACCTCTTTCACACCGTCGCCACGGTCAAGGTGCCTGACGGCGCGCGCATCGGGTTCGGCGACGGCGACGCGGACATCACCTTCATCGCCGATCTGGACCACTACAACTTCCGCGAACTCGAGCGCGGCAGCCGCTGGGGCCGCATCCGTCCGGGTAGTGCGGCGCGGCTGGTCGTCACCGACGAGGACGGCCGCGACATCAGCGCGGCGACCTTCGCCTACCGCGACGAGGCAATCACCCTCGAACGGCCGCTGATGCCGGCGATGCTGACGCGCGACGAACGGGTCATCCGCCAGGACTGCCTGTGTTACCTGATGGAACGCCTGCCGGCGCCGCAATGAGCGCGTCAGCCCCGCGGATGGTGCTGGGCATGCAGTGATTTGAGGCGGGCGCGGGCGACATGGGTGTAGATCTGCGTGGTCGATATGTCGCTGTGGCCGAGCAGCAGCTGTACCACGCGCAGGTCCGCGCCGTGGTTGATGAGATGGGTCGCAAAGGCGTGGCGCAGCGTGTGCGGTGACAGTGCCCGCTCTACGCCGGCCGCGCGTGCGTGGCGTTTGATCAGGTGCCAGAATGTCTGGCGCGTCATGGCCTCGCCGCGTGCCGTGACGAATACCGCATCGCTGACCCGTTGGCCGAGGATCACGCCCCGCGCTTCGGCCAGGTAGCGGCGCGTCCAGTCCACCGCCGCCTCGCCCAACGGCACCAGCCTGTCCTTGCCGCCTTTTCCGGTCACCCGCAGCACGCCGTCGGCGAGGTTGAGCGCGGTGAGCCGCAGCCCCGTCAGCTCCGATACACGCAGGCCCGTGGCGTAGAGCACTTCGAGCATCGCCCGGTCGCGTAGTCCGGTCGCGGTCTGGACGTCGGGCGCCGCGAGCAGCGTCTCGACCTCCGCCTCGCTGAGCGTTCCGGGCAGCTGCCGGGGCAGCTTGGGCGTATCGAGGTTGCGGGTCGGATCGGCCGCGATGCGGCTCTCGCGCAGCAGATGGCGATAGAAGCGCTTGAGCGCCGAGACGTAGCGCGCGGCGCTGCGCGCGCTGCGGCGCTGGCCGAAACACCAGCCGAGATACGCCTCGATGTCGCCGTCGGATGCCGCATCCAGCGACTTGCCCCGCGCCGCCGACAGCCACGCGGCAAATGCCGCCAGGTCGCGACGATAGGCTGCGAGCGTGGCTTCGGCGAGCCCGTCCTCGAGCCATAGCTGGTCGCAGAAGCGGTCAATCAGCGGGTCGTTCATGGTCCAGAAGCCAGCGTTTCACGGCGATGGGCGCGCCGCTTGCCGCATGGTTGAAGCCGCCGGGGCCGCTGGCGGCGACCACGCGATGGCAGGGGATGAGGATGGGCAGGGGATTCGCGGCGCACGCCTGACCGATTGCGCGCGCAGCGCTGCCGATGCGCTGCGCCAGTGCGCCATAGGTCAGGGTATGGCCCGCAGGAATATCGCCGAGCGCCGCCCAGACGCGCGCCTGATAGGGTGTGCCGTGCGCCGCGAACGGCAGCGTGAACACATGCGCAGCGTCGTCGCAATAGCGCTCGATTTGGCTGCGCAGGCGCCGGGTGCGCGCATCACCGGGGGTGCGAAGCGGGTGGTCTGGCGGGAGGAAGTCGAGGCGCGTCAGGGTCTCGCCGCAAAAGATGGCACCCAGACGACAGCACGGGAAATCGAGGACCGCGTGGTAAACGAGCATCACGCCATTCTAGC
>Ga0272446_1000333_pt1 | contig 74879 bp, 58 predicted proteins | sample YNPCB0061_FD_194587 | JGI IMG/M metagenome (GOLD analysis project Ga0272446, IMG submission 194587) | Hot spring microbial mat communities from Yellowstone National Park, WY, United States - YNP-CB-006-1 | ecosystem: Environmental > Aquatic > Thermal springs > Hot (42-90C) > Sediment | place... | reverse complement strand
GGCCGATGCGCCAGGGCACAAATTCCCGGTGGCCGTGGATCTCGCTCGCCGTGCGGCGCCCGGAGGCCACCTCGAGGACCAAATCGAAGATGCGCCGCCCGATCTCCTCCACCGAGGCCGCCCCGTCGGCCACCGGGCCCGCGTCGAGATCCATGTTGGCGCCCATGCGGAGAAACAGAGGCGTGTTCGAGGAGATCTTGATCACCGGAACCGTCGGGAAGCCGATGGCCGATCCGCGCCCCGTGGTGAAGGCGATCACGTTCACTCCGCCGGCGGCCAGCCCGGCCAGCGAGACGGGGTCGTAGCCGGGCGTGTTCATGAAGACAAGCCCGGGGCCGCGGACGCGCTCGCCGTAGTCGGCCACCTCCATCAAAGGCAGCGTGCCGCCCTTGGCCACTGCGCCCAGCGATTTTTCCAGGATGTTGGTCAGGCCGCCGTCCTTGTTGCCGGGCGAAGGGTTGTCGTCGAACGAGCCGCCGAAGCGCGACAGGTACCGCTTGTAGGAAGCGACCATTTCGAGCAGTTTCTCGGCCACAGCCCGCGAGCGGGCGCGTTCGACCAGCAGGTGCTCCGCGCCGAAGATTTCCGGGGTTTCCGCCAGCACCGCCGTGCCGCGGACGCGGGCCAGCATGTCGGAGCAAACCCCCAGCGCGGGGTTGGCGGTGATGCCGCTGAAGGAATCCGAGCCGCCGCAATTCAGGCCGAGCGCGATCTTCGACGCCGGCACCTCGGTGCGGCGCATGGCGGCGGCTCGCTCGATGTGGCGTTCGACGGCGCGGACGCCCGCCTCGACGGCGCCGGGCGTGCCGCCGGCGTCCTGCAACGTGAACCCGTCGAGCAGCTCGCGGGGCAGCTCGGCCAGGTAACGGTCGATCTGGTTGATCTCGCAGCCCAGCCCGACGATGACCGCTCCGGCCACGTTGGGGTGGTCGATCACGCCCCGCAGCACGCGGTGCAGCTGCTCGGTGTCCGGCCCGATCGAATGGCCGCAGCCTTCGGCGTGCGGAAAGGCGACGACGCCGTCGACATTTTCCGGCAGCGCGCGGCCGCGGAAGCGCTCCGCGATCAGCAGGGCCGTGTGGGATGCGCAGTTGGAAGCGGCCGCCACGGCGATGTAGTTGCGCGTGCCCGCCCGGCCGTCGGCGCGCGGATAGCCGAGGAAGACCGGAATCGTGTCCGGCGCGGGCGGCAGCTCGCGCTCTTCGGCCGGAAAACGGTATTCGCGGGCGCCCTCGTCGAAGGAGAGGTTGTGCAAATGCACATGCGCGCCGGGCTCGATGCCGGCCGAGGCCCGGCCGATCACCTGCCCGTAGCGGAGCACGTTCTCCCCCGGCCGAATCCGGCGCAGGGCGATCTTGTGCCCGGCGGGCACCGCATCCCGCACGACAACTTCCCGGCCGCCGGCGAGCACCGCCTGGCCGGGCTCGAGCGGCAGCCGCGCGATGGCGACGTCATCGGACGGATGGAGCAGAATGACCCGGTTGGCCGGCGTGGCGGCGGGACGGATGTCAGGCACGATCACGGCTGGTTCCCACGGCGCCGCCGTCAGGCGGCGCCATGGTTTGATTTTTCCATGCAACCGCGGGCCGGACAAGCGCAACAGTGTGCATTTTTCTTTGAGATTTTCCGACCCGGCGCGCGACTACCTTGCGGACGTCCATGCGGGGGCCGTGTTGGCAAGCCGTGTTGGTGGCGCTGGCCGCTCTTGCCGTCCCTGTCGGCGGAGCCGACCGCGGAGCTGCGGCCGCCTACGTCGGCGGAACGCTGGCGGCCATGGAGGCGGGCATGGGGGGCCGGCTGTCGACGGCCGACCCGGTTTCGCTCGTCTTCGCCACGAAGCGGGCCGCCTTGCGCATTCCGTATGAGCGGATCAACATGATCGAATACGGGCAGCGAGTCGACCGGAGGCTGCTCGAGGCGATCCTGATCTCGCCGCTGCTGATCCTGAGCAAGAAGCGGGCGCATTATCTCGCCATCGGCTATCAGAGCGAGGACGGCAGGCAGGAAGCGGTATTGTGGCGGGTGGACAAGAATGCCATCCGCGCCGTCCTGGTCAGCCTGGAGGCGCGCACGGGCCTGCGGGTGACCTATATGGACGCGGAGGCGAGAAAGGCGGGCAAGGGATGACCGCGGCGGTCTGGCTGGTGGCGGCACTGGCAGTGCAGCCGCCCGAGACGGAAGAGGATCCGGGGGCGCGGCTGCTGCGCGTCCGGCGGCTGTATGTGGACCGGTTCGGCGGCGGGGAGGGCGCGGCGCAGATCCGGGACATGGTGATCGCCAGCCTCCAGCGGGCCGGGCTGTTCATCGTGACCGAGAATCCGGACAAGGCCGATGCCGTGTTGCGGGGCTCGGCCGAGGATCTTGTCTTCACCGATGTCTTCCAGTCCGGCGAGTCCGTCGGCGCAAGAACGAACGCCGCGGCCGGGCGCGGCACGACGGCGAGAAACCGTGTGTTCGGGGCGCTGGGCGCGGGCGTCAGCGACAGCGAGAGCGTGCGCATCCAGGAGCGGAAGCACGAGGCCTCGGCGAGCGTGCGCATCGTCGCCCGCGACGGCGACGTGCTGTGGTCGACAACGCAGGAAAGCCAGGGAGCGAAGTTCCGCTCGGCCAGCGCGGATGTGGCGGACAAGATCACGCGGCAGCTGCTTGCAGATCTGGAACGGATCCGGCGCCCCGGCGCGCCGGGCGGGGCGGCGCCCCCGCGGGGAGAAGGGCCATGAGCCGGACAGGAAGCCTCCGGCAGCCCGTCTACTGGCTTTTTCGCCCCGATTTGGGGGCAAGAGCGGGTACCTGCGCCCGCCTGGTTTGGTGTAGGATGAGAGCCGCGGGAGAAATTCGTGTCCGCCCGGCAAGCCAGAAGCCAAAAAGAGCGAACGCAGGCGCCTTTGCCGTTGCGCGAGCACCGTTTGCGCGCGCGGGTGACGCTCGAGGAGATCATGGAGCGGACAAAGCTGAGCCGGCGGTTTCTGGAAGCCATCGAAGAGGCCCGTTACGAGGAGCTTCCCGGGGGCGTCTTCACCGTGAACTACATCCGGCAGTACGCCGAGGCGACCGGCTACGATGCCGACCTGATTCTCGAGCATTACCGGCGGGGCCGGGGCGGCGAGCCGGCGCCCGAGGAGCGGGCCAAGGTGCAGGTTCCCCGCTGGATCCGGTTTTTCCAGTCCGTCTGAGCACGGCCTGGCGGCGGCGCAGATTTTCTGCCGTTCTTTTTCCTCTCAAGTTTTTCTCCGATTGCCCGATAAGCGCAGGGAGGCGCAGTGTCGGACCTCGCGGTCCGGCCTGCGGAGTCCAGGATGAAAATTGACGACCGGAATTCGGTGAACATCAACCCGGCGAACGTGGCCCGGACCCAGGCGCCGGAAACCGATGTTCAGCAGCCGGCGACGCAGCGGCGCGGCCCTGCCGAAGGCGGCCAGGACCGTGTGACGCTGTCCGAACTGTCGGCCCGGCTCAGGGAGCTGGCGGGCGATCCGGCGGCGCGGGAGGCGCGGATTGCCGCGCTGGCGGCGCAATTCGAGGCGGGCCGCTACGAGCCCGATGCCGGCGCCGTGGCCGACGCCATCATCGCCGAGGCGGAATTGAGCGGGGGCGGGGATGACGGCGTCTGATGCCGCCGGCGCGTCCGGCGGCCTGGCGGGACTCGGCCAGCGGCTGCGCATGGCCGGGCAAGCGGCGCTCGACAGCGCCGGCGGCGCGGGCGACGCGGACGGGCTGCTCGCCCGGCTGGAGCAAATCGGCCGGTGTCTCGAGGAGGCGGAGCTGCGGCTGCGCCGGGGCGAAAGGGACACCGAGGGCGCGCTGCGGGCCGCCCTCGAAGACTGGCGCGGGCAAGCCCGGCAGGTAGCGGCGCTGGTGGCAGGGGCGCTGGAGCTGGCCGCCGGCCATGCGGCTTCGGCCGGGGTGATTTCCGGCTACGGGCCCGCCGGAGCGCGGCCGGCCCAGACGACCGGCTGCCGCCTGGATGAGTCCGGCTGAGGGGGGAGCGGGGCATGGGCAACCTGTTCGTATCGCTGCGAAACGCCGCCGGCGCGATGAAGGTTTTCGAGCGCGCCACCGGGGTGATCCAGTCCAACGTCGCCAACGCCTCCACGCCGGGCTACGCCAAGCAGGTGCAGGTGCTGACGGCGATGCCAATGGACCTTGACCGGGGCCTGCCCGGAGGCGTGGCCTCGGGAGGCACGCTGAACCTGAGGAATGCCTACGCCGAAGCCACGGTGAGGCAACGCGCCACTGCGGCAGGCTATGCCGACGAGCTGCGGACGCAGCTCGAGGGGCTCGAGCCGCTGTATGACATCGGGCAGGACTCGGGCCTCGGCGGAGCCATCAACCATTTCTTCCAGTCGTTTGCAGCGCTCACCGTGGCCCCGAACGACCTGGCGGCGCGGCAGGTGGCGCTCGACCGGGCCGATTCGCTCGCCCGTTCGTTCCGCTCCATGGCGACGGGCCTCGTGGAAGCCGAGCGTTCCACGCAGCAGGCGCTGGTGGCGCGCGTGGACGAACTGAACCGCAAGGTGGAAGAGATCGTCGCCATCAACGAGATCTTCCGCCAGGACTTCCGGGCGCAGGACGATCCCGGCCTCCAGGCGCGCCTGGCCAACCTGCTCGAAGACGTGAGCGCGCTGGCCGATGTGAGCGTCCTGCGCCGCGAGGACGGCAGCGTGGCGTTGTACCTGGGCGGCCAGACGCTGCTGGCAAGCGGCAGCCGCGCCTACCCGCTGACGGTCGACGTGAGCGACCCCGCCCGCGTCGAGCTGCTCGACGCCGAAGGCAACCCGGTGACCGCGCAAGTCAGCGGCGGACGCATCAAAGCATTGCTCGATATTCGCAACACGGTCCTGCCGGGCAGGATGGCCGAACTCGATCAGCTGGCCAGCACGTTGGCTGATGATGTGAACAATCTGCTGGCCGGAGGCGTGGACCTGGATGGCAACACGCCAACGCAGGGGCTGTTCGCTTACGACAGCTCGCTGGGCGCCGCGCGCACGCTGAGCCGCACGTCGATGACCGCCCGCGAGCTGCCGGTTGCGGCCCCGGCTGCGCCCGGGGGCAACGGCATCGCCGTGCAGGTGGCCGAGCTCGCCCGGCAGCGGCGCATTCAGGGATATACGTTCGTGCAATTCTACGCCGTCCAGGCGGCCGGCGTCGGACGCATGGTGGCCGAAGCGCGCGAAAACGCCGGCGTGACTCGCCAGCTGGAATTGCAGGCCCGCCAGTTCCGCGACGAGATCCAGCGGGTCAATCTCGACGAGGAGGCCGTGCTGCTGATGCAATTTCAGCGGGCGTACGAGGCTGCGGCGCAAATGATCCGCGTGCTCGATGAAATGACGCAAACCGTGCTCGGCCTCATCCGATAAGACCTCAGGGGGGCCAGGTGGAGCCAACGGCCGGAACCGGGGACAAGCGGCCCAAACGGCCGGAACCGGGGGCGAATCGGAGCCGCCACAGGGCGGAGGGCCAAGCGGGACACGCGGAAGACGGAGGGACGAGCAGAGGGGCGAGCGAAGGACGGAGGGTCAAGCGGGGCGAGCATGAGGACGGAGGGCCTGATCCAGCAGGAGGGGAAAGAGACATGAAGCCGACTCGAGAACCAGATGCAGAAAGGGCGCGAACCGGGCAGCGCTCCGGCCGTTCAGCAGCCGGAGCGTTCAGTCAGCCCTTGAATCGCCGCGGCGGGGAGGAAAGAAGCCCTCGCGGCAGCGACAAAGCCATGCCCGACAGCGTGCCGAAGGAGGCTGAAAGATGATCCGTTCGCTCGACGCCGCCACAAACCGCTACCTCGACAGCCTGCGCGAGCTGAACAGCCGGCTGGAGCGCGCCCAGGCCCAGGTTGCGGGCGGCAAACGCGTGGCAACCCCCTCGGACGCGCCCGACCGCGTGGTGAGCCTGATCAGCGCCAAGGCGGATCTTTCCCGCCTGGACCAGATCCAGGCCAATTTGGGCCGGTTCAAGACAGAGGTCGACGGCGCCGAGGGCGTGCTCCAGCAAGCCGTGAAACTCTTCGACCGCGTCCGCACGCTGGGGATGACCGGAGCCAGCGGCATCCAGACGGAAACCACGCGGCGGGGCATCGCCGACGAGCTCCGCAGCCTGATCGAGCGCATGACCGGCATCGCCAACACGCAAGTGGATGGCCGCTACATCTTCTCCGGAAACGCCGACCAGACGGCTCCGTTCCACCTCGACTGGAGCGGGTCGCCGCCCTGGGGCGCCTATCAGGGCGCGGCGGCCACGCGCGAGGCGATCCACCCCACCGGCGTCACCTTCCGCGTCTCGCTCGACGCCGAATGGATCTTCGCCAACCCGGATCCCGATCTGAATGTGCTCGCCGGGATGGAGAACTTGCGGCAGGCGTTGCTGTCGGGCGACGAAACCGCCATGCAGGCCGCTCTCGCTCCTCTGGGCGACCTCGCCGCGCACCTCAACGCGGCCCTGATGTTCTACGGCAATGTCCAGACACAGATCTCGGAAGCCCTCGAAACCGCATCGGCGATGAAACTCCGCCTGCAAACCCAGATTGCCGGCATCGAAGACGCCGACATCACCGAAGCGATCGTCGAACTTCAGCAGGTGCGCTTCACGCAGGAAGCATCCCTTCAGGTTCGCGCCGCTGTGCCGCGGCGCAGCCTGTTCGACTATCTCGCCTGATCCCCGCCCGCACCGGCCGCGCCCCGGCGCAAGCCGCGCCGCGCGTCTCCGTTCTGTTCTCCCCGCAGGCTGATTTACCATGGAAGAGACTCAGAGATCCCAGGAGGCCTGTCATCGTCAAAGCGTGCGTGCTCGCATCGTCGAGCGCCGGGAATTCGATCTTCATCGCCACCGAAAAGACCCGCATCCTCGTGGATGCCGGCATCAACCGCAAGGAGACCTTCGCCCGCCTTGCCGCCATCGGCGAAGATCCCGCCCGGCTCGACGCCATCTTCATCACCCACGAGCACTCCGACCACATCAGCGGCCTGCCCGTCATTAACCGTTCGCTGGGCGCCCGCGTGCCCGTCTTCGCCACGCGAATCACAGCCCCGCTGCTCGATTGGGGCGGCTCGGCTCCGCCGCCGGTCGAGACGTTCCAGGCCGGCGCAGCCTTCGATTTTCGCGATCTGCGGATCCAGTCCTTCACTCTGCCTCATGACGCTGCGGATCCCGTCGGCTACACGTTTACGGCCGAGGGGATCAAGATCGCCATTGCCACCGATCTCGGCTACCTGCCGGACAGCGTCAAGTACCACCTGCGCGGGGCGCACTTCCTGCTGCTTGAATCCAACCATCACCCCGAGCTGCTCAAAGTCGGCCCCTATCCCTGGCACCTGAAACAGCGGATTCTGTCCCGCAACGGGCATCTGTCCAACGACGCCGCCTGCGAATACATTGCCAGGGAACTGCCTTCCGAGACGCAGATGCTCGTGCTCGGACACCTGAGCGAGCAGAACAACACAATCTGGGAGGCCGAACTCTCCGCCCGCCAGGCGCTCCGGCAGCGCGGACTGGAACCGAAACTCGTGGTCGTCGAACCACGCCGTCAATCCGAAGTTTTTATCTTGTAGTATTCAGGCTGGAACATGATCGCACGCTACACCCGCCCGGAAATGGGACGCATCTGGAGCGACCAGAACCGCTTTCAAAAATGGCTGGACGTGGAGCTCGCCACCGCCGAAGTCCTTGCAGAACGCGGGGAGGTTCCGGTTGAGGCAGCCCGGTTGCTTCGCCAACACGCTTCATTCACGGTCGAGCGGATCCTGGAGATCGAGAGGGAAGTCCGCCACGACGTCATTGCTTTTACTACTTGCGTAGCTGAATCTTTGAAGGCGAAGGGCTATGCGGAGGCCTCGCGGTGGCTCCATTACGGCCTGACTTCGAATGATGTAGTGGATACAGCGCAGGCCCTTCTCATCCAGGAGTCGGCCAAGCGGATTTTGGCGGAACTCGACGGCCTGCTTGCAATCCTTCGCCGACGCGCCTTCGAGTTTCGGGACACGGTGGCCATCGGGCGGACGCATGGCGTTCATGCCGAGCCAATCACTTTCGGGCTGAAGCTGGCCCTTTGGTACGACGAAGGCAGAAGAGCGGCAAGGAGAATCGAGGCTGCTGCTGAGGATCTTCGGTACGGGAAACTCTCCGGGGCGGTTGGGAACCTGGCGCACCTTTCTCCGGAGGCGGAGCAGGCGATCTGTGAACGGCTTGGGCTGAAGGCGGCGCCGATCGCCAGCCAGGTGATTTCCCGCGACCGGCACGCGGCGTTCATTTCCGCGCTGGCCCTCGCGTGCGCCCTTTGCGAAAAGATCGCGCTGGAAGTACGACATTTGCAGAGGACAGAAGTTCGCGAAGCGGAGGAACCCTTCGCCGAGGGCGAGCAGAAGGGCTCGAGCGCGATGCCCCACAAGCGCAACCCGGTCGTCAGCGAGCAGATCTGCGGCTTGGCCCGCGTGGTTCGCGCCAACCTTCAGGCAGCCTTCGAAAACATCGCCCTGTGGCATGAGCGCGACATCTCGCACTCCAGCGTCGAGCGCGTGATTCTGCCCGACTCCTGCATCCTCACGGATTATCTTCTCGCCAAGACCTCCTGGCTCGTCGGCGGTCTCCGCGTGTTCCCGGAGCGGATGCGGCGCAACCTGGAGATGACCCGGGGGCTTGTTTTCTCCGGGCAGCTCCTGCTGGATCTGACTGCCGCCGGGATGCTCCGCGAGGACGCCTACCGGCTGGTGCAGGCGGAGGCGATGAAGGCCTGGAAAGAAGAGGGAGACTTCCGCGCCGCGATCGAGTCGCATCCGGAGATCCGGCGCTTCCTGACGCCGGAGCAGATCGCCCTCGCCTTCTCGCCGGAGCGGCAACTGCGCCATGTCCACGCCATCTTCGACCGCGTTTTCGCCGGGCCGGACGACCAGCGAACAGCCTGAATCTGAAACCTTGTGCCGAGAAGCGAACTTCGTGGGTTCAAAACAGCCGGATTCGGTTTAAACTGGGGACGGCAGCGCCCCAACCGCGTCAGCCCATTGAATGAAACGGATTTCATGACGACCCGACTTCGTCCTGCCAGCACACCGGAATCCGCCCGTCCCGCGAGGGTCAGGAGCCCGCAGCGCATGGCGCGCGTGCTGCTTGCCGACGACGATCCCGCGGCGCGCCTGACCTTGCAAACGGTGCTTGAGGCCGGAGGTTACCACGTCGATGCCGCCGCGTCCGCAGCGGAAGCCGTCAGCCTTCTCGACCAGTGGGAGTATGAGCTGGTCCTCTCGGACCTTTCCATGGAATCGCCCGAGGCCGGACTGAAGGTTCTGGCCCATGCGCGCATGAAGGACTACCGCCCGGCGACCGCGCTTGTGACCTCCTGGCGAGCGAGAGACCCGAAAGGCAACCGCGCGAGCGCCAGCCGCATGCTGGTCGAAGCCGAGAACGTCCCGGAGCTGCTCGGCCAGGTAGCCAACCTGATCGGCACCCGCGCCTCGCGCCGTCTCCGCCGCACACGCAAGCCGTAGCATCGCCGCGATCCCTTTGCCGCCCGCCGCCACGGGCGGGTTCCCGCTGCTTGCCGGTTCGGCCGGCGGTGGACGCAATGCGGCGGCCCCGTCCTCGATCAGGAAGATGTTGTCTCGCCCCGGCTCGAGCCAGGCGCAACGACGTTGCATCCTGCCGGCCGCCAATCTGCGGACCCGATCCAACCGTAGCGAAACGTAATGGGGCTGCAAGCCGAACCTGTGCAGTCCGGCGCCACCGCTCCCTTCCGAGGTTCCTGTGTCCTATATGCTTTGAAGAAGTGACGCGCGCTCTCTTCCACTTTCCCGGACTACGCCGGCTGCTGGTTCCCGCGGCAGCATCGCTGGCTCTGGTGCTCCCGGTCCTCTTGCAGCAGCGCGTTCAGGCGGAGGATCTGCCGAGCCACCTGTACAATACATGGCTCGTTCTCCGGGTGAAGTCCGGCGAGCCGTTGGGTCTGGAGATCGTCCCGCAGTATTCGAACGTGCTGTTCGACTGGTGGCTGGAGGGGTTGTGGAGAATCGGCGGGCCGGCCTTCGCAGAGAAGGCGGCGGTGTCGCTGGCGGTGCTGGCGTTTTTCTGGGGGGCGTTTTTTCTCCTGTCGCGCCTGGCAGAGCGCTCCGCATGGCCTTCGGCGCCGCTTCTGGCCATGCTGGCCTATGGCTGGGTCTATCACCAGGGTTTCTTCAACTACTATCTCTCGTGCGCCTTTGGGTTCTGGGCCGTGGGGCTGGCAGCGGCCGGAGGCAAACAGGCGCCAAGAGGCCTTCCGTTGCTCGCCGTCGCAGCCGCAGCACACCTGCTCGGGGGCAGCGTCGCCGCCGGATTCGCCGCCTATCTACTGTTGTGGCGGCGAACCAGCCGCAGCAAGAGGCGCTGGATCCTCGCCGCGGCAGTGCTGGCGCTGGCAGGCGTGGCGGCAGGAATTGCCTGGCGCCTGCCTTCCAACTGGCACTCCGAGCGTCTTCTGCATTTAATCGGCGTGACAGGGTTTCTGATTTACGGGACCAAGTACACCCTGCCCGCGCTGATCGTTGCGGGTTACTGGATCGGTGTTCTGCCGTCCCACGCGCAGTCGAAACAGTCCCTGGACTTCTCGCCGCCGGCGGGCCACCTGGCGTTCCTGTGCGGCGCTGCTCTCCTGCTGTTGCCGACCGCGATTCACTGGCCGGGCACGAGATTCCCGCTAAATTTCATCGACTGGCGGCTTGCCCTGTGGTTCACACTGCTGCTGCACTGTTGGCTCGCCACCCTTTCGCCGGCGCGATTCACGCTGGCGGCCTGTTCCACCGCAGCAGCAGTATACTTCCTGTTCCTCGCCGCCGACTGGCGCATCCTCGGAAGGTTCGAACAGGCCTTGCATGAAGCCGTGCGCCGCGCCCCGCCGGAAAGCCGCGTCGTCACCAACGTCACCTCGTTTTCGGCATACATGAACCCGCTGTTGCACCTGATCGACCGCGCTTGCATCGGGCACTGCTACAGTTACGCCAACTATGAACCAAGCACGTTTCAGTTCCGCCTGCGGGCGCTGCCGGGGTCTCCGGTTGTGATCGATTCGCCCACGAGGCTTGTAGCGCTCCAGGAAGGCACTTACGAGCTACAGCCACGCGATCTGCCCCTGTTTGGCGTCTATCTGGACCAGACCGCCGGAAGTTTTCGCTTTCAGGTTCGCCCTCTCGAACCGGGGGAGGTGGTGCAGCGCGTCCGCGTGAATCTCCCTCCCGAGTGGTTTTGACAAGGCCCCTGTCCCGGCCCAGGGAAGCCGCCCGAAGCGGAAGCCGGAGGCAACCTGTCGGCCCGTTTCCCTGGCAGGCCCGGGATCTTGCGTCGAATTGCAACATTTGTGTTGACTTTTGTTCCGGATTTCCGTAAGATCGGGGCATCACGGAAGAAAGGAGGTGGTCCAGTCGATATGAGTTCTGGTAGTAAGTGTTCGCGCGAGGTGGTCAGCGGATAGGTTCGCTCCTGGTTTCCGTGCCACCCGCCACCAGGGCCCAACGAGGCCGGCGGAGGGAGTGGACCGGATCCCAGCCACCGAGCGCTGCCCAAACAGGCCGCAGGCCTGTTGACCTACAGGCTACCGAAAGCCCCGCCGCCGGGGTCCGGCCGCGGGGCTTTTGCTTGTCCGCGTCTCTCAGGCGCTTTGCTATACTGGGAAAAGTCAAGAGGTTTCCCCGACACAATGAAAGCCGGAATCCACCCCGCCTACGAAGAAGTCAACGTCATTTGCGCCTGCGGCTATACGTTCAAGACCCGCTCGACGCACAAGGGCGACATCCGCGTGGAAATCTGTTCCCACTGCCACCCGTTCTTCACCGGACGCCAGAAGCTCGTCGACACCGAAGGCCGCATCGACCGCTTCCAGCGGAAACTCCAGCGCTCGGCGGCGCTCAAGAAAGAGCGCGCCGACCGGCAAAACAAGGCCGGCGAAAACTGACCCGGGGCCTCGGCCCGTCACGGCATGAGCGCGGCTTTCACCGGCCGTGCTCCTTCTCTTCCCGCTTCTTCCTCTCCTCCCGCTCCTTCCGCATCCGGGCGTATTCTTCCCGCTGCTCCGGCGTGAGGATCGCATTGATGCGCTCGGTCTGCCTTTGCTGCAACGCCCGCACCTCCGGCTGCTGCTTCTCGCGCAGCTGCCGGAACTGCTCGCGGGTCTCATCGAGGATCTGGTTGAGCTGATTCAGCTGCTCGGGGGTGAGCTTCAGCCGCTTGTTCATCTCCTCGACGTAAGCGCGCCGGTACTCTTCCGGCGAGCGGGGGCCCCGCTGTGCCGCCTGCTGCGGCCTGGCGAAATAGCGGTCGCCAACGACGCCCACCACGATTCCGCTGGCGAACACCGCCAGCAGGCTCAAAGCGACGGTGAGACTGGAACGCTTCATCGCGCTGGGTGCTCCGCCGGCGCAGCATCCTCGACTGGCAGCCCGGCCACCTCCACGGGCGCCAGATCCGCCTCCGTCTGGGCCAGAAGCGTCTCCACATACGTTGTCGAGTAGAAATCGGCTCCCGGGCGGTGCACCATCTGCAAGGCCACCAGCAGCACGCTGGCCGCCGCCGCAGCCGCCGCCAGCCCGCTGGCCCATCGCCAGAGCCGCTCGGTCCAGCCCTGCGCCGCCCCGATCCGCTCCCACAGCCGCGGCATGAAGTCCGGCCGCGGCTCGGGCGGCTCGCAAGCCTCCCGGTAGGCGGCCAGCAGCCGGTCCAGCTCCTGATCCAGTTCACGATTCTCGCCGTTCATCGCTTGTTCCTTTCCGGGCTTCCTCTCCCGCGCGCCGCGCCGCATAGGCCCGCAACACGCGCTGGCGCGCGCGGAAAAGCCGCACTTTCAGGGCGTTTTCGTTCACCCGGTAAATCTTTTCCAGCTCCTTCAGCGACAAGCCCTCCACTTCCTTGAGCGTCAGCAGCAAGCGGTCCTCTTCGGAAACTTCGCTCAACAGCGAATCGACGAACTCGCGCACCCGCGCCCTCTCTTTTTCCTCCAGCTCGATCTTCGATCCCGCCGCCGCATCGGCCATCATCACCTGCTGCTCGCTTAAATCGGCCACTCGCGCCTCGGACTTTCGCTTCCGGCGCTTCCTCAGGTAATCCAGCGCCGCGTTCACCGTCAAGCGGTACAGCCACGGCTCGAAGACCTCCGGGCTGCGGAGCTGATCGAGAGAATAATACAGCCGGATGAAGACCTCCTGGGCGACATCCTCCACATCCTCCGGCCGCCCGATCAGCCGCGACACCGTGCCAAAGATCCGCCGCCGGTAGGCCTGGACGATCTGGTTGAAGGCCTGGCCGTCGCCGGCTTGCGCCCGCTCCACGATGTCGTTGTCGACCAGCATGCCCTTCGCGGCCCGGGCGCGATTTACATTTCTTTACCTTCCTACAGGCAAAGGCGCGCCTGGCTCGTCCACAGGTTACAACAAAGCCGCCTTGTCCTGTCCGCTATCGTACCCGCATGGTAAAATTGGCACTTAGCCCCCCATAATGGATTTCCTTTCCGGTCTGAATCCCGAGCAGCGCCGTGCGGTCGAACACGTGGAAGGCCCGCTGCTGATCCTTGCCGGCGCCGGCAGCGGCAAGACGCGCGTGATCACCCACCGCATCGCTCATCTCATCGCCTGCCACCGGGTGTACGGGCCGTCGATCCTCGCCGTCACCTTCACCAACAAGGCGGCCGGGGAGATGCGCGAGCGTGTGCTGCGCCTGCTTGGGGGCCTGCCTTCTTCTTCCGGCCCGGTCGTCTCCACGTTCCACTCCTTCTGCGTCCGCCTGTTGCGGCGCGACGGCGCCTCGCTGGCCGCGCTGCGTCCGGGCTTCACCACCTCGTTTCACATCTACGACGACGCCGACCAGCTGGCCCTGCTCAAGCAGGTCTACAAGAAGCTCGGGCTGGACGACAAGGCGTTGCAGCCGCGCGCCGCGCTGTCGCGCATCAGCCAGGCCAAGAACCAGAAACTCTCCCCGGAGGATCTCTACCGCGCTTCGGCCGACCCGAACGCCACGCGGCTGGCGGCCATTTACGAGCACTACCAGCGCGCGCTCGAAGCCGCCAATGCGCTGGATTTCGACGACCTGCTGCTGGAGGCCGTCCGCCTGCTGCGCCACGACGACGCCGTCCGCGAGCTCTGGAACCGCCGCATCGAGTTCCTCATGATCGACGAGTACCAGGACACCAACCGCCCGCAATACGAGCTCATGCGGCTGTTGTCGCAGGCGCACAACAACGTGGCCGTCGTCGGCGACGAGGACCAGTCCATCTACGGCTGGCGCGGCGCCGACATCCGCAACATCCTCGATTTTGAACGCGACTTCCCTGGCGCCGCCGTCATCCGCCTGGAGCAGAACTACCGGTCGACGAAAACCATCCTCGAAGCCGCCTCCCGCGTGGTGGCCCACAACACCGCGCGCAAGGGCAAGAACCTCTGGACCGACGGCCCGGAGGGCGACCCCATCTGTTACTTCGAGGCCGAGGACGGCGAGCAGGAGGCGCTGTTCATCGCCGACACGATCCGCAAAATCCTCGCCGCCGACCCGCAGTCCCGCGTCGCCGTCCTGTACCGAACCAATTTCCAGTCGCGCCAGATCGAGGAGGCGCTGCGCCGCTATTCGCTGCCCTACAAGGTGGTGGGCGGCTTCTCCTTCTACCAGCGGGCGGAGGTCAAGGACATCCTCGCCTACCTCCATCTGCTGCTGAACCCGCGCGACGACATCGCGCTGCTGCGCATTCTCAACGTCCCGGCGCGCGGCATCGGCAAGACGACGGCGGAGCACCTGGAAGCCATTGCGGCCCGGGACAGGCTGAGCCTGTGGGAGGCCATCCACCGGGCCGTCGGGCAGCACGCGCTGGGCGCGCGCGCCGAAGCCGCGCTGGGCGCCTTCGCGCGCCTCATCGAGGAGCTGCGCGAAGCGGCGCAGTCGCTGCCGCCGCACGAACTCATTGCGCTGGTGATCGAGCGCACGGGTTACCGGCAGATGCTCGAGGCCGAGGGCACGCCCGAGTCCGAGTCGCGGCTCGGCAACCTCGAGGAACTCGTCTCGGCCGCCGCCGACGCCGCCGAACGCGGCGATTCGCTCCAGGAATTCCTCGATACCGCGGCGCTGGTCTCCGATGCCGACGACATCGACGAAAACGCCCGCGTCTCGCTGCTCACCATGCACAACGCCAAGGGGCTCGAGTTTCCCGTGGTGTTCATCGCCGGCATGGAGGAAGGGCTGTTCCCGCACTCGCGGTCCATTCACGACGAGGCGATGCTCGAAGAGGAGCGCCGCCTGTGCTATGTCGCGATGACGCGCGCCATGCGCCGGCTCTATCTGACCAGCGCGCGTTACCGCCGCAAGTATGGCGGCGCGCCGCTCGAGCCCTGCCAGCCATCGCGCTTCCTTGACGAGATTCCGGCGAACCTGCTCGAGGAGCTCCACGAGCCGCGCGGCGTGCCCGGCGCGCTCGACCTGTTCGGCGAGCGGGCGGCCGTGCGCGAGGCCGCCGCGCGCCATGCCTACACGGGCAAGACTGTGAATTCGATCGACCACATCGCCCGATTCTTCGCCGACCGCGGCATGCGGGGCCCTGCGGTCCCGCCGGCCGCGCCTGCCCCTGCGCCCCAGTCTGCGCGGCCGGCGCCCGCGCCTGCCAAACCCGCCCCGCCCGCGGCCGGAAAACCGGCGGCCGGGCGCGGCCTCCGGCCAGGCGCCACCGTGGTGCATCCCCGCTACGGCCGGGGCACCGTGGTCCGCAAGGAAGGCGAGGGCGACGAAGCGAAGCTGACGGTAAGTTTTCCCGGCCACGGCCTGAAGAAACTCGTGGCCCGTTTCGCCGGGCTCCAGACCGAGGACTGATTTCTTGTACACTTCAGAGGAAACGACGGAATGAACACGAAGAACATCACCGACCGCGCCGAACGCAAGGCGCTCAAACGCAAGGCCCGCAAAGAGGCCGAGCTGAACAACCCGCTCAAGCCCCGCGACTACGAGCGCGGCTCGAAGAAGAAAAAAGTGAAGAAGATGGCCAAGGGCCAGCGCAAGCGCTGACGCGCCGGGCCATTGGGGGGAACGCGCCCGCGCGTTCCTCCCGGCTCGTCTGTGCAGGAAGAGGCGCCGTGTGAAATCCCTGTTCCGCACGAAAAGCATCCCCGAGCTGATCGCCGCCGCCGAAGAGCCTGACAAGCGGCTCCAGCGCACGCTGGGGCCGTTGTCGCTGATGGCTCTCGGCATCGGCGCGGTGATCGGCTCGGGCATCTTCATCCTCACCGGCACGGCCGCCGCGGGCGAGGTGCGCACGTACCAATCGCTGCTGCACGTGCCGCTGCTCGACCTCATCCTGCAAGGCGGCAACTCGAGCTTCACTTTCGGCCGCCCGGGCGCCGGGCCGGGCGTCGCGCTTTCCTTCCTGCTCACCGCCATCGTGTGCAGCTTCGCGGCGCTGTGCTATGCGGAGATGGCGTGCGCCATCCCGGTGGCAGGCTCCGCCTACACGTACGCCTACGCCACGCTCGGAGAGTTCACCGCCTGGATGATCGGCTGGAACCTGGTGCTCGAATACGCCGTGTCGAACATGGCCGTGGCGGTGGGCTTCTCGGCCCATGTCACCCATATGCTCGAAGGCGTCTTCGGCATTCATCTGCCGAAGGCGCTGACGACGCCCGCCATCCAGGGCGGCGAGTTCACCGGGGCCTGGTTCAACCTCCCCGGCTTCCTCGTCGTGATGGGGCTGACGTGGCTGCTCGTGTACGGCATCAAGGAAAGCGCGCGCGCCAACGACATCATGGTGCTCGTCAAAATCGCCGCCATCCTTGTGTTCATCATCGGCGCGGCGCGCGCCATCAACCCGTCCAACTACCACCCCTTCATGCCCAACGGCTTCACCGGCGTGCTCACCGGCGCGGCCATCGTGTTCTTCACCTACATCGGGTTCGATTCGGTCTCCACCGCCGCCGAGGAGTGCAAGAACCCGCAGCGGGACCTGCCCATCGGCATCATCGGCACTCTCGTCGTCTGCGGGCTGCTTTATGTCGGCGTGGCCATCGTGCTGACCGGCATCGCCCACTGGAGCACGCTGAACAACGCCGCCCCCATCGTGGGCGCGCTCAAAAACCTCGGCATGAACACGCTGTGGAAGTGGATCGACATCGGCGCGCTCGGCGGCATGGTCAGCTCGCTGCTCGTCTTTCAGTACGGGCAGGCGCGCGTGTGGTTCGCCATGTCGCGCGACGGGCTGCTGCCGAAATTTTTCTCGCGCATCCACCCGGTGCACCGCACGCCGCACGTCTCCACCTGGATCGCCGGCTTCGCCGTGGCCATCCCGTCGGGCGTTTGGGACGTGGGCACGTTCGCCGATCTGTCCTCCATCGGCACGCTGTTCGCCTTCTTCGTTGTGTCGGCGGGCGTGCTCATCCTGCGCCGCATCCGGCCGACCCGCCCCGGCGCGTTCCGCGTCCCCTTCGGCCCGGTGTTCCCCGTGCTGTCCATGCTCACCTGCCTGGTGCTGATGATGGCGCTGCCGCTGGAGACCTGGGTGCGCTTCGTCGGCTGGTCGATCGCCGGCATTGTGATTTACTTCGCTTTCGGGAGGAAGCACAGTGCTCTTGCGGATTAGCGTCGCGCTCCTCGCCCTGCTCGCTCCGGCGGGCCTCGGGCAGGAGCAGCAGCACCGCGGCCAGGGGCGGGGCGGGGGCCGCGGCCTCCAGCGCGCGCTCGAGCAGCCGGGCCGCGCCGCATGGCAGAAGCCCGACGAGGTCGTCGCCGCCCTGAACATCCGCAGCGGTGAGGTCATCGCGGACATCGGCGCCGGGACCGGCTATTTCACGCGCCGTTTCGCCGCCCGCGCCGCGCGGGTCTACGCCGTCGATGTGAACCAGGGGCTGCTGGACCAGATCGCCGCCCTCGGGCTGCCCGACGTCGTGACGGTGCTCGCCGCCCCCGATGACCCGAAGCTGCCGCCGGCGGCCGTCGACACCATCTTCTTCTGCAACGTCCTTCACCACATTGAAAACCGGCCCGCCTATTACCGGCGCCTGGCGCAGGCGCTCAAGCCCGGCGGCCGCATCGTCGTCATCGACTTTCACAAGCGGCCTTTGCCCGTCGGGCCGCCGCCCGCGGAAAAGCTCGCCGAAGAGGAAGTCGTCCAGGAGCTCTCGGCCGCGGGCTTCCGTCTCGAGCGCCGGCACGGCTTCCTCGAATACCAGTATTTTCTGGAGTTCCGCCGCTGAGCCGAAATGACGGACTGGCTCGAATGGTTCCCGCTGCTGCTGTGGCTCCCCGTCAGTGTGGTGTTCGTTCTGCTGGCCGCCGCGGCGTGGCTCGCGCCCCGCTCGCTGCGGGTGCACCTCCGGCTGGGCTGGACGCGGCACACGCCGCCCGCGCGTCCGCGGCTGCGGCCGCTGCTTGCCGCCGGCCTGGCGACGCTGGCCGCCGTGCTTCTGTTTGGGGCCAGCGCCGGCGAGGCCCTTCCCGTGCGCCTGGCCGCGGGGCTCTCCGGCGCTGTCGTCGCCTGGCTGGTCGCCGATTTCAGCTGGCGCGCCGTCCGTGACAGCGCTTTGCGCCGCTCCGCCCTGGCGCGCGAGTGGCAGGCCCGGACGCAACAGGCGCTGGCGGAGCTGGCGTGCATCCTCGAGCAGGACGATCCGGCCCTCGCCGTCTGCCGGATTTTGCAGAACCATCTTCGCTGCGGCCGCGTGCTGTGGTACGAAGCGGCCGAGGAGGGCTTCCGGCGCAAGGCCGCCTGCCCGCCGGCGGAGGCGGAGGCGCCGCTTTGGCCGCGCACCGGCGCGCTGGCCGCAGCGCTGGTCCTGCGCCCGTCCGGCCTGCCGCTCCCTCTGGCGGCGCCGGGCAACCGCGTCCGCCTGCCTGCGGTGGCCGCGGCGGCGGAAACGTCGCTCGAAGAAGCGCAGCTGGAATCGCTCGCGGCCGTGTTGGCCGTCCCGCTTGTGCGCGGCGGCGCGCTGGACGGCTTCTTCCTCCTCGGCGCGCCGCAGGGCGGCGAAACCTACGGCCCGCATCACTTTGCATTTCTCGAGAAGTTCTGTCTCGCCGCGCAGCTGATGCTGGCCTCCGCGGCCGCCGCGGCCGAGATCGCCCGCAAGGCGGAGGCCGAGGCCCGCGCCCAGGCGCGCCACGCCGCCATCCGGCTCGCCCTTTCCGCCCTTCAGCCGCCCGACCCCGTCGAGCTGCCGGATCTCGACTGCGCCGGCGTGGCGGACAACCGCGACGAATGCCGCGTCTTTTTCGACTCCATCCCCTTGCCCGGCCGCGCCGCGGCCTTCGCGGCCGTGGAGATGGAAGCGGGCTTTGAAGAAGCGGCCATCCGCCTTGTCCAGCTTCAGGCGCTGTTGCGCACGCGCGCACGCGCCTACCACGAAGACCTGGCCGAACTGGCCGCCTCGACGCGCCGCGCGCTCGAAGCCCCCGGCGCAGGCTGGCCCCGCGTGCGCCTGTTCCTGGCGCTCTACCGCTGCGGCGAGCGGCGGCTCCACTACATCAACGCCGGCTTCCTGCCCCCGTTCCTGTTCCGCCGCACCATGGAAGGCGCGCAAGTGCTGCGCCTGCGGCACACCGGCCCGCCGCTGGCCGCCGAAGACAGCTTCCGCTGCGAAGAGGCGGAGACGGAGTTCGCCCCCGGCGACCTGCTGCTGGCCGTCTCCTCCACCGTGCCCGCGGCTGTCAACGCCGATGGCGAGGCGTGGGGCGAGCTCCGCCTGATCGACTCGCTCAACGGCTGGAGTCCGGCGCCGGCGCGGCAACTGCTCGATCAGGCGCGCAATGCCTGGGAGAACTTTGTCGCCCCGCCCGCCCGGCGCCCGCCGTCGCTGTTCCTCATCCTGCGCCCGAAGGCCTGAGCCGCCGTCTCAGCCCCGGCCGAGCACCACCCGCTCGAGCACGGCCTTGATCCGGAGCACCGCCGCCAGTTCGGCCTCGAAGATCTCCGCCGGCGAGGCGCCCTCGGCGGGGCGCGCGCCGCTCTCGATGCCCCAGAAGCCGTGAAACCCGCTGTCCATGCACATGCGCAGCTTCTTTTCCAGATCCCACCCCGGCACGTCCTTCACGCTGATGCCGCGCGCCCACGGCAGCGTCTGGCGGATCGCCTCGTACTGGTCGTCGCCCTTGTTCCAGTTGCCCAGATCGAGCAGAAGCCCGAACTGCGGGTCGTTGACCTCTCGCATCAACTGCACCAGCACGCCGGGGTCGGAGGAAGCGCCGCCGTGGTTTTCGATCAGGATCCGGATGCCCGACCCGCGGGCGTACGCCAGCAGGTCGCGGAAGCTCTCCGCCGCGCGCGCAACCAGGCCCGGGTCCTTGCGCCAGTCCGCTTCCCCGCCCCGCATGTTGCAGCGGATGGCGTGACAGCCGAGATAGTGCGCGATGTCCACCCACTTGCGGTGCGCCACGGCCGCGGCGCGCCGCTCGGCGGCGTCGGCGCCGGCGGTGGGGTCTTCGTCGTCCACCATGATCAGCACGGGCGTCACGCCGGCATCGGCCAGGCTCTTTTTCAGCCGCCGCAAATAACCGAGCGTCGGATTTTCGAAAAACTGGTTGACGAATTCGAGCGCGTCCAGCCCCGCCTTTTCCCGCACGATCCGGGGCATGTCGAGGTTCTTCCACACGCCTGCGCGGAAGCTGCGGTTGAACGACCATTGCGCCAGGGAAATGCGGTCCTTTGCCTGCCAGGCCCAGGCGGCCAGCCCGGGCGCCCCCGCCAGCCATTGTCTCCGGCTGAGTTTCATGTCCGGCTCCTCGCGGGCATTCTATCCCGGCGCGGGCGCCGCTGCTTGCAGCCCGGAGCCGCCGTGCCGCATCCTGAAAGGAAGAACGGAGGCGCCGAGGGGATGCAGATCAGCGCTGAAGAGGAGAGACGCGCCATTGAGCGTCTCATTGCGCAAATCAATTCCATTGACGCAGGGCGGAACCGCATCGGGCGCAATGTGCTTTATGTGTTCGGAGTGACGTTCGCCGCCGCGCTCAGCCTGCTGGCGTGGGTGGCGCTGTTCGCCGGCCCGCCGGCGCGCGTGCTGAAAATGGACGGCCCGCGCGCCCCCGCAGTGCTCCAGAAAGCTCCCATGCGCTGATGTCCGTAGCGCTGCGCCGCACCGGCGCGGGCCGCGCGGGCAATCGCACGGCGCCCCGGACGGCGTGTCCCGTTCTTCCTTCCCTGCTTCGCCCTGAGGGTCACGGCTGCGGCGCCGGCGCGTAAGGCACGCGCAGCGCGCCCGCAATTCCTCGAACGAGCGGCTCGATGCAGCCGGACGGCTCTTGCCCCTTGCAGACGGCGCGGCCGCTCCAGAGCTCCTTGCCGCGCGCGACACTGGCGGCGCGGGCCGAGACCAGCCAGCTGCCCTCGCGCTCGAGCGCCTCGCCTTCGATGACAATGGAGGCGCCCAGCCGGGCGGCGGCCTCCCCGGCCTCCACACCACGTCCTGCGTACGGGGCAAGCGCCTCTTCGGGGATCACCGCCACGCCGGGAAGCGCGGCGAGGCGGCGGCGCAGGATGCGGGCCGCGGCGGCGCCTTCCGGCGAGGGAGAGCCGAACGGCATGACAACCACGGTGGCCAGAGGCGCGCGCGTGAGCTTCCGCATCGAGCGCGCCTGCCACCAGCCGAGCAGGATTCCGCCAAACGCCAGCGCCGCAAGCGTCATGGCCAGGCGGCGGCCGCGGCCGAACGGACCCGCCGGAGCGGGCGAAGGCTCCGGCGCCGCCGGACCGGCTGTCATGGCCGCCTCCGCGCCGCCAGGAAGCCCGAAAAGGACGGGCCGCCCGGCCGCCGCCGTGACGAGGCCGGCAGGACGTTGCGGAGTTGCCGCCTTTGCGCTCCTGATTTCCGCATCAATAGCGCCACCAATAGTAAAAAACTTTCAGCCATTCATTGTAAACGCCGAGAAATCCGTGCTCGTTTTCCCACCACATTTCGACCCGGTAACGACGGTCCGGAACTCCAATATAGAGAAATTTCACCGGGCGTCCCTGAAATGTTCTGGAGAAAATTCTGCGGCACCGGCGGGTGTGGATGGCGTTGGTCACCACGAGCACCGGGGCCGCAGGGCTGGATTCCAGGTATTTCCGCAAGGCGCGAGCCTCGTCCAGCGTGCTGGTGGCGCCGCCCGGGAACGGAATCTCGACGATGGCGGCGCGGGGCACGCCGAGCTTTTCGAGCATGGCAATGCCGAGATCGGTCACATTGGGCACGAGGCCCATTTCGACGGCGCGCGAGGATTCGCTGCGGGCAATGGCGATTTGCGGCGCATAGCCTTTCTTCCACAGATCGGCCGCGGCGGCCGGCCGGGTGTCAAGGTCGCCGTTCAGGAGAAAGATGAGACCGGCGCGCCCGGGCGAATCGGCCTGCACGAGGAGCGTCCCCGCCAGCGCAAGCAGCCGCCAGCGGCCCGCCCACACGGCACCGAGCACCAGAACGAAGGCAACCAGGGCGAAAAGAAACCGCCGCCGCGTGCGCATCCCTTTCAGCGTAGCGCGCCGCCGGGGCCGTCCCCCGCCGTTGCGCCGCAGCGCCCCGCCGGCTGCCGGCCGGCCTTCGGCGCTGCGGGCGCGGAAGGCCGCGGGGCATAATGAGATTTGACCCCCGACAACGCCATCGAAAGGGCCCGCGAGTGGCTCCGCACGGCTTCTCGCGCCGCCGCGCTCACCGGCGCGGGCATTTCCGCCGAAAGCGGCATCCCTACGTTCCGCGGCGCCGGAGGGCTGTGGCGCAACTTCCGGCCCGAAGACCTGGCGACGCCCGAGGCCTTCGCGCGCGACCCGAAAACGGTGTGGGAATGGTATGACTGGCGGCGCGGACTGATCCGGGACGCGAAGCCGAACCTCGGCCATTATGCTCTGGCGCAGCTCGAGCGGCGGATGGGCGGCCGCTTCGTGCTGATCACCCAGAACGTGGACGGGCTGCACAACCGCGCCGGCTCGGAGCGCGTGCTGAAGCTGCACGGCGACATCTGGTGGACGCTGTGCACGGCGTGCGGCGACGTGCGGTCGGACTTCCGCGTGCCGTTGCCGGAGCTGCCGCCGCGCTGCGCCGCCTGCGGCGGACTGCTGCGGCCGGGCGTGGTCTGGTTCGGCGAGCCGCTGCCCGCGCGCACCTGGGAGCAGGCCGAGGAGGCCGCGCGGACATGCGACGTGCTGATCGTGGCCGGCACGAGCGCAGTGGTCTACCCGGCCGCCTCGCTGGCGCCGCTGGCCAAGCGGCACGGGGCGCGCATCATCGAGATCAACACGGAGGCAACGCCGCTGAGCGGCGAGGCGGATCTCTGCCTGAAAGGGCCTTCGGGCGAGATCCTGCCGCAGATCATCGAATCATGAAAATCGCCTATTTTGACGCTTTTTCCGGCATCGCCGGCGACATGACCGTGGCCGCCCTCATCGACGCGGGCGCCGATGCCCGGGCGCTGTTCGAGGCGCTCGATTCGCTCGGCACGGGGGCGCGCTTCCGCGCCGAGAAAGTCAGGCGCAAGGGCATCGCGGCCACCCGCTTCACGGTGGAACACGAGGACCAGAAGAAGCACCGCCACCTGCCGCACATCGTGAAAATGATCGAGGCCAGCCGGCTCACCGGCAGGGCGAAACAAAATGCCGTGAAAGTGTTTGAAACATTGGGGGCGGCGGAAGCCGAGGTGCACGGCGTGCCGATCGAAAAGGTGCATTTCCACGAAGTGGGCGCCGTCGACTCGATCTGCGACATCGCCGGCGCCTGCCAGGCGCTGGACCTGCTGGGCGTCGACCGGGTGCACGCCTCGAAAGTGAACACGGGCAGCGGCACGGTGGAGGCCGACCACGGCGTGATGCCCGTGCCCGCCCCGGCCACGGCGCTGCTGCTGAGGGGCGTGCCGGTCTACGCGCGGGGCCCGGAAACCGAGCTCACCACTCCGACCGGCGCGGCCATTCTGGCGGCGCTGTGCGAGGGCTTCGGCCCGCTGCCGCCAATGACGATCGAGCGCGCGGGCTACGGCGCGGGAGCGAAGGATTTCCCGATGATGGCCAACGTGCTGCGCGTGCTGGTGGGCGCGGCAAGCACGGCGCGGGAGGCGGCGCTGGTCTCCGTGATCGAGGCCAACATCGACGACTCGACGCCCGAGCTGCTCGGCCACGCGATGGAGCGCCTGCTCGAGGCAGGCGCGCTGGACGTGACGCTGGAACCGGTTTATATGAAAAAGCAGCGGCCGGGCGTGCGGCTGGCCGTGCTGGCGAGGCCGGAAGACCAGGAGCGGCTGGCGTCGCTGCTGTTCGAGGAGACGACGACCATCGGCCTCCGCTTCTGGCAGGCCGAGCGCCGCGTGCAGCCGCGCTCGCACGTGGAAGTGGAGACGCCTTACGGGAAGGTGCGGATGAAGGTGACGCCCGCGGGCAGCGCGCCGGAATTCGAGGACTGCCGGCGGCTGGCCGCGGCCTGCGGCAAGCCGGCCAAAGAGATTTACGCGGCCGCGATTGCGGCCTTCAGGAATTCGCGATGAGCGACAAATTCTACATCACAACACCCATTTATTACGTGAATTCGGCGCCGCATCTGGGCACCGTGTACTGCACGCTGGCCGCCGACGCCATCCGGCGCTACCAGGCGATGCACGGCAAGCGGACGCTGCTGGTCACCGGAAGCGACGAGCACAGCCAGAACGTCGAGCGGGCGGCGCGCAGGAAGGGCCTGACGCCCTATGATTTTTCCACCGAGCTGGCGGCGGAATTCCGGCGCGAGTGGGATCTTTTCGGCATCCCTTACCGCTTCATCCGCACCTCCGATCCCCGGCACCACGAAACCGTGCGCTGGCTGTTCGAGCGCTGCCGCGCGAACGGCTACATCGAAAAGGGCGCCTACACGGGCCAGTACTGCTTCAATTGCGAGCTGTACGTCAACGACGCGCAACCGGGCGATCCGTGCCCGGACTGCCAGCGGCCCACCGAGACGGTGACCGAGGAAAACTATTTCTTCAAACTCTCGGCGTTTGAAAAACCGCTGCTCGAGCTGTACGAAAAGCAGCCCGATTTTGTCGTGCCGCAATACCGGATGAACGAGATTGTTTCGTTCGTCAAGGGCGGGCTGCGCGACCTGTCGATCACGCGGTCGAACCTGCAATGGGGCATCCCGGTGCCGGTGGAAGGCCATCACGTCTTCTACGTGTGGTTCGACGCGCTCATCAGCTACCTGACCGCGGTGCGCGACGAGGACTGGTGGCCGGCCGACGTGCATCTGATCGGCAAGGACATCCTCCGTTTCCACGCCATCTACTGGCCGGCGTTCCTGATGGCGGCGGACCTGCCGCTGCCGCGGCGGATCGTGGCGCACGGCTGGATCCTCAAGGATTCGGTGAAGATGTCGAAGTCGCGCGGCAACGTGGTGCGTCCGGAGCCGCTGCGGCAGGTGATCGGCGCCGACGGGCTGCGCTATTTCCTTCTGCGCGAAATCCCCTTCGGGCAGGACGGCAACTTCAGCTACGACGCGCTGGTGACGCGGCTGAACGCGGACCTGGCCAACGGGCTCGGCAACCTGGTGTCGCGCACGCTGACGATGATCCGGCAGTACCGCGGCGGCCGCATCCCCGCGGGCGCGCCGGACGAGGCCATCCGGGCCCAGGCGGAAGAGACGATCCGCGGCTGGCGGGCGTCGTTCGACGCCTTCGAGTTCCACCGCGGCCTCGAGCAGCTCTGGGGCCTGCTGGGCGCGGTGGACAAGGCCATCGTCGCCTATCAGCCGTGGGTGCTGGCCAAGCGGCAGGACCCGGAAAGCCAGGCGAAGCTCGACACGATCCTCGCGACGGCCGCCGAAGTGATCCGCATCGCCGCCGTGCTGCTGGCCCCCGTCATGCCGGAGTCGGCGCAGAAAATCTGGTCGCAACTCGGCATGGCCGGCATCGTGGAAAGTGAGAGGGTCGACCGGCTGGAGTGGGGCGGTCTCGGGAAAGACCAGCCGGCAGGCGAGGTAGAAGCGGTGTTCCCGCGGCTCGACATGGCGAAAACAATCGCGAAGATCGAAGAAATCGACGAGGCCGAGGCGGCCAGAATCGATGCGTTGCTCGGCAAGGCGCCCGCAGCGGCGCCGGCCTGGCAGAGACCGGAGGGCGTGCCCCCGCTCGAGCCCGAGATCACCATCGAAGACTTCGCGCGCGTGGATCTGCGCGTGGCCAGGGTGCTCGCCGCCGAGCGCGTGAAGGGCGCCGACAAGCTGCTGCATCTCACCGTGGACGTCGCCGAGGAGAAGCCGCGCACCATCGTCGCGGGCATCGCGCAGCAATATGCGCCCGAACAACTGATCGGGAAGAAGGTGGTCATCGTGGCCAACCTGGCGCCGCGCAAGCTGCGAGGGCTGGTGTCGCAGGGCATGATTGTGGCCGCGTCGCTCGAAAACGGCCCGCCGGTGCTGGTGGGCCCGTGGGAGGACGTCCCCGTCGGGGCGAGACTCAAATGACGCTCGGGCTGACAGACACCCATTGCCATCTGGACGCTCGGGCCTTCGACGCCGACCGCGAGGCCTGCATCGAACGCGCCCGCGCCGCTGGCGTCGAGCGTCTGACCGCCATCGGCACGGGCGAGGGCCCGCCGGACCTCGAGGCGGGCATCCGGCTCGCCGAGCGCTATCCATTCATCGACGCCACGGTGGGCGTGCACCCGCACGACGCGTCAAAGGCCGGCGAAGACACGTGGGTCGAGCTGGCCGCGCTGGCCGCGCACCCGAAGGTGGTCGCGATCGGCGAAATCGGGCTCGACTACCACTACAATTTCTCTCCGCCCGAAGTGCAGCGGGCCGCGTTCGTGCGCCAGCTGGAGCTGGCGAGGGAAGCAAGGCTGCCCGTGGTGATCCACACGCGCGAAGCCTGGCGGGACACGGTGGAGCTGATCCGGCGGCACTGGCCACCGGAACTCGGCGGCGTCTTCCACTGTTTTTCCGGGGGGCCGCGCGAAGCCGAACAGGCGCTGGAGCTGGGCTTTTATGTGAGTTTTTCCGGCATTGTGACATTCCCGCGGGCGGAGGAGGTGCGCGAAGCGGCCAGGATCGTGCCGCCGGACCGGCTGCTCGTGGAAACCGACGCGCCATACCTGGCGCCTGTGCCTTACCGGGGGAAGCGGAACGAGCCGGCCTGGGTGGTGGAGACCGCCCGCGCGGTGGCCGCGCTGCGCGGGGCGAGCCTCGAAGAGATCGCCCGGCTGACGACGGAAAACTGGAGCCGCCTGTGTTTGCAGGGAACCGCAACGAAACGTTAAACTTGAGGCATTCGATGCCTGCCGGAAAGCTGGGCCTGGCCCTCACTGCTCGCGAACTGACGTCGCTGGTGGCCGACGACCTGAAGCAGGTGGAGTCGGTATTCCGGCTGGAATCGATCGGCAGCGTGGATGCGGTTTCGGCCATTGCGCGGTATCTGCAAGGCAATGGCGGCAAGCGGCTGCGCCCGATCCTGTTGCTGGTGAGCTGCCGCCTGTTCCGCGAGCCCTCCCCGGAGGCGATCCGGCTGGCGGCGGTGGTCGAGCTGATCCACACGGCAACGCTGGTCCACGACGATGTGATCGACGACGCCAAGACGCGGCGCGGCAAGAGCTCGGCCAACGTCGTTTGGGGCAACCAGATCTCCGTGCTGGCCGGCGACTGGCTCTACATGCAGGCGTTCCAGATCGCGCTGCGGCTGCGGCAGTTTGAAATCCTCGACCTGCTGATCACGCTCACGCAGCGCATGGTGGACGGCGAGCTGCTGCAACTGGAGCGGCTGGGCCGCATCGACATCAGCGAGGCGGACGCGCTGGAGCTGATCGACCACAAGACGGCGAGCCTCTTCGCCGCGTGCACGCGGCTGGGCGGCATCGCCGGCGGCGCCTCGGAGCATGAGCAGGCCGTGCTGAGCGAGTTCGGCTGGAACCTCGGGATGGCCTTCCAGATCGTGGACGACATCCTCGATTTCACCGCGCGCGAGTCCGTGCTCGGCAAGCCGACCGGCAACGACCTGCGCGAGGGCAAGGTGACCCTGCCGCTGTGCTATGCGCTTGAGACCGCCACCGCGGAGGAGCGCGCGCTGGTGGAAACGGTTCTCTCCGACCGCGCCTACACGCGGGCGAGCTTCGAACAGGTCCAGGCCGTTTTGTTGCGGCGCGGCGGCATTGAGCGGGCCCGCGCCCGCGCGTTCGAGTTCACCGCCAAGGCCCGCGCGCTGCTCGAACAGTTCCCTGACACGCCGGCGCGCTCGGCGCTGGCCGCGGCTACCGACCTGGTGGCCGATCGCGACCGCTGAGCGCGGCTGATATGCTCTCTGCTGATGGATCCGATCCGGCGCCGGACCCTGCTCGCCTGCCCGCTCGGGCTGGCCGCGTGCCGGCCCGCACGGCCGAAGGCTGAGGGCTGGACGCCGGAACTCGACCGGCTGCTTGTCCGGAAAGCCGTGGAGGCGCGCGACCAGCGCTTCGACGCCGAATACTCCATGCTGCGGCTGCTGCTGGGCCCGCAGTACCGCTACCACACGAAGATGCGCGAGCGCACCGTGCATCCGACGCGGGACTCGCTCGAGTATGCGCTCTACCTGCTGGAGGAGGGCTCGCCCGAGCGGCTGGTCCGCGCCCTGCGGGTTCTCGAACGCGTGTTGCCGTTGCAGGTGACGGACCCGCAGTCGAAGTGGTACGGGCTGTGGGGCTACTATCTGGAAGAGCCGCCGGACCAGATGGCGCCGGCGGACTGGAACTGGGCGGATTTCAACGGCGCGTTGCTCCTGCTGGTGGAATTCCGCCACGGCGCGCGGCTGCCGGAGCGGCTGCGGAAGCAGGTGCGGGAGGCGATCGGGCACGCGGCCCGCTCCGTGATGCGGCGCAACGTGTCCATGTCCTACACGAACATCGCCATCAAGGGCACGTTCGTGACGCTGGCGGCGGCGCAATTGCTCGGCGATGCGGAGCTGGGCGCCTACGCGCGGGACCGCATGGTCCGGCTGTGCCGCGAGATCGACCGCACGGGCAGCTTCGCCGAATACAACTCGCCCACCTACGGCCGCGTTTCCATGACGAACCTTGTGCGCATCCGCATGTACGTGCGCGACGAGGAGGCGCGGCGGCGGGCGGCGGCGATCGAGCGCCGCCTGTGGCAGCACCTGGCTTCGCACTGGGACGCGGCGCGGCAGCAGTTCTGCGGGCCGATGAGCCGCTGCTACTCCACCGACCTCGGCTACCCGCTCTGGCTGGAGAAAGGGCTGCGCGGGCGCCTGGGCCTGGCCACGCCGGAGAACCGCACCGGCGACGACGACGGCGAGACGGCCATTCACGACTACCGCTGCCCGGAGGACGTGGCGCCGCGGTTCCTGGCGCCGCAGCCCCGGCGCGAGCACCGCGAGCTGTATCTGCCGGAGCCGCCCGTGGCCGGCACGGCGTATTTTTCCCGCGATTTCTCGCTCGGCAGCGCCAACCGCAGCGATTTCTGGGTGCAGCGCCGCCCCTTGCTCGGCTATTTCGGCGACGCGTCGCGCCCGGCGCGCACCGTGCAGCTGCGCGTCATCAAAGACGGATACGATTTTTCCTCCGCCCTGTTCCACAGCGTGCAGGAAGGCGGCCGCGTGCTGGCGCTCATCGGCTTCCGCGATCCCGGCGGCGACCGGCACATTCTGCTGGACCCGATCCGCAACAGCCGCTTCGAGTGCGGGCGGCTGTTTGCCGAGCTGCACGTCTCCGGGCTGCCCGACAACTTCACTCACGCCGCCGTGCAGCAGTCCTTCCGCCTGGACAGCGCGCAACTGCGGATGCAGTTTCACCTCATCGGCGGACGGTTCGGGCCGCGCGAGCTGCGGCTCGCCGTGCATCCGCACAAAGGAAGCCTCACGGCGACCATCGACTTCAAGCCCGCCGACGCGCCGCGGCTGGTGGCCTGGCCGCAGGTGCGCACCGCCTGGGCCGCCGTGGCGCTGGAGCTGGCCGATTCGGGCGCCCCGCTCTTCGAGGATCCCCCGCGCATGCGCCTTGAGGGCGATGTGGCGCAGCTTGAGTGGGGCGCGCTGTGGATGCGGGCGCTCGTGCGAGCCGCCCCCGTGGAAGAGCACGCCCGCGCCTTCGAGGCGAGGATCGCGGGCCGGCCCGCCCCCGCGCCGCGGCTGTCGGACGAGCGGCTCGCCTGAAACCCGCGGGCGGACGCCGAACCATCCGGCGCCTTGTTCAACGCGCCCCGCCGGAAGGCGCCCCGGCGCCGGCGGCGCCGCCGTTGGGCAGCACCGCGAATCTCAGGCGGCGGAAGCCCGCCTTCTGGCCCAGCCGGTCGATCACGTTGAGCTGCGCGATGTATTCGCCGGCAGGCAGCTTCAGCGGCGTCTCCAGCCACAGGCTCGCCGTCTTCGTGCGCGCATCCCGGAAGGACGCCACCACGACCGGGCGCGACTGATAGACGAGCTTCCCGTCGCGGTACACCGTCAGCGCGGCGGCCAGCGACGGCTGCGGCTGCGCCTCGGCCACCTCGGGATCGTAGGCCTCGGCGCAGAAGTAGACGGTCTGGCCTTCGCGGAAGACGCGCGTCACGCTGGGCAGCAGCTTCTGGCCGTCGCGCACCAGAGGGTGCGTTTCCTGCTTCCTGGCGAGCTTCTTGTCGGCCGCGCCGACCACGTCGCTCACCGGGACGCGCTGCGCGCCCGCCACCAGCGAGCTGAGCCGCACCTCGTCGCTCACGGAGTTCAGGTCGGGGATGGTGAAGCGGGTATCAAATGATCCCAGCTTGCCGCTGAGGTTTTCCCGCACCACCATGCGCAGCGTGTAGGCGCCGGGCGGGAGCGTGAAGCCGGTGTCGTAAATCAGGCTCCGCGAGGCGAGCTGGCCCGCCTTGCCCTCGGCGAGCCGGATCCGGATCGAGTCGCGCACGGTGGCCGCCGTCGTGCCGCGCGAGTCCTTCACCTGCCCGATGAAGTCGAACGTGGTGGTCTCGGCCGAGCCCTGTTTCCGCAGCGGGATCTCCGAGCCGGGGATTTTCACCGCCACCGGGACGAAGTACTGGCTGCGGGCGATGCGGAACCAGTTCACTTCGAGCGCAAGCCGCAACTGCGTCACGGGGTCGCCCGCCAGCAGGGCTTCCTCGAGCTGCCGCTCCTTGTCGAAGCCGGAGAACGCCGCGAAGTCTTTCTCGGCGAAATAGCCGCGGCGGTAGTCGAGTTTTGCGCGGAGCCGCGCCTGCACGGCCGGGGCGAGCTTCACGTCGACGCGCCGGAACTGCCCGTCGCGGCGCTCGTCGCTCGAATAGTAGCCGAGGATGTAATAGCTGCGGATGTCCTGCTGGGCGCGCTGGATGCCGAGCACCAGATCGTTCGAGTCCAGCAGCGCGCGCCCCCCGGTGTCGGAAGCCAGCATCGCGAGCGTGTCCTGCGTGTCGAAGCTGCGCTGCCGCTGCCGGCCCTGGGTCTGGCCGCTGTAAAGGCCGGTGCCGCTCACCGTGGCCACTGCCGCGCCGCCGCCCGGCGGCTCCGCCTGCAAGCCGCGCACATCGACGGGGTAGAAGCTGACATTGGCCCGCACGGCCGCGTTCACCGCGGCGCGCAATTGCGCTTCATTGTCCATGCCGGTGCGGCTCACTCCGGCGGTGAAATACACGACCGCCTTCTTCTCCGGCAGGGCGGAAAGCGACCGCGCGAGATCTTCCAGCGCAGCGAGCTTCCGGTCCGTGTTGAAGATGTTGAACTCGGTGTCGTCGGCCGCAAACGCGGAATCCTCCGCCGTCTCGGCTTCGGTGGCGCCCTCGGCCGCCAGCTCGCTCACTTCGCCGGTCTGGAACTTCCGCACGGCATCGATCAGCGCATCCTTGTCGCCGGTGAAGTCCACCACCGTGCGCAGCCGCGTGCCGAAGGCGGCGATGCGCACGAGGTCGGCCGGCGTCATTTTTTCGCGGATCCAGGCCTCGGCCGCTTCCTTGGCGCGCACCTGCTGGGCCGGGTCGAGCGAGGACCAGTCGAAGAAGAGCACGATCAGCCGCCGGTCGCGGTACCGCACAGGCAGCACGGCCCCTGTCTGCTGCGGCGCCTGCGCCGCGGCGGCCGCCGCGCCTTCCTGCGCGAGCGCCGCCTGGGCGGCCTCCGCCTCTTCGATCTGCTGGAACTCGAACACGCGGATGTTTTGCGGCTTGCCGTTCTCGGTGACGATGAAGTCGTCGCGCGTGAGCCCCTTGACCGGCCGGCCCTGCGCGTCGCGGACGAACACGGTGACGATGACGAGATTGGCCGAGGTCCGGAAGACGGGCGTCTCGTCCTGCTGCTGCGCCACCAGGGCCGCGCACAATGCTGCGGAAAGCAGAGTTTTCTTCATGGCTAGAAGCGGAACCTCGCAGTAATCTGCACGCTGCGCATCGGGCCTGCGGCGGTGGCCTGGCCGTAATTGGCGGCGTTCACCACGGTGCCGTAGCTCGTCAGGTTGACGTGGTTGAGCACGTTTTGCGCCTCCAGCCGCAGCTCAAGCCGGCGGCGGGCGCTTTCGCCCATCTGGAACGAGCGGCCGAAGCTCGCGTTCAGCACCACGCTGCCCGGGCCGGGGATGGTGTTGCGGCCCGCATTGCCGTAACGGTCGGCGGGGGGCACGGCGAAAGCGGCGGTGTTGAAATAGCCGGAGCCGCTCTTCACCGGGAGGCCCGTGGCATCGGCGCGCGCGCTGCCGGTGGCGCCGCTGCCGCCGGGGTCGGCCACCGAGCCGAGAACCCGCGCCGTCAGGGGCCGCCCCGAGTTCGCGCTGAGCTGCAAGTTCAGGTTCCAGTCCCGGATGGCCGTGGTCAGGCGGTTGCGCTGCCGCATCCAGATGCCGGCAGGGCCGAACGGCGAAGTGAACATGCCGTTGAACTGGAACTGGTGGCGCATATCGAAGTTCGACAGCCCGCGCTCGGCCCGCAGGTTGTTCTCATCCTGCACCACCAGGTTGCCCGTGCCGCCGATGGAGCTGGCGTTGTCGATCGACTTCGAGAAGGTGTACACAGCCGACCAGCTGACGCCGCGCCGCATGCGGCGCACCACGCGCAACTGCCCGGCGTGGAAGATGGAGCTGCCCTCGGGGCTGTCGTAGGTGAACCCGGTCGCGTACGGGATCGGCCGCCGCAGCTCGCTGTCAGCCGGCGAACCCGGCGGGGCGCGGTTCGGGATCCGCTGAATGACCAGCGCGGTGCCCTTCGTGCCGAGATACCCCAACTCGAAGACGTATCCGCGCACGTCCTGTTGCAAATTGAGATTCCAGGTCTGCGCGTAGGGCGCGCGGTAATCGGGGTTGACCGCGTAAGAGTTGAGAATGGTCTGCGTCTCCGGGCCGCGGAAAGGGGCGGCCAGCGTCAGCCGCGCCGCGGGCGACGTGTTGAACGTGGCAGAAGTCGCAAACGGCGGCTGGTAGGTGAGCCTTTGCGGGATGCGTCCGAAGACGCTCGAGTCGTAGAAAATGCTGTAGCCGAGCCGCACGATGGTGCGGCGGTTCTGGCGGGGCCGCCAGGCGAGGCCGATGCGGGGGGCGACATTGTTCTTGTCTGTGCGGATGAGCCCGTCCGGCACGCGGCCGGCCCAGGGGCCGACGGAGCCCGGCGTCACCACCGCTGCCGCCGTGAAGCCGGGCGCCAGGTCGAGGTTCGCCATCCGGCCATACTTCTCCGTGAACGGCAGCCAGACGTCATAGCGGAGGCCCGCGTTGACGGTCAGGTTCGGGCGCGCCCGCCACTCGTCCTGGGCGAAGAGGCTGAGGACGCTTTGCCGCGGGTAGGAGTCCGGCTGCCCGAAGCGCACGCTGCTTTGCTGGACGTATCCAAGGAGGAAGTCGGCGAAGTCGTTGCCGGTGCGGGGCAAGGGGCGGCCGGCCGCGTCGAGCGCGCTCGTCAGAAGCCCGCCGAAGAACAGCGTGCCGCGGGCGTTCGGGTCCAGCAGGGTGTTCTGTTGCGTGCGGATGAATTCAAAGCCCGCCGTGAGGGTGTGCGCGCGGCGGACGACGGTCCAGCCGTCGCTGAAGTCCCACGTGTGCACCATGCGGCGCGAGCGGTTGCCGTCGGTCAGATCGCCATAGTTGGTGAAGTTGAGATTGGGCGGGCCGAAATTGGCCGGGTCGCGCGAGGCGCCCGTGATGCCAAGCCTGCCCGCCACGTCATCCCCGTAGGCGAAAAACGGGATGAGCGCGTTGAAGTTGCGGTTGTAGCGGGCCCGCACGTTGTGGATGAGGCGAGGCGTGAGCGTCTGGCTCCAGTTGACGCTCGTGTTCCAGCCGCGGCCGCGGCTTGGGTCGCGCCAGCCGAACAACTGGATGTTTTCCGTGTAGCGCCGCTGCCAGGCGAGGTCGAACGCCACGCGGTTGCGGCGGTTCAGGGTCCGGTTGAGGCGGAAATTGAGGTTGTCGGTGGATTGCGGCTGCGCGGCGGAAATGCTGTAGTTCTGAATCGCGCCGGGGCGGTTGGGAAGCGGGATGAACCCGAGCAGCCCGCGCGCGATGGGGTCGATGCGGGCCTCCGGCAGGCGGTTGCCGGGGAAGGGCGCGCCGGAAAGAGGATCGTGGATCACCGACAAAGGCAGCGGCGCCGGCGAAGAGAAATCGCCCGCGCGGACGGCTTCGTCCGGCAGCACGGCAAAGCCGTTGTAGACCGAGTTGCCCCGCGTGGCGTTGTAATTGACGAAGAAGAACGTGTTGTCGGCGCCGAACAGGCGTCCGAGCGCGAGCGGGCCTCCCAGCGTGCCGCCGAAGCGCGTCTGCGTGTATTGCGGCTTCTCCACCGGGCGGCCGTTGACGCCATAGGGCGCCGCGTCGAGCGCGTCGTTCCGCAAGTTGAAAAACAATCCGCCGCGGATTTGTTCTCTTGAGCGCCGCGCCCGGTTGCCGAAGCCTTCCCGGGAAAGCGCGCCCCCAAAGCGCTCGGCAAATTCGCGGCGGAGCTTTTCCCGCTCCTCCGGGCTCATGTTCCGGAACTCTTCCGGCGACATGCGCCCGCCGCCAGGGCCCATGCCCGGCCCCATGCCGCCGCGCATCCCCGGGCCTCTGCCGGCCATCCCGCCGCCCATCGGCCCCATGCCCGGCCCGCCGCCCGGGCCGCCGGGGGCGCCCATTGGACCGCCCATCGGGCCGCCGGGAGCGCCCGGAGGCGCGCCACCCGGGCCGAACATCCCGGGCATCATTCCCGCGGCAAAGCCGTACTCGAAGAAGCCGGGCCGCCCGGCCTCCTGCAAGCCGCGGCTCAGCGAGCCCTGGACCAGGAACGACTCGCTGGCATCCGAGGGCTCCACGGCCGCCGCCGGAACCGGCTGCAAAGCGCTGCTGATCTGGGCTTCGAGCGATTCGACAGAGGTCTGTCCCGCCCCGTTGGCCCCGGACGGGGCGCCCGGCCGAACCGCGGCAGGCATGGCCAACGCCAGCTCCAGCCGGCCGCGCTCGCTGTCCTGCACGGTGCGGCGCAACGGCGCGAAACCGAACATCCGGACTTCGACTTCCACCGGGCCAGGCCCTGCCTCCGGGATGCGGAACGCGCCCGCCTCGTCGGTGGCCGTGGACCACTGCGTGCCGCCCTGCTTTGCGGTCACCACAGCGCCCGGCACGGGCTTGCCGCGGTAGACCACCTTGCCCGAAAGGCCTTGCACGGCCCCGTCCTCGGCGGCCAGGGCCAGCGGAACCAGAATTGCCAGAAGAGCCAGGAGATTTTTCACCGCACTATGACAGACGTCCGGCAGGGGGAACCAGATTACCGCCGCAGTGTAAAGCATTGTAAGACCAAGAGCGTCGCTGCGATGCCGGCGCGGGGCGGGCGCCTGCGCGTCAGGTCACCGGCGCGGGATTGAACAGGACCAGATCATTGGCCAGCCGGTGGCGTTCGGCCCAGGTCCTGCGGCCCGAAGCGACGGCGAGAATCAATTGGAACAATTCCCGGCCGGCTTGTTCCGGGGAAAGATCTCCTGCGGCGATGCGGCCCGCGTCGAAGTCGATCAGGTCCGGCCACCGCCGCGCCAGAGCGGTGCGCGAGCTGACCTTGATGACCGGACACATGGCCAGCCCGTACGGCGTTCCTTCGCCGGTGGTGAATACGTGGACGTTCATGCCCGCGGCCAGCTCCAGCGTGCCGCAGATGAAGTCGCTGGCCGGCCCGGCCAGGAACAGCAGCCCTTTCTTCGACGCCCGTTCGCCGGGCGGGATGACGCCGGCCAGAGGGGCCGTGCCGGACTTCGCCACCGAGCCGAGCGCCTTCTCGACCACGTTGGCGAGCCCGCCGCGCCTGTTGCCCGGCGTGGGATTGGCGCTTCGGTCCGCGCCGCCGCGGGCGAGATACGCGTCGTACCATGCAAACTCGCGGCGGAGCTGGCCGACAACCTCGGCAGTGGCGGCGCGCGCGGCCAGCAGGTGCGCGGCGTCGCGGACTTCGGTGATCTCGCTGAAAATCACCGTGGCGCCGGCGCGCACCAGGAGGTCCGCAGCACAGCCGACGGCCGGGTTGGCAGTGATCCCGCTGAACGCATCGCTGCCGCCGCACTGCACGCCCACAACGAGATCCGAAGCCGGACACGCGGTGCGCCGCCGCGCGTTGAGCCGCTCGAGCCGCGCCTCGGCCAGTTCCAGGATGCGCGCCACCATCGACTCGAAGGAGCCATGCTGCGGGTCCTGAAGGCGCACCAGCGAGGGCTCGGCCGCCGGCAGCGCCAGCCGTTCCGGCTGGAGCTTCTCGCAGCCGAGGCTGACGACCAGCGTCTCGCCGCCAAGGTTCGGGTTGAGCGCCAGGTTGCGCACGGTGCGGATGGGGATCTCCGCGCCGGGCGCGTCGATGGCCACGCCGCAGCCATAGGCGTGCGTGAGAGCGGCGACGCCGTCGACATTCGGGTAGCGCGGCAGCAACTCCCTGCGGATCCGCCCGGCGGCGAACTCCACCACGGGCGCCACGCATTGCACGGTGGTGGTGATGCCCAGAACGTTGCGCGTGCCAACGCTGCCGTCCGCGTTGCGGTAGCCCTCGAACGTGATCCCTTCGAGCGGCTCCGGCGCCGGCGGGGGCGCATCCGGCGCGGAAAGCGCGTCGAGCGGCGGCGGCTCTGGCAGATCCAGCAGTTCTTCGCGGACCCACTGGCCGGCCTCGATATCGGCGCGCGCACGGCCGATCACCGCGCCGTAGCGCACAATGGCGCCGCCGCGCGGCACGGGTGCAAGCGCGGCCTTGTGCCCCGGCGGGACGAATTCGCGCAACGCGGCGCCGGAAGGCAGCGGCGTTCCGGCCGGCAGACCCTCTTCGGCGGCCACGACGGCCACGTTGTCGCGCGGGTGCGCGAGGATCAGCCATGCCGCGCCCATGCTTTCAGCCTAGTCCGCTTCCCTGCCCCGCCGGAAACGCCGGCCGTCACGCGCGCCGCTGGCGGTAGTGAATCTCGCTCTGCTCGCGCAGCCGCGCGGCGGCGGCTTCCGGCGTGATGTCGCGCTGCGGCATGGCGAGCATTTCGTAGCCGACCAGGAACTTGCGCACCGTCGCCGAACGCAGCAGCGGCGGATAGAAATGCGCGTGCAGATGCCAGGCGGGGTTGCGCTCGCCCGCCGGCCGCTGGTGGAAGCCGAACGAGTACGGGAAGGAAATCTCGAAAAGGTTGTCGTAACGGGTGGTAATCCGCTTCAGGATGTCGGCCAGCCCGGCGCGCTCGGCGGCATCGAGTTCGTCGAGGCCGGTGACGGGGCGGCGGCTGAGGATCATCGTCTCGAACGGCCACACCGCCCACCAGGGCACAAGCGCGACGAAGTGGCGGTTGGCGCAGACCACCCGCTCGTCCAGCTCCAGCTCGAGCGAGAGATAGTCGCCGAGCAGCGTGCGGCCATGCTCGCGCCAGTAGGCGGTCTGCGCGCCGTCCTCGCGCGCCACCTCGTCCGGCACGATGCTGCTCGCCCAGATCTGGCAATGCGGGTGCGGGTTGGAGCAGCCCATCATCTCGCCGCGGTTTTCGAAGATCTGCACGTAGCGCAGGAACGGCTCGGCCATCAGCCGGCTGTACTCTTCCACCCAGGTGTCGACGACCGCTTCCAGGTCCGCCGCGTCCATTTCCGCCATGGTGAGATCGTGCCGCGGGGAAAAACAGATGACGCGGCAGACGCCGCGGACGCCTTCGGCGCGCAGCAGCGGGTGCGGCGACGCGTCGCCTTCGGGGGTTCCGGCGAGCAGCGCGGAAAAATCATTCGTGAACACAAATGTTTTTTCGTAGTGCGGGTTGCGGTTCCCGCCCGCCCGCAGGTTGCCGGGGCACAGATAGCAGCCGGGGTCGTACGACGGGCGCTCCTCCGGCGGCAGCTTTTCCACCTGCCCCTGCCACGGCCGCTGCGTGCGGTGCGGCGAGACAAGGATCCACTCGCCGGCGAGCGGATTGAAGCGGCGGTGCGGGTGGGTGCGGAGATCCGGCATCGGCATGGCTGAAACTTTCATCGTAGGCGAGCGGGCCGCCCGCGTGGCGCGGCGGCGATATGATCGACGCATGCGCAGTCTCCTCTGCCTTCTGCTTGCGCTCCCCCTGATGGCGCAGAACACGCCGAAGCCGTCAACGGAGGTTTTCCACGGCGTGGCGGTGACGGAAGATTTCCGCTGGCTCGAAGACCCGGATTCGGCGGAAACGCGCGCCTGGATCCAGGCGCAGAACGCGCGCACGCAGGCGTTTCTGGCGCGCGTGCCCCGGCGGCCGGCCATCCGCGCGCTGCTCGAACGGCTGCATGAGTACGACCGGTATCCGACGGTGGCGCGCGCCGGCTCCAGCTACGCCGCGTGGTTCACGCGCGGCGCGCGGTCGTTCTACGTGCGGCAGCGCGGGCTGGAAAACCAGCCCGTCATTTTCGTGCGCGAAGGCGGCAAAGACCGCGTGCTGCTGGATGCCAACACGCTGTCGCCGGACGGAACGGCGTCGGTGAACACGTTCTCCATCTCGCGCGACGGCCGCCGGCTCGCCTACGCGGTTTCGCGCGCCGGCTCGGACTGGGTGACGTGGCACGTGCGGGACGCCGATACGGGCAAGGATCTTCCGGACAAGCTTGAATGGTCGAAGTTTTCCTCCGCCGAGTGGGACGCAAAGGGCGAAGGATTCTGGTACGGCCGTTACCCGGAGCCGAAAGGCGCGGACGCGCTGCGGGCGGTGAACGAGAATTTCACGCTGTGCTACCACCGGCTCGGCACGCCGCAGTCGGAGGACATCGTGGTCTACCGGCGGCCGGACCAGCCGCGCTGGAGCTTCACGCCGCACCTGACGGCGAATGGCCGGTATCTGGTTCTTGAAATCTCGTCCGGGACCGCGGTGGAAAGGCAGATTCATTTCATCGATCTGGAAGCGCCGGACCGCGCGCCGCAGCCGCTGGTGAGCGAGTTCCGCTACGCCTACCGCGTTGCGGGCAGCCGCGGATCGAAGCTCTATCTGCTGACCAACGACCAGGCGCCGCGCTACCGCGTGGTCGAGGTCGATCTCCAGGCGCCGGACCCCTCGCGCTGGCGCACCGTGGCGGCGGAGACCGAAGACACGCTGAAGCAGGCGCGCGTGTCGGGCGACCAGCTGGTGCTGAACTACATGCACGACGTCTCGGGGCTGGTGAAAACCGCGCCGCTCGCCGGCGGCCCGGCGCGCACCGTGCCGCTGCCGCAGAATTCCTCCATCACCCTGGCCGAAGACTCGGCCTCCATCTTTTCCGTCGCCAACTTCACCACGCCGGAGACGCTCTACCGGTGCGACAGCCAGGGCTGCCGGCCGCTGTTCCCCGTGAAATTGCCCTTCGACCCTGCAAAGTACGAAACGCGGCAGGAGTTTGCCATCAGCAAGGACGGCACGCGGGTGCCGGTGTACATCACCGCGCGGCGGGGCCTCAGGCTGGACGGCACCCACGCGGCGCTGCTGTACGGCTACGGCGGGTTCAACATCTCCGTGACGCCGTCGTTCAGCGCAGCCACGCTGGCCTGGCTCGAGCGGGGCGGAGTGTACGCATCGGCGAACCTGCGCGGCGGCGGCGAATACGGCGAGCCGTGGCACCGCGCCGGCATGAAACAAAACAAGCAGAACGTGTTTGATGATTTCATCGCCGCCGCGGAGCATCTCATCGCCCGCGGCTACACGAACCCGAAGAAACTCGCCATCCGCGGCGGCTCCAATGGCGGGCTGCTGGTGGGCGCGGTGCTCAACCAGCGGCCGGACCTGTTCGCGGCGGCCGTGCCCGCGGTGGGCGTGATGGACATGCTGCGCTTCGACCGCTTCACCATCGGCCACGCCTGGACGAGCGAGTACGGCTCGCCGCAGGACCCTGAGGATTTCAAGGTCCTTTACCGCTACTCGCCGCTGCACAACATCAGGCCGGGCGCCGCCTACCCGGCGACGCTGATTCTGACGGCGGACCATGACGACCGCGTCGTGCCCGCGCACTCCTTCAAGTACGCGGCCGCCCTCCAGACCGCGCAGGGCGGCGGCGCGCCCATCCTGATCCGCATCGAGACCGCGGCGGGACACGGCGCCGGCAAGCCCACCTCGAAGATCATCGACGAGGCCGCCGACGTGCTCGCCTTTCTGGAAGCCGCGCTGAATCCGCCGCCCGAGCCGAAAATGTACCGCGTGCAGATCGACCAGGACCGCCTCTCCGGCCCCGTCGACTTCTCGTTCCTGAACCGTCCGCTGACGCCCGAGGACCGCATCCGCGTGCGCGACGGCCGCTTCGTCGACGCGCGAGGCCGGCGCGTCCGCTTCTGGGGCGTGAACCTCGCTTTTGGCGCCAACTTCCCGGCGCCCGCCGACGCGCCGCGCGTGGCGCGCCGTCTGCGCCGGCTGGGCGTGAACCTGGTGCGGCTGCACCACATGGACACAAGCCCGGACGCCGACCCCGCCAACGCGCGCTCCATCCTCACCACCGGGCCTTATCCTTCGCTCAACCCGGTTGCGGTGGAGCGGCTGCGCGCGCTGATTGACGCCTTCCGCGAGGAGGGCATCTATATCAACCTGAACCTCCACGTCGGCTACACGTTCCGCCCCGGCGTCGATCCCCTGCCCGACCCCGGCTATCCCGTGCCGAACATGTCGAAGCCCGTGCACATCCTCAACGACCGCATGGTGGAGCTGCAATGCGAATACGCCCGCAAGGTGATCGATGCGCTGCGGCTGAAGGACGACCCCGTGCTGGCGATGGTGGAGATCAACAACGAATCGTCGCTGCTGTTTGCCTGGCAGAGCGGCGCGCTGAAGAAATACTGGCCTGAGGCCACGCTCGACGAGGTGATCGCGCGGGACAAGGCGTATCTGGACCGCATCGCCGCCGCCGTGCGCGAGCGGCTCGGCCCGGGGACGCCGGTCACGGGCACGCAGGTGGAATTCGGCGGGCCGTTCAACTTCGACACGCACGCGGCCCTGGATTATCTCGACGATCACTTCTACATCGACCACTACAATTTCCCGAACCGCCCCTGGGACCGCACCGACTGGCGCATCCGCGACACATCCGGCGCCGGCTCCGGCTACTTGCAGTACCTGCACAAGGCGTTCGCGCGCCAGCACGGCAAGCCATACACGGTGAGCGAGTTCAACCAGCCTTTCCCGAACCGGCAGGCGGCCGAGCTCGACCCCACCTTCGCCGCATTCGCCGCGTTGCAGGACTGGGACGGCGTCATGCACTTCGCCTATCAGCACAGCCGCGAATGGGACCGCAACGCCCCGTCGGGGTTCGATCTCGACGCCGATTTCACCAAGCTTGCCGCCTTCGGCCAGGCGGCATACCTGTTCCGAAAGGGGCTGGTCCGCGCCGCCGAAGGCGAGCTGGTCGTGCCGATGCCGCGCTCGCTGCGCGAGAAGGCGACCGCGGAGCGGATGCAGTTCCAGCTCGCGCGTTTCTTTGAATCTCTGGGCGTCGATCCGAACATCGCATTCAGCCGCCGCGTCGCGGTGGACCCCACGGTGGAAATGGCGCCGCAGCCCGTCAAGGCGCACGCGCCCTACCGCGCCGAAGGCGGCGATGTCACCTATGATCCCCTGCGGCAGGTATTCCTGATCCACGCCGAGCAGGCGGCGGGCGTGTTCGGGTTCGTGATGCAGGAGCCCGCCACGGCGGGCCCGATGACGGTGACGCTCGGCCCGTCCAGCCGCGGGTTCGCCTCCGTGTTGCTGACGTCGCTCGACGGCAAGCCGCTGGAGGCCTCGGCGCGGCTGCTGCTGACGAACCCCGGCTACACGCTGGGCGAGGGCCAGCGCCTGATCCATTACCGGAAAGACCCGGCATGGTTCACGCTGGCGCCGGCGGACCCGGATAAACCATCCTCGCCGTTTTCTGTTTCGGGCCCGGTCCTGATGGAAAAGGTCGAGGCGGCCGTGGTGCTGAAGTCCAGGCTCGCATCGATCTCGGTGTATCCGCTGGACGCAGCGGGCAAGCGCATGAAGGCGCTGCCCGTGGAAAAGACGCCGCAGGGATACCGTTTCCGGCTGGACGCGGAGACGCCGTGGTATGAGATCACCACGGAGCGCCCGCTGCCGGGCGGGCTGTGAGCCGGGCGCAAGCCGCCACGCCAGCCCGGTTGCGCGGACACCGCGCCGCGGTTCGGGATAGAATGTCTGGGCCATGGTCGAGGGCCCTGCGCTGCTCGTGCTCACGCTCGGCGCCGTGGTCCTGTTGCTGTTGCTGATCCTCGTTCTCAAGCTCCACGCGTTCTTCTCGCTCCTGCTCGCCAGCATGGCCCTCGGCCTTGGCGCCGGCATGGCGCCGGCGCGCGTGCTGAAGTCGATCCAGGGCGGCTTCGGCGACGCGCTGGGCTTCATTGCGGTGGTGGTGGCGCTGGGGGCGGTCATCGGGCGCCTGCTCGAGCATTCCGGCGGCGGGCGCGCGCTGGCGCAATGGCTGCTGGACAAGACCGGACAGCGCCATGCCGTGTGGGCGGTGTTCTTTGCCGCGTTTCTTGTCGGCCTGCCGATCTTTTTCGAGGTCGGCTTCATCATCCTCGTGCCGTTTGTCTACAGCCTGGCTCGGCAGTCCGGCAAGAGCCTGCTGTATTTCGGGCTGCCGGTGGCCGCCGCGCTGACGGTGACCCATGCGATGGTGCCGCCGCACCCGGCGCCCTCGGCCGCCGCGCAGCTGCTGGGCGCGGACATGGGCAAGGCGATCCTGTACGGCGTGGCGCTCTCGGTTCCCATGGCGCTGGCGGGCGGCATGGGTTACGGGCTGTGGATCGCCGGCAAGCTGCATGTGCCCGTGCCGGAGACGGCCCCGGCCGAGCCGCCGCGGGGCGGCAACAATGCTCCTCACCCTCTGGCGGCGGCGTTTCTGCTGGCATTGCCGGTGCTGCTGATCTTCGCCGCAAGCGTCGCCGAATTTGCCCGGGCGCCCGGACGGGCAGCATGGCAGTTCTTCGGCCATCCGTTCACCGCCCTGATGCTCGCAGCGCTGGCGGCGATGGCCGTCTTCGGCCTGCGCCGCGGGCTGGACCGCGCAGGCTTGTTCCGGCTGGCCGAGGAGGCGCTGAAGCCGCTGGGCAGCCTGCTGGCCATCATCGGCGGCGGCGGGGCATTCAAGCAGATCATTGTGGACAGCGGCGCGGGCGCCTACGCGGGGCGGCTCCTGGCCGGCAGTTTCCTCTCCCCGCTGCTGGTGGCTTACCTCGTGGCGCTGGCGCTGCGCGTGGCGCAAGGCTCGGCGACCGTGGCCATCATTACAGCGGCCGGCATCGTCGCTCCTCTCGTGCAGGGGCTGCCGGGCTACTCGCCGGAGATCGTGCTGATGGCGCTGTGCGCCGGCGGCACCGCGCTGTCCCATGTAAACGACGCGGGCTTCTGGCTGGTCAACCAGTGCCTCGGGCTGAGCGTGCCGGACACCTTGCGCACATGGACCGCGATGAAGGTGGTGACTTCGGTGGCGGGCATCCTGTGCGTTTTTGCCGCGCACTGGCTGCTTGGGTAGACTGGGCGGGGTTGGAGCCTTTATGAAACGAATTCTTGCCATGTTCGTGTTGCTCTCGGCCTCTGCCTGCCGCAGGGGGCCGACAGTGGAAGAAGCGCGGCGGTTCCTTGAGAAAGCCGAGGCCGATCTGCTCGAACTCGCCAACGAAGCCTCGCGCGCGGCGTGGGTGCAGTCGACCTACATCACGCTCGACACGGAGGCGCTGGCGGCGAAGGCCAACGAGCGGTTCATCACCGCAAGCGTGCGTTACGCCAAGGAAGCGGTGAAGTACGAAAAGCTGCCCTTGCCCGAGGATCTGAAGCGGAAGATTCATCTGCTGAAGCTGGCCTCCACCTTGCCGGCCCCTTCCGACCCGGCGCTGGCCGCGGAGATGACGCGCCTGGCGGCGGCGCTCGAGTCCGCCTACGGCAAGGGCAAGTACTGCCCCGGCGGCGACGCCTCAAAGTGCCTGAACATCGACGACATCACCCGGATCATGGCCACGAGCCGCGACCCGAAGCAGCTGCTCGACGTCTGGCAAGGCTGGCATTCCATCGCGCCGCCGATGAAAAAGGATTTCGCCCGCGTGGTGGAAATCGCCAACGCCGGCGCGCGCGAGCTGGGCTTCGCCGACACGGGCGCGATGTGGCGCAGCGGGTATGACATGCCCCCGGACGAGTTCGCCAAAGAGCTCGACCGGCTTTGGGAGCAGGTCAAGCCGCTTTACGAGCAGCTGCACGCCTACGTGCGCTGGAAGCTGCGCGAGAAGTACGGGCCGGCGGTCGTGCCGGAAAACGGCCCGATTCCGGCGCACCTGCTCGGCAACATCTGGGCGCAGCAATGGGACAATCTGTATCCGCTGCTCGCGCCGGCCGGCGCCGATCCCGGCTTCGATCTGACGGAGATCCTCAAACGGCGCAAAACCACCCCGCTGGACATGGTGCGTTACGGGGAGCGCTTCTTCACATCGCTCAGCTTCGAGCCCTTGCCGCCGACCTTCTGGGAGCGGTCGATGTTCACGCGGCCGCGCGACCGCGACGTGGTCTGCCACGCCTCGGCCTGGGACGTGGACAACGTGAACGATCTGCGCATCAAGATGTGCATCGAGATCAACGCCGACGACTTCAACGTGATCCACCACGAGCTGGGGCACAACTTCTATCAGCGCGCCTACAACCGGCAGCCGTTCCTGTTCCGCTCGGGCGCCAACGACGGCTTCCACGAAGCCGTGGGCGACACAATCGCGCTGTCCATCACGCCCGAGTACCTGGTGCGCATCGGGCTGCTGGACAAGGCGCCCGATGCGGGCAAGGACCTCGGCCTGCTGCTGGCGCGCGCGCTCGACAAGGTGGCGTTCCTGCCCTTCGGGCTGCTCATCGACCAGTGGCGGTGGAAAGTGTTCTCCGGCGAGGTCAGGCCGGAGCAGTACAACCGCGCCTGGTGGGAGCTGCGCCGCCGCTATCAGGGGGTCGCGCCCGCGGGCGAGCGCGGCGAAGAGTTCTTCGACCCCGGCGCCAAGTACCATGTGCCGGCCAACGTGCCCTACACGCGGTATTTCCTCGCGCACATCCTCCAGTTCCAGTTCCACAAAGCGCTGAGCGAGGTTGCCGGCTGCCAGGGCCCCGTGCACCGCTGCTCGATCTACGGCAACAAGGAAGCAGGACGGCGGCTGAAGGAGATGCTCGAAATGGGCGCCAGCCGTCCGTGGCAGGAGGCGCTCGAGAAGGTCACAGGGTCGCGCCAGATGGATGCCGGCGCCATCCGCGCCTATTTCAAGCCGCTGGAGGACTGGCTGATCGAACAGAACAAAGGCAAGCCGGTGGGCTGGTGATGCGGGCCCGCCGCGTGCGATAGAATTGCGCGCGTCATGCAACGAAGAACGTTTGTCGCCGGCGGCGCCGGCATTCCTGCCACAGCCATGATGCAAACTGCGAATCCTTCCGCCAGCCCGGCCATCCTCGAGCTTCGCTGGTTCCGGCTGCGCAACACGACCGACAACCAGCGGGGCAAGCTCGCCGATTTTCTCGGCAAGACGATGATCCCCGCCCTGCGCAAGGCGGGCGCCGGCCCGGTCGGGCTGTTTTCCGCGACGATCGCGCCGGAGGCGCCGTTCCTGCTGATGGTGGCGGAGCACGCCTCGCTGGCCGCCTTCGAGACATGCTGGCAACGCGCGGACGAGAGCGGGGACGTGGCGCGCGCCACGGAAGCCTTCTTCGCGCAGGTGCAGCTGCCCTATCAGCGCATGCAGGTGGAATTGCTGCGGGGCTTTGCGAAGTTTCCGAAAATCGAGGTCCCGCCGGGCGATGCCGGCCGCTCGCCGCGCATCTTCGAGCTGCGCACCTACGAGTCCAACACGCCGCTCTCGTTGCGCAAAAAGATCGGAATGTTCGAGGACGGCGAGATCGATCTGTTCCGCAAATTCGGCCTGTTGCCGGTGTTTTTCGGCCAGATGATCGCCGGCGCGAAGATGCCGAACCTCACCTACATGGTGGCGTTCGACAGCCTGGCGGCGCGCGAGGCCAACTGGCGCGCCTTCGCCACCAGCCCCGAATGGAAGAAAATGGCCGCCACGCCGGGCCTGAGCGACGGCGAGGTGGTATCCAACATCTCCAGCATGATCCTGTCGCCGGTGGCAGGTTCGATGATCCGGTGATCCATGCAACGAACCGTCTGGCTGTTGCTGCTGGTGAGCGGCCCCGCGCTGTGCCAGCCGCCGCGCGGCTACTCGATCCCGCTCATCGACCTGGCCGCGGAGACGCAGCGGCAAATCGTGGTGGACCGCGAGCCGGGCCAGTATCTCGGGCACCCGGCCACGGTGCTGCTCGAGGACGGCCGCACCGTGCTGGCCGTGTACCCGAAGGGGCACGGGCGGGGCGCCATCGTGTACAAGAGGAGCCGCGACGGCGGGCGCACATGGTCCGCACGCCTGCCAACGCCGGAAAACTGGGCGACGTCGCAGGAGACGCCGACGATCCATCGCGTCGTGGACGCGCGCGGCAAAAAGCGGCTGATTCTGTTTTCCGGACTCTACCCGATCCGGATGTCGGTTTCGGAAGATGACGGCGAGACGTGGACGCCGCTTGCGCCCATCGGCAATTTCGGCGGCGTGGTGGCCATGGCCAGCGTCGAACGCCTGCGCGACGGCCGCTACATGGCCCTGTTCCATGACGACGGGCGGTTCCTGCGCGGCGGCGGCAAGCCGGGCCGGTTTGTCGTCTACAAGACCCTGTCAAGCGACGGCGGCCTCACCTGGAGCGAGCCCGTCCCCATCCTGTCGCACCCGCAGGCGCATTTGTGCGAGCCGGGGCTGGTGCGTTCGCCCGACGGCAAGCGCATCGCCATTCTTCTGCGGGAGAACAGCCGCAAGTTCAATTCGTTCGTCTCGTTCTCCGGCGACGAAGGCGAAACGTGGTCCGAGCCCCGCGAGTTGCCGGGCGCCCTCACCGGCGACCGCCACACCGCCGTCTACGCGCGCGACGGGCGCTTGTTCATCTCCTTCCGCGACACCACGCTCGAAAGCCCCACGCGCGGCGACTGGGTGGCCTGGGTGGGCCGGTTCGAGGACATTGAAAAAGGGCGCGAGGGCCAGTACCGCGTGCGGCTGATGAAGAATTACAAGGACCTCGACTGCTGCTACCCCGGCGTCCTGCGCCTCCCCGACGACACCATCCTGACGACGACTTACGGGCACTGGACGCCGGGCGAGCCGCCTTACATCGTCAGCATCCGCCTCAAGCTCTCCGAGCTGGATCGCAAGGCGCGAGGCGCGCGCCGGTAGCGTGCCGGCAGCGCCCGCAACAGGCCGCCCGGAGCGATAGAATCACAGCGTCGGCCGCATGCAGCCGCTGCGGCGGCAAGAACAGGAGAGACCCGATATGTTTGCCCTCATGCTCCGTCTTTCTTCCCTCGCGTTCGCGCTGGCCGCCCTGGCGGCGTCCGCCGCGGCGCAGCAGGCCTATTCGCTCCGCTCGCCGGACGGCCGCCTGGAAATCCGCATCCGCACCGGCGAACGGCTGTCCTGGGACTTGCTGGTCCGCGGGCGCGCCGTCGTGGAGAACGCCACCGCGTCGATCCGCATCGACGGGAAGCGCCTCGGCGCGCCGTTCCGGCCCCGCGGCGCGAAAGAACGCTCGCAGGATGCCGTGCTGGAACCACAGGTGAAGCTCAAGTTCGCGCGCATCCGCGAGCGTTACAACGAACTGCGCATCGAGGCCGAGGGCGGGCTCGCCGCCACCTTCCGCGCCTACAACGAGGGCGCGGCCTACCGGCTGGAGACCTCGCTTCCCGCCGCGCGGGTCAAGGTGCAGGAGGAAGAGGCCGTATTCCGGTTCCCGCAGGATTATCTTGTCTATTACCCGGAGGAAGAGAGCTTCTTTTCGCACAATGAACGCACCTATTCGCCTCACAAATTGAGCGGGCTGAAAGCGGGAACGCTGGCGAGTTTGCCCGCCGTGGTCGATGCCGGCGGGGTGAAAATCGCCCTGGCGGAAGCCGGCGTCGAGGACTATCCGGGACTGTGGCTGCGGGCCGCCGGCGGACCCGCGCTCGAGGCCGTCTTCCCGCCGTATCCGCTGAAAGAATCGCTGGCCAAGGACCGGGATTTCCGCGTCGTCGAGGCGGCGGACTCCATCGCCGAAACGCGCGGCGCGCGGACGTTCCCTTGGCGCGCGCTCGCCGTGGCGGAGAAGGACGGCGACCTGCTCACCAACATGCTCGTGTGGCTGCTTCAGGAGCCTTCAGCCATCCCGGATGCGAGCTGGATCCGGCCCGGCAAGGTGGCGTGGGACTGGTGGAACGCATGCAATGTTTACGGGGTGGATTTCCGCTCCGGCGTGAACACGGCGACGTACAAGTATTTCATCGATTTTGCCGCGAAATACGGGCTGGAATACATCATTCTCGACGAAGGCTGGTACAAGCTGGGCAACGTACTGGAAGTCGTGCCCGAAGTCAATATGGAGGAAATCACCTCCTACGCGCGGCAGAAGAACGTGGGCGTGATCCTCTGGGTCGTGTGGAAGACGCTTGCCGACCAGCTCCAGCCGGCCCTGGACCAGTTCGCGCGGTGGGGCGTGAAGGGCATCAAGGTGGACTTCATGCAGCGCGACGACCAGAAGCTGGTCCGTTTCTACCACGACCTGGCGCGCGAGGCGGCGAAGCGGAAAATGCTGGTGGATTACCACGGCGCGCAACGGCCTGCCCTGATGACGCGCACCTGGCCGAACATCATCAGCACGGAAGGCGTGAAGGGCCTCGAATGGAGCAAATGGAGCAGCGAGATCCAGCCCACGCACACCGTGATGCTGCCCTTCACGAGAATGCTTCTCGGCCCCATGGACTTCACCCCTGGCGCGATGCGCAACGCCGCGCGCGGCAGCTTCGCGGCCATCTTCCAGACGCCCATGTCCATGGGCACGCGCTGCCACCAGCTGGCCATGTATGTGGTCTACGAAAGCCCGCTGCAAATGCTTTCCGACAGCCCCACGAACTACCTGCGCGAGCCGGAAATGATGGAGTTCCTCGGCCCCGTGCCGAGCACGTGGGACGAGACCGTGGCGCTCGATGCGAAGATCGGCGAGTATGTTGTCGTGGCTCGCCGCCACGGCAAGGACTGGTACGTGGGCGCGATGACGAACTGGACGCCGCGGGAGCTTGATGTCACACTGGACTTCCTGCCGCAGGGCGAGTACCTCATGACCGCATATGAGGATGGCGTCAACGCCTCCCGCGTCGGCATGGATTACCGGATGACGAAAACCCGCGCCAACCGCAGCACGCGTCTCAAAATCCGGCTCGCGCCGGGCGGCGGCTGGGCCGCGAGGCTGACGCCGGCGAAGTGAGCCTTGTCAGGCATTCACCGGCCGGGAGCGGCCCGCGCGGCGGCAAGACGCGCGGCCGCCGCGCTACTTGCCGAACGCGGCCCCGGGATTGTCGACCATGAGCTGCTTCCGCACCTCGGGCGGTAGCGCGGGCAGGAAATCTGTATAGATGAACGTGTAGCCGCGGTATTCGCCGCCGCCGGGAATTTCGGCGTGATACCAGCCGGCGTCCTGGGACACGAGCGTGCGGCCCAGCAGGCCCTGCCGTTCCATGAAGCGCACGCAGTCGAGGTGCCACTCGGCGGTCTTCGGTCCAATGCCGTCGAATTCCACCCACGCGCCGGCCTGCGCCACGCGCTCGTGAAAGGCGTGGTCTTTCTCGTTCTGCGCATGCACCCACACGAACTTCTTCAGCGGGCAGCGCGCCTTGTCGAGGATCTCCAGCTGCGCCTGCGCCGCGCGGCCGCCTCCGTTCGTGTGCGAGGCGATGGCCAGCCCCGTTTCGAGCGATGTGATCGCGGCCGCTTCAATCAACCGCCGGTCCAGCTCCTCCAGCGGGAACCCGTTCACGGCCGTCTTGATGAAGCGCGGCCGCACGCCGTCCACGCCCTTCCTCCACTCGGCGGTCCAGCGCCTGGCCAGCTCGCGCGCATTCGCTTTCCAGGCCCACTCCGGCACGCCGGCGCGGTTCGCGGCCCCGTAGATCCCGGTGTTGGTCCAGATCTCGATCCCGGCGAGATCCTGCGCCATTTTCATGAGCAGCGGGTCGCGTCCCAGGCCTTGCGGCGTGCACTCCAGCAGACGCACGCACCCGTAGCGCTTCAGCTCCTCCAGGTGCGGGCGCGCCTTCCGCAACACCTCGCCGCGGTCGTATTTCGACGGGTTCTTCACGCCGCCGAAGTCCACCAGGATGTGCTCGTGCACGAGGACGGATTCCGGCACCGCATGCTCCGCCGCCGGCGCCGCCGCAGCCAGCGAAAGCAGGAAATCTCTCCGCCGCATCATGGCCATCACCATACACCAGCGCGCCTCGCTATGATGGCAGGCATGGCGGATGCCCCGCTGCCCCTCGGCTACAACACATACTGCCTGCGCGCCCTGCGCTGGGACGATGCGCAACTGCTCGAATTCGCCGCCGCACAGCGGCTGGACGCCATTTTCCTCCAGGACTCGCTCGACCCGCGCGCCATGGAACCCGCGCACTGGAAGGAGGTTCGCGAAATGGCCGCCCGCCTCGGCCTGCATCTGGAAACCGGCGGGGGCGGCATCCTGCCGAAGCGCGCCGGGGATCTCGACCGCAGCATCGCCACGCTCCGCCGCCACATCGAGCGCGCCGCCGCCATGGGCTCCCCGTTTGTGCGGTGCGTGCTCGCCGCCGACCGCGCGTCCTTCCCCGCGCCCGTCGATGAGTCGAAGGAGTGGGCGCTCAAAATCCTGCGGGCCGTGCGGCCGGAGCTGGCGGGCCACGGGCTGAAGGCCATCATCGAGACCCACAAGGACCTTCAGGCCTGGGAGCTGCGCGAGCTGGTGGAGGCGGCCGGCAAGGATCTCGTCGGCGTTTACCTCGACACGGGCAACCCGGTTTTCGTGCTCGAGCATCCGATGACCACGCTCGAGACGCTCGCCCCCTATGTCGAGTCGGCGCACCTGCGAGATTCGGTCATCTACGAACACCCGCGCGGCGTCGCCGTGCAATGGGTGCCGCTGGGCGAGGGGGTGATCGATTTCCGCGCCTTTGTAAAACGCCTCGGCGAGCTCTGCCCGCGCGTCCATGTCTACAACAAGCCCATCACCGGACGCCCGCCGGCGGTGATCCCGTACCTCGAACAGGACTTCTGGAAAATGTTTCCGCGCGCCCGCGCCGCCGATCTGGCCCGGTTCCTCGACCTCGCCCGCCGCGGCCGCCCGTACGAGGGCCACATGGTCGTCGAGGACATTCCCGGACGGCCGCTGCCGGAGGCTTTCCGCGCCGCCATCCAGCACCAGCAGCGCGAGCACGTCGAGCGCGGGCTGGAGTACGCGAAAAAAGAGCTGAACCTCGGCCGGCGCTGGCGGCAGGCGGCGTAGCGCGCACAGCGCGGTCAGAACGGCCGCGGCGGGTGGCCCTTTTCGCGGATCCGCATCCGCAGCCCGTCCCGCTTCGATTCCGGGACCAGCGGCAGCCATGTCCGCAGCGCCGGCGGCGCTTCCACCGCGCTGCCAAGCTCGAACCGCAACGTGACAATTTCCTGCGGCGCCACCGCGAAGCGGTAGCGCGCAGCGCGCGCAAGCGGCTGCGGCTCCTCGCCGAGCAGGTTGGTGCGCCGCGCGGCGCGGTGCGGCACAAGGCATTCGACCCATGCCATGCCCGCCTCGCTCTTCCATTCCGTGAGCCGCACCTCGAGGTCGCGCCCGTCGCGCCGCACGGCCTCAAGCATCAGGTTGTCCGACGTCCGCACCAGTTCCCCGAGCGGCTGGCCTTGTTCGAAATACAGCGGCGGCGAGGAAAATTCGCGCGCGCGCCGCGGCGCCTCCGCTACGCGCCAGTCGCCCTCGTGGGGAATGAGGGCGAAGCGGAACTGGTGCTTTCCCAGGCCCCGCAATTCCTCGTTCGGCAGCCCGCGGTAGGCGCCCACGGCGTTGATCAGGCCGAGCGTCAGGCGGTCCGGGGCGAACTCGTGCATGGCAAGACCGTCTTCCACCAGGGTCAGCCCGCCCCCGGCCGCGAGCCGGTAATCCGACCAGCCCAAAGCCGGCATCACCGCTGCGCTGTAGCCGAACTGCCGGTGCTCGGACGCGCGGGCCAGCCAGTAGGGCGGCGGCTCCAGCCAGTTCTCCCCGGGCGGCCCTTCGCTCGCTCCGAACGGAATGCCCCGCGTGCGCCGGCTCACCGCGCCGGCGAAAGGGAAATCGACCGTGACCAGCGTGTCCGTGCGCCGCAAATCGAGAGAAATCTCGAAGTCAATTCTCGGGAAATCGCGGTAAAACCACATCCGCTTTTCGAGCGAATAGTCCCCGCATTCCTGCGTCGCCTCCACGACCTCCGCCAGGCGCCCGCGCCACGCGCGCAGGCGCGCCGCTGCGGCGCAGGCCGGCAGCAGCCGCCGCTGCCGCCGCGGGACCATGAAATCCGCAGCCACTTTGGCGATCTGTTCCGGCGCCGTCTCCAGTTGCACGCGCCCGGCGCCCGGCGCGAGGATGGGCCGCCCGGCGGGCGATGACAGCGCCGCCAGCTCTCCGGTGGCCGGGTCGAGCCGGGCGGAATAAAATGGCGTCCGGATTTCCGCCGGAACGTCGGCGGGGCTCGCCGTTTCCGGCGCCCCGCCGGCCAGCCGCACCGCGGCGGCCTGCGCGGGCGGCAGGCTCATCCGGCAGCGGGCCTCGCCCGGCGCCGCGGGGTCGCTCATGCACAGCGCCCCGTCAAGCGTCTTGCCTGCGGGCAGCCGGATCGCGAACGGGTCCCGGCGCGCCCAGTTGAGCGAATTCAGCAGCACGGGAGCGGGACCCGGCGCGCCCGCGGATTGGCCGAGCACCGCTTCCAGCCGGCGCTGCGCGCCTTCGAACCGGTCCCGGGCGTCCCAGTGCCGGGCCGAACGGAACACCTCGCCGGCGGCCGCGCCCCAGATCGTGTTGCGGTCCGCATTCAGCAGCAGAAGCAGCCACGCCTCGCGCAGCTCCCGCGCCGGGTAGCGCGCGCCGCGCTTCAGGCTGGCGGCGGAAGCCGCCAGCTCCGCCGCGCGCAGCAGGCTCTCCGTGCGGCGGAAGGCGCGCTTCACCGCCGGCATGTCGCTCCAGAAGCCGTTGAAGCAGTACGCCGTGTCGCCGGTGTATTCCACCAGCCCGGCGCCGCGCTCCAACGCGGCGCGCAGCGCGGCCAGATAGTCCGACATCGTGCTGAAGCGAAGGCGCACCTCCCCATGGCGGGCGCGCCACGCCGAGAGGAAATCGCCCAGCTTTGTCCCGAACACTGGCGGCAGGCTGTAGTCGCTTGCGCCGGCGATAAAAAGCGCCAGCTGGGGCGTTGCGCTGTAGTCCAGCCGCTCCCGAATGGTTTGGACCAGGGCATCGTGGACCGCCGGGTCGCGCGGGTCTTTGGCGTTGAAAACCTCGCGCAGCTCCATGTAGGACTGCGCCGTGATTGCCAGCGCGCGCGAGCCGTCCGGCGCGCGCCACCAGAATGCGCTCCGCCCCGCCGGGTTGTTGCGCGTGAACACAACCGCCTCCAGCCCCAGCCGCCGGACGATCTGCGGCAGCTGGCGGTGCGCGCCCGTGATATCGATCGCCCAGCCAAACCGAGGCCGCACGCCGAAGACCTGTTGATGCCACCGGATGCCTTCGACGCCCAGCTGCACAAGCGTTTCACCCGCCGGCAGCGTCACGTCAGACTCGAGGAAGAAGGCGTTGACCAGTTCTGCCTGCCCGGCCTGCATCAGCCGCCGCAGCTCCGCCTCCCGTCCGGGTTCCAGCTCAAGCAGGCTGATGAGGTTCGGCGCTTCCGACCAGACGAAGCGGTAGTCCGGGCTGCGCGCCGCCAGGCCGAGGTGCTCGAGATAATTGTTCAACACGTAGTTTCGTTCCGTGTCGAAATCCACCAGCCAGCCGCCGATGGTGCCGTGCGTGTTCGGCACGATGTGCGCCTCGGCGGGCTGCGCCGCCAGCCTCGCCAGGCACAAGAAAGCGGCAGCCACAGTGCGTAGGATCCGCGCGCGCTTCATATGCGGGAGTATTCTATGTGCGCGGCGGCCGTCGTGCAAGGAACCTATTGCGGGGGCAGCACGTCCAGCGGCACGGCCGCCCGCTCGACCGGCGAAGACAACACGAGCGATGTGGATGTCATGCCGAACTGCGTCAGCCGGTCGATCAGCTTTTCGAGGTGCGCCACCGAGGCCACGCGCACCTTCAGCAGAAAGCTCTCCTCCCCCGTGCAGCGGTGGCACTCCTGCACCTCGGGCAGCGACGCGCAGAGCTTCACCAGCCGCCGCGCCGCCGCCTCCGTGCCGGCCAGGCGGATGCGGATGAAGGCGAGCACCGCCAGGCCCGCGGCGCGCGGATCCACCCGGGCGTGGTAGCCCTGAATGACGCCGGCGCTTTCCAGCCGCCGCACGCGCTCCGCGGTGGCGGGCGCCGACAAACCCACCCGCCGGGCCAGCTCCCGGCAGGAGAGGCGGGCGTCCTTTTGCAGCTCGGCGAGGATCCGCCGCGAGAGGGGGTCGGGACGTTTGGAAGACAAAATCGCCATCTCTGTTGACAAACGATAACAGAAACCGCGTTCTTCTTTTCCATGGAAGCATTCACCCGGCCGCCATCGGGCTGTATGCTGCGGTCATGCCGCTGGAACGACGCAGCTGGGCCGAACCTTTCAAGATCAAAATGGTCGAGCCTCTCCGCATGACCACCCGCGAACAGCGCGAGCAGGCCCTGAAAGAAGCGGGCTACAACACGTTCCTGCTGAAGTCGCGGGATGTCTATATCGACCTGCTCACCGACTCGGGCACGTCGGCGATGAGCGACCGCCAGTGGGCGGGCCTGATGCTCGGCGACGAAGCCTACGCCGGCAGCGAGAATTTTTACCATCTGGAAAGCGCCGTCCGGCGCTACTACGGCTACCGCCATGTCATTCCCGCGCATCAGGGGCGCGGGGCGGAGCACATCCTTTCGCGCGTGCTGATCCGCGCCGGCGACGTCATCCCGGGCAACATGTACTTCACCACGACGCGCCTCCATCAGGAGCTGTGCGGCGGCACGTTCGCCGACGTCATCATCGCCGAGGCGCACGACCCCGAGAACGAGCACCCCTTCAAGGGCGACGTGGACCCGGAAAAGCTCGAGCGCGTGCTGAAAGAAAACCCGGGACGCGTGCCCTACATCAGCGTGGCGGCGACGGTGAACATGGCCGGCGGGCAGCCCATTTCGCTGGCCAACCTGCGCGAGGTGCGGGCGCTGGCCGACCGCTACGGAACGCGCGTCATTCTCGACGCCACGCGCGTCGCCGAGAACGCGTGGTTCATCCAGCAGCGCGAGCCGGGCCAGTCGCACCGGTCCGTGGCGGAAATCGTCCGCGAGCTGTGCTCGCTCACCGACGGCTGCACGATGAGCGCGAAGAAGGACCCGCTGGCCAACATCGGCGGGTTTCTGGCGGTCAACGACGACCGGATCGCGGAAGAGGCGCGCAATCTCGTGGTCGTCTATGAGGGCCTGCACACCTACGGCGGCATGGCCGGCCGCGATATGGAGGCCGTGGCCATCGGCATCGAGGAATCCGTCCAGGACGACCACATCCGGGCGCGCGTCGGGCAGGTGCTGTATCTCGGCGAGAAATTGCGCCGCTGGGGCGTTCCCATCGTGCTTCCCGTGGGCGGCCACGGCGTCTTTCTCGATGCGCGCCGGTTCCTGCCGCACGTGCCGCAGGAGCACTACCCGGCGCAGGCGCTGGCCGCGGCGCTTTACCTCGACAGCGGCGTGCGCGCCATGGAGCGCGGCATCGTCAGCGCCGGCCGCGACCCGCAGACCGGCGAAGAGCGCAAGCCGCGGCTCGAGCTGGTGCGGCTCACCATCCCGCGCCGCGTTTACACGCAGGCGCACATGGACGTGACGGCCGAAAGCGTCTACTGCGTCCACGAGGAGCGCGAGCGGATCCGCGGCCTTCGCATGACCTTCGAGCCGAAGTTCCTGCGCTTCTTCCAGGCGCGTTTCGAGCCGCTCGGCGGCCGGCTGATGTAGGCGCGGGTCAACGGCTGGCCTTTTCCCACAGCACGCTTTGCCTGCCGGCGGCGCCTTTGATCAGCCCGATGAGCTGGGCGCACTGCCCGAACAGGAAATAGAAGGGAACGTCCAGCACGCGCGCCTGCCAGCCGGTCACGGCGCGCACCAGCGCCAGAACGGCAACGGCGGCGAAGCCCCACAGCGCCAGCTGCGCAGGCAGCCAGCTGCGCGCCGCAACGGCCGCCGCCAGCGCCGCCAGGCCGGTCAGCGGGGTCATCCAGCGCAGGAACTTGTGCGAGAACCACACGAACCAGAACCGCGGCGGCGCCCCCACGGGCCAGCCGTTGCCGCGCAGCAGAGCCTGCGCCGCGCCCGCCGCGATGCGGACGCGCCGCCGGAATTCCTCGCCAAGGCTCTCCGGTCCCCGCTCCCAGCCGATGGCCGCGGGCTGATGCAACACGCGCTTGCCCTGGCGGACGAAACCGACGGGAATGACAAAATCCTCGATCAGCGTATCGGGCGGGCAGGGCCGGAACAGCCGCGTGCGGAAGGCATACATCGCGCCGTCGGCCCCGGCCATGGAGTGGATCTCGCTGGCCAGCTCCTGAAGCTTCCACTCGACGCTGTAGTATTGCTTTTCCCCGGCCTCCAGATCTCCGGTGGTCTCTTGCAGGATGACCTTGCCCGACACGGCGCCCACCGACGGATCGGCGAAGGGCGCCGCGAGCGCTTTCAGGGCGCGCCGGTCGTACAGGACATTGGCGTCGCTGAGCACGGTGATCTCTTCGGCAATGCGCGGCACGACCTCGTTGAGATTCGCAATCTTGCCCATCCGCTTCGGACGCGCGATCAGTTCGATGCCCCGCCCCGCGTACTCCTCGAGGATTTCCGTCGTGCCGTCGGTGGAGCCGTCGCTGACGAAGATGAGGCGCAGGCGGTCGCGCGGGTAGTCCAGCGCAAGCGTGTTCTCGACTTTCCGGCGGATGATGTTGCGTTCGTTGAGCGCGCAGACGACCATCGCCAACGAGGGCCACTGCTGCGGCTCGGGCGCGGCCTGGCGGCGCCGCCTGCCGAACAGAATCCCGGCGAGCGGATAGATTGCAACCGGATAAAGGAAGAGTGCGGCGGAGCCGGCGAAGACAGCTTTTGCCCAGTCCATGCCCGGATTCCAGTGTGCATCAGCCCGGGGCCGCTCCGGGCCGGGCGCTGCGGCCGCGCCCCGTCACCCGGCCCGGAAACGCGTCCATGGGTGCGAGGGCAGGTCGCGCAACAGCGGCTTCATCCACGCAAATTCCGGGTGCTTCTGCAAATGATCCTCCGCGCGGAACCCGACGCCGCACGCGTGGCCCAGCGCCGCTTCCATTTCCATGTTGCGGATCATGCGGGCGTCGGCCGCCTTGGCCTGCACGGCGCCCGCCGGGCCGAACTCCGGCTGCCACGGCTTCATGCCGCGCGGGCTCAGATCGACGTGGCCGCAGAGCGTGCGCTCGTTCGGCGAATCGGCCTTCTTCTCGTACGTGTCATAGTGATCGGCCAGAAAACGTTTGGCTTCTTCCAGCCCGATCCTGCCCTTGAATTCCGCCATCAACTGCTCCCAGCGCGCGCGGCGCGCGTTGGCGCTCACTGACGCGTCATTCACCGGAAACGCGGTTTCCTCCGCGGCCAGCTTCGGATTTACGGGGAAATTGGCGCCGGTGAAATAGCCGTCTTTCGTCCGCTCGAGCACAACATTTTTGAGGCCCAGCTCCAGGCGGGCGATTTCGTTGCGCCGCGCGTCGGCCACCAGCCAGGCGTTGGCGTAGCCGCCGTTGTTGCCGCGGATCATCAATGCGGCGAACTCGTCGATCGAGGAGGCGTACTGCATCGCCTGGCGGGCGCGGGCGAACTCGGGCACGCCCTCGGGATCGAAGCCGCGGAAGCCCGTAATCGTGGTCTCCGTGATGGCGATGCCCGCCGAATTGATGCCGAAATCATCGCCCGAGTGAATGAAGCCGGGGAAACCGTCCATCAGAATGCGGTGCCCGCGCTCGGGGCGGATGTCGAAGATGATGTTCCACCGCGCCCCTTCGAGATACCCGGACCAGTTGTTGTGCGCGATCACCGGCTGCCCGTCGCGGGTCCAGCTTCCCGTCGCGACGAAGGCGCTGCACCGGTCGGGCGCGCCGGGCTTGCCCCTGGCGTCGAGCGCGGCGGTGTAGTAGCCCAGCTCGATGTTCGCATTCAGCACGGTGAGATCCAGATGGTCGGCGCGCACGCCCGCCTGCGCCAGCCCGCTGCTCATGGCGCGGATCTCCCGCTGGTATTCTTCCGGCACTTTGGGCCACAGGATCTTTTGCGCCGCTTCTCGGAAAAAACCCCAGTCGCGCCCGGTGTCGTGCTTCAGGTTCAGCTTCGTCACCGCCAGCGCGTCCTCGATTTCCCTGGCCAGCAGGAAGCCGTGCTGGTAGCCGATCCGCTCCGGGCTGCCGGCAAGGCGCACCGGAATCCACCCGTTTTGTCTCTCGCCGCGCCAGGAGCCGTCCAGGCGCGGGTCGCCGCTCTTCCTGCATGCAGGAAGCGGCGCAAGAGCCGCACACCCGGCGGCCAGCTTCAGGAGACGTCGCCGCTGCATGCGTCTGATGATATCAGCCGCGCCGCCGCCTCAGCGGCGCCCTCAGTGGCAGCCTTTGCAGGTGAACTTCCGGCCGTGGCAGACGGCGCAGCCCTGCCGCGGGAAGTCCTTGTCGCCGTGCTTGTCCACGAACTCCGCGGTGTGCGAGGCGGGCCGGAAGTTCGGCGTGGATTCGACGTGGCACGTCTTGCAGGAGTCGGGCGGCTTGATCTCGCCGTGGCAGACAAGGCAGTCGGCCATGTGCGGAAAATGCGCGGCGGTTTTCTTGCCGTGCGGCACATCGTCGCTTTCCGGAATGCCGCGGTGGCAGGCGGAGCAGGGATCGGCGATCTTCCGGAGCGCCTCCGGCGAGGGCGGGTCGTCGCCCAGGTATGTCTTCGCCTTCACTGCGGCCGCCAGCAGGGCCGGGATATTGCCCATCCGGACGTGAACCGAGTGGTTGAATTTGTCCACGCCCGACTTGTTGGGCTCGCCGATTTCCACCTCGTCATGGCAGGTGACACAGGCCATGTTGTCCGGCAGGAGGTTGTCCTCCGCTTTCGTGGAGGCCGCGGCATCCTTGTGGCAGTTCTCGCAGGAGGTGACCTGCTTCAGATGGTATTTGTGGGAAAAGGGCTTGCGGGGCGCCGACAAAGCGGCTGCGGCGCCCGCCAGGATGACAACAGGAATCAGGGCTTTGAGTATGTGATGCGCCATATGCGATTGCCTCCGTCGTCAGACACAAGGAGGCTGCCGTCCTTCATCTGAAGCAGCCCCACCGGGCGGCCCCAGACTTCCTTTTTCGACGGATCCAGCATGAATCCGGTGAGGAAATCTTCCACCGGGCCGGCCGGTTTTCCATCCCGGAAGGGAATAAATGCGACGGAATATCCGATTCGCCGGGACCGGTTCCACGATCCGTGAAAAGCCAGGAAAGCGCCTCCCCGGTAGCGTTCCGGGAACATTTTTCCGGTATAAAACCGGGCGTCGAGCACCGCCACGTGCGCCGGCAGGATCACGTCCGGGACGATGGTTTTCGCCACCAGGTCCGGCCGCAGCCCCTTGTTGCGGGGATCCTCGTTGGGGCCGATGTAGGCGTAGGGCCAACCGTAGAAGCCGCCCGGACGAATGGCGGTGAAGTAATCGGGCACCAGATCGTCGCCCAGCCCGTCGCGCTCCTGCACTGCCGCCCAGAGGGTGTCGGAGCCCGGATACCAGTCCAGCCCGATCGGGTTTCGCGTCCCCGTGGCCACGAACTCCCGGCCCGAGCCGTCCGGGTTGAAGCGCAGGATCGCCGCGCGGATCTCCGGCTCGCCGGGGCTCACGTTCGATTGGGACCCGACGGCGAGGTAGAACTTCTCGCCTTTGCGGTCGAAGAGAATCGTCCGCGTCCAGTGGCCGCTGGCGGCTTCCTTCAGCGGCACGATCTCCTCCGGCGCCGCCGCCGTCATCGTCTTCGGGTCGTACCTGTAGCGCTTCACCGACGTGGTTTCCGCCACGTAGAGATAGTCTTTCCACAACGCCAGGCCGAAGGGACGATCCAGTCCGCCGAGGATCTCCTTCTTCTCGTCATCGGCGATCCGGTTGTCCCGGTTGCGGTCTGCCAGCGCGTAGACGCGCCCGGGACGGGCGGAATCCGACAGCAGGATCTCGCCCGCGGGCCCCAGGATCATATAGCGCGGACGCTCGAAGCCGGAGGCGAACTCCTGCACATCGAAACCGGCAGGGACCTGGAGCCGGGCCCCGTCCGGCCGCTCGATCACCCGCGGCGGGTTGGAAGCCGAAGGCGTGTGAAAAGGAGGCGGCAGCTTGACCTGCTGCGCGGACGCGGCTGCAAGGCCCAGCACAGCCGCGGTGGCGAAGAAACGGAAGTTCGTCATCGTACCCGCCATTTTAACGTCCCCGCCGCGCGGGCACCTGAACCGGTTTTCATCGAGTGAGAATTGATGTCCTTTCCGCCCACCAGATTTCCGGAAATGATTCCTTCGCCGACGCAGGCCGTCGAAAACCAGATCCGGGCTTTCCGGGAGTCCGTGACCGAAGCCTTGTGCGGGCTTGGGGAATGCCAGCGGGCGTTCGAGCTGTCCGCGTTGCGAATCGAACAGGCGCTGCAAGCCATCGGCCGCGAATCCGCCCGGCAGGCCCCGGCCGGCAACGGCGGCGCGCCCGGCCGCCGCTTCGGGCGCAAAGCCTATGCCGGCTTCTGGCTGGCCACGGCCATTCTCGGCGCCGCCGCTTTCGGCGCCGGGTTCCTGGCGGCGCTTTGGCGCTGAGACCGCCCTCAGCGCGCCGCGCCCCGCAGGAGGTACACCGGGTCAGGCTTGGCTGCGGTCTCGAAGACGGTGATCACTTCGAGCGACGGCAACCGGAACCGGACGGTACGGTTGTCGCCCTGCGCGGAGACGAACAGCGTGTTGCCTGCCGGGTCGAGCCGGATCCCCTCGGCGTGCCGGCCGACGGCCGCACGCTTCGTTTCGAGCAGCGTGGCAAGGTCGATCACCGCCACCTCGCCCGACTCGATCAGCGACACATAGGCCCGCTGCCCGTCCGGCGAAACCACGACGCGCGACGGCTGCCCGGCCACGCCGAGCTTGCGCTTCACCGTGTTGGTTACCGCATCCACCACCGCCACCATGTTGTTCGTCCGCGTTCCCACCAGCAGCGTCTTCTCGTCCGGCGTCAGCGCGATGCCCATCGGCACGCCGCCCACGTCAATCGAGCCGCGCTGCCGCCGGTTGCGCAGGTCCACCACGCTGACCGTGCCCGAGCCGGCGTCCGCCGTCCACGCCTGCCGCTCGTCGGCTGTCACCGCCACCATGTGCGGCAGCTTGCCCGAGACGGGAATCGCGTGCAGCAGGCGGCGCTTGCGGCTGTCGACCACGACAAGCGACGGCGGAAAATCGCAGGTGACGTACAACCGTCCGGAACGCCCCAGGTGAATGCCGTGCGGCCGGTGATACTGGCCCAGCACAATCTCGCCGTCGGGCTTGCGCGCAGCCAGGTCGATGACGGTCAGCGTGTTGCCGCCCTGTTTGTCCTCCGTCCATGAATCCACGCCGTAGTTGCTGACAAACGCGTATCGCTCATCCGGCGTCACCGCGAACTCGTGCGGCCGGGCGCCGGTGGGGATCTTCGCCTCCGGTTTTCCGCTCGCCGCGTCGTACACGCCGAGCGAATCGTCTCCCTTGTGCAGGATCAACACTTGCGCGGGCGCGGCCGGCGCGCCGGCGGCCATGGCGATGAGCAGCAGCATGACTCGCATGCCGTTATTCTCGCTCCGATCCGCACCCGGCGGGGCATGCGGCGAAAGCAAAAGCGGCCCGGAGGCGCCACGACGCGCCCGCGGGCCGCTTCCGGAACTCTCCGGCAGATCGCCCTACTCGCTCACATGGAACGTGGCCACGAACGCATTCCGCTTGTAGGGCAGCGACCAGCGCACCTTCAGGTTCTCGCGCGAGTCGCCGTTGAAGCGGTTTTCCAGCGTGAAGGCGGCCATCGCGTGATCGGTCTTCGCCAGCGGCGGGTAGAAGGTCGCTTCGTGGCCGCACACCTTGTCGCCTTCCTCGATGGCGCGCGTGCGGATCGCCGCCAGGGTCCCGGCGGTGAAGGAAACGCGCGTGTCGTGGATGCTGTCGCCTTCCACCTTGAACTCGATCGGCATCACATATTCGCCGACCACGCGTTCCAGCAGGTCGCCGGTCATCCTCTGCGCGAAGCGCTTCAACGCCTGGCGCTGTTCGAGCGTGGCCCGCTCGTCGTAGATCAGCACCGAATAGACGGGGTACGGCTCGCCGGTCAGATCGCCGAGCGTCGAACGCGCCTTCACCGCAGCCGCCACTTTCAGCCCGTCCAGCCGCACGCCTTCCACCTGGCCGCGTTCAATCTGCCAGCCGAAGACGGCCAGATTGCCGACGAGCTGCACCTCGCTGTTGATGAAGCACGAGCCGGCGTTGACATCCGCCGAGCGCGCCTCCACATAGATTCCGTTCGCCTCGATCGATGGCGATGCGGCCCAACCCATGGCGGCCGCGCCCGCCAGAAACAGTCCCAGATTCATCCACCGAGTCATCATCGACCTCCTGGTCTTGCCTCTCGCTCCGGATCTTCTCCCGGCGATCCAGGCGGGCGCCTGTCGGCCACGCCTGTATCCATGCCGAAGAGTCCGGATTGTTTGATTCAATTATAGTCCGTATGGATTCCGCGGCCCGGCGCCGGAGTGTGCTTTTCCGCGCGCGACGGCTTTGCAGGCTGGTCTTCGCGGCGCCTGGCGGCTTCCCTCGGCCGGGCGGCTGCGGTAGCATGGCTGCGGAGAACCGGCCATGTTGCTCATCCGCTCGGTCGCAGACAAGCTCGGCATCCCCGAAGATGCCATGGAGTATTACGGCAAATATACCGCGAAGCTGCGGCTGGAACTGCTGGAGAAGCCCCGCCGCGGCAAGCTGATTCTGGTCACCGCCATCACGCCCACCAGCCACGGCGAGGGCAAGACGGTGGTCTCGATCGGCCTCACCCAGGCGCTGGAAAAGCTGGGCCGGCTTGCCGCCGTCACGCTGCGGGAGCCTTCGCTCGGCCCCGTGTTCGGCCTGAAAGGCGGCGCCACAGGCGGGGGCCGCTCGCAGGTGATCCCCAGCGAGATGATCAATCTCCACTTCAACGGGGACTTCCACGCCGTCACCAGCGCGCACAATCTGCTGGCCGCGATGATCGACTCCCACCTGCATCACGGCAACGCGTTGGGCATCGATGTGGACGAGATCAACTGGCCGCGCGCCCTCGACATGAACGACCGCGCCTTGCGCCATGTCATCGTGGGGCTGGGCGGCAAGGCCAACGGCGTGCCGCGCGAGACCGGCTTCGTCATCACCGCGGCCAGCGAGGTGATGGCGATCCTCGCCCTCGCGCGCGACCGCGAGGACCTGCGCACGCGGCTGTCGCGGATCGTGATCGGCCTGAACCTGAAAGGCGAACCCGTCCGGGCCGGCGACCTGGGCGCCACCGGAGCCATGATGGTGCTGCTCAACGAGGCCATCATGCCCAACCTCGTTCAGACCACCGAGGGCTCGCCCGCTTTCGTCCATGCCGGGCCTTTCGCCAACATCGCCCACGGCACTTCGAGCGTCATCAGCCAGCGCATGGCGCTCGCTCTGGCCGACTATGTGGTCAACGAAACCGGCTTCGGCGCCGACCTCGGGGCGGAGAAGTATTTCAACATCGTGATGCCCGCCAGCGGCCTCCGTCCGGATGCGGCCGTGCTCATCGCCAGCACCCGCGCCCTCTGCGCGCAAGGCAACGGGGACGAGAAGGGGCCGTACACGATCGACTCCTTGCGCCGGGGCCTCGCCAACCTCCAGCGCCATCTGGACAACCTCCAGAAGTTCCATGTGCCGGTCGTCATCGCCATCAACCGGTTCCCGGACGACTCCGACGATCTGTTGCGCGAGATCCGCCTCTTCGCCAGCGAGCGGGACGTGCCGGCGGCGATTGTCGAGGCCTACAGCCGCGGCGGCGACGGCGCAATCGAGCTGGCCGAGGCCGTGCTCGACACGCTCGACAACAAGGTCGCCGCGCCCGAGCCGCTCTACAAGCCGGAGGTCAGCCTGAGAACGAAAATCGAAACGGTCGCCCGCGAGATCTATGGCGCCGCGGCCGTCTACATCGAGAGCAAGGCCAAGAAGAAGCTGGAACGGTACATGGCGGCGGGTTTCGGGCATTTGCCGGTCTGCATGGCGAAGACCCAGTCGTCGTTCACCGACAACCCGAAAATCTACGGCGCCCCGTCGGGCTGGACGCTCACCATCACCGACGCCGATCTCGCCGCCGGCGCCGGTTTTGTCGTCGTCATCGCCGGCAACATGATGCGGATGCCCGGCCTTGGCCGGGAACCCCAGGCGGTCCGCATGGACGTGGATGCCGACGGCAACATCATCGGGCTGAGGTGACGCGCGGGTGCGCCTTCGGCCCGCCGCAGGGGCGCGGCGGAGCGCTCCTGTTGGCGCGCCTTGCCGGCCGAACGTCAAACCGGGCGGGAAGAGGGCAGCGCCGCACCAGAATCGCGGCGAAGAAGAAGCGGCGCGCGCCCGCCTGGCCGCGAGGAGGGCTTTCGTGCCATTGAGGGCTCCGCCTGCGGTCCGCTACAGTGGCGGATGGGGCTGGCCGCGCCGCCGCAGAGCGGACAACTTCGTGAAAAGATGAGTCCGTTTCGCCTGCGGGTCCATCTTTGTGAGCAGGGCCGCATAACCTTTGCGTGATCGCCTCCGTCATAGCTAACTGGAACCAGCCCTCGCCCGTTCGAGGGGCGGCACCCGTTCTGTAACGGATGAGGAGTCCTCTATGCAGCCGCAATTGAATCCCGCTCCGCTTCCCCGGCCGGAAGTTGCGCCGGGCGGCGCGCCGCAGCCCGCCGTGCGCCGCCGCAAGGGCCATCCGTGGCTGTTGTTGCTCTCTGTCATCGTGCTTTCGCTTCTCGGGTGGTACGCATGGCGGCAATGGTCGCCGGCGGCACGCTCCGGGGCGCAGGCGGTGGCGCGGGTGCGCACGGCGGCGGTCGTCCAGGGATCGGTGGAGAAAACCCTGCGCCTGGCGGGCACGACAACGGCTGAAAAGTATGTGAGCCTCATCGCGCCGCAATTGCGCGGCGGGCGGGGCGGCGGCGTCAGCGTGAACGTCTCCCAAGGTGGCGGCGGCATGATCGTCACCATCGACATCAGCGGCGGGGGCGGGGGCGGTGGCAGGCCCTCGGGATCCTCCACAGCCTCTTCGTCAGCCTCGAGCTCGACTTCTTCGGCCAGCGTGGGATCTTCCGCCGGCATGGGCGGCCAGAGCAGCGGCACGAGCAGCCTTTCGGGCTTCCGCGGCGCCACCAACCGCTTTTCCAGCCGCAGCTCGACGTCCAGCGCCGCCAGCACGTCCAGCCGCACCTCAAGCGCTTCTGCCGGCACATCCACGACATCTGCTTCGTCTGCCTCGTCATCCGGCGGCGGGGGCGGCGGTGGCGGCGGGGATCGCCTGAGCGGTGGCGCCAGCGACTTCATGCAGGTCATCCAGTCGATGATCCAGCCGGGAACGCGCGTGAAGAAGGGCGACGTTGTGGCCGAATTCGACACGCAGTTCCAGCTGCTGCGCCTGGATGATTACAAGGCCACCGTCGAGCAGTCGGAACGCACTCTTCGCAGTCTGGATGCGCAGATCGACGTGGCCCGCAAGTCCTACCGGCAGTCCCTCGAGCAGGCGCGGGCCGCCGTGGAAAAGGCCCGCCTGGACATCAAGACGATTCCGGTGCGTTCAACCATTGATGCAGAAATCCTCCGCCTCAGCCTCGAGCAGGCCGAGGCCAATCTCCGCATGGTGGAAGCCGCCATTCCACAGCAGGAAATCAGCCTCCGCAGCCAGCGCCGCCAGGCGGAGCTCGACCTCGAGCAGGCCAAGCTCGAACTCGAACGCGCGCAGCGCAACGTGGAACGCCTGATCATCCGCGCCCCCATCGACGGCATGTTCGTGGCCGAGACGACGCGGCGCGGCACCGAGTTCGGCCAGATCCAGGCCGGCGACCAGGTCTTCCCGGGCCAGATGATCGGCCGCATTGTCGACCCAAGCTCCATGCTGGTGTCGGCGACCGTCAATCAGGCGGACGTCGAATCCATCCGGATCGGCGCCAAGGCGATGTTGCACTTTGACGCCTTCCCCGGCCTGGAGCTGCCGGGGCACATTGTGGGCATCGGCGCCATGACGCAGCCCGGCCGCGCCCGCGCCGAATACGTCCGGGAAGTGCCGGTGATGGTGAAGATCGACAGGATGGATCCCCGCGTCATTCCGGACCTCAGCGTCAGCGTGGATGTGCTCATCGACAAGGCCGAGGACGTGCTGGTGGTGCCGCGCGAGGCGCTCTTCCGCGAACAGGACGGCGCAAGCCCCTTCGTTTATGTCAAGAAAGGCGACCGGTTTGAAAAGCGGCCGGTGGAAGTCCGCCTGGCCAACTTCGTGCGCGCCGGCATCGCCTCGGGCCTGAAGAAGGGCGAGATTGTCGCGCTGGAGCGCCCGCCGCAGCGCGAACAGGAAATGGAAGCCGTGCCCACCGTGATCCTGTGGGGCGCCATGCCCGCAGCGGTCCTGCCCCGCCGCGGGATGCGCATTCGAGGTGCAAGGAATGTCTAAGGAAGTCAAGTCGCAGCGTCTGGGACAGAAGAACGGCAAAGGCCGCATCGCCGGCTCGGCGCTTCTCCTGCTGGTTCTCGCCGGGGGCGGTTACGCCGCCTACCGGTACACGGCGGCCAAGCCGGTGGAGGTGCCGACCGTCGCCGTCCGCAAGGGGGAATTCGTACTCACGGTGCGCGCCCGCGGCGAGATTCGCCCTGTGCGGTCCACCATCCTGATGGCCCCGCAGGTGCCCAACCCGCGCATTGTGCGGCTGGCCGAATCCGGCAAGCCGATCAAGAAGGGCGACGTCGTCGTGGAGTTCGACACGGCCCAGTACGAGAACTTCTATCTGAACTTCGTCACCAACGCCCGCACAGTGGAAAGCGAGATCGTCCAGACCAAGGCCAGCCACAAAATCACGGACGAGGCCGACGCGATGAACCTGATGACGAGCGAGTACGATGTGCAGCGCTCGGAACTGGAGGCGTCGAAGGCCGAGATCCTGTCCGAGATCGAAGGCGCCAAGACACGCATCGACGTCGGCCTGTCCAAAGGCGCCCTTCAGCAGGTCAAGGCGACCGTGAAGAGCCACGACGTGACGCAGCGGGCCGAGCTGGAACGGCTCGACTCGCGAAAGAACAAGACCCTGCGCGACATGGAGCGGGTGAAAAGCTACCTGGAGAAAATGATCATCCGCGCGCCTGCGGACGGCATTCTGAACATCCTGCCCAACTTCCGCGCCCAGGGCAACTGGGGCTCCACGCCGCCGCCGTTCAAGGAAGGCGACACCGCCTGGACCGGCGCAGCCATCGCCGAAATCCCCGACCTGAGCGAGATGCGCATCGAGCTGAAGTTCGAGGAAGTCGACCGCGGCAAGATCCAGCTCGGCCAGACGGTGAGGGTCCGCGTCGACGCCCTTCAGGACAGGGAATTCGACGCCGTGCTCGACTGGATCAGCCCGATCGCGTCGCTCAACTTCCGCGGTTTCGGCACGGCGAACGAAAAGCAGTTTCCGGCGCGGGCCACTCTCAAGCAGACCGACCCGCGCCTGCGGCCCGGTATGAGCGCCACCGGCATCGTGCTGATTGAAAGCCAGCCCGACGTCCTGCTGATCCCGGCCAAGGCGAGCTTCCTGCAAGGCGGCAAGCCCCACGTCTGGATCCAAAAGGGCGCCGGCGCCTGGGAGGCCCGGCCGATCGAGGTCGGCAAGCGCAACGAAAACGACATTGTGGTTCTCAAGGGGCTTCGCGAGGGCGAGCGCATCGCGCTCGAAAACCCGGCCGAAGTCGCCAAACGGGCCAAGAAGCTATGACAGTGCGCGCCGCCGCACCGGCCCGCCGACGCGCGGGCGCGGATGCGGGCGGCGCTGATCGGGAAGCAAGACCATGAAAAAGGCCGTTACCAGAATTCTGTTGGTCGTCGCGGTGCTCGCCGCCGGCTACGGCATTTACCGCTTCTTCCAGGGACTCCCGTCCCGGCAGCAGACCGTGCCCACCACGCGGGTCCGCCGCGGCGATGTCGTCGTGCGCAGCTTCGCCCGCGGAGAGCTCCGCGCCGTGCGGTCCGTGACGCTCACCGCCCCGAACCTGTTCGGCACGGTGCAGGTGACGAAGCTCGCGCCCATGGGCGCTTTGGCGCGCGAAAAGGACCTGATCGTCGAGTTCGACGATTCGGAAGTCCTGTCGCGGCTCGAGCAGCGCCAGCTGGAACTCGAGCAGGTGGACGAGCAGATCAAGAAGGCGCAAGCCGATCTCGCCATCCGCAACAACCAGGACCAGGTCGACCTGCTGCGCGCCCGCTATGCGGTGCGCCGCGCCGAACTCGAGGTCAAGAAGAACCCGCTGCTGCCCGCCATTGACCAGAAGAAGAATTTGCTGAACCTCGAAGAGGCGCAGCGGCGCCTGCGCCAGCTGGAAAGCGACATCAAGTCCAAGCAGGAGCAGGCGCTGGCCGAACTGAACGTCCTGCGCGAGCGCCGCAACCGCAACGTGCTCGACATCAACCGCGAGAAGCAGCGCCTGTTGCAGGTCAAGCTGCTGGCGCCGATCAGCGGGCTGGTCGCCATCAAGCAAAACCGTTCCGGCTTCTCCGGCATGTTCGGCACGCAGATTCCCGATATCCGCGAAGGCGACCAGGTGCAGCCCGGCATGCCCGTGGCCGAGATCCTCGATCTGTCCGAGCTGGAAGTGATCGCCCGCATCGGCGAGCTGGACCGGGCCAACCTGCACGAGGGCCAGGACGTGCTGATCCGGCTCGATGCGCTCGCCGGCAAGGTGTTCCACGGCAAGATCAAGTCGATGAGCGGCACAGCGAGCGCCAACGTGTTCAGCGCCGACCCCGGCAAGAAGTTCGACGTGCTGTTCTCGATCGACATGCGCGAGCTGCTCAGCGCGCTTGGCGCCAAGCCGGAGCAGATTGCCCGCATTCTTGCCACGGCGGAAGCCAACCGCAAGAAGCCGATCGCAACGCCCACGCTGTCGATGTTCGGCGGCATGCCGGACTTCGCCGCCATGGCGGCCGGCGGGGGCGGCATGCCTGGCGGGCCTGGGGGCGGCGCCACAATTTCCTTCCCCGGCGCGCAGATGCAGGGCGGCATGCCCGGCGCAATGGGCCAGATGCCCGGGGCCGGCGGCCCCGGCGGCGAGGGCCAGCCGCGCCGCTCCTTCGGGGGCGCGGGCGGCATGATGGGCGGCATGATGTTCGGCGGCGCCCAGCTCAGCCCGGAACAGCAAAAGCAGTTTCAGGCCATCATGCAAAAGGCGCTCGGCGGAAAGAACTTGATGGAAATGTCGCCGGAAGAGCGCCGCGCGGTGTTTGAAAAGCTCCGCGAGGAGGCGAAGAAGGCCGGCATCGAACTGCCGCAGCGCGGCCAGCGCCAGCCCGGCCAAGGGCCAGGCGGCGCTCCCGCAGGCGCCCAGCCCGGAGGGGGGCAGCCCGGAGGGCCGGCTGTCGCGCAGGCGGGCGGCCCCGGCGAACGCGGCGCCCGCAACGGCGGCGGCATGCCTTCGCCCACCGGGCCGTTCTCCCAGAAAGACCTCGACGAGGCCAAGCTTCCGCCCCCGCCCGAGGCGAGCGACAACATGGAAATCCTGCTCCGGCCCGGCCTGCTGGCGGACGTGGAGATCATCGTCGAAAAGGTGCCCAACGCGATCTACGTCCCCAACCAGAGCATCTTCGAGAAGGACGGCAAGCCGGTCGTCTATGTGAAGACAAAGGACCGCTTCGAGCCGCGCTTCATCCAGATCGCCAAGCGTTCGGAGACGGTTTCCATCATCGCGTCCGGCCTGAAGGACGGCGAAATCATCGCGCTCCAGGACCCGACCATCTCGCCGGAAGAGCGGAAGAAGAAACAGCAGGAAAAGAAACAGGGCGGCGGCGCGGCCGCCGTCATGCCGATGGGCTCGAAGGGGGGCCAGTAAGCCATGGTCGCGTTGCTTGAAGCTTACCTTCCTGAAATCTACATGGGGCTTTCGAGCCTCCTCGTTCACAAGCTCCGCACGCTGCTGACCATGCTCGGCATGATCTTCGGCGTCGGGGCCGTGGTGGCCATGCTGGCCATCACCGCGGGCGTCGAAAGGGAGATGCTGTCCTACATCGACCTGCTCGGCGTCAACAACATCATCATCGAGGCCAAGGAGGCGACCGACCGCACCGAGCTCCAGGCCCGCCGCGCCATCAGCCCCGGCATGACCTTCCGCGACTACCGCGCCATCCTCGAAAACACGCAGGGCATCGACAAGGCCACGCCGCGCAAGCGCTTCAAGCCGACCAAGGTGCTGCCGAAGACTTCGGCCGAGCCGCCCATGCTGATCGGCGTGGAGCCCTCTTACATGGACATCCAGAGCGTCCGCATGGTCGAGGGCCGCTTCTTCACCGAAGAGGAGAACGCCACCGCGGCGCCGGTCTGCGTGCTGGGCGAGTCGGCCAAGGTGAACCTGCTCGGCTACGAGCCGGCCGTCGGCAAGTACATCAAGATCAACGACGTCTGGCTCCAGGTGATCGGCGTCATGGCGCAGCAGGCCGGCGGCGACACCGACGTGGAGGGCGTCGAGATCCTGTCGCGCAACAACCTGGTGGTCAGCCCGCTGCGCACCGTCATGTTCCGCTTCGAGGACCAGAACAGCTTTCTGAAGGACGAAATCGACGGCATCTATCTCAAGGTGAAGCCCGGCGTGGACTCGGTGGAAACCGCCGCCGTCATCAATGCCATCCTGGCCGCCACCCACAAGGACGCGGGCGATTACAGCGTCACCGTGCCCGCCGGCCTGCTGGAGCAGAAGAAACGCACCAGCGACATCTTCAAGGTCGTCATGATCTGCATCGCCGGCATCAGCCTGCTGGTGGGCGGCATCGGCATCATGAACATCATGCTGGCCACCGTGCTCGAGCGCACGCGGGAAATCGGCATCCGCCGCGCCATCGGCGCCCGCCAGTCCGACATCGTGCGCCAGTTCCTCACCGAAGCCGTCATGATCTCCATGATCGGAGGCCTGCTCGGCATTCTGTTCGGAGTCACCCTGGCCCAGATTATTGCCGCCGCCGCCGGCTGGTCCACGGTGGTGACCTTCACCTCCATCGCCGTCGCCTTCGGCGTCTCGGTCGGCATTGGATTGCTGTTTGGCATCTACCCTGCGGTACAGGCGGCCAAACTCGATCCGATCGAAGCCATCCGCTATGAGTAGTATCCGGAATTCCCAGGTCAAACCCATGCGCAGTCTTGCTGTCTTTCTCATCGCCACTCTTGTTGCGCCTGCGCAGCAGGCGCCTGTCTCCCCGGCGGCGCCCTCGCAACCGGCGCCCGTGCAGCCGGGCACGCCCGCTCCGGCGCAGCCGGCGCCGCAGCCGTCTGCCACGGCCCAGCCGCCCGTGGGCGCGGGCGCGGACGCCCGCATGAACTTCGCCGTCCAGGATGCCTCCGCGCCTTGGGTCGGCTCCGGGGCGTGGATGCGCCGCATCTTTTCCCCCGGCGACACGCGCGTCACCATCCAGCCGCCCGTCCGGCTCAAGGATTATGTTGTGGACGGCAAGCTGGTTCTTTCGCTGAAGAACTATCTCGATCTCGTGCTGGCCAACAACACCGACATCGCCATCCAGCGGCTTTCCATCGAGGTGCCGAAAAACGCCATCCAGCGCGCCTTCTCCATCTTCGACCCGACGGTCACGTCGAACTTCAACGCGACGCGCTCCAATCAGCCCGCGATCAACCAGCTCCAGGGCGCCAGCGTCGTCAGCCAGCTCAACCAGCCGCTGAACACGCGCTTCCAGCAACTGCTGCCGACCTCCACCACCGTGTTCACGCAGCTGAACTGGTCGAAGCTGTCCACCAACGACCAGTTCGCCATTTACAACCCCGCCTACACGACCACCTGGCAGATGGGCTTCACCCAGCCGCTGTGGCGCGGCCGCGGCCCGTATATCACGAAGATCGGGATCACCATCGCCCGCGCTGCCAAACGGCAGCAGGATTACAACGTGCGCGACGCCATCATGCGGCTGCTGGTCACCGCCGAGCAGGCCTACTGGGACGTGGTCAGCGCGCGGGAGAACCTCAAGGTGAACCAGGAAGCCCTGAAACTCGCCGAGGCCGCGCTCGAGCGCACCAACCGCGAGATCGAGCTCGGCGCCACCAGCGAACTGGAACGCTTCCAGCCCGAACAGAACGCGGCCACGGCGCGCATCAACGTCACCCGCACCGAATATCAGCTCCGGGCCTTTGAAGACGCCCTGCGCCGCCAGATTGGCGCCGACCTCGACCCCGACGTCCGCGACCTGCCGATCGTGTTGACCGAAGACGTCACGAAGCTTCCCGAACCGGTCCTGTACGACCGCGAACAGCTCGTCCGGACGGCGCTCGAAAACCGCCCCGACATCAAGGCCCAGAAGATCGCGCTCGACGTCAACGACCTGCAAATCAAAAACGCGCTGAACTCGATCAAGCCGCTGTTCAACCTCACCGGATCCTACCAGACGTTCGGCCGCGGCGGGCCCGGCTACACGCGGATCGGGGGCGCACCCGTCTTCGTCCCCGGCAACGCCTGGGATGCGTGGAGCATGATGTTCGGCTTCAACTACAACACGTTTTCCTTCGGCCTCCAGCTCCAGTTGCCCTTGCGAGACCGCGCCGGCTCGGCCAACCTCGCCGACGCCGTCGTCAACAAGCGCCTGGCCGCGCTGCGCGAGCGATCGCTCGAGCAGCAGATCCGGCAGGAGGTGCTGAACGCGATCACCAACGTGGAGAGCAGCCGCGAGGGCGTGCGCCTGGCGCAAATCGCCGTCGACTACGCCCAGAAGCGCGTCGAGGCCGACCAGAAGCGCTACGACCTCGGCGTCATCAACATCTTCTTCCTGCTCTCGGCCCAGAACGATCTCGCCACCGCCCAGTCGAACCTCGTCAACCAGACGGTCAACTACAGGCGAAACCTGCTCATTCTTCAGCAGCGGCTCGGCACGCTGTTCGACGACCGCGGCATCGTCATCGACTGAGCGCGCAAAACCCCTAAGATGGAAAGGCGGGCCCGCTCACGGCGCCCGCCTTTTTCCGCATGGGCCGCATCCACGTTCTCAGCGACCAGGTCGCCAACAAGATCGCCGCCGGAGAGGTGGTCGAACGTCCGGCTTCCGTGGTGAAGGAGCTGCTCGAGAACTCGCTCGACGCCGGCGCTGACGACATCCGCGTGGAAGCCGAAGGCGGCGGCCGGCGCCTGATCCGCGTCGCCGACAACGGCTGCGGCATGCTGCGCGACGATGCGTTGCTTGCGCTGGAGCGGCACGCCACCTCGAAGATCTCGCGCGTCGAGGAGCTGGAATCCATCGCCACGCTGGGGTTCCGCGGCGAGGCCTTGCCTTCCATCGCCAGCGTCTCCCGCATGGTCATCGAGACCCGCGCGGCGGAAGAGCCCTCCGGCGCGCGCGTGGAGGTCGCCGGCGGGCGCATCCTGTCCGTCAGCGAATGCGTCCGCCCGCCCGGCACCACCGTCACCGTGCGCGACCTGTTTTTCAACGTCCCCGCGCGCCGCAAGTTCCTGCGCACCGAACAGACCGAGCTGGCCCACATCGCCTCGCTCGTCACCCACTACTCGCTCGCGCACCCTTCAAAGAGTTTCGAGCTGGTGCATGAGGGGCGGCAATTGTTGTCGGCCTCCCCTGTGGCCACCGCGGCCGAGCGCGTCTTCCAGGTTTTCGGCGCCGAGACGCTCGACGAGCTGGTCGAAATCGCGCCGCGGAGCGCGCAGGAGGGCCGCTTCACCCTCTCCGGCTTCATCTCGCGCCCCCAGGTGCAGAAGACCAACCGCAATTCCATCTACCTGTTCGTCAACCGGCGCCTCATCCGCGACCGCCTGTTGCTGCACGCCATCACCGCGGCCTACGCCAACCTGATGCCGCCCTCGGCCTTTCCCTTCGCGCTGCTGTTCATCGACTGCGACCCGGCCGAAGTGGACGTCAACGTGCATCCTTCCAAGACCGAGGTGCGATTCCGCGCCGCCAGCTTCGTCCACGATTTTGTGCGCGACACGCTGCGGGAAACGCTGGTCGCTGCGCGGCCCGCGCCGTCGGCGCCGCTGCCTTCCCCGCCCGCAACGGCCACGCCGCAGCCCGGCGCGCGCCTGCCGTATTCCGAGTTCACGCAGGCCCTGGAGGACTTCCGCTTCGCGGGCATCCAGCCCGAATCGCCGCGTTCCGTGCTCCCGGATCTGGAGCTCGCGCCGCCTGCCGCGCCGCAGCCGCGCCTCGATCTGCAACCGGCCGCGGCCGATGCGCCGCCGGCCCCGCAGCCGCCCGCCCCTCCCGCCGGCGGCGCCTGGCCCGGAGAGCAAACCCGGCCTGAGCCGCCAGCCGGAGCGCAGCGCCAGGCCGCCTTCGCGCCCAGGATTCCGGACACCCACAGCGCGCTTCCCTCGGGGCTGGTCCTCGACCCGCCTTCCTCGATGGCCTCGCTCGCCGACGTCCGCAT
>Ga0272446_1000332_pt1 | contig 74918 bp, 55 predicted proteins | sample YNPCB0061_FD_194587 | JGI IMG/M metagenome (GOLD analysis project Ga0272446, IMG submission 194587) | Hot spring microbial mat communities from Yellowstone National Park, WY, United States - YNP-CB-006-1 | ecosystem: Environmental > Aquatic > Thermal springs > Hot (42-90C) > Sediment | place... | reverse complement strand
GGTTGTACTATGATCTCATCTGGCACGTCGTTCCCGACGCCATCAAGCAAGCCTTGGAGAATGCCATGTTGCACGTCGACCCCGACTTCGATTCCCCGGCCATGCGAGCCCTGATCGCGCGAGGCGAGGCGCGAGGCGAGGCGCGAGGTGAAGCGCGAGGCAAAGCGGAAGGCAGAGCGGAAGGCAGAGCGGAAGGGGAGGCGACCGGGCGCGCTCGCGCCGTGCTCGTCGTGCTCGCGGCGCGGGGCATCGCCGTCTCCGATGAGGTGCGCGCCCGCGTTCTGGCTTGCAGGAACATCGAGTTGCTCGGTCGCTGGGTCGCCCGTGCCGCGGTGGCGACAACCGCAGACGAAGTATTCGCAGAGTAGACCCCGCGACGTTCCCCAAACCCCATGCCCGCCGGGCGCTGACCGCGATTCATCGTCGCCCGCGCGAACGGACCCACGACAACGTATCGCGCACGATGCGCTCGGTGCATCAGGATGCGTCAGCGGCGCGTGCACGTTCGGTCGTCGCAGTCGCGGAATCCGCACCTACTGGATTCCATCCGACAGCAGCATCGGCCACCGGAACGTGGGAGCGTGGCGTTCGGATGGCGAATCGCCACATGACGCGCATCGGACCTGGTTTTCACCTGGAAACGAGGCGTCCGAGGAGCGCCGAGCTGGCGCGAGAGCCTTCCGAGCAAGCCAGGCCCCGGCGCGCACAAGCACCTTCTGTCGGCTCGGCGCCTGCCGCTCGACCCGCCGGCAGGCCACCAGCTTTCACGTCTGTCCGGCGGAGCCGGTGCCGGCACGACGTGCTTCGGCGACGATGGCGGCGACCTCATTCATCAGCGATTCGACTCCATCCCCTGTGGCAGCACTGAGCTTTCGCAGGGCAATTCCCTTGCGCCGAAAGCGCGCGCGTACGCTGGCGTACGCCTGCGAAACCTCCGGCAGATCGCTCTTGGAAAGCACGACAATCTCGGGGCGGGATGCCAGCCCTGCGTCAAATGCTTCCAGCTCTCGCCGTAAGGCGACGTAGTCTTTCACCGGGTCGCGCCCCGGATCGCTGTCGATCGTGACCATGTGCAGCAACACCCGCGTCCGGTCGAGGTGCTTCAGAAAACGGATTCCCAACCCCGCGCCCTGGCTGGCCCCCGGGATCAGACCGGGAATGTCCGCCATGGCGAAGGTCGTCGGATCGTGCGATCCCCCGACGGACACGATCCCGAGGTGGGGGCGCAACGTGGTGAACGGGTAGTCGGCCACCTCCGGACGAGCGCGAGACACGGCGCGAATGAGCGTGCTCTTGCCCACGTTCGGAAACCCGAGGAGCCCGACATCGGCGAGCACGATCAGCTCCAGGCGAAGCTCGCGTACCTCGCCCGGTTCGCCGGGCTCCGCCCGACGCGGCGCACGGTCGAACGGCGTGGCGAAGTGAATGTTCCCCCGTCCACCCGCGCCCCCGCGCGCAACCACCAGCCGTTGTCCGTGAGCCATCACCTCGCCCACCAACTCGCCGGTCGATTCTTCGAACACTCGCGTGCCGACCGGCACCCGCACCACCAGGTCAGACCCGCTCTTGCCGTAGCAGTCCTTGCCTTGGCCGTGCTCTCCCCGCTGCGCCTCCAGCGTGTGCGCGTACGTCAGGTCCACCAACGTCGACAACCCGCCGTCACCGATGAGCACGACGTCTCCGCCTTTGCCGCCATCACCACCAGATGGCCCGCCATGGGGGACGTACTTCTCTCTTCGAAAGGCCACCGCGCCATTTCCACCGGCGCCCGCACGCACCGTGACCTTGCACTCGTCGACGAACTTCATGATTCGATGGTCGATAGGAAATTGCCTCGCGGCAGGGCGAGGCTGTCCACACGGAACGGAGAAAGGTCTTACTTGCGCCCAGGGGGGCGAAGCGGCAAGGCCGGTCTCGACGCCGGAACAGCCGTTGGCACCGGAGGAGCCGCGTGCGGCTTGTCGGGCGTGTCCAGGATGTTCAGCGCATAGAACACGCGCTCCATCCCGAACTCGAGGGCAGGCTCCTTCTTGAAGACCTCCACCATGCGAATCAGTCGCAACGCGGTGGTCTTGCCCAGGTCGACCTCGCGCTCGAGAAACGCTTCCAGATTGCCGAAACCGCGCGCCTCATAGAGCTTGCGCTCGCGGATGTCGTGGAGCACAAGCCCGATGTCATAGAAGCTGCGCGACAAGGTCTTCTTCAGGTTGCGAATCTCCGACACGGCGTTGTGCAGCAACGCAACCTTGGCCTTGATCTCCTCCGCGCCCGTGGGCGTGCGGATGGTGGCCCGGGCCGAACCTGGCGGCGCCGGTTCGGCTGCGCGAGCCCGCGCCTCCGCGGCGTGCTTGGCCGCGTGCCTAGCCGCCCACGGCGCGGCACCACGCGCACCCAGACGACGAGGCGGTTCTTGCTGGCCCTTGCCCTCGCTCGCCGGCGCGGGCTTCGAACTGCTCGCCGTCACCGGAGGCTTCGTCGGCTTGTTGGTCTTGCTGGTGGCCTTCGGCGGGCCCGACGCCCGCTTCGGCTTTGCGACCGTCTTCTTCGATTTCGTCCCCATCCTCGTACCCGACTCGCCCTGGAACCCGCGCCGACCAGTTTGTCAAGACTCCTCAAGAACGACGGCGCATCTGAGCAGGGACACTTCCCTCTGCACGCGACTTAGCAAATGGATCCCCCGTTCGTCCAGCAAGTTGCAAGGCCCCGCTGACCGCCATCCCGGCCATCCTGCAAGGTCTTGCATGGAGGCCCCCGACTCCCCCGAACATCGGCGCCCTCCGCCTGTTCCGGCTGAGGCGCAGATCCCACGATGACGACACCGTCCGGCTCGCCTTGACGTCGTTCACGTTTGCCAACGTCCACCAACGTCAGACCAGAATCGAACCGCGCCGCTTCTTCCGCTCGAACTGGGACCAGGCCCCACCGCGGTATTTCCCGTCCGGTCGCAACGACGGTCGGGTGGACCTCGGGGCTTCCCTCGCGTCTGCTGTGAACGGTTGGAGACACATCGCGGCCTTCCTCGCCTCTCCCATGAACGTTTCGGGATACCTCGAGGTCTGCCCGGCCCCTGGACGAGAGACATGCCATGCGGGTTCGCGTTCGGGGTGTACGGGGGCCGCGCCGGCGGCTTCTGCGCTGAAGTCCTCGCGCCTGACCCGTGCTTTGGTGTAGACGCTGGCCATGTCGTCCCAACCGCCGCCCGCGCCGGCATCAGCCTCCGCCAGCCCCGCACCCATCCCCCCGGCCCAGGAGCGCGTCGCCGTGGTTGTCAACGGCAACGCCAAGAACGTCACGAGGGAAGTCGTCGAAACCCTGGACCAGATCCTGCTCGGCGGGGATCTGTTCGTGTCCCGCCACATCGAGGAAGGCCCGCAGATCGCCCGGACGATCGCCGAGCGGGGCTACGGCACCGTGCTCACCGGCGGAGGCGACGGCACCTTCACCTTCATGGTCAGCGCGGTGGTCAAGGAATGCCGGCGTCTCGGGCGCCCGTCGCCACGCTTCGGCCTGCTCAAGCTTGGGACGGGCAACTCGCTCGCCTGGGTCGTCGGCGCCAGCAAGGCCAAGGGACGGGGGCTGGCCGCCGACATTCAGCGCCTCCGCGTGGAAGCAGGCAGCCGCCGGATGCGCCTCATCGAGGTCGAAGACCTGCTGGCCCCCTTCTGTGGGTTCGGCATCGACGCCGTCGTGCTCCACCACAAGGAGGCCACCAAAGAGTGGATGTACAAGGTGCCGGGCCTGCGCCGCTTTGCCACCGGCGAGGCCATCTATGCGGTGTCCACCTTCACCCGTACGTTCCCCTCGTTCCTCGTCCGCCCGGTCCCTCATTGCCGCGTCATCAACGAGGGCGCTGACGCCTTCCGCATCGGCTACAACGGCAGCATCATCGGCGCTCCCATCCCCAAGGGCAGCGTGCTGTACGAAGGCAAGGCCAAGATCGCCTCCGTGTCGACCATCCCCTACTACGGCTTCGGGCTGCGCGTGTTCCCCTTCGCAGAGGAGCGCGAGGACCGCATGAACCTGCGCATCTCCACCATGAGCGTGCCCACGTTCATCCGCCACGTCCGCAGCGTGTGGCGTGGCGAGTACTACGATCCCAAGATCCTGACCGACTTTCTCGTCGAGGACATCACCGTCGAGTTCGACCCGCCGACGCCGTTCCAGATCGGGGGCGATCCCCACGGCGTGCTTTCGCGCGTGCGTATGCGCCTGTCTCCCGAGCCGATCCGTCTCGTCGACTTCTACGCACCGCCCGAGTCCTGACCCCCCTCCAGGAACAGCGATCGCAGCTCCTTGGGCAGCTCTCCCGCTCCTTCGAGCAGCGGCTGCATCGGTGCGCTCGACAGCGTGTGCCAGTACAACACGCGTCGCACCGCGACGTGCTCCATCAACCGCAGCGCCCCCGCGAATGCCTTGGCCGTGTACGTCGCTTCAAGCTGCAAGCCTTGCTCGCGACCGACTTCGATGGCCCGCTGTCCCCACGTCGTGGGCCAGGCATACCCAGGGCCCAGGAGCGAGTCCTCGATCTCGAGCACTTCGCCAAGCTCCCGCCATGTGGGGCGTCGTCCCATGGCACGTGACGCAGCGTGTGCCAGCAGCAAGGTCGAGGTTCGGGTAACGACCGGCGCCTGCACCACGCGCACGGCAAGCACGCGGGTGGGAAGCCCGGACGCGCACACGCCGGCGACGAGGCCTGCCACGGTTCCGCCCGAGCCGAGCGCAGCGACCATCACGTCGGGCGCGGGCAACTCGCCGCGCGCGATTTGATCGGACAGCTCGATCACGGCGTTCGCATAGCCCACCGACGTCATGGCGTTGGTTCCGCCGGGCGGCACGAAGTAGTCGGTCCGTTCCAGGATCCGTCCGACGACCAAGGGAACCGCGGACCACGACCGCGCCGGGGACGCTTCGAGCCCGGCTGCCAGCCCTGCGCGCAGGTTGTCTTCTGCGTGACGGGAGCAGGGCTGCTGCGTGAGCACGGCGGCCACTCGGAACCCGGCGGCCCGGCCGTGGATCGTCGTGGCCAGCACATGGTGGCTGCCCGCGGCTCCCAGCGTGACGATGCGCCGAGCCCCGCGTCGTCGTGCTTCGCAGAGGATATGCTCGAGCTTGCGCACCTTGTTGCCGCCGTAGCGCGGGTGCGTTTGGTCGTCGCGCTTGACCCACAAGTCGCACCCAGGGCGGCTCAACGCCGTGAGATGCTCGACCGGGGTGGGGTAGGTGCCGATGGTCATCGCGTCCAAGGCTAGTCCGGCACGCGGCGGGTGGACATGGAACGCACGGGCCGGCCCGTGCTGGTGTACGCTGCTCGCGCACGGAGCGCACGCATGAAGAAGGTCGAAGCCATCATCAAGCCGTTCAAGCTCGACGACGTCAAGGAGGTGCTCGCGGAGGTGGGCATCGAGGGGATGACGGTCACGGAGGTCAAGGGGTTCGGGCGAACGGGAGGCAAGGCGGAGGTCTACCGCGGGTCGGCGTACGTGGTGGACTTCGTGCCGAAGGTGAAGATCGAGGTGGTGGTGCCGGACCGGCTGGTGCATGACGTGATCGACGCGATCCAGCGTGTGGCGCGCACGGGCCGGATCGGCGACGGGAAGATCTTCGTGACGCCGGTGGAGCACGCGGTGCGCATCCGCACGGGTGAGAGCGGAGAAGACGCGATCTAGGCGGCGAGCAGGGCGCGACGTCGGGTGGTGGTCTCGAGCCGAGCCGCGCGAGGTTACCACCCACGTTCCCGGCTGGCCGAGCGTCGGATTTGGGTCGATGGGACTTGCGCCCGAACGAGACTTGCACGATGTCGTCGGCGCCGTCTCAGGATGGCGTGATGTTCCGCTCAAGGGGAGAGAACCGAAGATGACGATGAAACCCAAAGACGTGCTGGATCTCGCGCGACATGCAGGTGCCGTCATGGTCGACCTGCGCTTCATCGATCTGCCGGGCGTGTGGCAGCACACCTCGGTGCCGATCCATCGCCTGGATGAGTCGAGCTTCGAGGACGGCTTCGGCTTCGATGGATCATCGATCCGAGGCTACCAGCCAATCAACGCGTCGGACATGCTGCTGATCCCGGACGCGGCGTCGGCCCGGATGGATCCGTTTCGGACTCGCCCCACGCTCACGCTGATCTGCTCGGTGACCGACCCGATCACGCGCCAGGCATACTCGCGCGATCCTCGTTTCGTCGCGAAGAAAGCCGAGAGCTATCTTCGGCAGACTGGCCTCGCGGACACCTGCTATGTCGGGCCCGAGGCGGAGTTCTTCGTGTTCGACGACGTGCGCTACGACCAGAGCAACAACGGTGCGTTCTATGCCATCGATTCGAGCGAAGGCGAGTGGAACACCGGACGCGACGAAGGACCCAACCGCGGCTACAAGATCCGCCACAAGGAAGGCTACTTCCCGGTGCCGCCGAACGACAGCCTGATGGACCTGCGCACCGACATCGTCGAGAAGCTGCATGGTGTGGGCATCCAGGTCGAGGTGAGCCACCATGAGGTGGCGTCGGCCGGGCAGTGCGAGATCGACATGAAGTTCTCTTCGCTGCTCGAGATGGCGGACCAGCTCATGTGGTTCAAGTACGTGGTGAAGAACACGGCCTGGCAGGCGGGCAAGACCGCCACGTTCATGCCCAAGCCCCTGTTTGGCGACAACGGCAGCGGTATGCACGTGCACCAGTCGCTCTGGAAGGACGGCAAGCCTCTGTTCTCCGGCGAAGGCTACGCGCAGCTCAGCGAGATGGCGCTGTACTATCTGGGCGGCATCATCAAGCACGCCCCGGCGCTCGCCGCGATCACCAACCCCACGACCAACAGCTACCGCCGGCTCGTGCCCGGCTTTGAGGCGCCGGTCAACCTGGCCTACTCCTCGCGCAACCGGTCCGCCGCGATTCGCATTCCGATGTACGACGTCTCTCCCAAGGCTCGACGTGTCGAGGTGCGCTTCCCGGATCCGTCGACGAACCCGTACTTGGCCTTCGCCGCGCTGCTGATGGCCGGCCTTGACGGCATCCTGAACAAGATCGACCCGGGCGATCCGCTGGACAAGGACATCTACTCGCTGTCACCGGAGGAACTGAGCGGCGTGCCGAAGATGCCCGGTTCGTTGGAAGAGGCGCTCAACGCGCTGGAGAAAGACCACGAGTTCCTGCTCCGCGGCGACGTCTTCACGAAGGACGTGGTCGAGACCTGGATCGAGTACAAGCGGGAGAAGGAGCTGAACCCGGTTCGGCTGCGCCCCGTGCCCTACGAGTTCTTCCTCTACTACGACATCTGATCGCGAGCCCTTCGCCGCGGTCCGCTCGGTGGCGGGGCGTCGTGCGCTCCGGGTGCTTCGCGGCGGCATCCGCCGGGGTGCTACTCGGGGATCGGCTGGAGCACCGCTTCGAGATACACCGGCGGGTCGCCTTCGTGCACATCCACCACGGTGTCCCACGGGAAGTACCCGGTCTTCTCGACCGAGATGCGGTGCCGGCCGGGCGGCAGCGCCACGCCACGCTCCGCCACGAATGCCAGCTTGCCGAGGTACTGGTCGTCGATCGTCACGGTGGCGTCCCGCACGTTGCCTGTCATTCGCATCGACACCGTCGGGGCGGAGGGCGGCATGCAGCCGGCGGGCGCTGCGCAAGCCAGCGCGAGCGCGACGGCGACAGACCGAATCGCATGGCATCTCATCGCCAGCTCCCGTGCTTGGTGTGCTGCGTGAAGCGCAGCGGTTGCTCGCCCTCGATCACTACGCTCACCGCGCGATCGTCGATCCTGAAGACGCCCCACGCGGCGGCGGCCCTTCCCGGCTCGTCGTCGTCCACGTTCTCCGTCAGGCTCTGCACCGTCACGTAGGGAATTCCATCGTGCAGGTCGACATGGTTCCAGTGGACGTGTCCGTTGACGACGAGCACGACTTTGCCGCTTGCCGCGATGGCTGCACGCAGGATGTCACGCCTGTCGATCAGCGCCAGGTGCGGTGCATGCTCGAACCATGGGTTGCCGCGAAGGTCCTGGTCCGCGGCGCTATGGTGCATGGCCACCACGGTCGGCAGCGTCGTCGACGCCAGATCCTGCTCGAGCCAGGCGAGCTGGTCTGCGGGCAGGGTGACGTCGCGCAGGGGCCGTTCGACGGTTCGCAGCACGCAGACGTGGTAGCCGTTCGTGTCGAACGAGTAGTGCAGGGCGCCGTCGTGCTGCCAGATGGCGCGGAGGTCGTCGTCGCGGAGGTGGATGGTGTCGTGGTTGCCCGCGGCGAAGCGGAGGGGGCAGGTGAGCTGACGAAGCACGCGAACGCACTCGCGGTAGCGTGCAAGGTCGGCGTCGTGGGACTCGTCTTCGATGAAGTCTCCGAGGGCGAGCACGAGGTCCGGGTGGATGGACCCGTTCATGCGTTGGACGAAAGCGTTGGTGAGCGCAGGCGCGGCGTCGGCTACCTTGCGGAGCTTGCCGCGGAACCGCGTGCGCGTGCCGAAGTGCAGGTCCGTGATGACGGCGAGCCGGAAGCTCATCGGACGGCGTATAGCACGGCTGCCTGGCCGGGCGGTGCGCGGTCCATCGCAGCGGGGGTGAGGCTTGATTTCTCCTCGCCGAGTCACCATACCCCGGGTCATGAGCGCGAACAAGACACGCGTGCGCCCGGTGCGGATCAAGGCTCCTCATGGGGCGTCGGTGATGCACATCGAGTGGTCGGACGGGCACCTCGGCGTGTACCCGCACGAGATTCTTCGAGGGTACTGTCCGTGCGCGGAGTGCCAGGGGCACTCGGGTACGATCCGATTCAAGACGGGCGGGAGCCTGGAGCTGGTCGACATCGCAACGGTTGGCAACTACGCCATCTCGCTGGGCTGGGCCGATGGGCACAACACGGGGATCTACAACTTCGACTACCTGCGGATGCTGTGCAGGTGCCCGGTGTGCGCTCCCGACGAAGCCACGGCGGCGGCGCGTCCCGACCTCCAGAAGGTGTGAGCCTGCCGGTGGGTCGACGACCCTCTCGCTTGACCCGAACGGTTGCGCTAAGAGAGGCCCATGGAACGCGTACCGATGACACCGGAAGGCCACGCCAAGCTGCGCGAGGAGCTGCGTTTCTTGCGCGATGTCGAACGTCCGAAGATCAGCAAGGACATCGGGGTCGCCCGCGAGCACGGTGATCTGTCCGAGAACGCAGAGTATCACGCCGCCAAGGAGCGGCAGGGCATGGTCGAGGCCCGCATCAAGGAGCTCGAAGACAAGCTCTCGCGCGCCGAGGTCATCGACCCGTCGAAGCTGTCCGGCTCCCGGATCGCCTTTGGCGCCACGGTGACCGTGCTCGAGACGGACACGGACAAGGAGCATCAGTACCAGATTGTCGGTCCTGACGAGTCCGACGCATCGAAGGGCAGGATCTCGATCACATCCCCGCTGGCTCGCGCGCTGATTGGCAAGGAGGCCGGCGACGAGGTCAAGGTGCGCACGCCCGGTGGCGAGCGAGTGGTCGAGATCGTCGAGGTCGTCTACCGCTAGGGTCGGCGGCGTGCTGTCCGGGGGGCCGCGGCTCTTTCCTGGAAGATCCCTCTCGCATGAGCGAAACATCCGGCGCGCTGCGGACAGCCATTCGTTCGCCACGAGACGAGGCGGGGGCCATCGATTCGCGTCCTGAAGGTCTTTGGGGCGCTGTGCACCGGGTCTGCTCCATGTTTGCGTCCATGGCCGCCATGCTGGCGATGGAGGCGGTGGTCGTCGGGATGGTGTGGCACAAGCACCTCGCGGGGCCATGGGAGCTGCGGGTCGCGCTGGTGGAGATCGCGCCGGTCGGAGGGCTGGCGGCGATCCCGCTGGCGATGGTTGCGGCGGTAGCCTCGGCGCTGCTCGACGAATCGCAGCGCAGGGGGCCGCGTGCAGCGCTGGCGGCGATGGTCGGCTTGGCGTCGGGGGCCGTTGCGTTCGGTGTCACCCACGGCCCGCACTTTGCGCAGGCGCCTGTGCGCGTGTCGTTCGTGGGCGGGCTCGCACTGGTCGGCGCTGCGGTCGCATGGGTTGCGGCGCAAAGGGTGCGCGCATGGAAGAGCGCGTCGTCACCCGCGTTCGCGATCATGCTCGCCGCGGCGATCGTTGTCGCGATCGCAGCTAACGTTTTCGTGTTGCCCCGGCTCTATCCTGCTTTTCACCTCGCCCTCGCGCTGCTCGCGCTGTCGGCCGGCGCATGGCTCGGCGAGATCGTCGCCCGGCTCATCTCGCCGCGATGGATGGGGGCCGCGGCGGCCGTCTTGATTGCAGCCTGCGTCGCTGGATCGTGGCTTTCGTCGCGCGACCTCGCGCGCTGGGACAACGTGCGTCTCGTGTACCACACGCGCGCGCCGAGCTTGACCTACGCCGTGCGCCTGGCCGCCCTGCTGGGAGGGCCATCGCGGCAATCGACGCAACCCCTTGCCGTGCCGGTTTCGCCTCGCAGCTCCGACCGGCAATGGGTCGATTGGCGTGGGCGAGACTTGCTCCTGATTACCATCGACGCGCTGCGAGCGGACCATGTGGGCGCATACGGATACGAGCGGCCGACCACTCCGTCGATCGACATGCTGGCGAAGGACGGGGTCGTCTTCGACCGGGCGTACTGCGCGATGCCGCACACGTCGTACTCGATCACGTCGTTGATGACCGGCAAGTACATCCGGCCGCTAGTTTTGCAGGGCGCGGGGGCCGACTCCGACACGTTCGCCGGGCTGATGCGTCTGTACGGCTATCGTACGGCCGCGTTCTACCCGCCGTCGTTGTTCGTGGTGGACCACGGCGTGCTCATGTGGGCCGAAGACAAGGGGCTCGACTTCGAGTACCGGAAGGTCGAGTACGCGACGGCGGACCACCGCGTGACCCAGGTGCAACGGTATCTGGACACCGTGGCAGGCGATCACAAGCTGCTGCTATGGGTGCATCTGTTCGAGCCCCATGAGCCCTACGAACGTCATGCGGACCACGACTTCGGCGAGCGCGACGTGGACCGCTACGACGCCGAGATCGCGACGGCGGATCAGGCGGTGGGCCGGCTGGTAGCGCTAGTGCGGGAGAAGCGTCCGGGCACGGTCGTGGTGCTGGCTGCGGACCACGGGGAGGAGTTCGGGGATCACGGCGGCTACTACCACGGCACGACGGTATTCGAGGAGCAGGTGAGGGTACCGCTTGTTGTGAATGCGGCGGGGCTCGTGCCGCGGAAGGTCGAGCAGCCGGTTCAGCTCATCGACGTGCTGCCGACGGTGCTCAACGCGCTCGGTGTTCCCCGGACGCCGCGGCTGCGGGGCAACGACCTGGGTGGGTGGCTCATGGGGCAGGGCAGGGGCGAGGGGGAAGCGTTCGTCGAAAGCTACGATCAGGTGCTGCTTGCGCAGGGGCCTTGGCGGCTGGTGTGCGAGCGCAAGGTGGATGCCTGCTCGCTGTACGACCTTCGAAGCGACGCTGGGCAGGGGCGAGACCTGGCGCCGGAGCAGGCGGACCAGAGCGCCGCGATGCGAAGACGTCTGCGGGACATCGAGGCAACGCACGGGGCATACGAGCTATCCGGTGCGCGCATGGAAGGGAAGGCGCTGCCGCCTGCGCTCGTTCGCGGTATCGCTGGCGACGTGAACGCGGCGAAGGAGGTCGCCGCGTTGCTGGATGACGCCGACGTGGCGTTGCGTCGCAAGGCCGCCCAGGTGCTGTTCGAGCTTGCATCGATGGAATCGGCGGCGGCGCTGAGCCTCGCGCTTACCCGCGACGAGGACGAGGAGGTGAGGCGGTGGTGCGCGTTGGCGCTGACGCGGATGGGGCAAGGGGCGCCGTTGGCGTTGGAGCTGCTCGACAGCGGCGAGCAGCGGTGGCGGCGGATGGCGGCGCTCGCCTTTGCCGACGCGGGCGATCCGCGCGGCGAGGCGGTGCTCGTGGACTGGTGGAATGCAGGCGGGCTTCCCTTCGATCGGTCGCGCGACCTGGTGCGTGCGTTCGCCAAGATCAGGTCGAAAGCCGCGGTCGTTGCGCTGACGAAGTCCCTGGACGACGTGAACCTTCGTCCGCACATTGCCGCGGCGCTGGCGAAGATCGGAGATCCATACGGCAAGATCAAGCTTGCGTCGCGGTTCGGGGAGGAGCGCTATGAGAACTCGCGGCAAGCCATCGCGCAAGCGCTCGTGGACCTGGGTGCCACGACGGAGTTGGTGCCGGGTTTGTGCAGGTTTCTGGGCGTGCACGATCCGATGCCGAACGGTGTTCAGATTGCAGTCGCTGCGCACATCACGGGGGCTCTGGGCGGGCCCGACGAGCGTTTGCTCGAACAGGTGAGGCGCTGCGGACCCGAGGGGATTCGGGTGCCGATCGTCGTTCCCAGAGGCGGCAACGGCAAGGGCTTCCGCGTGGTGATTCGGGCGCGTTCGCGGGATGGCAAGCCCGGTGTGGTGCGCGTGGCGATTGCGAAGCGCAGCGCGCGGGTCAAAGGTTCGGCGCCCGAGTCGCTGACGCGGGACGACACCGTATCGGTCCGCGTGACCGGGGAAGGTTGGGCCGAGGTGGCGGCACCCTTGCCGGCCAGCGCTGGCCTGGTTACGTCGCGACCGGCAGAGGTCGTGTTGGCGCCCGATGCGAACGTGGCGGTCGACGCGTTCGTGGTGGTGCCGCTGGCCGACGAGATTGCGCCGCCCCCGCCCGAGCCTTGGGTCGGGCCGTCGGACGATGACGCTCCGGCGGCGCCAGCCCATTGAGATCACGGGTTGGCCGCGGTTTTCTTTGCCACGTGGTAAGCGTTGGGCAGGATAGGGGTCATGTCGCGTCCACCGGTCCAGGTGCAGCACCCCCACGTGTGTTGCGATCCGCTGAAATTCGGCGGCAGTCCGCACATCACGGGGACGGGCGTGCTGGTGCGGCGTCTGTGGGCCTGGCATCGCGGAGGGGCTTCGGTCGAAACGCTGCTCCGGCGCTATCCGCGTCTTGGGCCGGCGCTGGTGCTCGATGCGTTGTCGTACGCGTACGACAACCAGGCGCTGATCGAGGACGACTTGCGAAGGGAGCGAGAGTTGCTGGAGTCGGAGCGACATACGGGGGTTGGGCTGCGTCCTCTCGAGCAGCAGGACCTGCCTTTCCTGTCTGGGCGAGGTGGGCGCTGAGGCGTTTCGGGACAGAGGGGCCGGGAGCGTGCAGGAAAGTCGATCGCGTGAGCGGCGATTCGTTAGACTATCGGTTGGCGAATGTTCCCGCGTGAGCCGCTGCCCTCGCGAATCGGTCCGTACAGGATTCTGAGGCGCCTGTCTTCGAGGCGCGGGGCGGATCTGTACCTGGGCGTGCATGAAGGTCCGATGGACTTCACACGGGAGTGCGTGCTGAAGCTGGTGCCGGCGCCAGGGTCGGCGGGAGACCCGAGGTCGGCCGAGGAGCTGGCGCAGGAAGCGCGCGTGTGCTCCCGGCTCAACCATCCGGCGATCGTGCGGATGCACGACTTCTTCGAGCACGGCGAGCATCTGGTGCTGGTCTTCGAGCATTTCGCCGGCGTGTCGCTGGCCCGGCTCCTGTCGCATCTTCGTCGCCGCAAGCAGCAGCTTGGGGACGACGCCATCTGGTACATCGCCCACGCACTGTTTTCGGCTTTGCAGCATGCGCATTCGCTCACGGACGAGCGGGGTGCGAGCACGCCGGTGATCCACCGTGACGTGCAGCCGGCGCACGTCGTGATGTCGGCGGACGCGCAGGTTCGCCTGGCGGGCTTCGGGATCGCGAAGATCGCCGGGACGGAGAGCAACACGGCGGTGGGGTTCGTCAAGGGAACGCCTGCGTACATGGCGCCGGAGCAGGCGCGTGGTGAGAAGGTCACCGAGCGTGTCGATGTCTTTGCCGCCGGCCTCGTGGTCTGGGAAATGCTCACAGGCAGGTCCGTCGTTCCGGGTCCGGGGGCAGGTCAGGGCGCCGAGCTGCTTGCGCTCGTCGGAGGACGCCGGGTCGAGCCGCTGTCGAGCCTGCGTCGCGATCTGCCAAGGGAGCTAGTGGCTGCGATCGACGCGTGCCTGGAGTTCTCCCCGACCAAGCGTCAGATCCGATGTTCCGACGTGGTGCGGTGGATCGACAAGCTGGTCGATCTGAACCTGGGCCGCAGCGACTTGAGGGAGCGGCTCGTGCAGGCTCGCAACGCGGCGCTTCGCGCTCCGCCGTCATCCACATCGACACCTCGCAACTCGATGCCGCCGTCGGCGAGCTCGGCTCCGCGTGGTGCGGCCTCGCGGTTTCCGGGCCTGGCCACGCGGATGACCGGTCGCGCGGGTGACGGCAGTGAAGGGGATCCGGCGCCGCGTTCGACGCGTCGTGTCCCGCCGGTCATGGCGCCGCCGTCGTCCAGGCCTCCCGCCGCCGCGGAGCTCACGGTCGACGACGCGATCGAGCCGGTGCGTTCGCCCGTGCCTGCCGCGGGGCGTCCGCCAAGCCTGCCGTCGCGAGCGGGCGGCAGCACGCACGCAAAGGGCACGCTGCTGGGCCTTGCGCCCACGAGCACGCAGCACCAGCCGGTGGTCGACGCCGCCGCGACCTCGGTGCCCGCCATGCCGCCGCTGCCCACGATCGATCAGAGTGCGGAAGCCGTCGCCGACATGCGTCCACCGCCGGGCGTGCATCTCGCGCCGCCGCCGCAGCCTCCGCACCGCGCTCCGGCTGCCGTCGTGATCTCGCACATGGAGCCGGGGGAACGCCTGTCGCCGGGCGATACCACTGTGTTGACACGCCGTTCGTGGATGTTTCAGCGAGGATCTCGGGTCTGGGGCTTCATCGGGCTCGCAGCGACGGTTGCGATCACCGCGGCGGTCACAGCGGTGGTGGTGGTGCGGCTGACCGCGGGATCGAGGGTGGAGGCGCCGCGGGGCTCTGCGGAGACTGCCCCGAGGGCGGCGGCGACCGCGCCCAGTGCGTCCGTGGCGACGCCGTCTGCCGCGGCGGAGAGCCCTGCGGTATCGGCGGCGGCGTCGGTGGCGCCGGTCGCGAGTGCGACAGACAAGCCGATCCCGAGAGGGTTGGGGGTGCTCATTGTCAGGTCGCCGCCAGAGGGCACGGTATACGTGTCGGGGGTTCCGCTGGGTGAGACCAACGAGCGTCTCGAGCTGGCGTGCGGCCGACAGAAATTCGTTCGGGTGGGGACGCGTCCTGGCCCGGGCGGGTTGGTGAACACCACTTGGTTGACGCCGGGTCAGTCGGTCATGATTCGGTGCCGGGAGGCGGTTGAGATCGCGGCGATGCCGCGGTACCCGGTGCAGTAGGGCGCTGGTTGTACAAGCGGGAAGATGGCGGCTGGGCGCACGATTTGTGTGGTCGGGCGATTTCGTGCGCAAGGCACTGGACAAGTGGCCGGGTTCGATGCGATACGTGCGCCCGGTAGTCCTTGGGGGTCCGCGTGCGGAGCTCCGGGCATCAGGGAGAGAAACGTCGGGTGGAGAACATCTTGTTGGCTGACGTGGGACAACGCAGCCGAGAAGGGCTTTGAAGCGAGGAGTCGATCTTCGATCCCGCGGAGGAGGAACTGTCATGAGGTCGAATCTGTGGCGTAGTGTTTTGTTGCCGATCCTGGTTGTTGGGCTTGCAGCCCCCGCGATGGTGGACTGCGGAGGAGGTATGCCCAAGGTGCCCGGTGTGCCGGGCATGCCTGGTAACTGCCCGGACATCGCGAGCGTCGATGCGATCGCGCAGGTGGACTTTGCGAAGGAGTTCGGCTTCGACGTCGAGGGTGCGGCGAAGGTCAAGGCCGCGATGACGGCCGGTGTTCAGATTCAGGCGTTGTCGGCGGAGATCGAGGGCGAGCTGAAGGCGGCGTGCGGCAAGCTGGCGAGCGACCTGGGTGCGAAGCCGGAGGGCGACAGCGCGGAAGCGGCTTGCAAGGCTGCCGCGAAGGCGATTGGCGATTTCAAGGCCAAGGCGGGTGGCAGCTTCAAGCTGGACATCCAGCCGCCGAAGTGCTCGGCGTCGGTGAGCGCGATGGCTGACTGCGCGGCGAAGTGCGACGCCAACGTGAAGGGGCCTGAAGCGGAAGTGAATTGCGAAGGCGGCGAGATCAGCGGCAAGTGCGGCGCCGAGTGCAAGGGCTCTTGCAGCATGGAGGCCGGTGGCAAGTGCGAGGGCGAGTGCGGCGGCAAGTGCGAGGGCGAGATCGGCGGCAAGTGCGAAGGCAAGTGCGACGGCAAGTGCGATGGCAAGAAGACCGCGGCCGGTGGCGCCGAGTGCGCTGGCAAGTGCGAAGGCAAGTGCGACGGCAAGGCGACCGGCGAGTGCAAGGGCACCTGCAAGGGTGACTGCAAGCTCAAGGCAGCCGCGAAGTGCGAAGGCGAGTGCTCTGGCGAGTGCTCGGTCAAGATGGAAGCCCCGAAGTGCTCCGGCACGGTCAAGCCACCGGAGATGTCGGCCGAGTGCAACGCGAGCTGTGACGCTCAAGTCAACGGCAAGGTTGAGTGCACGCCGGCCAAGGTGACCCTGAAGGCCACGGGTGCCGCGGATGCCCAGGCGGCCGCCAAGCTGCAGGCCGCGATCGAAGCCAACCTGCCGGCCGTCCTGAAGATCGCGATCGGCATGAAGGACAAGGTCGTCAAGGTTGCGGGCAACGTCAAGGCAGTGGTCGAGGGCATCCAGGGCAGCGTCAAGGGCATGGCAAAGGGTGGCCCGTCCATGGCTGCCAAGGTCGGCCTCTGCATCGCTGCTCCGTTCAAGGGCTACATCGACGCGGCGGCCAACATCCAGGCCAACGTCAACGTGTCCGTCAACGTCCAGGCCAGCGCGTCCGCCTCCGGCAGCGCCGAAGGCAAGGCCGGCGGCTGAGTCCAGGTTTTTTCCCTTCGACAGCCTCCTCCCCGAGAACAGTCCCGTGTCAGGCCGCTTGGTTGGCCGGGCACGGGGCTGCCTGCTGGACGCGTCAAGCGTGGACACTCGCCTTCTGGGGGCTGTCCGTGGCATGGTAATGGCCGCGATGCCGAACCCATCCCTCCCCTGGGAAAAGCTGGTCGAATCGACGCTACTCGCTCTGCTGCAGGCCTCTGCCGAGGGCATCATCGTGTTCGATGGCGCCGGCGTTTGCCGTATGGTTGGGCGAAAGGCGGGCGAGTACTTCGGGTGCGACCCTGTCAAGCTGGTGGGCAAGCCCCGCTCCGAAGTCGTGGTGGCGCTCAGCCGCGCATGCGAAGAGCCGGAGTCCTTTCTCGCCATGGTCGGCGAGACCGACCTGGGCGAGCCTGCCCAGATCCTGGGCGAGATCGAGGTCCGCAGTCCACGTCGCATCGTGCTTTGGGCGAGCTTCCCGATCAAGCGCGACGACGAGCCCGCCGGACGGTTGATTCTCGTGCGGGATGTGACGCGCGAGGTGAGCGCGGAGCGGGCGCGCCGTCACCTGCAGCAGCGCGTCGAGCAGCTTACCCCCATCGACGCGCTGACCGGACTTGCCAATCGCAGACGTTTCATCGAGGAGCACGAGCGCGAGCATGCCCGTGCAGGCAGGGCCTGGGATTCGTACGCCGTTTTGCGCGCGGACGTCGACGCCATGGGAGCGGTCAACGACACCTTCGGCGTCGCTGTCGGCGACAACGCCCTCGAGCACGTCGCCGAGCTCCTGAAGAACGACCGGCGCGACTACGATGTGGTGGCGCGTCTCGCCAACGATGAGTTCGCGATCCTGTTGCCTGGCGCCGACGCCGTTGCGGCACGCGCCGTCGCCGACAGGATCGTGGCTGCGTTCGCGCGCGATGCCATCGACAGGCCCGACGGGCCGAGGCTCAGCGTCTCCATCGGCGTGGCCGTGTGCGTGCCGCCGACGGGAGAGACCGCGTCCGACGTCCTGCGGCGTGCTGGCGAGGCGCTCGACACGGCGCGCGAGCGCGGAGCATCCCAGATCGAGATCGACCCCGGCTCGCCGCGCGCCGCCGCGAGTCCGTGATCGCAGATGTCGTCTCGATGAACCACGAACCCCTCCAGGCCGTTTCCACCGACTCCCGTTCGGGGCACGACGAGGTTCGCCGTTCTCTTCGCCGCATCTTGCAGCGCTTCGGACCTGACTACTGGGCTGCCGTCGACCGCAACCGCGCCTTTCCGGACGACTTCATGACCGTGATGGCCGAGGCGGGCTACTTCGGCGTGCTCATCCCCACCGAGTTCGGCGGGCTCGATCTGGGCCCCGGCGTCGCCAGCATCATCGTGGAAGAGATCAACCGCGCAGGCGGGGATGCGTCGTTCGTCAACGCCCAGATGGCCATCTGCGGCACCCTCGTGCGCGACGGTTCCGACGAGCAGCGCCGGGCGTATCTCCCTGGTATCGCAAGCGGAGGCGTGCGACTGCTCACGGTCGCCGCGACCGAGCCCGACAGCGGAGCCGACATGAGCAAGCTCGCGAGCGTGGCACGGCGCGATGGTGGCGATTGGGTGATCGACGCTCAGAAGGTCTTCATCTCGATGGCGCGGGAGACGCGCCTGATGATCCTGTTGGTGCGCACGGACGAAGGTCCGACGATCTTTCTGCTCGATCGCGAAGAGTTCGGCGATCGGATCGAGCTTCGGCCGATCGACCTCATCGCGAATCGGCTCACCACCACGATGTTCATCGACTCGCTGCGTGTTCCCGACAGATGTCGCATCGGACCTGTCGGTGGTGGGCTCAAGTGCCTGATGAGAGGCTTCACCGTGCGTCGCATCCTCGCGGCCTCGGAGTCGATCGGCAACGGGCGCTTCTTCCTCGACAGGAGCCTCGATCACGCCAAGAATCGACATACGTTCGGGCGCCCGATCGGCCAGAACCAGGGTGTGCAGTACCCGTTGGTGCAGGCCTATGGAAAGGTCGAGGCGGCGGACCTGATGCGGTGGGATGCCGTTCGGCTGGTCGAGTCGGGGCAAGACGCTTCGGGCCGGTCGGCGCTTGCGAAGATTCTCGCGTCGGAAGCGGCATGGGAGGCGGGCAGGGCTGCTCTGACCACGTTTGGTGGCTGGGGCCTGTCCGCCGAGTACCATGTCGAGCGAAAGCTGCGCGACGCCACGATCTTTGTGTTCAACAACATGCTGATGAGCTTCGTGGCGGAGAAGGTGCTCGGGCTTCCGAAGGCGTTCTGAGCCCGGGCCCGACCGTTCAAGCCGGCAGCGGCCGCAGGCGTATTGCGCCCGAACGGCGGCTGCGGCATGCCGGGCGTCCCAGCAAGGAGCCGTCATGTCGACCCAGCTCGTCGAATGTGTTCCCAACTTTTCCGAAGGCCGCGATCGCTCCGTGATCGAAGCGATCGCTGACGCGATGCGGAGCGTGCCGGGGGTTTCCGTTCTCGACGTGGATCCCGGCGCCGACACCAACCGAACCGTCTACACCTTCGTGGGGCCGCCCGACGCGGCTGTCGAAGCGGCGTTTCGCGCGATGAAGGTCGCATGCGATCGGATCGACATGAGCCGTCATCACGGGGAGCACCCGCGCATTGGTGCTGCCGACGTGACGCCGTTCGTGCCGCTGTCGGGCGTGACGATGGACGACTGCGTGCAGCTTGCCCGGCGGCTCGGCGACCGGGTGGGGCGTGAGCTGGAGGTCCCCGTGTACCTGTACGAGGCGGCTGCGACGCGTCCGGCGCGCAAGTCGTTGCCGAACATTCGTTCGGGAGAATACGAAGGGCTTGCCGCGAAGCTCCAGGATCCGGCGTGGCAGCCGGATTTCGGTCCGGCCAGGTTCAACGCGCGAACCGGCGCATTCATCATCGGCGCGCGTCCCTTCCTCATCGCGTTCAACGTGAATCTCAACACGCGCGACGCCAGGCTAGCCACCGAGATCGCGCTCCGGCTTCGCGAGAGCGGCCGCCTGAAGAAGGGGCCTGACGGCAACAAGGTCATCGGTCCCGACGGTCAGCCCGAGCGGATTCCTGGGAAGCTCAAGGAGGTGAAGGCGACCGGTTGGTACATTGAAGACTACGGTCAGGCGCAGGTGTCGATGAACTTAACGGACTTCCGTGTCACGCCGGTGCATGTGGCGCTGGAGGCGGTCCGCGAGGAGGCCCGGTCCCTCGGATTGATCGTGACGGGCAGCGAGCTGGTCGGGCTGATCCCGAAAGACGCGCTGCTCGATGCAGGCAGGTATTACCTCGCTGCGCAGGGGCGGTCCTGGGGCGTTCCGGAGCGGGAGCTCATCGCCATCGCGATTCTGTCGATGGGCCTTTCCCAGCTCACGCCGTTCGATCCGGCCAAGAAGATCATCGAGATGCGAGTGGAGGAGAACATGAACAAGCTCGTGAATCGAACCGTTGCAGACTTCGTCGACGAGTGCTCGATGGACTCGCCTGCACCGGGTGGAGGGTCGGTGGCAGCGCTTTCGGGAGCGCTCGGGGCAGGGCTCGCCTGCATGGTCGCGAATCTCACCGTGGGCAAGAAGGGCTACGAGTCAGCCTGGGAGGAGATGAAGCGTGTCGCGGTGCAGGCCCAGGGGCTGAAGGACCGATTCGTTGCCGCCGTGGATCGCGACACCGACGCATTCAACGAGGTGATGGCGGCGTTCAAGCTGCCGAAGGGAACGCCGGAGCAGAAGCAGGCGCGGGACGCCGCCGTGCTCGAGGCCACCAAGCGCGCCACGCTCGTGCCGCTCGATGTGTTGAAGATGGTTCCGGATGCGCTGGCGGCCGCGCTCGCGGTGGCGCAACGCGGAAACAAGAACTCGGCGTCCGATGCTGGGGTTGCGGCGGGAGCCCTGCGCACGGCCGCCGAGGGTGCCTGGCTCAACGTTCGGATCAACCTGGCTGGCATCTTCGACGAAGACTTCAAGCGCCGCGTCCGCGCTGAAGGTCTCTCCGCGCTGGACGCTGCGCGAAAGGCCGCCGACGAGGTCGAGCGCGTCGTGGACCAGGCGATCGGCTAGCGCGGCGCGTAACATGTCGACCGCATGAGCACGCGTCGGCGTGCCGGCCTGCAACCACGACTGCTCACCTTGCGGCGATCCGCTCGTCGGGATCTCCGAAGATCTGTGTCAACCACTTGGTCTGCGGACGCATCACGTGCCGGATGCTGCGGAGCGGTCCGCTCAACATGGCGGAGTGCCACGACCGCACGCGCGGCTTGCCGGCGTTCTCCGCCAGCCACACCGGCACGCCCGTGACCGGGTCCACCAGCACCACGAAGAAGCTGTGATAGTGGGCCTCGCGTCCTCGCGGCCCGTGAATCAGCACCACGTCACCGAGCCGGAATCGATCCGCGCGGTCGCGCAAGAAGTCGAAGAATGGGTCTCCGGCGGCCATGCGAATCCGCTCCGCGTCCGCCAGATCCCACACGTCGAACGTGCCCGGGTGATCGCGGAAGTAGGACACCACGGCCTCCACGCTGCGCCGGTTCGGCATCTGGACCGCGTCGAAATCCAGCTTGCCCTTCATGCGTTCCCGCGGCTCGTCTCGCCCTCGGTACCATGTGCCCGACGCTCGCTCATAGGTGTCGAGCACGAAGTCGATGCACACCTGCGGTGGGTGGGGGCGCCCCTGCGTGTCGAAGACGGGGTACCAGATCTTGTTGAACGTGTAACCGGTCTGGCCGTGGGCATAGGCCCAGTTCCACGCGGGGCGAAGCGATCCGTCCTGCTGTCCAACCTCCTCTTTGGGCTCGTCGAAGGGTAGCTGCTCCGCTGCTTCGGCCTGAACGGCTGCACGCAGCGCGTCCGCCACGTGCTCCACCACGCGTCGATCCTTGCGGGCGGCTTCAACCCGCGATCGATCGGCTTCCTGCACGATCTCGCAGCCCAGCGACGCGCGTCCGTCCACGGACGTCAGCGACGCTTCAACCCACGGACCATCCGGTCCATAGCGCACCGAGGCGTTGATGCCCACGCTCGTGATCCGCTCGATGCGCACGCGATCGAATCCGTAGTCTCGGGACACGCCCACGAAATCGACATGCAGGGGAGGGAACAGCGCCGCACGATCCGTCGCGACCCGGTCGAACAGAAGAAGCGCCGCCGCCTGGCCTTCTTCAGGGCCGTCCGCGTACACGTATCCATACTTGCCCCGAACCAGGTGCAGCACATCGGAGCCGCGCAGCACCCAGAGCTCGGGTTCGTCGAACAGCGACTGCAGCGTGAAGGTCATCACCAGCCGCTGCGCCATCCATGGCGTCTCCGCGTAGAAGTAACCCTCGGGAAACAACACCGCGCGCACGTCGCTGCGACGGTATCGCAACAGGCCCTTGAGCGTCTTCATCGCCTCGTGCGCGCGTTGCGGGTCGCGGAGCGCGTCGGCCACGGTGCGCAGGTATGGGGACAGGGCGCCCTTGTCGACCATTGGCGGGCGTAGGAACAGGACAGGCCAACCCTTGGCGCGGCCCAGCACCTGGTGGCGCTGCGATTCGAGCTCCGGCGTGCCGGGCAGCGCCGGCATGGACGCGAGGTTTGCGCGCATCGCGGCGCACGACGCCCGCTCGCGGTCACGCGCGGCCCGTTGCTGCGCTTCCACATCCTGCGTGGCTGCGGCCGCTGACGCAACAGGCGCCGGGTCGGACCGATTGGTTTCACGGGAGCACGCAGAGGGCAAGCTTGCGCACACCAACGCGGGCAGCGCGCCGTGCCATCTGCGAGGAAGCCATGACGCCACCGGGCGAGCCTAGCCCGGATGGGCGCGAACACAAGACTTCGCCGGTGCGAATCGTAGGCTGCTTACCCCGTGCTCGCGATGGGTCGGCCTGCTCGCGACGTTCATGCTCGTCGCCCCAACGCGTTGTCGTGCGCGGGTGATCTCGTCGCTTCCGGAGAGCTGGTGCGCGGGGCGGCCAGGAGCGTTCGTGCGGGGAGGCGGAATTCGGTGGCACGATGTTCATGAAGTGTGCTACTGGACGCGGCGCATGCTGCGGAGCCGTTGCCAGCCAGAGCCTGTCCAACGCGAGCCGGGGTTCCCACGCCGGAGCCGCCTCGCGGTCGCGTTCCTTGTGCTGTGCTCGACGTTGTCCGTTGTGCCGCGCGCACGTGCCGATGACCTGCTGCAGCCGCCGCGGCTGTTGCATGGTCCTCCTGCGAAGGTCGAGGTGACCGGCTCCCCGGAGTTCGACCTTCCAACCGAGGTTCTGGCGACCGTGACGGTCGATGCTCTGGGAGCGGTCACCAGGGTGGAGGTCCCCGAAGGCTTGCCGCAGGCGGTTGCGAACGCCGCCTCTGCAACGCTCGCTGGCTGGCGATTCCTCCCGGCCACCCGCAACGGTAGGCCGACCGCCGCGCGTGTTCGGGTTCGCCTGCGGTTGCTCGGTACGACGTCGAATCCGGCGCAGGGGCAGCCCCCGCAAGCCGTTCCGTCGCCCGCAGCGGGCGATGATGCTGCATCGTCGTTGGCAGGATCGGATGGCCGTGCGGGTAGCAAAACCCTCGACCGGACAACGTCTGAATCCCGGTCACCGGGGGAAGCCGTGCCCGCGGACATGGTCATCTCCGGAGCCAGGCGGCCCCGCAGCGCGTCCGAAGTGATCCGCGAACGCGACGTGCTGGAGGCCTCACCTCACCGGTCGGGGTCCGACCTGCTCGGCCTCATGCCTGGCGTGTTTCTGTCGCAGCACGGAGGAGAGGGAAAAGCACACCAGATCTTTCTTCGCGGCTTCGACGCCGTGCATGGTCAGGACTTGGAGCTCTGGGCCGCGGGCGCACCCATCAACGACGTATCCAACGTTCACGGTCAAGGGTATGCCGACCTGCACTTCTTGATCCCGGAGACCGTCCAGCAGCTCCGAGCCATGCCTGGCACGTACGACCCTCGCCAGGGAGACTTCGCCGTCGCTGGCTCTGCCGAGTTCTCCCTGGGGGTGGAACAGGAAGGGTTGCATGCAAGCCAATCGTTCGGAAGCTTCGGCGGTACCCGAACGTTGCTGATGTTCCGGCCAGAAGGGCAGTCTCCCGCAAGCTTCGGCGCGTTCGAGTCCTGGCACACCGACGGTTGGGGGCCGTCGCGCGCTGCGGATCGCACGTCCACGATTGCCCAACTGGAGCTCCCCGTCGGGGGCGGGACCCGGCTTCGCGTCATGGGCTCGGCCTACGCCAGCCGGTTTGCTTCGCCCGGAACCGTGCCGCTTGACGATCTCGAAACGGGACGCAGGTCGCCGCGCGACGCGGCTATCCCAGGGCAAGGCGGCGCGAGCGGACGGGAGCAGCTCGTGTTGGAGTGGACCGGCCGCGACGACCGGGCCAACGCGTGGATGCTCTCTCCGTATCTGGTGCGGCGCACGCTGTCTCTGCGTCAGAACTTCACCGGATGGCTCACCGACCCAGTGAACGGGGACATGACACAGCAGCGCAACGACGCGCTTACGATAGGCTGCCGGGCGTCGTACCGCCGCCGAACGCATCTCGTGTCGGAGCGGGATGGCGTGGAAGTGGGCATCTCGGCAAGGACCGATACCGTCGAGCAGAGCCAGCGGTTCATCGCTGCCGGCACGGGGCACGTGACGGGAACCACGGTCGACGCCGTGGTCCATCAGAGCGACGTTGCCGGCTACGTGGATGTCTCGCTGTTTCCTGTCGAGCGGGTTGCGCTGCGCGGGGGCGTGCGTGCTGACGGCATCGCCACGACGGTGGACGACGCTGCGGGGCAGTCAGGCGTGGCGACGAGATCGGCGCACGGGGTACACCTGGGAAAGAAGGGGACGATCGACGTGGCGATTGGGGAGAGCGGCGTTCATGTGCTGGCCAGCTATGGAGAGGGGTTCCGGTCGCCGCAGGCGCGCAGCCTAGGCGATGGCGAGAGAACGCCGTTCACTACGGTTCAGTCCTACGAGGCAGGCACGAGGTACCAGGATGCCAATCGTGTTGCCGCCTCGCTCGCCGTGTTCCACACGCTGCTTTCGCGCGATCTGCTCTTCGATCACGCCACCGGGCGGAACGAGTCGGTGCCGGGGACCGCACGCACGGGAATCGCCGCCGATATGACGGCTCATCCGGCGAAGTGGCTCCTGACGGTGGCGAGTTTCACCTGGGCGAAGGCCACGTACCGATGGTCCGAGGGCATCTATGAGAAGGGCTACTCGTTGCCCTACGCGCCGCAGATCGTCGGGAGAACGGAACTGGCCGCGACACAGCGGCTGGCGGTGGTTGCAGGGCAGTCCCTCGAAGGCAAGATCGGTTTGGGCTGGATGCTGCTGGCCAGGCGCCCCATGCCCTACGGCGAGATGGGCCACGACTCGCTCCAGGTCGATGCGCGGGCTTCCCTGCGCTGGGGGCCGACCGAGCTGGGCCTGGCCGTCTTCAACGTCTTCGACTCGGTCTGGTTCGACGGCGAATACACCTATGCTTCGCGATTCGACCGTTCAAGCACCGCGAGCTTGGTGCCCCAACGCCATGTGACGACAGGTTCGCCGCGGACCGTGTGGGCATCGGTTGCCATTCATCTGTAGCGGAGGTGCTGGTTCATGACGCTTCGACGACATGGTTCGATTCAACTCGTGAGAACGGTCCTGGCCCTGTGCGTGATCGCCGGGGCGTGGACCGGCACGATGGCTGCCGCGGGGTGCGGCGACGACGCGGCCGAGGGTACGACGTCCGGCCGGCGGGTCAGGCTCGGCACTCGCGTACAGCCCACGGTCTCCCTCGCGACCTCGTTCACCACGGCGAAGGGTTGGGAAGTCACGATCTCGCACGCGTATGTGTCGCTCGGCGCGTTGTACTACTACGACGGAGAGCCGCTGCAGATCGCCCATGCAGCGCCCGTGGTGCCATCGCGTCGCGTTGGTTGGCTCGGCGCCGCATCCGCCTGGGCCCACCCGGGCCACTACCAGCCCGGTACGGCCATGGGCGAGTCGCTCGTGCCGGCTTCCATCGACCTCGCCGCCGGGGCTACGGAACTCGCCGCTGGTGAAGGAGTCTCCGGTCCGTATCGATCCGCCACGGTTTCGTTCCAGTCTCCCGCAGTGGGCGCGTACGCGGAGCAGCTTGGCGCCGATGTGATAGTCGTGGAAGGCTCCGCGCGCCAGGGTGCCGATTCCAAGACGTTCAGGATCCGCGCCAGTGCCGCTGATCTCACCAACGCGGCAGGTAAGGTGGAGGTCGATGGCTGTCGCTTCGTCGCCGCCGATGTGCAGGCCGACGGCGAGATCGTGTTGAGCATCGATCCACGGGTCTGGCTGGACCAGGTGGACTTCGCCGCCGTGGAGCAGGGAACTGCCGCGGCGCCTGCGGAGGTCGAGCCCGGCTCCGTGGCACACCAGGCGTTCACCTTGATGGGCGTGACGCGTGCGACTGCCTACGTGCTTGCCTATGAGCCAAAGTGAATCGCCGAGGTAGGACGGGTCGAGCAGCGGAGGAAGGACGACGTGCCTGCGCTCGTTCGCGGCGGCTTCGTACCACCATCGCGAGTCGCGACGATCAGGACGGTATGACGTGAGCAACAGGAGGACGACGAATGCTTTGCAATCGAAACATGCTGGTCGGCATGCTGGCGACGACGCTGTGCGCGGGAGCCATGTCCTGCGGATCCAGCGACGGCGCTGAAGCGGCCGGACAGGGAGCAGTCACCTTCACCACCTGGGGTGAGGACTACATCGAAAAAGAGCTGCCGGCCGCCCCGCCCGCGGCAGAGGGAATCGTAGATGGTTGGACCGTCAAGTACTCGAAGTTCCTGGTCGTGATTCGCGGTGTGACCATCGCGGACTCGACGGGCGCCACGGCAGCACAGATGGCCGGCTCCGTTCTGTTCGACATGCACGTGCCGGGAAGCAAGGATGTGGTGCAGTTTCCAAGCCTGCCAGCGAAGTCGTGGGACCGCGTGAGCTACGAGATTGGCCCTTGCGATTCCACTACCGTCGCAGCCCCAGGTGTCGACCCGTCGGACCTCGCCATGATGGCTGCCCAGGGATTCAGCATGCACGTCGCTGCCGAGGCGACCCGAGGATCGGACAAGAAGACCATCTCCTGGAGTTTCAAGGAAGCCACCCGGTACCGCGACTGCAAGGCTGAGCTCGACGGCAAGCAAGTGTACGGTGTCGTCGTCACCAACGGCGGCAACGACCAGGTCGAGCTGACGATCCACGGCGATCACTTCTTCTACGACGACCTCGAGGCGCCGACCGCGCAGAGGCGCTTCGACGCCATCGCATGTGCCGATGCAGACGACGACGGCGCGGTGACGTTGGAGGAGCTTTCGGCGGTGTCGCTGCTCCCGGAGCCCAATGCCACGGATGACTGGTGCAAATCGCGGCCTGCCTACAAGTCCGGGAGCCAGCCGGTCAACGACCTGGGCGCATTCGTGCGCGCGCTGTCCCGCACCGTGGGCCACTACCGGGGAGAGGGGGAGTGCATTTCCGAGAAATTGGCGCAATGATCGGAGGTGTTTTCCGCGCGATCCGGCTCACCAGCGACGTCGACCCGTTCTTCTCGCAACGTTTCCGCAGTCTCGCGGATGCGGACGACCGCACCCCGCCACGACCCGAGCCGGACGAGACGGGTGCGTGGCGGGGACTCGTCCTTCACGTTCCGTAATTCGCCGGGGATCCGACCCAGCCCATCGGCTCCGCGCCGGGAGCGTGGATCAGCTTCGCGGCCTTGTGGATGTCGTCGAGACAAGGCGAACGAACGAGATAGCCATAGTCGCACATGGCCGCGGCGGACAACGGGTCGACACGCTGGTGATGCACGACCATCTCGCCGAGGCGTGCCAGAATCTCCTCGTGGCTGTGCGTGTAGGACCGGTCGAGCCGCCGTCCGATGTACGCGCAGAAATACTTGCGTGACCAAGGAAGATCGAACGTGCCCCGTGTGACGATGTCCGCCCACCCCTGGTACATGTCCACGTCGTTGCCGAAGTTGAACATGTCCACGGTCGCTCCGCCCGGAGGGCGCATGTTCACCTCGATGGCTACCAGCGATCCATCGGGACGCCGGAAGAACTCGATGTGGAAGAACCGCTCGCGCGTGTCGAATGCAGCGACGCACCGTCGGCCCGTGTCCTCCAGGTCCCGCGCGAGATCCCGCACGGACCAGTAGTAGTGGTTCAGACGGTACTGCACGATATCCATCACGTTGTGCGAGTACTCGTGGGACGTCCAGAACACGATTCGCCCCTGGGCGTCGGTGAGCCCGTCGAACGTGACGATTCGGCCATGGATGAACTCCTCGAAGATGAAAGGTATGGGGGGCTTGTCGAGGAACAGTCGGGCGAGATCGTCGTCGTCATCGAGCTTGCAGGTATGGGATGCGCCGATTCCATTGTCGGGCTTGGCAATCAAAGGGTAGCCGATGCCCGCGGCGAGCTCGCGAGCCTCGCGTAGCGAGTGCGCGGTGCCACCCCTGGCGACCTGCACCCCGGCCCCGCGGAAGATCTCCTTCATACGCGACTTGAGCTTGATGTTCGCGATCGTGTCGGTCTTGACGCCGGGGATGTTGAAGTCCGTGCGGATTCGGGCCTCGGCCTCGAGCCAGTACTCGTTGAGCGACTCGAACCGGTCGAGCTTGCCGTACCGGTGGGTGAAGTAGCCGCAGGCGCGCACGAGCTGATCGTGGGCGTGCATGTCGTCGACCCGGTAGTACTCGGTCAGCGCGTCGCGCAACTCCGGTGCAAGCTGGTCGTAGGGCGCGTCGCCAAGGCCCAGAACGTTGGCGCCGTTACCACGGAGACGTTGGCAGAAACGATGGTAGTGGGGGGGAAAGTGAGGGCTGAGGAACACGACGTTCATGCTGGGAATCTCGCTCGTGGATCGAATCGAGATGCAAACAGGGGTGCGGTCACGCGTCAAGGGCACGCGACCGCCCGTCGATGCCACGGGGTCAGGGAAGGGGGAACGGGTCAGAGGGCGCCGCCGGTGGCAGCGGCTGAGGCGATCGGTCTGTTGGACGCGGGTGCGCTATGCGTGACGGTGTCGAGAGCGCTCTCGAGGATGTTCAACGCGCGGTCGATCTCGGCCTCGGAGACGTTGAGGCACGGGCGGAAACGGACGGAGCAGGGGCCACTCGCGAGGGTGGCGAGGCCCATGTCCCAGCAAGCTTGGCGCAGCGCGTTGCGCGTCTTGGCGTCGGGCAGCGTGAAGGCGATGAACAGCCCGCGGCCGCGAACATTGGTCACCGCCGGGTTGCGCTGCGCGAGCTGCTGGAGCCCATCGAGGAACCGTTCTCCCATGCGCGCTGCATTGTCGATCAGGCCCTCTTCGTGGATGATCTCCAGGTACTTGACGCCTCGAATCATGTCCACGAGGTTGCCGCCCCAGGTCGAATTGATCCGGCTGGGCGTGTGAAACACGTTGTCCGGCACCTCGTCGACACGGGGACCCACCATGATCCCGCAGACCTGAGCCTTCTTGCCGAACGCGATGATGTCGGGCGTCACGTCGAAGTGCTGATGCGCCCACATCTTGCCCGTGAGGCCCACGCCCGTCTGGACCTCATCGAAGATGAGCATGGCGTCGTGAGCGTCGGCCATGCGGCGCAGCTCGCGCAGGAACTCGCCACGGAAGTGGTTGTCGCCGCCCTCGCCCTGGATGGGCTCGATGATGATCGCGGCGATGTCGTGGGGGTAGCGGGCAAACGCCTCTTCCATCTCGCGCACCGCCTGGCGCTCTGCCTCGACCGTGCGAGCGAGGCTCACGGGCGTGATGGGGAACTCGAGCTTGGGGTTGGCGACCCGGGGCCAGTCGAACTTGGGGAAGAGCTCGGTCTTGACGGGGTCGGTGTTGGTCAGGGACATGGTGTAGCCGGAGCGGCCGTGGAACGCCTCGCGGAAGTGCAGGACACGCGATCCCTGGTCACCGCGCCCGGCTGCGCGGTTCTTCCTTGCTTTCCAATCGAACGCGGTTTTTAGCGCGTTTTCCACGGCGAGCGCGCCGCCGGCGACGAAGAACAGATATTTCATGTAGGACGGCTTCGCCAGCTCGGCGAAGCGCTTGACGAATCCGGCGTACGACGTGCAGTAGATATCGGAGTTCGACGGATTCGCCACGGCCGCGTGGAGAAGCTCCTTCATGAAGTCGGCGTCGCCACGGAGCCTCGGGTGGTTGTGCCCCACGGGCAGCGACGCGAAGTATGAGTAGAAGTCGAGAATGTCGCGCCCGGTCAGGGCATCGTGGATGTACGACCCGTGCGACTTCTCCAGGTCGATGATCACGTGGAAGCCGTCCACGAGGATGTTCTTCTGCAGCGTCGGGATAACCTGATCAGGAGCTACGTCGAAATAGGACATGTCGTTCACCTCGGTCATGGCGCGGGTGGTGACCGCGCCGAATCAGCACAATCGGGACGAATGATGGCGGACCGAGGTCAACGTTCCGGCGGGCCGAACAGGGAGGGACGCGCACGGCGGGGCAACCGCGCGATGCGGAGCCGGCTGTCTTGGTGCGTGGAGGCGGCAGCGTGAACGTGCATCTGCGCATCCTGGTGGGGGGGCGAGTGCGGTCTTCTTGCGAGAAGCCTAGCACACGAGAATCGCTTGCGCTCGTTCGGCCACGGCGCGGAGCGCGCGCGACGGAGGCAGCCTTCCAGACGGCAACGGCTGCGAAGGGTGCCCAGGGTCGGAATCGAACCAACCACACGCGGATTTTCAGTCCGCTGCTCTACCAACTGAGCTACCTGGGCGTGCTTCGGTTCAGCTACCGCTGCCCGAAAGCGGCGGCATCTTGCTCCGTCGTCGGCGTCTTGTCAAACCCTTTTTGCGGTGGACCACCACCATCCCGCCAGCAGCGCCCCGACCAGCCCCGCCCACAGCAATGCCGCCTTTCGCCTCCGCCCCCAGCGGCGTTCCCCGCTTCCATCCTGCCCCTGCGCCCCCTCGGCCACCACCGCCGCGTCGCGAGCCGTCACCTCCTCCAGCCCGTCGGGTGCCAACGGCCTCAACGCGATCCCCGCCTGCCCGCGGTCGCCCACGGTTCCCGGCTCGCCGTCCTTCGGTATCGGTTGCTCACGATCGAACCAGGCATCGTCGTTGCCGGGGCGCACCAGATGATAATCCTCGAACGACGTCAGCCAATAGCGCCGCGCGGCGTCCAGCTCCAGGCTCTCATACAGATCCCTCCCGAAAGCCGCCTGCAGCTCCGCATGGGTCGGCTCGTACGACAACCATGCCTGTGCCATGGTCGGTACGCTGGCGCCCAGGCGCATCGCAACCGGCTCGACCGTCAACACGTAGATCCGAAGAAGGCGGCGCGTCGTCCCCGGCGTGGTGCTCCCCCGGACGTCGTCCGCCGGGCGAGATGGTTCCCGGTAAGGAAAGTAGGGCCGCACCGACTCGAACACAGCGTGCGTGTACGGCAGGCCCCGCGTCGGCCCCGTGCCGGGCAGATTCATCACAGCGACATACGGCGCGAAGGGCTCACAACCGGCCAGCCAGTCCTGGAATGCCTCGTCCGGGTCGTAGCCCTGCGTGTGCAGGGTGGCTTCGATCGACGGAGCCGATGACACCCGCGCGACCACCGAGTCGGCGATTCCCTGCTCCCCGAAGGTCAGCCACGGCCTCGGTGCGCCTCCGGGCAAAGAGGGAACCTCCCACCGGGGCGTTCGGGCGCGGTAGTCGGCGATCAACCGAGCGAACGCCGTCGACAGGTCCGCGTGCACCGGCGCGATGCGCAGCTCCGATGGCGCCGGCATCACGTACGCCACGCGTCCCTCCGCGTGCTCGATGCGCGCTGCAATGAGCAGGTGCTCGCGACGCGTTTCCGGATGCCACACGATCAACGCGGTTTCGACGGTCACGGACGGGACGCGTGCCCCCGCAGCGATCGGCGCCGAAGCCATCGCTCGGGACGTGCCTCCAAGCACCAGCGCCGCACAGCATCCAGCCGCGGCTTGGACGACCGGCCGCCGCGCCATCTGCTACGCCGCGCCCGCCGGGTGAACCACGTGGCCCCTTACGAAAACCCGATATGTCACCGCCGACGCCCACGGCTGCAAGATTGCGTGTTCGTGCGGCAGATCCCATACGACAAGGTCGGCCGAGAGCGAGGGCGCCAATCGTCCGCACGTGTCCTGCAATCCCAGCGACGCCGCGGCTTCCCGCGTGGCACCCAGCAGACACTCCTCGGGAGTCAGCCCGTAGCTATGCAGCGCCATCGCCAGGGCCAGCGGAAGACTCTCGGTCGGCGCGGTGCCCGGGTTCGCATCGCTCGCGACCACCATGCGCACTCCCGCAGCGCGCATCGCCGTAACCGGGGCTGGACGCTGCCGCAACGTGAAACTTGCGACCGGTAGCAACACGGCCCGCGTGCCCGCCCTGGCGAGGGCCACCAGCCCGGCTTCGGATACGTTCTCCACATGATCCACGGTGGCCGCCCCCATCTGCGCCGCGAGATCGGCGCCCCCGACGTCCGCAAACTGCCCAATGTGCGCGCGAATCCCCAGCCCCTTGCGCGCCGCACGATCGAACACGGGCTGCGCTTCTTGCACCGAGAACGCGCCGCGGTCGATGTACGCATCCACGTATCTGGCGATGCCTTCTGCGCAGATCTCGTCCGTCCACCGTTCCGCGACAGCCTTCACCCAGGCCGCCCGATCCGCGCGTCCTTCCGGTGGAACAGCGTGGAGCGCCAACCAGGTCGGCACGACACGGGGCAGGGAAGGGCCGCCCGCCACCAGCGAAATGGCGTGAAGCTGCTTGCGCTCCGCTTCCAGGCTGAGCCCATATCCGCTCTTGATCTCGCAGGTGGTCGTCCCCAGCGCGGCCATGCGGCGCAGCCGTGTCGCGAGAAGCCCGGCCAGCTCCGCAACGGTCGCCTGGCGCACGGCGGTCATGGTCGCCACGATCCCTCCGCCCGCCGCCGCGATCGCCTCGTATCCCGCGCCTTGCATGCGAAGTACGTACTCGTCGTGCCGCGATCCCGCCCACGCAAGATGCGTGTGCGCATCCACCAGCCCCGGGGTCATGACCATGCCCCGCGCATCCACGACGACCGACGCATCCGGGGCGACCGCCCGCAGCTCCTCACGGCCGCCGACCGCTGCAATGCGGTCACCCTCGATCAGCACACCCGCGTCTTCGAGCACACCGAGGGGGTTGTCTGGGGTCGAACGGTCCGGGTCACAGGTCACGACTCGAGAGGACAGGACGACAAAAGGACTCATGCGGTAACCTCACGGCAGACCATAGCACCGGGGACGGCGCCGTTGGGGGGTATCGCGATGGGAGGATGCGGCGGAGCCAGCAATGCGCGCCAGGACGGGTCGCGCGCCGCGCACACCAGCAGGGCGCTACCGGCCGGGAATCAGAAGGTGCAGGTCTCTTTCTGCGGGACGTTGTCGGCGCTCTCGATCGAGATCGTGTACGGCTTGCAGCTATCCGCGTCGCCGCTGCCCGGCTTGACTTCCACATAGAAGTACCGCGTGTCGTCGAATCCGCAGTCGCCCTGGTAGTGGACGGTCACGGTGTTGCTGCCCTGGGTCGAGCAGACCTTCTGCTCCGGTGACGCGCATGTCGCGGCTGCCGGATCGTATCCTATGTCGTAGACGCAAAGCTGATAGTTCGTGCCCGATGGAGGCGTGAGCTTCACCGTCACGGTGTAGCACTCGTACCAGAGGGGGTTGGGGATGCAATCCCAGTCGCTGTCTTCCTTCGCCTGGAACGAGAAGAAGTCGGAGTCGAGGGACAGATCGGGCTTGTACAGATAGCCTTGCTGGGTGACCGCCGCGCCTCCCTCCAGCACGGCCGCGCTGATCTGCTTGGCGTGAGCGCAGTCGTTCGTGCCGCTGATGTCCTCTTCGAGCTGGTAGGGAGAAACCGGCAGCTTGTCGTCGACCAGCCCGTTGCAGTCGTCGTCCAGCCCGTTGCACGTCTCCGCGGGCGGCGCAGGGCAGCTTGGCCACGTTCCGCCCGTGCAAGTGATCTGCGTGCCGCCGCAGCAGTCCTTCGTCTGCCCGTCCGTGCAGGTGCAGCCGTCGTCCACCGTGCCGTCGCAGTCTTCGTCCTTGCTCCCCTCGCAAACCTCGGTGCCCGGGTTCACGCCACCCATGCAATTGCCCCACTGGCACGTGGGGCCGCACGTGCGCACGCCGAACTCGCACTCGCCCACGTCCGTTCCGCAAGCCCCCTGCTCTCCCTTCGCGCACTCAAATCCGTTGTCGATCTGGCCGTCGCAGTCGTCGTCGAACCCGTTGCACTCTTCCGTCTTCGGCTGCGGCGCCGTGCACGACGTGAACTGCCCCCCTGCGCAGACCTCCGTGCCAGGACCACAGTCGTTCGAGCAATCGCGCTTGAGGGGCTGTCCGTCGTCCCCCTCGTCGATGATACCGTCACAGTCGTCGTCCTTGCCGTTGCACGTCTCGATCACCGGCGTGCACGACGTCTCGCACGCACCCCACTGCCCCGCCGTGCAGGTGCGCGTCCCGCTCCGCCCTTGTTCGGTGCAGCTCTCGGTCACGTTCTCGTCGATCTGCCCGTTGCAGTTGTCGTCGCGGTTGTTGCACGTCTCTGCGGCCGGCGTGCATGTACCGGTGTCCGTCGTCGTGCCGTCGTCGCCGCTGCTCGCGCACGCAGCCACAAGGACCGTGCCCGCCAAGACCGCGGGCAGAAGCAAAGTCAGGGACCGGACCCTCAGCATTTCGAGCCTCCTTTTCGAGGGATGAAACCCGCGTGAGGCTAGGCGAGGGCGGAAGATTCCGTCGATGGTGATGTTCGGGCGAGCGGTGAAATGATCCGCGCGGATTCGCGTTTGCCCGCTCAGTCCTCACCCAGTTCGTCGAGCACCCAGCTATGCAGCGCAACCGCGGAGGGCAAGCCGACGGTCCCCGCGGCGAGAGCGACTACCTGCTCGATCTCCTCGCGCGTAAGGCCAAGGTCCACCGCTTTTCGCACGCTCGCCCGGACAGCCCCTTCGCCCATCGCGCCCATGGCGACCCCGAGCTTGACAAGACGTGCGGTCTTCGGATCGATGGGCCCTTGCGCGCCAGCCTGCGCGGTCAGCTCCCATGCCTTCGCAAGGTCCGGGTAGCGCTCGATGAACACGCGATGGCGTTTCGGGGGCCTGGACGCCCTGGGCTCCTTTGCGGACTTGTCCTCTTTTTCGTCCTTCTTCTTCGACATGCGTTCCTCCCGAGGGACCATGACGGTCCTGCGTGGGCGTTGTACGCTGTGGCGCCTGCCGCCACAAGTCATTCGTGCCGTGCGCGCTCACGGGCGCTTTGAACGTGCGGATCGCCGCGTCGATTGTGCCGCGGTCGTTGCAACGCCGCCGCGCGTCGTCCTACGCACGCGGCGTGCAGCGCGCCGCGATCTCTTGCGTAAGCGCAGTGGCTTCGTCGCACACGCACGTCTGCAGCGCTGCCTCCCAGGTAGCCGACGGCACGGGCCGACGACGCCGCCGCAGGGTCAGCGATCGTCGTGCTGCCTGCGCGCAGCGCGCACGGAAGCGGGCGTCGCGCTCGCACTGCCGCACGATTGCCGCGTGGGCTTGCTGCTGAGCGTCTTCGTCTTGGCTGATGCACACGACATCGCATCCGGCCTCGATGGCGGCCACCGCCGCGTCGCCGAATCCGTAGCGGCCCGCGATGGCCTTCATCTCCAGATCGTCGGTGAAGACCACGCCGCCGAACCCGAGATCGTCCCGGATCAACCCCGTCATCAAGCGGTGCGAGAGCGTCGCGGGAACCTGCGGATCCACCGCCGAGCAGACGATGTGCGCGGACATGATCGCGTCGACTCCGCACCGGACGGCTGCCGCGAAAGGCACGAGTTCCACCCGGCGCATGCGATCGAGCGGTGTGTCCACGCGAGGCAGCTCCAGGTGGCTGTCGGTCGACGTGTCACCGTGTCCGGGGAAGTGCTTGCCGCACGCGGAGACACCCGCGCTCTGTAGACCCCGGATGGCTGCACACCCGAGCTCCGCGACGGTCCGGGCGTCGCGCCCGAAAGACCGGTCTCCGATCACCGGATTGTCCGGGTTCGTGTCGACGTCGAGCACGGGAGCGAAATCGAGATTGAAACCGAGGACGGCGAGCTGACGTCCAACGGTCCGCATCGCGCGCTCCACGAGCGAAGCGTCGCCGGTGCCGCCCAGCGTGCGCATGGGCGGAAGTTGCAGGGCAGGCGCCAACAGACGACGCACCCGTCCGCCCTCCTGATCGACGGCGATCCACGGAGGAGCATCGGAGGGTGCGACACGGATGATCGTCCTGGCTGTTTCATAGCCCGCCTGCAGGTCGGGGAGGTTTCTTCGGAACAGGATCGCGCCTGCCAGGTGGCCTGCGGCGAGCCGCGACAGAAACGAGTTGGTGGGCTGCTCACCGAGGTAGCCGCCCAGAATCAGCGCGCCGCACAGCTTCGCGTTGTCGTCCGGGATCACCATCGGCCACGACCCTATCCCAGGTCGGTGGTTGGGGGCAGCTTTCCGGCCACCCGGGCCATGTTCGCGTCTGTCACGGTCGAGTCACGCAATCGTTTGCATCCCGCCACGTTCCGTGTATCAATCCTGCAATGGCCTCCGACTTTCTCCTCAGCCGACGGTTCTTCACATTGGGTATGGCCGGTCTGGGCGCCAGCACCGTGGTTGGGTGCTCCTCGAGCGACGCGCCAGCAACGGGCGGGCCTGTGACACGCGAGACGTTCGTCTTGCCGCCTTTGAGCGGCGTCAAGCTGACCACCGAGCGCACGATCGTGCCGGGCAAGACCCGCCTGACGAGCCCCGATGCCCGCTCACCGATGAACCCGGAGGCGCGTGAGAGCCTTCTTGCGGATGGTTTCGGCTCGTACGAGTGGGGACCAGGGGAGCCCGTGCAGACAAGGCTCCCGCCCGGAGCGTCCACCCCGCCGGCTGCCGGCCCGAGCGCACGCAGGCTCGTCCGGCTCGTCCACGTCACCGACATCCATATCGCCGACGACGAGTCTCCCACGCGCATGGAACTCTTCGATGGTCCCCGTCCGATGGACGGCGCGGCGCGTCCTCAGGCTCCTTTCATGGGCAGGATCCTCAACGCGGCAGTACGCACGGTCAACGCTTTGAACGCGAACGAGCCGGTGGACTTCGTGCTGGCCACCGGTGACGTGACCGATAGCGCGCAGAAGAACGAGGTAACCTGGTTCTTGCAGATCATGGATGGTGTGGAGAGCGTTGCCTGCGACTCGGGCGACGTAAACGATCCGGAGCCTGGAACGGGCAACGACCCGAAGGATCCTTTCCGAGCCGATGGGCTGGCGGTGCCCTGGTTTTTTGCGCTTGGCAACCACGACGCGCTGGTCATGGGCATCAACGCCATCACGCCGCAGCTTCAGCAGAACGCGATGGGGGACAACTCCGTCGGTGGCTTTACGGACTGGACGCAGCCTGGAGGGGGCGTTCGCAAGGGGGAGGCGACGCCGGACGAGAATCGCAAGCCTCTGATGCGCCAGGAGATGGTTCCGCTGCTTGCGAGTGCGGGCGGCGGGCACGGGGTCGCCGGCACGGCGGTCGCCAACCGGGTGTGCTACACGATGGATGTAGAGGGCACGCCATTGCGCTTCATCGTCCACGACACCGCCGCAGAGGGCGGGGGCGCGTCCGGCGTCGTGCGCAAGAGCGTGGTGGACGCCTTCCTCCGACCGGCCCTCGAGGCCGCGAAGGCAGAAGGCAAGTGGGTGATTCTTGCCTCCCACCACGGCATCTCGAGTCTGAGCGACGGCAGCGATGCGGATTCAGAGACGAAAGCCGACGCGATGCCTCCGGCCGACGTGCTCGCGCTGTTCGCGTCGTATGGCAACGTGATCCTGAGTATCACCGGTCACACGCACGAGCATGTGGTCGAGTGGCTCGACGCGGGCAATGGCAAGGGCTACTGGGAGGTCCAGACGTCGTCTCTCGTCGAGTTCCCCAACCAGATGCGACTGGTGGAGATCACCGACGAAGACAACGGCTACCTGTCCGTGCAGCTCGTCGGGATCGACTTCGGCACCGAGGGCGATGATGTCGCGGAGCAGGGCAGGGTTTTCGCGATCCTGGACCACACGTCGGGTTGGGGCGCCGGATCCGCGGGCACGCCTGCTGACCGGAACGTGAAGCTCTACGTCGCGAAGCCGTCGGCCTAGCACAGAATACCCAACGCGCCAGCCTTGCCAGAGCTTGGCGGAGTGTGGGACGGATGGCAGACGTCTCGGTCCTGGCTGCGTCGGGGCCGGCCTTTGGGTGTCCGACCCGGCCAAGGGAGCCGGCGACCGTCTGCCGCGAGTCGCGCAGCAGGTACGCGCCAGCATGGTGGGAGAAGGCAGGGGCTCGCCATCTCCGGCGCTTGTGCTATGAACGGCGGACTGTCCCCTGACCGTGGCTGCCGGGGGACCGACCATGCGCCGCGCTTACCTGCCTTTTTCCTGGCTTCTGATCGTATGCCTGCCCATCGTCGAGCATGATGCGGCTGCGGATGCGCCTGCGGCGCCCGAGAAGGAGCGGTACTTCTACACGGGCGCGGATTACGGCACCCAGGCGCTGTACAACCCGCTCTGGGTGATCATCAATCGTGGCTACGATGTCATGCAGATCCGTGCGGGCAACCGCGACGTGGCGGGGTTCGAGTACGGGCTGAATGCTCGCAACGTGGCAAAGAACCTGCTCGACCCCTTTCCGCCTGTCCGGGAGAGGGGCACGTGGACCTTTTTCAAGGAGGAGATCCTTCCGCTTTCGTGGACGCGGCGAACCGCCCGTTGGGTGCCAAACTACACGTTGCACCTGCTCGGGGGAGGAATGACCTACACCGCGCTGCGAGAGTGGTACGAGGCGCACGGCGTGCCGGCCCCGGGGGCGTTTTCGGCCACCACGCTGCTCGCAACCGCCTTTGTGAACGAGACCCTGGAGAACAAGGGCGTCGAAGGCGCCAACACGGACGCGATTGCGGACTTCTACTTCTTCGACATCGGGGCCATCGTGCTCTTTTCGTTCGACGGGGTGAACCGGTTTTTCAGCCGCGAGCTGGTGCTGGCGGACTGGTCGCTGCAGCCGGTCTTCACGGCGCCGGACGGCTTCCTCCACAACCAGGGCAACTACTTCGCCGCGAAGTGGGCGCTTTCGTTCTACCCGCGCCTCAAGCTGTTCTCCTGGTTCGGCATGGCGACGCTCGGCGGCTTGTCGTACCAGGTCGACCGGGAATACTCCGTGACCCTCGCTGCCGGCGCACGCTCTACGCGATTCGTCAATACCGCGCAGACGAGCGTGCTCAACAGCGTCGACTGGGTCCCCTCCGCTGCCGCTTTCGTCGACCGCAACAACTCACCCCTTGCCATTCTGCAGGTCAGTAACGTCGACGACTACTTTGTACACCTCAATGTTTATCCCGGCGTCGTTCCGCTGTCGAATCCAGGTGTCGGCTTTTTCGGCGTGCTGGACAAGGCGGGGCACGTCACGGCTGGCGTCGTGAGCACATGGACGCTCGGCGTGGGCGCGGGCTACGCCATGCGGTGACCACATGCATGGGAAAGTGGGTCCGGAGAGCGGGATAGGACCTGCGAGCAATCCTACCAGCTCAAGGGGTAGAGGATTGCGTACGTGCCCTCCGCGGCCGATCCTCCGGGCCGTGCGACCGCGGGTTGGACCCAGACCAGCCGCCGCCTGTCGACCATTCTCACATAGGCTCCGCTTCCCGTCTGGGCGAATGTCGAGATCCCCTTGGAAGCCGCCGCCCCCTCCCAGGTTGTAGGCGCGTATTCGAGCACGTACTTCGCGGTCTGAATCGTCTTGCTCACCGCGTCGTCTTTCTCCAGCAGACGGAGGAGCTTGGGAGCCTGGGCGATCTCCACCTCGCGGCTCGACTCGAGCGGGCGGAAGACCTGCTTGATGGGCAGGTCGCTTCCGGACACCTCGTTGAGCGGAACCCGCCTGGCAATCAGGAAGAAGTATCGCTCGACAACGCCGCTGGCGGTGGCTTCCACGCCCCTGCCGAAGTACCGTGCATCGGCGCCGTGGATCAGCGTGAAGTCCCACGCCGTGCCCTTCTTGAACTCGTCCAGAATCTCGCACGCGGCCTTGAACGTCGTTCCCGGGCACTTCATCGACGCTTGCAGCGCCGTCAGGTCGATGTCGTCAGGTGGCGGCGCTTTGGGCGACTCCGACGGAGCGGGGGCGTCGGAGGTCACGGCGGGGGCTTCGGCCGCGGGCTTGGGCTTGTCGTGCTGGTTGCACCCGAGCACAGCAATGGCGGCGCAGGTTGCGAGGGCAAGCAGAGGGAGGCCGTACATGATGGCCCCAGCATGCCACGAACCGCGCGGTGGACCAACCTTCAGGTGATGTCCTGCATTCGACCCACGGGAGCGTTCCGTTCGTTAGGCGTTCCCCTGCACATCGTTGGCCGTCCGCTGCCGGCGGTGGCGCCGTGCCCGTCAGGTCCGCCTCCGAGCTTTCTCTTGCGCGCGACCAAACGGGGGGCGGTCATCGGCCTGGACGGCACCTGCCCGGCGGTTGTCGGCAAGCGAGCCTGGCGACGGAGGGAGGGAACGAGAAGCTACCGGGCGGCGGGGTCGGCGCAGCAGCGGAATCCGATGCTGGCCTGGAAATAGTACGGTCCGTGACGCGTCGTGACGGGGCGACATCGGGCACGGCAGTTGTGTAGGTAATGGCCGCCTTTCAAGTTGGATATCTTCGAGTCGTGAAAGTCGAAGCTCTGCACCCATTCGTCGATGTTGCCCGTGAGGTCGTAGATGCCATAGGGTGACACGCAGCGGCTCATCGAGCCTGACGGCAGCAGGAACGGGTATCTGGGGTCGCCCGACGCGTGGTCCACCATCTCGAGGTACTTTTTCTTGGTGGCGTCGGATTGGCCGGGCATCTGGGTCTGGACCCAATCCGGCTCGGTGTAGCAGGCCGGCCGTGCGCTGTCTCGCTTGAGCATGGGGTCGTAGGCCGTGCATCGGCCCTGCTCGTCCCGTTCTTCCGGCGGGCAATTGGCGTAGCAGCGGCTGATGTTGCAGCCGTTGGCCGATTCCTCGGTGTCCGCCGTCCAGATGCCGCGGGTCCAGCCGTTCGGATAGGGCAGGTGCTCAGGACCCTCGCACGCCAGCGTCCACTCCTGCTCCTCGCACAGACGCTTGCCGGCCGCTTCGCATGCCTCCTGGGCCTCGTACCAGTTGTAAAGTCTGGCCGGTGTGGCGCCCGGCTTGTTCGGGTATTCGTAGCGGTCCATGCAGAATTCAAGATGAATGACAGGTGGGCAGTCGAGCTCCACGATGGATCCGGCGGTTGCCACGCCGCGTCCGTAGCCCAGAATCTTCTCGACCGTGCATCCGTTGATGACGTCGCCCGGCTTTGCGCCGAGGAATTTCCTGCCGAACGCGTGCTTCGGGTCGGCCCTTTCCTGGTCGTGCTTGTCGCCAGGCACCATCTTGAGCTGCACCGACACCTTCTTGTGCGCGGTTCCGCACTGCGCGGAGCCGGGCTCGAAGGAGAAGCACTGATCGTCGAAGCCCAGCGAGCCGGTCGCCGTTTTCTCTGCGAAGCTCTCGAGGCACTTGTGCGTCACCGTCATGCAGTAGTCGCCCTCGACATAGACCATTCCGTCGGGGCAGAGCGCGTTGGCCGGCCCCTCGGGGGCGCCGGAAGGGGGCGTGTCCGGAGTCTCGACCTCCGGTGCGGTCGCGGCCGGCTCCGCTGGGTCTTGCGCCGATTCAGCCCGCGCAGGTGCCTCCGGGGCGGCGACGGTCCCGGTGGTCGAGCCGGAGCTCCGCACATCGTCGTATGCGGCGTTGCACGAGGCGCCGTCGACCGCGGCCAGCCCGCCCGCCAACGCCAACGCACCTCCCAATACCCGTCTTCCTGAAGGCATGAATCCACGACCAGGCAAATGAGAATTCGACATCACGGATTTCCTCGAATCCAACACAAATCTACCAGGGAACGTCCGTCAGGCAAAAATACCGGGGTAGAATCCGGCCTCGCCCTGTGGTCCCGGCGGCGGCCTGCCGGACGCCGTCCTCTCTCGACAACGCCGTCAACGCTTGCTTGCGGCGCGCCCGATCCCGGCATACGACGCATGGCAGACCGCCTCCAAGCGCTCCGACCGTCGGCTTGGGGATGCCCGTCCATATCCTCCTATCGAAGGACGCGAGGGCGGCCGTCGCTGCCGAGCCGCGGCACGGTCGGGCGCGACAGCGGGAGGTTGCGCAGGAGAAGGCCCGCTGATGAGTGACGTGTACGCCAAGAGCGGCGCGTGCCGGAAGCGGTCCGCATCGGTCATGCGCGACGGTCTACGTGCGGAACATCCGTCCGGTGTAGTGGCCGTTCAAGGGCCGCGTGGTTGTCGCTGCCGCCGCCCCGGTTGACTCCCATCCGATCCGCGCGTATCACCGTAGCAGCAATGGCGCACGATGTACCCCGACGTCCGTCGCGACCCAAGGATCGCCATCAGGCGTCCGGTGCATCGCACGAGCCGTCGCATCCTCGCGAGTCACTGCCGCGTAGGATCAGGCCGCCGTTGGCAGGCGCGGACACGGAGACGACGGAGCGCGATCTGGTGGTCGGGCGGCTTCTAGCCGACTCGAACGACCCGGTCTTGGTCGACAGGCAGGTCTACTTGGACGAGGACAGCGCGGATGACGACGCACCGACGGTCGTGAGAGGACCGCGGACCGGGCCTTCCCGCTCCGAGCCGGAGGCGGGGCCGAAGCCCACGCTGGAGAGGAAACGCCAGCCGATGCGGGCGCCGGTTGCCGACGCCTCGCCGGTCCGTGCGCAGCCCCCGGGCCTCGGACGTGCCCGCTCGCCAGCGGCCCCTGCTGCGGAAACGAACCCAAAGGCAGCCTCGCCAGAGAAGGCTCCCGGGGTGAGAAAGGAGCCGGTGGCCCCCGGGACGCCGGAGCCGATGCGGGGTGTGTCGAAAGCACCGGCTTCGCGCGTTCGTCCGCCTGCACGCGACGACGAGCCGACGGTGTTGTGGACGCCGGGAACGCCTGAGCGCGCACCTGTGCCCGCAGCAGAGCCAAGGCGCACGCCGGCGCCGAAGCGTGAGCCGGTCCGGGCGCCTGTTGCCGAAGCGCCGGCCGTCAGGGCCCAGGGGCCGGGACTGGACCGAAACCGCATGCCGGCGGCCAAGCCTACGGAGAAAACGCCGCGCGCAGCCTCGACGGCGCAGGCCACCGAGGCACGACGGGAGGCGGCGGCCCCCGGAGCGGCGGACCGGGTGCGGCGCGTATCAAGCCAGCCGGTTGCGCGGGTTCGTATTTTCGCCGGCGACGACGACGAACCGACGGTGCTGTGGACGCCTGGGCCGGCTGACCGAGGGTCGGTGTCCGAGGTCGTGGCTGACCGCGCACCGGCGGCCGATCGTGCGCCGGGTCGACCAGTGGTGCAGCAAGCGTCGCCAGAAATGGCTCCGCCACCCACGGATCGCATCCGGATGCCGTCCGCCCCGCCTGCGCCAGCCGTTTCTTTTTCTTTCCAGGCTCCGACAGTTCGGGCCGCCGGCCCGCAGCCAGAGCCGGAGCCGCCCAGGCGACCAGCGCCAGGGCGCGAAGGGCCGAAACCGACCGCCACGCGCGTCTGTCCGATGTGCAATGCGGAGAATGCATCGGATCTCGTGTTCTGCTACACGTGCGGGCGGCGGCTGGTCGAGGGGGAGGAGAAGGAACCTCCAGACAACACACCAACCGGCCTAGGAACACGAGTACGTTCGTGGTTCCGGGGTAAAGTGCGCAAGAGCGACCCGTAGTGGTCGGGTGCCGTGGTGGCGGCGTCGTGCGCTTCGCTTCGCCGTGTGGGCTCGGCGAATCATGGTGTCACGCTTGCGTACGCCGTTCGCCGCCCCGCCTCATCTGCCATGCCGCGTACACAACCGAGCCGATGAGGGAACCTATCGTGTCCGCGACCCCGTCCAGCACCTCGACGGCCCTGTGCGGCGTGAAGATCTGGTGGAACTCGTCGGATGCACCGTAGACCGCGCCCGCGACCACGCCGAGGGCGATGAGGCGCCCTCTCGTCGCCACACCCGCACCGCGGTGCAGCCCGAGGGCTACCGCACAGCCCAGCACCGCGTAGATGCCGCCGTGCGCCAGCTTGTCGAACCCTGGGATCGCCGGCGCGGGCAGCTCCTGTCCGGGAATCGACGACAGCACGAAGATCAGCGTCGCGACCAGCAACGCCGGTATCCACGCCGTCCAACGTCTGTGCGATATGCTCTTCACTTGTCTTCGAGCAGCTTGCCCGGGTTCATCATCCCGGTCGGGTCCCAGTACCGAGCCAGCGCACGCAACGCGCCGATTCCAAGCGCGCCTTTCTCCGACTGGAGGTAGCCCGCGTGGTCCAGGCCCACGCCGTGCTGGTGGCTGATGGTGCCGCCCACCGCGACAATCGCCTTGCTCGCGGCGTCCTTGCACAGCTTCCACCTGCGCATCATCTCCTCGGCGTCGGGTACGATCCGGAACACGTAGCTCGTATACACGCTCGACCCGGTCTCGTACACATGCGAAAGGTGCGAGAACACATGGACGCGCTCGCCCACATCGGACAGGGCGGCGCGGATCGCCGCCTCGACCGCGTCGACCGCCGCGGGCACGCGGTCCCACGTCAGTGCCGTTTCCAGCGTGTCGACTGCATACCCGGCCTCCCAGAGGGTGTTGCGCAGATAGGGAGCGCGGAACCGGTTCTTGACCCATTGCTCTGCGACGAGCGGGCCCACGTACACGCCGTCGTGCTTGCGCGTCATGGCGAGCGCCGCCGCGCGCGCCTCGGCAACCGCGCCACGACGTCCCGAGAAGCCCAGCAGGAGCATGCATTTGCCCTTGGACGCGCCACGGAAGGCCAGGGCCATCTCGAGGGCCGCGATGAGCTTCTCGTGCCCGGCCAGGGCCAGCATGGTTTCCGTTTCGACGGGCGTGCTCGCGCGCAGCATCGAGTAGGGGATTCGTGCGTGGGCGATGGCCCGAGCCGCATGCCATGCGCTCTCCCAGTCCGGAAAGAATACGGCGCGGAAAATCTCCCGATCGGGCTTCGGACGCACGCGAACGATAGCCTCCGTGATGATTCCGAAACGCCCTTCGGAGCCGAGCATCATCTCCCGCAGGTCCGGGCCGGCCGCCGACGCGGGGTAGGGGGCCATGCGCAGCTCGCCCAGCGGCGTCTGCACCTTCCCGCCGGCGAAGGTCTGCTCGATTCGACCAAAGCCCGCCGACTGCTGACCGCTCGAGCGCGTCGCTACCCACCCCCCGAGCGTGGAAAGCTCGAATGATTGCGGATAGTGCCCGAGCGTGAACCCGCGGGCCGCCAGCATCCGCTCCAACGCTGGTCCTCTGACCCCCGCACCGAACGTCGCCAGGTGGTTGCCCTCGTCGAATGCCAGCAAGCCCGCCATCCGATCCATCGCCATCGTCAACACCGGTGCGTCGCCCGGGAGCGGATTGACGTGTCCCGCCACACTCGTGCCGCCGCCGTACGGAATCAGCCGTACCCCTGCGTCTCGCCCATAGGCCAGCAGCTCGCGCACCTGGGCATCGTCGGTCGGGTGCGCGACACCATCGGGGAACACGGCGATCGCGCCGGTCCGCAATGCGATCCAATCCGGCAGACTTTGGCCACGCGCGTGACGGACCCGCTCCTCCGGGTCGGTCGAGACCAACGGATGCGGCGGCAGGCGAGACGCCGGCACCGATGCGACCACGGTTCGCAGGGAAGCATCACGAGGCGGCGTCGACGGTCCGACACGTGCCTGCAAGTAGGACTTGCCGCCGGCAGGCAGCACGAAGACCTCGGACTCGGAACCCCAACCGTTCCATCGATTCATTGGGTATCTCACCTCCGATCGCGGGGAGCTGGCACGCCGGCCCTCGTGCGAGGGCCAGGAAGCGGCCCCGGGCCGTCATCCCCAAGCGTTCCTGCATGCCTCGGGCGCCACGTCGCAGAACTCGCGCTGGAGCTGGCCGAGCAAGGCGTCCTGCGCCAACAGCTCCTGCTCCAGCTCGCTCGCGAGAGCTTGCGCCACCGGGCGCAGCAACGCGGCCTGCTCCCGGATCACGGCCGCTCTCGACTCCGAGGGCTGCTCGTTCTGAAGCATCGCCTCCCTCGCTGGCTCGATGAACACGGCCTCCACCGCGTTCAACGACTTCTCCAGCTCGCCCAGCACCTCGTTGACATGCTGCTCGACCGCGGAGCGCCGTCGTACCGCCATCTGCTCGAGCGCAAACGCCTGCCCGCGGCTGGCCGCATCAACCGCGCTCTGCAGATAGCCGGACATCTTCTGGCGCTCCACCTCGATCTGCTTCAACCGCGCCACGATCCTTGCGCTGTCTTCCTTGTTCGAGCGGATCTGGGCCTTCAGCCGCTCGATGCGCTCCTGAATCTCCGCGCGCACGGCCTGCGTCGCCGCCATCACCTGCTCGGCGTCGCCGACCGAGGGCGTGTGCAACGGACGCCCCGAACCGAGCTTGGACTCCAGCGCTCGCGACTCCTCCACAAGCTTCTTCTCCTTGGCGGCAGCGTCTGCGATCCACCGGTCGATGAGCGTGCGCTGGGATCCTTCGGTTTGCGCCTGAACCCCCAGCGACGACAGGTCGATGCGGAGCTGGTTGAGCACGCCTTCTCGCTGTGCATAGGCATTTCGTAGCTGATCGATCAGGTTCTCCAGGTCTGCCACGCGCCTGCGCCACTCGTCCTTGCCAAAGATCGCAGGCTCATTGTCGCGCTCGACCGCGAGCTGCTGGCTAGCCTCGCCGATCTCGTGCTTGCGTGTGGCCAGCTCCTGCTCCAACGCGGCAATCGCGGCCTCCGTCTCCTTGTGACGTTGGAGCAACTCACCAATCGCCTGCGTGCGCTGCGCTTTCTGCTGCTCGAGCTGCGCGATGTTCCTGCGGGTCTGGTCCAGCTCTTCGAGGGATTTCGCGTAGCTCACCAGCACGCCCGCGCGCTCGATCTCCTGGGCCGCCTCGGCGTCCTTCGCCACATACTGGCCCAGCTCCGCCTCGAGCCGCGTCACCGTCACCGCGACGTCGTCACGGGCGCGTGCAAGCTGGATGTCCTCTTCCTGCAGGCTTTCGACCGCTGCTTTCGCGCGCCGCGTCTCCGGGGAGTCCGCCGGCGGTACCATCAGGAACTCGGGCGGAAGCTCGGGCTGGATCGGCAGAGACTCCGGCCAGGACTGGGAGATCTGACAACCCGCGTAGTCGAGCATGTCCTGCAGGGCCTTGCGCAGGAACGGCAGGCATGTCTGGTACACCTGGTCGAGCTTCTTTGCGAACGTCTTGTACTCATTGGCCGCCGCGTTCACGTCGCGCAGCTCAGGGATGGGAACTGCGCGCACCGCGTTGATCGTTTGCGCTGCACGCTGCTGCAGGGTTTGCGCCAACGGGGCGAAAGCCGCCAGGCGGTTCGCGCGCTTCTGCGCCTCGCCCCGGGACTCCTCCGACGCCATCCGGTCGGCCTGTGCCGAGGCCGCGTCGGGCAGCCTCGCCAGCTCGGCCAGGCGCCCGCGCTGCACGTGCACCTCGTTGCGAGCCGATGAAACCAGCGCCTGCACGCGCTTGAGATTCTCGTCGTCCACACCCTGGAAGGAGAACCGCCCCACGACCTCGTAGACGTCGGTCAGCCCGGTCAGATCCTTGGGATCCTGCGGCTGCCAGAGCTCGCGCAAAGCCGCCGGCGGTGCGGGCGCAGGCCCCAACGCGGCCTGGAGCGCGCTGCTCTGCAGCACCCCCAGCGGCTCGCCGAACGGTTGCAGCCGTTCCTGAGCGGTCTGGTGCGTGCGTATCAGGGCTGCCCAGGCCGAATCGAGCTGGGTCACCACCGTCTGGTAGAATCGTACATAGCTGCGCAGCGGCGCCAGGTCGTATGCCATCTCTCAGCCTCCGCTCTGCTTCGCGTCGATGTCCGTGCCGCCCGCCCGAACCGCCTCGTCGCCGTCCGACACGCCATTGCCGAACAGCTCCTCCAGCGCCCGGATGTCGGCCCGGGCCCGCTCCTTCTCCGCCTCGATCGCCGCGAACTTGTGAGGCCAGATCCGTGGGCACTCCGACCGGACCCACCGCCGAAGCGATTGCGAACCTTCGCGGTCGATCCAGGAGTCGTGCACCGTTCTCACCGCCTCCTCGTGATATTTCTGCAGCCCGCGCGGGTGCTTGGCCAAGGCCTCGAGGAAGTTGCAGATGCGGTCGACATCCGCGCGCACTCGCTGCAGCATCTTGGACCAGTCGCGGTGAACCGTGGGGTAGTCGCCCTGCGCTTGTTCCTTGCCGGGCTCGGGCTCCTTCGGCTTCGCGTCCTTTGGGCGCACCACCGCCGGAGCCGTGGGGAACTGCGCTGCACCGAGCGACGGAAACCCCCCAATGGCCGGCGCTGGTGTGGCCGCGGCAGCCTCCTCCTGCTGCTCGCCGCCCAACCCGACCTTGGCCCGCACCGCGGATAGCACGCTCGACGTCCGCTGCACCGCCTTGTCGGCGATGCCCATGCCGAAGAACTGCTCGAGCCCCTGCATCTCCTTCTCGCGGATCTCCCGGTCTCCCGCGTCGGTGGCGTCGAGGATGTCGATGATTTGCCGCGCGAAGTAGCGGGACAACACCTCGAACGCGACGTCGGCCTTGGCCATCTCGTTGTTCTGGTAGCGGACCACGCTCTCGGAAACCTGGCCGGCCCGACCCAGCGCGTCGATTCGTTCCACCAGGGACTTGCCCGGCGGCAGCAACACCTCCAGACGCCCTCCCTCGTACACCGCATTGACGAACATCTCCCTGAGCATCCGCTCCACGCTCTCCCTGGCCGTGTTGCGGAAGTCCTCGCCCAGCCCGGCAATCCGCGACGCCACGCGTTCGCGCATCTGCTTGCGCATCTCGATCTCGACGGCCGTCTCGTTCATCAGGCCGGGGCTCGGCATCTGACGGCGCTTGGCCTCGGCTTCCTCGGGCGTGAGCTTGGACAGCAGGTCCTTGCGGATCTCCTGGATACGCTGGTCCGCCCGCTTGGCGCGGACCAGACGCTGCTGCTCGCTGAGCTCGAAGTCCATGAACATGCTCAGCCGCTTGCGGATCTCCGGCAGCAGGCCCAGCGGATCCTCGCCAGCCCGGATCTGCTCGAACAGCTCGTCGAACACCTGCTCGGCCCGGCGCTCAAACTCCCGATCCGACAGGCCGTCCTTGACCGATACCAGCGCGCCCCGAAGCTGGTGCTCCAGCTCGCCGAACTCCGTCGTGATTGCCGTCATCACCTTGCGGTCCAGCATCTCGATGTCGGTCGACAGATACTGCTCGATCGCCTTCTGCAGCTTCTCCAGCCCGTGCACCGGCACCGTCGACCCGTAGAAGTCCATCAGATGCCGCGCCACCGGATGGTCCATGTCCGGCCCGCGATGCACCCAAACCTTCGAGTACGGAAAGATCCGATCGATCCCTTGCTCCTTGAAGTTCCGCACCGCCAGCGCCCAGTGCCAGTTGCCGTTCTCGTCCGGATGGTCGTACAGGTCCGCCTTGGTCAACACCACGAACATGCGATCCTTGAGCGAGATGCTCCGATCCGCCGTCTGCGCGGTGCGAAGCAGATCGATCTCGTTGCGCACGAGCGATGGACGCGTGATGTCCTTGATGAAGACGGTGACGTCGACCTCGTTGGTGAGGGCCTCCTCGGTGTCGCGGCGGGCCTTGTCGGACGGCGCATCGATGCCGGGCAGGTCCATGAGCACCACGCCGGGCATCGCACCGCGGACCGGGATGGTGACGGTGACGAGCCTGACCGCGCGCACGCCCGGGTAGGGTTTGTTGCCGTGCAGCGTGTCCTTCAACGCGATGAAGGGGCGGATGCGATCCGCGAGTTGGTCGATCGACGGCGCTTCGATGGTGAGCGGCGGCTTGTTGAGGGAGGCCTTGATCTCCGAGAGCCCGGCTGCGATGTCTGCGAGCTCCGCGAATGCGATCTGCTCGCGACGCCCCGCCCGGTCGACGTCGTCGACCTCGAAGCCCTCCCGCTCACGGAAGGCGGCGCGCAGACGCATCAGCTCGTTGTTGTTGAGCCCGGCCCACCGCTCGGCACTCCCCGGTTCCAGCGCGTCGAAGTAGCTAGCGATGCGATGCTTGAACTCCTCCTCGCTGTAGAACTCGACCGTTGCGTAGTACCGGCCGGGCTCCCCGGGCTCCACGACGGTGGTGCTCCAGGTGCAACGCTCTGCCTCGCTCGGAAGCAGCTTCTCGCTGTCGAGCCAGGCGGACAGGAACGCGCTCTTGCCCTGCTTCTCCAGCCCGACCACGCCGATCTTCACCACGCCCTTCGCCAGACGCTTCTGGCGGTCGAGCGCGCGCGCCCGGAGGTCGTCGAACTTGCCCCGAAGCTGGCCGAGCAGGCGAGCGTTGTCGCTGTCGCTCTTGAAGTATCCGATGAACCTGTCGGCGAGCTGCCGATATCGCAGCAGCTTGTCCGCCACCCTCTTGAGCTCTTCAGCGTTCTTTTTTCGGGTCTCCGGGCTCCACATGCCTGGTCTCCTCTCGACTGCTCCGGCCAATCGCGGGCGTTTGGCCCGCGTCCATCATCCGTTCCTGACTTCACCGGGGGACGCACCTCTCGCCGCAGGAATCATCCAACACCCACCTTCACCTTCGGGAACACCAGTGCCCCGGCCGATCCCGCCAACCGCAACCCCGGCATCATGCACTCCACCACGTTCCCTTCTTCCGCAGGATCGCGCAGCGTCGCCGCCTTCTCCATCCCCTGGGAGGAATAGCGCGTGCCCACATCGGGTACGATGAGCTCGCAGCCCGCCGCCTCCGCCATCCCTTGCATGGCCGCACGCTCCGCATCCATCAGCGGATTCACCGTAACCCGCGCACCCCGATCCTGGATCGCATGCGTGAGCAACACGTCCGCACGCTTTGCCTTGATCGCACCGAACGTCTCCGGCGACGCCGTCACCGGCATGCCCATCGCGCGCTCCACCGCTTCGCCGAACGGGGTTCCCACGGCGCGCTGATACGCCGCCACGAAGCGACGCTCGCCATCGAACACATCATCGAGCATCCGGGCCAGACCGGCCACTTCGTCCAGACGCGCCTGCAGCCGTTGCGCGCGTTGCTCGGCCTGGTCCGCCGCCGAGGCTGCTCGCGCCGCGGCCTCCCGCGACGCCGCACGCTCCGCTTCGATGGCTTCCCGCGATTGCGCGAGCGCGCGCTCCAGCTCCGCAACGCGCGTCTGCAGCCGCGCGGTCTCCGCCTCCCGTGCATGAAGCGCCGACACCAGCTCCGTGCGCTCCCGTTCGAGAACATCCGCCCGGGCCTGCAGCGCCCGAAGCTGTTCCTGGGACACCGCGTCGAGCGCTTCCTGGTGCGCCCGCACCATCGCCTCGTATCGGGCCACCACGGCGTCGAGCTCGGCACGCAGCGATGTCACGAACGGCTCGGTACGCATCGCCATGGCTCAGTCCATGAACTTCGCGAGGTTCAACGTGGTCAGCAACGGCTCCTCACCCTCCCTGTCCAGCCGAAGCGCCACCTCCTCCGGCGCGACCACGCACACCGACAGCCTGCCCATCGTGTGCAGCGGCAGCCCCGTCGGCACGATCGACAGACGCGGGTCGTTCGACGTCATCTTCCCGGGCGAGTAGTCCTTGCACACGCGCAGCGGCTTCTGCGCGTCCCAGGTGCCAAAGTCCACGAAGTGCGGTCCGTCGTGGTTCGGATCGCCGGGGAGGGCGCCCATGGGAATGAGCGCCACGAACTTGGGCGGGAAGCCGCGCAGGTCGCCCAGGAAGTAACTGAATCCCTGCGCGCGTCGGACCAGATGCACCTCGTGGTTGGCGATGCGAAGCGCGCCCAGCGCAACAGCCGTCTTCGGCGTCACCCCCACCACCGTCACGCCCCGCTCCATGCGAGGCGGCGTCTCGTAGAGCACGACCTGCTGGAACGGCCCGCTCGACCCGGGACGCCACACCTTCAGGTCCGAGATGCCGAGCTCTTCGGCCAGCGCGTTCTCCACGAACTCGCTGCGCGACGAGTTGCCCGCGAGCAGCAGCACCACGCCCTGCTCGCGCCAATCGCCGTTTCCTCCCCAGCTCGTGTTGCGCAGCATGCTCGACAGCAGCCGCACGCCGTCGCGAATCCTCGCCTTGAGGTGCGCCGTCATCTTCGCGTGAAGCCCGGCGATGTCCGTCTTGAGCGATTGCACGCGAACCTCGCTGCCGTCCAGACGCGCCACGCTCAGCTCTTCCACACGCCTGGGCTCGTTCGATCGCTTGAACTTCACCGCCTCCAGCGCCAGCTCTCGCTGGAACCGGATCATGTTCTGACGCCCCGCCAGGCTCCGCTTGTACAGATGAGGCTTGTTCGCCAGCGTGTTCGGCGGCACCGTGGTCGGACGCATCATCGGCACCTCCTTCTCCTCCATCTCGGGAAGATACTTGTCGTGCTGATGCGTCAGCCAGACCAGCTCGTGGGTCAGCGAATCGCCGCCCAGATGCTCGTCGCCGCCCACCTGAAGCGTCTCGACCACCGTCGAGGCGCCGGATTCCTGCGCTTCCTCCTCGGTGGCAGGGCGGAAGCGGCCGCAGGCGATGTCCAGGGTGCCGCCTCCGAAGTCGAACACCGCAAAGCGAAGCTCCCCGAATTTCGCCACGAGCGGCTCGAGCTCCGGTGCGGCCGCGAGCTCCGGACAGACCTCCGCCGCGAACGCCTCCGGTTCGCTCGCCTTCATGGATACCGTAATCTCCTCCGTCGGGATCCCTTCGGGTATGCTCAGCAGGATGCCCGCCCGAATCTCTTCCTCCAGCAGCTCGCGCGTCCGCTTCTCGAACTTCGCCGGGTGCGTCAACCAGTAGTGCAGATACACGTCCTGCCCCGGACGATTGATCGCCCGGCCCAGCAGATAGGCATACGTCCTGACGAGCACCCTGACCCGCGCCTCGTCGAGCAGGAAGTCGGCCTGTTTCTGGCGGTCGCGGAACTGCGGCGACTGGTCGAGGGCGATCACTCGTTCGGGCAGGCTCTTGAGCTCGCCGATGACCGCGCTCGGGTATTCCGCCATCTTGTCGTAGGCGGCATGGCTGCCGAGCACGAGACGCAACACGTTGGGGAAGCGACGCTTGCCGCCGCGCGACGACATCTCTTCCCAGAGCTTTGCGTGGTCTTCGACGAGCAGGTAGGTCGGGTTCTCGGAGGAGCCCGCGCTCGACGGTCCGAGGCGAAGCAGCGATCGATAGCCCTTGTGGTGCAGCGCAGCCACCGTGGCCGTGGTGCCGAAGTCGATGCCCACCGCCGAAAGACGCTGGAAGTGCTTGAGCAGCGGCACCGGGTCGCGCAGACGCAAGGGCAGGGCAGCATGCCAGGTCAACGCGCACGTGTTGCCGCCGAACGTCAGCACATGCTCGGCAATCACATCGAGCGGGATATCCTTGCCCTCGGGCGGGACTGGCAGCAGATCTTTGTGCGACGTGTCCAGCAGGAACTCGGTGTAGGTCTTGCGGCCGCCCGAACGGCGAGTGACGTCCTCCCACAGCACGTCGGTCTGGTCGTTCGCACGCTGCCAGCGATGGATGATGCTGCCCGGGCGGGTGTCGATGGCGTAGCCTTCGCCGTCATTGCGCTCCCACTCGGCGAACAGGCGCAGGCGCCACTTGCCCGTGCCGACCCAGGTGCCTTCCTCAGGATTCTGCAGGTCGAACAGGCGACGCTCGGGGGCGTCGAAGAGCATGGAGTCGGTGGCCTCGAGCATGTCGAGGTTCGTGATCTGAGGGCCTGCCGCGCGGATCGGAAAGAACGAGGGACGGACCAGACGCAGCACGCGGTCGCCCGGCGCGATCGCCACGCCGAGCCTCGCCGAGGCTCCAAAGAACGTGCTGAAAGCGCGCAGTGGCACCACGATCTCGAACGAAAAGTGCAGGAACGACGACGATGACTGCACGACGCTGGCTTCGACCGGCGCACCCACGCGATTGCCTTCCAGGTCCAGACAGGCGTTGAACGGGCCGTCGCAAAGGCCGGACGCCCTCACGACCAGCTCGCCGCCTTGCATCCAGCCGTCGAACACGGGCAGCACCGGATCGTGGGCAGCCGTCATCACGCGTTGCGACTTGATCTCGTAACGCAGGCCGTCCGCGGTGACGCGGCGTTCGAGGATTGCCAGCTCATCGATTCTCACGCGCGGGGAAGCTCCCGAACGCGTCGCAGTGGAAGTGGATTCCGGCGAGCTCGTTGCCATGCATTGCTCCCTGGCCCCAGACCTTTGGGGCGGCAGCGGACCCTATCACGTGCCGGCTCGCTCGGCGACAGGTTCTCGCCGCGACGCGATCAGCTTCGCCCGACGTCCTCCTGCCAACCTGGCCGGACACGTCACGTCCGACCCCTCTGCCTGCCCGGTCGCGCATCGGGGAATTCGGCCCGCCCGACAACCCCGTGCTACCATCTCCACGCCTATGCCTCGAAAACCGCCGAACCACGTGATCGCCGGACGCTACGAGCTCCTCGAGATCGCAGGCAAGGGCGGCATGGCGGTCGTCTGGCGCGCCATCGATCACCTCCACCCCAAAAAACGCGTGGTCGCCGTCAAGCGCATGCTCGGCGAGCTGTCCGCCGATCCCAGTATCGTCGCGCTCTTTCTCGAAGAAGCCCGCGTCGGCCAGACCCTGCGTCACCCCAACATCGTGGAGGTCATCGCCTTCGGCCAAGACGACAACCGATCCTACTACCTCGTGCTCGAGTGGGTCGACGGCCTCGACATGTTCGAGTACATGCGGGGGTTCCATCAGGTCAAGGTGCATGTGCCGTGGCAGGCCGTAGCCTTGATTGCCCACCAGGCTCTGCACGGGCTCGCCGCCGCGCACGAACGCCGGGACGCGGCCGGACGTCCGCTCCCGGTCATCCATCGGGATCTGACGCCGAGCAACGTCCTGATCGGCGCCAACGGTGTCGTCAAGCTGGCGGACTTCGGGCTCGCGAGGGCCATGGACCGGGCTACCATGACGTTGCCCCACATGATCAAAGGCAAGCTGTCGTACACGGCCCCGGAGATGCTGCACGGCGAAAAAGCCAACGAGCGTACCGACATCTACTGCCTGGGGTTGTCGCTGTGGGAATGTATGGCCGGCAAGAAGCTCTTCGCAGCAGGTAACCAGATTCAAATCCTCGAAGCGGTGGAGCAGGGCAGCGTGCCACCCCTCGCGCCCATCCGCCCCGATGCACCGCGCCCCCTGCTGGCCACCATCATGCGAGCCGTCTCTCGGAACCCCAAAGACCGTTGGGCCTCAGCCCGGGAAATGAACCGCGCCATCGACGACCTCCTCAAGAGCATGCCCGAGCCGCCCGACCCCGCCCGCCTCGGTGCCTCCGTCCGGCAGGCGCGCGACAGGCTCAAGGCTCCCCCCGCCGTCGATTCCTCCATCGCCATCCGGGAGTCCGACAACGCCATCGAGGTCAGCGCCGAGCTCGTGGTCGAATACGCGTCGAGCCCCTCCGCGGTTCGATCCCTGGAGATCGAGATCAGCGAGCCGTTCGAGGACGTCCGCTTGCGGTCGAAACGCGTGCGTCCGGCGGGCAGCCCCAAGCCTCCTCCTCCGCCAGCCGTGAAGACGGCCGTGCCCAAGCCGGATCCGGCGCCCCGGTCTTCCACCAAGACACCCCGGCACGGCTCCGCGGGCCCCCGATCCCAACGATCCAAACCCCCGCCCCCTGCTTCACCGCCCGAACCGCCCGCCAGGCCCGTCGGCCTCGGCTGGCCCTACAACCGCCCGCCCAGGCCTGGAAACCGATCCAAGTAGTCGTGCGCGTGCGCGACCGGTGTTGCACGGCAGGCCCTACCCCCCGAGATGCCCTCCCATCGCATGCAACGCCCGTCGAGCTCCAAAGTATTCGTGCCGGCGTGCGCACGCCGAAAGCATGAATGAGGGGATTTCGCCGGTCGAATCCACACAGATGAGATCGGGAGAACGGACCGGCGGGCCTCTGCGGCGGGCCGTTTGCCGTGGGCGGTCAGCGATGAGCGGCGATCTGTCGGTCTTCTGCGTCCGCCCTGGTGTCCCGCGGGTCGTTATGGTCATAGCTGCGCCCAAGCCACCTGGAGCTCACCCGTCTCGTCCACGTCGAATACCCTGTACTCCTCGAACATCGTCGTACTTCCGCCAAGGTAACACCGTACGCCACCGATTCGCCTCGCCCGCGGGGTGTGCGAATGCCCGCTCAGAATGACCTGCACACGCCTCGCTTGGGCTCTTTCCAGCAGATCCTGCGCGTTCTGCAGCGGCCCCCAGAGCTTCAACCTCCCCGGCAAGACCGTCCCCAGTCTCGCCCACGCATCCAGGTCCGACACCGGCGTGTGAAATACATGGTGATGCAAGGCCAGGATCCGGATCAGGCACCCGGCGCACTCGTCGAGCGCGTCGTCCACCGCTGCCAGCTCGTCGTCCGTAAGCCACCCCCGCGGGCTCCACATCCCGTCTTCGAGCAGCCCCCCACGCTTGACCGAGTCCACCGTCACCAGGCCGACCCGGCCGTCCGCCAGCTTGCGCCATGTGCATGCCTCCCAGCCGAACCGACGTCGGAACGACCGCTTCGCCCCCAGGTCGTGGTTGCCGCCCAGCACCGTGCAGCGGTCTTCGTCCCAGCCCGCCCGGCGAAGCGCCCGGTCGAACCAGCCGATCACGCGCGCGTCTCCGTCGTGCGTGACGTCGCCTGTCACGACGACATGGTCCACGTTATGGTCGCTCCAGGAGGCGATGAGCATGTCCACAAGAGCCCGGTCGGATCGCGTGGAGAGCAGATGCAGGTCGCTGACGTGTGCGATGCGCAACATGGCCCGACATCACTGTATGTGGACCACGAACGATTGGTCGGCGTGGTCCTGGTCGGTCTGGAGGCGGATGGTGAAGGGGTAGTCGCCAGGCCCTGGAGGCGTCCACGAAAGCTCGCCTGTTTGTGGGTCAATCCGCGCATGCACGGGAAACGTGGTGAGGCTCCACCAGTGGGGACCGTCCGCGGCGCCCGCTGCAGTGTAGTCGACGGGGACTCCCGCCGATCCTTGCGACGGCGGCGTGGACGTGATCAGCGTCGGGGACGGCTGTGTCGCCTCTTGCACCCGAATGCCTTGACCCGCTACGAACGAGTCCTCGATCTCGAACAACGCGCCGTCATTCCAATATGAATAGGGCCACCGGGGCTCGTAGCCGAGCCAACGCACCACCTGTCCGCCGGTTGGGCGCCACCGCAATAGCGTATGGTAGACGTCGCCGTCCCATTGCGCAACATCGGTCACGCGGGGAACTTCGACAGGAACGCGCGCGACGCAGGGCAAGACGAAGTCGGGAGGAGCGATCAGCAGGTTGGCGCCGTAGGCGGTCGCCTCCCGCCATCCCGTCGCGTCCGGGGCGCTCCAGTCTACGTAGTAGAAGAAGGCGTTTCGGTGGACTGGCTCGTAGCGCGCCAGCCACGCCCAGCTCAGCAGCAGCGATCCCGAGCCGACGTCCGCTGCGGCGTAGTCCTGCTCATACAAGTCGCGCAGCGCCGCATAGATCGACGTGCGCGCCGGCGACAGGGGCAGCCAGCGGCCAGCCTGCGCACGATAGCTCGATCCGTTCGTCGTCCCTCCGCCCACGAAGTCTGAGAAGGTGCCGTCGTCGCGGTACACGTTCGCGAGGAAGGTGTGCGCGAACGCTTCGATGTCCGCCAAGCCGAACACGATCCCTCGCTCAGCCGCCATGACGGCGAACTCGACGTTGATGGCCGCGTGCGAGATGTCCTCGCCCGGGCTCGCGTATGCGCCGCCCCAGTAGTTCCACAGATACTCGCCGTGCGATCCAGTCGAGATCTGGGCCTTGAATCGCTGTACGAGCTTCGCCGCCTTGTTCAGGTACGCAGGGTCGCCGGTGGCGTCGTGCAACAACAAGAGAAGGCGTCCGAGCGCGTTCGACTGGTTAAGGGGCTGATCCTTGCCCGCGTAGGGCAGGAACGTCGCGTCCGGCCGGAACACGTAGTACCCGGCGTCGTTCCATTCGTCGTCATGCACCGCCGCGGTTTCCCGCCCCGCCTGAACGTACGCCTCGGCCTTCTGCTGGAACGAGACTCCGTCGTAAGCCAGCTCGCGCCCCAGGCCCGACTCGTTCACGAGCACCGCGAACTCCACGATCGGGGAGGCGATCATGCCGGAGTGGACCGCATAGCAGTACGGCTCGCCGTTCGGCTGGTATCCCGTGTTCCTCCAGCACGCACCCGAGATACCTCGGTAGTCCACGACTCCACGACGATCGTCGCGCTGTGCCAGCACCCCGTCGGCGTGCCACGCAAGACGATCCAGGTACGTGGGCGATCCCGTTGCACGGAACATCGCCGCCAGCGACATCATCACATACGACTCTCCCCACGCCAGCATCGCGGCTTCGTTGTTCGAGTCGCGATACCATGCGCCGCCCGCCACGTTGTCGTACGCCTCCTCATAGGCCAGCCGCGCACTCACGCCACCCGTCGGCACCGTCACCGTCTCGACCTCCACCGGCGTCACGCCGTCGCCGACGACATCCGCCGTCGCGACGTCATCCCCCGCCTCGGGCTGGGTAGCATCGCCGGGCCATCCGTCGGAGCGTGGCGCATCCGGCGATGCCTCCGCCGCGTCCACGCCACCGTCGTTGCCCGCTGCGCCGGGTCCGGCGTCGTCTCCTCCTGCCGGCGATGAGCATCCCAGGACCAGTGCGAGGCACGCGCCCGTTACCGGCAGAAGGCTGCGCGTCTCGACGATCGCGTGGCGCCAGGTTCCTTGCCGTTCGCCGAGCCGGGCACGCCACAGCCGATCATCCGCCGACGAGAAGCCTGTCGTTCGTGAGGACTTCGGATAGCCCATGCCAGTCTCCGCGTCCATTGTCCTCCAGTTCTGCCGCTCGTGCCAAGCAGCGCCGATCACATCCGCTGCATCGGCTGCGGGGCGCGTTCGAACCGCCTTCGCAGGGGGCAGGGAAACACGCCGCCGCCGTGCCCGGGCGCGTCCGGCCGACTCGATGCGTCGCTGCCGGGTCGAGCACCTTCAATCCAGCATCGAAGCAGGCGGATCCTCGGGCAGGTCCACGCACACCACCTGTTGTGTCGGATCGAGAGGCGAGGGAACCCATCGCACCGGCAGACGCTCCTGCGCCGTCCTGCCCACGGTCTCGCCGTCGCGTGCGGGCGCTCCACGGCGCACGAAATAGGCGAGCAGGTCGAACAAGAAGCACAGCGCCTGGTTCCCTGCGCTTCGTGGCGCCGTGAGCATCACGTCCTGCTGCCCGAGCTGCGACATTCCCAGCGTCAGCAGGCTCACCCGGTCTGGTCCGCCCGCTGCAACACGGACGCCTGTCCAGAGCATGATCTGTTCGCGGTCGTGTCGGGCAACGTCCAGGAAGAACGCGAGGGCATGCGTGGCATGCCCGGCGCTCCAATACACGCCCAGCGCTTCGCCGGCCTGTGCCAATGCGGCCACGACGCGTGTGAACGCGCGCAGGGTTTCTACGGGTGGACGGTGTTCCGCTTCCTGCAACACCACCAGGAGATGCGCCTTGTGGTCGGCGAGGGTCCAGCCCGTTCCAAACGACGAAATGCTGTAGCGTGCGGCCGCATCGGCTTCTCCGTCAGGCACCGGCGCGGGCATGAGCGCCACATGCACCGCGTCCTGTGTGGTGAGCCTGAGGCCGAGCATCACGGCGCTTGAGGCAGCCACGCTCGCGTCGGCCCGCAAACCGGGCCCATCGGGGGCGATGTCGGCGTACGAGCGGAGCACATCATGCAGGGCGGGCAGCCGAGGCTCGCGCAGCAGGACGAACGCGAACCTCATGGCAGGCTGCCTCGGCGGCTGGTCGGCTGTCGTAGCGTCGCCGGGAAGCGCGTTGCTGCTGTTCTCATCGCGGCCCCTCTTGAAGTGTAAAGTGTATCCCGTACGATGCCTCAAGAAGGGCGCGGGAAGCAAGGCTGCGCGGCGCGTGGAGCGAATCGAGAACAACGTCGTTGCGCGCACGGTGACCGGCCAGAACCCATGCCCGTGCGATTTGGGGCGAGGAGGACGAATGTGGCTTGACCAAGATGCATAGGGGGCGTAGGGGTGACTCATGTGTGAGTGACGAACGCCGTGGCGCACCAGACGAACGCGCCGCGTGCGGGGAGGTCGGCCCATGAGAAAGCCTATCGTTGTTTCCGCATTCGTGCTCTGCGCTGCAGGGCTCGGTGCCTGTGCCGCTGGTTCCGATGACAACGGTCCCGGTGACGCTCTCAACCCGCCCGATGGTGGCGGATTCAACACCGGTGACGGTGGTGGACAAGGAGGTTCGGGCGCCTACGGCGGCGGAGGCGGCACGGGGGGCGGCACGGGCGGCGGCAGCGTCACGGGTGGCGCTGGCGGGCAGGACGACGGTGGAGTCGACGCGGGTCCGGTCTGCGCAGACGAGTTCAAGCGCTGTGCGCACGAGTTCAGCTACCCGGCAGGGACGGAGACGAGCGTGGAGGTGCGAGGATCCTTTTCCGCCGACGGGTGGGAGCACGGCGTGCCGATGACACGCAGCGGTGCGCAGTGGACGGCGTCGGTTGCGGTGCCCTACGACTTCCCCGTGCAGTACCAGTTTGTCGTCGATGGCGTGTGGAAGAACGATCCTGCCAATTCGAACCAGGTGTCGGACGGTCGCGGCGGGACCGTTTCGGTGCTCGACGGCGCAACTTGCACGAGCTACACCTGCGCGAGCGATCCCGCACCGGGGTTGTGCTCCGAGAGCGAGCGGACCTGCGGCGTACGATTCGTCTATCCATTCGGGGGTGAGACATCGGTGGCGCTGGCGGGCACATTCAATAGCTGGACCCCGGCCGCCATGACCCGCGACGGATCGTCGTGGGTCACGACCGTCGACGGTGTCGCCTGGGGGAGTACGCTCCAGTACAAGTTCGTCATCAACGGGACGGATTGGGTCGAGGATCCAGCGAACCCGAACAAGACACCCGACGGCTATGGCGGTTTCAACTCCGTGATGAACGGCGCCACGTGCGGGTGGTGGGCTTGCTCGGCGAGCCAGCCGGGGTTCGACTGGCGTGATGCGGTTCTGTACTTCGTGTTCGTCGACCGGTTCCGCGACGGCAACGCATCGAACAACGGTTCACCGACGGGCAACGGGGTTCAGACGCCTGCGGACTGGCAAGGCGGGGACTGGGCGGGGGTGCGCGAGAAGGTCGAAGAGGGGTATTTCAACGATCTCGGGATCAACGTGCTGTGGATCTCGGCTCCCATGGGCAACACGTCGGCGGCGGGCGCTGGCATCGGCGGCGACACCCACATGTACAGCGCCTACCACGGCTACTGGCCGAGCGAGTTGGACCAGACCGAGGAGCATTTCGGCACCATGGTGGAGCTGAAGGCGCTGGTTGACGCAGCTCATGCGCGTGGCATCCGGGTGATTGCCGACTACGTGATGAACCATGTGCACGTCGGTTCTGCCGTGTACCAGCAGCACCAGGACTGGTTCTGGCCGAACAACAACTGCGTGTGCGGAGCTGGCTGTAGCTGGGACGGCGCCGAGGGCAAGCGATGCTGGTTCACCGACTACCTGGCCGACTTCGACTTCACCAAGACCGACGCGCGCAACTTCTCGGTTGGCAATGCCGTGTGGTGGATCCAGCAATCCGGCGTCGACGGCTTCCGGCTCGATGCCGTCAAGCACATCGAAGACCAGTGGATCATTGACCTGCGCAACCGCGTCAAGACCGAGATCGAGCCGGTTACGCAGGAGCATTTCTACATGGTTGGCGAGACGTTTACTGGCGACCGGGGGGTCATCGGTCACTACGTCGGGTCTTCCATGCTCGATGGGCAGTTCGAGTTTCCGCTTCGACTCAAGCTGGTATCGACGCTCCTGACCCGTGCGGAAGGGATGGGCGCGCTGGATGCCGAGCTCGGTAGCTACGAGACATACTACGGATCGCAGGCGATCATGAGCACGTTCGTGGGCAACCACGATGTCCCGCGTCCGATTCACTTTGCGCAGGACGCGCCGATTTCGACCAATCCGTGGTACGACGGCAAGGATCGGGCGTGGGCGAACCAGCCGGGGCTGCCGGCCGGCTCTTCGGCGTTCGAGCGTCTGGCCAATGCCTTTACGGTCTTGTTCACGGTGCGGGGCATACCGCTCGTGTACTACGGCGACGAGGTCGGCCTGCCGGGCGCGGGCGACCCGGACAACCGGCGTTTCATGCAGTGGTCCGGGTACTCCTCGGGGCAGTCGCAGCTTCTCGCCCACATCAAGAAGCTCGGGGCCATCCGCGCCGCGCATCCCGCTCTGCGGCGCGGCATGCGAACCACGCTGTCCGTCTCCGACGACACCTACGCATACAAGATGGAGACCGCCGGGGACACGGTGCTGGTGCTCATCAACCGCAGCGATTCGACCCGATCGGTTGGTGGGCTGCCCGCGGGATCGTTCGAGGATCTGCTCGGGGGGGCCGGGGTGCAGGGTACAGCGGTCGACGTTCCTGCTCGATCGTCGATGATCCTCATCGCAAAATGATCGCGTCTCGAATCCTGCAACCTTTCTCAAGCGGTTGAATCGGGGTTCCGGCGCGCTGCATCGGCAAGGTGCTGGGACCGCTCTGCCGCCTGCGCGGCGCACCCATCGCGCGAGGCGCTGGCCGGTTCATTTTCCGAGGCGCCACCCCTGACGGGGGGCCACCCCGGCCGATGTTGTGCGAAGGCCGGACGACGCTTGCGGCACAAGGCGGTCCCTTCGCGCGTGTCCTCTGCGGACGCCGCGGCTCGCCGGAGGGTCTGCCATGCGGCAGGCGGCCTCCCACACGGCCTGTCCCGACACCGCTCGATTTCCTGTCGCACGGCTTGAGGAAAGCCTACTGGCACACGCGATCAGGCGGCCTGCCGATCGGGTGCCGTCGGCTTCCGGTTCCATTCCATGCGGAAGGGGATTAACAAGAAGCCTTCCAGGCGGGGCTTCGACCGGTTCGCGGCGCCGCTCTTCGACGGGGAAGGAGCTTCATCATGTCCAACAGCAACGTCGCCGGTCCCTCGGTAGACAACGCCCGCATCCGGGTGGAAGACGATCGAACGGGGATGCAGCCTGTCGTGCTCGACCGCGCCTTTCGCGATCACCTCCACTACTCGCAGGGCAAGATCCTCGCGACCTCCACGGCCCGCGATCAGTTCGTCGCGCTCGCGCTGATGGTGCGCGACCGGCTGGTCCGTCGATGGATCGAAACCCAGGGCGCCTACCACAAGGCCGATGTCAAGAAGGTCTACTACCTCTCGGCGGAGTTCCTGCTCGGGCGCGCCCTCGCCAACAACCTCATCAGCCTTGGGATCTACGACGACGCCGAAAAGGTGCTGGCGGGCATGGGCTTGTCGCTGACCGACCTGCTCGAGCAGGAGCCCGACGCTGGCCTCGGCAACGGCGGTCTTGGTCGGCTCGCTGCCTGTTTCCTCGACTCGATGGCCACGCTGGGCCTGCCCGGCTACGGCTACGGCATCCGCTATCAGTTCGGCATCTTCGAGCAGGTTTTCCGCAACGGCTTCCAGGTCGAGAAGCCCGAGGAGTGGCTCAAGCATGGTAATCCGTGGGAGATCGTGCGACCGGAGCGAAGCGTCAGGGTTGACTTCTACGGACGTGTCGACGCCTACTACGACGATCAGGGCGCCTGGCGCATGCGCTGGGTCGACACCCGGAGCGTCATCGGCCTGCCTTACGACACGCCCATCGCGGGCTATGGGAACAACACGGTGAACACGCTTCGGCTCTGGCAGGCGGTGGCGTCGGAGGAGTTCGACCTCGAGCTGTTCAACGACGGCGACTACGAGCGGGCGGTGGCCGAGAAGAACACCTCCGAGGTGATCTCCAAGGTTCTGTACCCCAACGACAAGACCGTGCTCGGCAAGGAGCTACGCCTCAAGCAGCAGTACTTCTTCGTGCGATGCGCCCTGGCGGACATCATCCGCCGCCACCTCTCGGTGCATCCGAGCCTCGACAACCTCGCCGACCAGGCAGCGATCCAACTCAACGACACGCATCCGGCGATCGCGGTGCCGGAGCTCATGCGCATGCTCGTCGACGAGTACAAGTATCCTTGGGAACAGGCATGGGAGATCACGCGAGGGTGCATCGGCTACACGAACCACACCGTGCTGTCCGAGGCGCTCGAGAAGTGGTCCGTGGAGCTGCTGGGGCGGCTGCTCCCCCGCCACTTGCAAATCATCTTCGAGATCAACCGCCGCTTCCTGCGCGACGTGCTCATCCGGTGGCCGAACGACGTGGCGCGGCTGTCGCGCATGTCCCTCGTCGAGGAGGGGCACGACAAGCGAATCCGCATGGCGAACCTGGCGATCGTGGGGTCGCACGCGGTCAACGGTGTGGCTGCGCTGCACAGCGACATCCTCCGCCGGTCCACGTTCAAGGACTTCGCCGAGATGTTCCCGGATCGATTCACCAACAAGACCAACGGCGTCACGCCTCGTCGATGGCTGCTGCAGTGCAACCCTCTCCTTGCTCAGCTCATCACCAAGCACGTGGGGCCCCTGTGGCCGCGTCAGCTCGACCTGCTCGAGAAGCTGGTGCCGCTGGCCGACGATCCGTCGTTTCGCAACGCTGTCATGGATATCAAGGCGGCGAACAAGCGGCGTTGGGCTGATGCCTGCCGTACGCGCTTCGGTGTCGCCGTGGACCCGGCCTCCCTGTTCGACATGCAGATCAAGCGTATCCATGAGTACAAGCGCCAGCTTCTCAACGTCCTTCACATCGTGGCCTCGTACCTGCGCCTCCGAAAGGATCCGAAGTCGCTGCGCGTTCCGCGCACGTTCTTCTTTGGCGGAAAGGCCGCGCCCGGCTACCAGATGGCGAAGCTCATCATCAAGCTCGCCAATGCGGTCTCCGACACCATCGCCGCGGACTTGAGCGTCAAGGGGATCCAGGTTCTGTTCGTGCCCAACTATCGCGTGTCCCTCGCCGAGCTGATGATTCCTGCCTGCGACCTGTCCGAGCAGATCTCGACCGCCGGCATGGAGGCTTCCGGCACGGGCAACATGAAGCTGGCCTTGAACGGTGCGCTCACCATCGGCACCCTCGACGGCGCGAACATCGAGATCCGCGAGCGTGTCGGCGCCGAGAACTTCTTCCTGTTCGGCATGACCGCCGAGCAGGTCGACGCAACCCGACGCGATGGTTACCGTCCCGCCACCTACTACGAAACCAACCCAGAGCTGCAGGAAGTGCTCGACCTCATCGCGTCCGGCTTCTTCTGCCCCGACGATCGCGCGCTGTTCCGCCCCATCGTCGACAACCTCATCCACGCCGACCCCTTCCGCGTGCTCGCCGACTTCGCGTCCTACGTCGAGTGCCAGAAGCGCGTCGAGGAAACCTGGCTCGACCGCGACCGCTGGGCCCGAGCGTCGGTCATGAACATCGCCAGCCTCGGCTTCTTCTCGTCCGATCGCACCATCCGCGAGTACGCCGACGGTATCTGGAACGTCAAGCCCGTCGATGTCGTCATCCCCCCGTACGTCTCGACCGATCCCGTCTGAACCCCCTCTTGCGCCCTAGCGGCGCAAGCGTCAGGTAGCCGCCATGTATTCGATTGTCGATGCCTTTCATCAGGGCGCTCTCGTCGCCTCGCGCTCCGACCTCGCCACGCTTCAGGTCGTCGGCCCGGACAGAGCCAGGTGGCTCCAGGGGATTGTCACCAACGACCTGTCCAACCTCGATGCCGATTGCGGTATCTACACCCTGCTCCTCGACAAGAAGGGGAAGATCCTGGCCGACGCCACCGTGGTCGTCGAAGGAGAAGCGTTGCTCTTGGCGGTGCCGTCGTCGGTTGCGCCGACGATTCACGCACACCTGGACCGGTATCTCGTCATGGAGGACGCTGAGGTTCGGGCGGACGATCAGCCGGCGCGGTGGATCCAGATCGTTGGCCCGGCAGCGGACAGGGGCCTGGCGGCCGCGCGAGATGCCGACGTACCGCTGGTCGGGTCGATGGTGTCGTTTGCGGGTGTCGGCGGCGCGTTGCTTCGTGTTCCCGAGCATTCGGTTTCTCGGGTGGTTGAAGCTTGCACGCGCCTGCCCGCGACCGTTGCGGTCGACGTCGACACGCTCGACTCGATCCGTCCGGTGGTGGGCTGGCCGGGTTTTCCCGCCGACTTCGACCAGGATTGCTATCCGCAGGAAGTCGGCCTGGATGACCGCGCGATCTCGTTCAACAAGGGCTGCTACCTGGGGCAGGAGATCGTCGTCAAGATGCGCAGCCGCGGCCATCCTGCCCGCACGCTTCTGCGCCTGGTCGCTGCTTGTTCGCAAGGATGCGACGTGTGGCCTGCTGGCGAGCCCGTCGTGTCCAGCGCGGGTGAACCCATCGGCGCAACCACCGCGGCCGTGCGTTTCGGGTCCGAGATCGTTGCCTTCGCCCTGGTGAAGTGGTCGGCGGCGAAGATCGGGGCCGAGGTCGTCGTGCGAGGTGTGGCCGCCCGCACGGCGCCTGCCTGGGGCAAGCTGCCCGGCCTGGATCCGCACCGCATCTGATTCTGTCCTTCACGACGGCCATCCGTGTTACGGTTGCGTTGGTGGTGGTCCTGCTCCGTCGGAGCATCGATGCAGGAGGGTTGCGAAATGCCGGGTTCGGCCGACCCAGGTTCCATGCTGCTGATGACCGCGCTGATGGTCGTGTTGTACCTCGCGGTCGTGCGCCTCATCGACATGAACGAGAAGGAGCCCTTGTGGGCGATGGCCTCGTTTTTCCTGGTTGGGGCGGCGGCGTCGGTGGCGCTCGTGCAAGCCGTGGGCACGCCGGTGCTCGACCTCGACCCGCTACGCGGAGCGATCTTCAAGGAAGCCGCCCGTTTCGCGGCGGTGGGCGCCGGCGTGGGGGGCCTACTGTTCTACGGGCGAAAGAAGGGCATCGACGAGTTCAACGGTCTGATGGACGGCATCGTCTACGGCGCCACGGTTGGGCTGGGGTTTCACACTGCCCGTGAGGTGATGAATCAGATGCTCATCGGCGGTTTTGCGCTTCCAGGGCAGCAAGCCGGCGCTCTCGCGGGGTTCCACAAGGTGTTCCTGACGGGTTTGGCGGAAGGCATCTTCGGGGCGATCCTCGGCGCGGGCATCGGCGCGGCGGTCGAGTCTCGCGGTCCCGTCGGCAAGATCCTCTGGCCCGCGGGTGGGCTCGTCGTCGCCTTCTTCGCCAACTGGGGCTACGTCACCCTCGCCAAGGGCAATGCGCTCGGCGGCGATCAGGGCCTTGTCCGGGCCTATGTCGCGCTCGCGCTTCCTGTGGTCATCGTGGTGGCCGCGGCGGTCTATGCCTTGTCGTCGGAGCGCAAGGCGATTCGCGATCAGCTCTCGTCGGAGCAGGCCGCCGGCGTGGTGACTGCCTCGGACCTCGCGCTTCTGCAGAGCGTCGTGTCCCGCGAGGCCGCCTACCTCAAGGTGCTGCTGGCGGGCAATCTGCGAACCTGGTTGGCGATGAAGGCGCTGCACAACCGGCAGGTCCAGCTCGCGTTCGTCAAGGCGCGCGCAACCGGGGAAGCCGACGCGAAACGTAGGGAGCGTCTCGATCAGGAAATAGCGAACCTGCGGGCCGTTGTGCTCGAGAAGCAGAAAGCGGTTCAAGCCGGCGGCACGCGGCGGGAGGAGAACGCGTCATGATCGATCGACAACCCGAAGCGAGGGCGTTGTCCCGGGGCATGCACCTGGCGCTTCTGTGCACGGTGTTCGCGGTCGCGCTATTCACCTCCGGGTGTTGCGGCGGTTGTTGTCGCGCGCTTGCGTCGTCAGGGGGAGGTACGGGTGGCGACTCCAACAGCGGCGGTCTGGGCGAGGCCCCGAGTTCCGGCTCGGTCGCCGAGCTGGTTTCCCAGCGCGTCGGCCCCTACAGCCTCGTTGGCACCGCCCCTGTGACGCGTCTGGGCTCGGGCCTGCGCGACGGTATCGTTGACAGCATCGGCGCGGTGTACAGCGGTCCGGGCGGCATCCAGCTCAACCAGATCATCCTGGCCTACCCTTCGTCGGCCGTTGCGCGCAGTCACATGGATATCGTGTATTCGGCGCTCCTGCAGGAGTGCGGCGCGAAGCGAATCATGCGCAACGAGGTCCGGAGCAAGAACGGCACGCCCATCGGCGTTCAGGTCGTGTGCGACCGGAACCCCCAGCATGTGTACTGGAGCAACGGCCGCATTTTCACGTTCGTGACGGCGCCCCACCCGGACGCCGCGAATTTCTATCGCGCATCTTCCTATTGATTCTGGATCGCCACGTACCCGGCCGCCGTGATCTGCGCGGGGCCGTTGCGGGTTTGGGCAGCCGGCGGCGCCTTTACACGGCGCGGGAGGCTGGCGTATGCTCCCGCCGTCAGCGAGGGCCAAGGGCGTTGAAAGAGCAGGTGCATATGGCGACGGGGAGTGTGAGTCCAGGACAGGACGATGCCGACCTCACCGCGGATGTCCCCCGGCGGGCTTTCCCCATCCAGGTGAGCAAGCTGCCGATGTTCTTGCCCCCGGGTGACCGGACCTTGGAAGGGTTGCGTCGGTTCCTCCTCGCGTGCACCACGGACCCACCTGACTTCGAGCCGTCGCCGGCTGCGCTGGCCCCCAAGATGACCCGCGCGGAGGTCGTTCATGTCGGCGACCCGGACCGGTTCGTGCTCGAGCTCATCGTGATCCAGGCGGCGGGGAAGCAATTCGCAGCGGTTTACAAGGCCCCGCCGCCCGACCTCTTCACCCGTCTGCCCGAGCTTCATCTCGTCGACCTCAAACGTTGCCAGGCTCGCCTCCTCGGTCCGGCGCCGGGCGACTTTCAGATGTCCGCCCTCACCGTCGACAACGTCACGCACCTCATCATCCTCTCGAGGCTGCGCAGCCAGCCCGACGCCGCACAGACGCCCGGTGAGGAGATCGAGATCGACGTCGAGTTCGACGATGAAGGTTGACTCCTCACCACCTCGCTGGGCCGTCGTCTGTGCTTTCGTCCTACTTGCCGGTTGTCGAAGCACGCCGTCACCGCCGCCCGAAGCACCTGTTCGGGTCGCCGTTCCCGCCGCCCCTTCCGCGCCGCCCAAGGGGCCCACGTTCGGGGAAAAGGCCGTTGCCGCTTCCAGCAACGACCCCGCGGATGTTGCGTCCAATACCTGTCGCGACCCGCGCGACGGCCGCGTCTATCGCGTCGTCCGCATGGGGCCGCGGCTCTGGTTCGCGGAAAACCTCAAGCTTGCGGTCCCCGGATCGTACTGCTACGACGACCGGGCGTTGAATTGCGATCGGTACGGCCGCTTGTACCAATGGGCAGCCGCCATGCAGGCGTGCCCGAATGGCTGGCACCTGCCGACGGAAGAAGAATGGCAGTCGGTGGAGGACACGATCGACGGCACCATCGCGCCGCTGCTGCAAGGTGGATCCACGGGGTTCGACATCCTCATGGCAGGCGCGCGGAGCACCAACGGCTCCTACCAGGATCTCGGCACCAACTTCTACTTCTGGTCGAGCACTACGCTCGGGGATCGCGCGAGGCTGCGGTGGAACCTCACCGACGCCGGCCTCCAGATCGCTACGGACGTCAAGACCGAAGCGTACAGTGTGCGTTGCGTCCAGGACCGTTGAGATGGGTCCGGGATGGCGAAACGACCGGCGGGGGCCGACCGGGCGCGTGCGACCTGACGGCTACTTGCAGACGCCGGTCTTCTTGTAGCTCGCGAGGGTTTCTTCGCAAACCTTGTCCGCGATCGGGCCGGTCCGCTTCGTGTAGTTGTCGCATGCGATCGAGTTGCCCGACATCTGGCGGCAGCAGTCACGTGCCTGCTCGCACACGGCGCTCGGCCCGCCAATGCCCATGGTCCAGACCACCGCCACGATCGCGGCGGTCACGCCCAGGAGAGCGCCGATGCCGCCGATCGCCAGACCGATCTTGGCACCGAGCGGGAGCTTGAAGCCGCCTGCCGGCGCCGCTGGCACGAACCCTGGCTGCGCCATTTGCGGCTGCCCGTATCCACCACCCGCAGGCGCTGCAGCCGGCTGTCCGAACCCGCCCATCGGGCCGGCCTGCGCAGCGGCAACCCCGAATCCCTCGATCACCACCCGGTGCGGGTTCGTCGGATCGATGCGGACTTGCACCCATGCGCCGGGTTGGACCTGAGGAATATTCAGCTCCGACACCAGCGTCTTGATCTGCGTCGTGTACGGCGCGCCGTTCGGCGGTTGCACCTGCATCGTGATGACCACCTCGAGCCGTCGATGCACGCCGGTGGTCACCGTCATCCCGCCCATCTGGACTTGCAGGATCTGCGCGCGTGCCGGCGTGCCCGTTTGCAGGATCCGAGCTTCCTCCTTCGCTGTCTTGGTTAGCCCTCCGATCACGCGCCACACCACGAATGCGGCCCCCGCCAACACCACGATCGTGATCGCTATCCCGCCAATCGTCATCACCAGAAACATCGCATCCATGTCGCCCTCTCGCGCGATCGACCAGGGATCGCTCATGCACGATAGCCCCCTGCCGATCAGTCGGCAACAGCGTCGGCCTGCGGGCGCGAAAGCGACGATCGGGGCGCGACTGCAGGCCGGTGGTGATTCCTTGGGAAGGTGTTGCTCTGCCGCGGGCGCTGGGACGCGAAGTCAGGAACCGCCGCGACGGCGCGCACGCCGGGCCAGGCTTGTGCTCCATCCGATCATGGCCAGCGCAAGACCACCCCACATGCCGGCCAGGCTGCGAGGGCTGCCGGGCAGGCCGCACGCGCAGTTTGCGCTTTCGTCGACTCCGCTCTTCGCTGGATCCGCCGGAACACTGTGGTGGGCATCCGAAGCGCCTGGCCCATCGCTCACCGACCCATCCGTTCCATCCGCTATTGAGCCATCCGCCATCGAGCCGTCTTTCCCGCCGTCCGTTGGCGGCACACCACCGTCCCCGGCTCCGCACACGCCGTCCTCGTCGGTCTGCCCGTCACAGTCGTTGTCGAGCCCGTCGCAGGTTTCGGCCGACGCCGTCGACGAGGCAAGGCACTGCAGGTTGCCATCGACACACTTGCGTGTTCCTGCGGAGCAGACGCCGGGTTGGCCGGTGTCGCAGGCGTCGTTTGGATCCGGGCCGGCGCACGCGCCGAAGTCTCCCCAGTGGCAGGCATCGTCGCATGTTCGCGTGTGCTTGCCGCAGTCTCCGCAAGGCTGCTCCTCGGTCGTGCCCTTGGCGCATTCGCCCTCGGACCCGCACGCGCTCCAGCCCTGCCACTTGCAGTCCGCGCCGCAGGTGCGCTCGCGCCGGCCGCAGTTGCCGCACGCGTCCGGCTGCGTCTGGCCTGGCGTGCACTCGCACTGCGACGCTCGCACGATGAAGCCGCCGTCGAAGTAGCTCGCATCGTAGGTGTGCGTGCGCATGCCATAGTTGCACGTGCTGCAGCAGTTCTCCTCCGTTACATCGATGGTCGAGCCGTGCACCGCCGTGACCCACGCCACATGGCCGTAGGTGCCCGAGACACGGCACGCGATGCTGCCCACGACGGGATTGGGCAGCACATCATAGTTGGGATCCAGGTTGGCATGGCCCACCCACTGGTTCGCATTGCCCCAGCCTGGAAGCCCCACCGCCCAGTTGCAGCACGCCGCTTCCCACGCCCACCACGTGCAGTTCCCGCCGTTGTCACAGCAAGGGTAGGGGTCGTCCACCCCGCATTGGCAGTCGTCTTTCTGGTCCCCACACTGATACACCGCGTGGGCGGGACGCGGTGTGAACGTCATGATGCAGAACGCCAGCCCGGCTGCCGCACCCGCAGCCCAACGTGTCCACGATCTCATCGCGCCACCTCGAGATCGAATTCGCTTGCGACCTGATCACACGCGGCTCGCTGACGTGGTTCCGCCAGATCGAAGCACGTGATGCACGCCACGCGCGACACCGAAGCCACCACCGTAAGCCGTCGCGGCGGCGATTGCGGCGACCCAGGCTGGTCCACCACGATCGCATCGATTTTGCGCGCCCCGACCAGGCGGTGATCCATGATCGCGCCGTCGACGACCGTGAACGCCATGTGTCGGTCGAACCACGCTTGCAGAGACAAGCCATCGGGGTTGTCCCATACATCGACGCGCGCGACGCGCGTGCCCATCGCGCTGACCGTGACCGAATGGCGCATCTTGTGCGGGGGCAGGGAGGGGTCGAAGTGCTCGACGGACGTCGCGAGCTCCCGCTGGACGCGGAACCGCACGCCTGACTCTGGATCCGCGAACAGGCGTGCCTCGGGGCTTGCGGCTTGCGCGAGGTCGGGGTGTTCCCCCGCGCTCGCCGGAGCCGCCTCGTGGGAGGACTGGTTGCATGCCGTGAGGGCCGCCACGCATGTCGCGAGCAAAAATCGGGTAAGCATGCCATAGCATCGCACACTCCCAGCCCCGGCGACAAGCTGGCGGTGCATTGGGGTGCGTTGCCTCGGCCCGGGTTCTGATCCCCTGCCCCTGCCCGAGGTGCCGAGCACTTGGCCCGCCGAAAGCAGCGATTCGCACCGTCGGCATGCTGAGCCGCATGGTGCAGAACCGCAAGACCCGGGCTCCCCGTAAGACACAACGCAACCAGCCTGGCTGGCCGTACCCTTGCCAGTGCGTTGGGAAAGGGAAGGGGCAGGGGAAAGGGCAAGGGTGGGAACCCGGGCCGATGCAGTGCGCCCGGTGCATTCGCAGACGTAGGTGCGTTTTGCCTGCAGCGAGCACGGGGGCATCACGGCATCGCCCGGAGCGCAAGGCGGAGAACGTCGCACCAGGCGGTGCGCCGCGTCTCGCGCCCATGGCCTTTGCTATTTGTGCGCGGTGCTGGTAGACCCCCGCACCGTGATCGACCCCATCTTGCGTGAGCGTGCCGAACGCTGGATCGACGACGACATTGACGAAGCCGACCGGACCGAGCTTCGCGCCGTGATAGCCTCCGGCGACCAGGCGGACCTTGCCGACCGGATGGCCGGCTACCTCGACTTCGGCACGGCCGGCCTGCGAGGCGTGCTGGGGGCAGGGTCGAACCGGATGAACCGCGCGGTTGTCGTGCGCACCACGGCGGGCCTTGCGCGCTACCTGCGCGACCAGCATCCGGGCGTTGCACAGCTTTCCGTCGTGGTGGGCTACGACGCGCGAAGGTTGAGCCGCGAGCTCGCCATGGAGGCCGCGAGGGTACTGGCTGCCGCCGGGATCGTTGCGTGGCTGTTCCCTCGACGCTGCACGACCCCGCAGACCGCGTTCGCGACCACCTATCTTGGCGCGGCCGCGGGCGTCATGGTCACCGCCAGCCACAATCCGCCAGAGTACAACGGCTACAAGGTATACTGGGGAAACGGCGCCCAGATCATCCCGCCCCATGACAAGGGCATCGCCGCTTGCATCGACGCCACCCCCGGCGCCTCGCAGGTGCCGCGGCTCGACGAGAACGAGGCGCGTGCGCAAGGGCTGCTGAGGGATGTCGATGCATCGGTGACCGAGGCATACTTGCGCAGGATTGCGGCTCTGTCGCTGCACAAGGAGGGACGGGAGGGTCTTCGAATCGTCTACACTCCACTACACGGCACGGGCTTCGAGACTGCTTATTCGGCTCTGCGGCAAGCAGGGTTCTCGGAGATTCACCCAGTACCCCAGCAGGTCGATCCCGACGGTCGTTTTCCGACGGTGCGTTACCCGAACCCAGAGGAGGAAGGCGCTCTGGATCTGGCGTTCAGCCTGGCCCAGTCCACGCACGCCGACCTGGTCATCGCCAACGATCCCGACGCCGACCGTCTCTCGGTGGCTGTGCCCCGGCCAGGCGGCGGCTATCAGCAGCTCTCGGGCAACCAGGTGGGCGTGCTGCTCGCGTACTACGCGCTCACCGAGCAGCCCGACCCGCCGGCGGATAGGCTCGTGGTCACCACCATCGTGTCGTCGCCCATGCTGGGAGTGATCGCGTCCGACCTTGGCGTGCGGTATGCCGAGACGCTGACCGGATTCAAGTGGATTGCCAATCGCGCGATGCAGATCGAGGCCGAGACGGGCGCGAGATTCGTGGCCGGCTACGAGGAGGCGCTCGGCTACACCATGGGCACGATTGTGCGAGACAAGGACGGCGTGAGCGCGGCGGCCGTGTTCGCAGAACTCGTGGCCTGGTATCGCGCGCAGGGCAAGACGGTCCTGGAGCAGCTCGAGTGGCTGTATCGCAAGTACGGACTGTTTCTGAGCAAGCAAGCGAGCCTGTGGCACCGCGGCGCCGGCGGCGCAGAGCGCATCGAGGGCATTATGGCGGGTCTGCGCGCAAACCCGCCCGAACAGATTGGCAATCTGCGCGTGGAGGCGGTGCGCGACTATCGTACGGGTCTGCGCCGTCTCGCCCATGGCGCCGTGACGCGGATCGACATGCCCTCGAGCAATGTGCTCGCCTTCGATCTCGAAGGTGGAAACCGGGCGGTCGCCCGCCCCAGCGGCACCGAGCCCAAGATCAAGTTCTATTTCGATGTCCGCGAGCCGGTCGCCCCGAGCGAGCCCTTGAGCGCCGCGGTCCAGCGTGCCGAGCGACGGATCGAGGAGCTGCGTTGGGCCTTGATTCAGTCCGGCTGAGCGTCAGTTTGGCGTCCCAGCATGGTGTCGGGCTGCCGCGGAGCCATCACGTGCCGATCGCATCGAGGACCGTCTCTGCCTGCCGTCGGTCTGCTTCCTCTCTTGCCTGCCGGAATCGTCAGCTTGTCGGTGCGCCGCCAACGGCAGTCCGCGGCGTCGCAACCGTCTGTCGGTCGGCGCGTGTCGCTGGCGCAAGGCCGGTCGTCGCGTCTGGCTGGCGCAAGGCCGGTCGTTGCGTCTGGCTGGCGCAAGGCCGGTCGTTGCGTCTGGCTGGCGCAGGGCCGGTCGTCGCGTCTGGCTGGCGCTGGGCCGGTCATCACGTCTGGCTGGCGCAGGGCCGGTCGTCGCGTCTGGCTGGCGCAAGGCCGGTCGTCGCGTCTGGCTGGCGCTGGGCCGGTCGTCGCGTCTGGCTGGCGCAAGGCCGGTCGTCGCGTCTGGCTGGCGCTGGGCCGGTCGTCGCGTCTGGCTGGCGCAGGGCCGGTCGTCGCGTCTGGCTGGCGCAAGGCCGGTCGTCGCGTCTCGCTCGCGGCGCCGGACCCGCCGCCCGCTGCCTCGCCTCGTCCAACTCCCCGAGCCGAGGCCCACGAGCGGCGGTCCTGCCGCTTCTGTCTCGCTACAGCATGGTCGTCACCTCCGTGTTGAAGGTCCTTCATCCACGGAAGGCTCACGCCTTCCCTACTACCCTCCAAGGCACCATGCCCCGGAGGG
>Ga0272446_1000331_pt1 | contig 74928 bp, 68 predicted proteins | sample YNPCB0061_FD_194587 | JGI IMG/M metagenome (GOLD analysis project Ga0272446, IMG submission 194587) | Hot spring microbial mat communities from Yellowstone National Park, WY, United States - YNP-CB-006-1 | ecosystem: Environmental > Aquatic > Thermal springs > Hot (42-90C) > Sediment | place... | reverse complement strand
ATATCTGCCGCAACCACCCGTTCGTCGACGGCAACAAGCGCGTGGCGGCGAATGCCGCCATCACCTTCTTGTTGATCAACGATTGGGAACCGACTTTCACCGAAGATGCGCTGGTGGATACAGTGCTTGCCGTGGCCTCTTCCTCGATGACGAAAGAGGACCTCGTCCGATTCTTCCAGGCCCACTCTGTCCCTCGCTCAAACACACACGGTTGAGAGCGCAGCCGGTTGGACACTTTCGAACTCGCTTGAGTATCTATTGACAGAGCCAGACGACGCGCCAGGCCGCGAAGCGGAAGCCCTTCCGGAATCGAAGGCCCTTGCCTGCGTTCGGCCGGCTGCGGGCCAAGACGGCGCGGCCTGAGCAGCAGAGATTCGTCAAGGCGCTGCTCGAGCCGGCGGCCTGTGACTGCGGCCCCGCGCCGGGCGCGCGCCGTTCAGCGAAGGGGCGCTGCGGAGGATCGCCAAGTTGCCCATTTGGGAGGAGCAGCGCAGGGCGGTGCGGAATCTATTCGGAGAGCCTGAGGCGACGGAGTAATTCGGCCGTGGTGTGCCACTCGGTCCCGGCTACCTCGACATCGTTGTCATTCGACCACAACGGCCACCCCAGATGCAGAGCAAGCGCCAGGATCTCGACGTCGTCCGGATCGCGCTTCGCGATTTTCCTTCGTGCGCGCGGGAGCGCATACTTGTACTGCTCTCGCGGCACGATGGCGACCGGAAGCGTAGCCACGGCAAGCGGAACCAGCTCAAGGCTCAGCCGCTTCTTCCGCGCCAGGTGGCTGGCGTACTCCCGAACTTCCTCGAACGTGGACTCGGTGGTGACCACGCCCTCCACGGCAGGATGTTCCAGCACGGTTCTTGCCTGCCCTCCGATCACGGCGGAAAGCAGGACGTTGGCGTCAGCCACGAGGCGCACGGCGGGCCTTTCGCCAGCTCTCGAAATCTGCCTGGACCTCCTCCTCGCTGACCTTCCGCTTCTTGAGCTCGCGGAAGAGCTCGGCAGACAGGACGGAGAAGAGTTCCTTCTTGAATTCGACGGGCAGGCTTTCTTCGGGCCAAGGGAAAAAGACCCCGGCCAGGCGCCCCCGGCGCGTGACCAGGATCGGGGCCTTCGAGCGCAGCAATCCGGTGGCGTGGTCGCGAAACTCGCGGACCGTGGTGATTCTCATGTGGCCACCTCTGTGACCATTTTACCGGCAGGCGGGCGGGCAGGAGAAAGGCGGCCGGGTTTCGGACGCGATCCGCAGGCCGGAGCTTGTCAAGGGGAAGACTAGCCCGCTGACCAGACTGTTGGGCTGTGATCTCTTGCGCCAGGCTCCGTCACATCTCAATGCTTCGCCTTGGCCTCATGCAGCCCCATTCCGCTTTGCAGCCATGCGCTCCGGGCGGGATAACCCGCAAAGTTGTCTCGGGTCCAGATGCCAGTCGCGGCAGGTCGCGCGCGGGCCGGCGAGTGCCGAGGTTATTCTGGAATCAGAGTCCTTCCCCTCTGACCCATGCCTCATCTGGAACCCTGGCAGTGGGCGCTTGGCGCGCTTTGTGCCTTCAACGTCGGTCTGGCGAAAACCGGCCTGCCCGGGCTGGGCATCCTCGTCGTGCCGATGATCGTGCTTACTGTCGGAGACGCCCGCGCCGCCGCCGCGTGGCTGCTGCCCATCCTTTGCACGGCGGATATCTTCGCCGTCGTGTATTGGCGCCGGCACGCCGCCATCCACAGGCTGTGGAGCCTGGCGCCGTGGGCGCTGGCAGGGATGGCCGGCGGCGCGGCGGCGCTGGCTCTCGAAGAGCGCATCCTCAGGCCGCTGGTCGGCGCCATCGTGCTCGTCATGCTGGCGGCGTATCTGGTCCGCCGGTACTCGAAAAACCCCTCGGCCATCACGCCCCACCCCGCGCTCTACGGCGTTTCGGCCGGCTTCGCCACCACCGTCGCCAACGCCGCAGGCCCGGTGATGAACCTGTATCTGCTTTCGAAACGGCTCCCCAAGGAAGAGTTCATCGCCACCGGGGCGTGGTTTTTCTTTGTCATCAATCTCGCCAAGATCCCCATCTACGCCTGGCACGGGCTGTTCAGCCGGCAGTCGCTTGCCTTCGACCTGCTCATGGTTCCCGCCGTGTTTGCGGGCGCCATCGGCGGGCGGCGGATTGTCCAACATATCTCGCCGCAAATGTTTGAATGGCTGGTGGTGGCGCTGACGGCGCTTTCTACGTGGTTTCTGTTCCGCTGAGCACGCGCGCCGTGTCCCGCGCAATCAGCAGTTCCTCGTGCGTCGGGATTACCAGCGTCTGAAAGCTCCCCAGGCTATCCAGCCCGCCGAGGATCTGCCCCCGGATCTCCGCGCGGTTCTCGCCGATGCCGCCCGTGAACACCACCGCGTCCGCCCCGCCCAGCACCGCCCAGTAAGCGCCGATATACTTCTTCGCCCGGTAGCAGAAGACGTCGATCGCCAGCCGCGCCCGCGCGTGACCCGCCGCCGCGGCCTCCACCAGGTCGCGCATGTCGTTCGAGCGCCCTGAAAGCCCCAGCAGCCCGCTGCGGCGGATGAGCAGGTCTTCCACTTCGTCCAGGCTCATCCCCTTCGCGCGCATCAAATGGAATACGACCCCCGGGTCGATGTCGCCGCAGCGCGTCCCCATCACCAGCCCCTCGATCGGCGTGAAGCCCAGCGACACGTCCACGGCGCGTCCGCCCTGGACGGCGCAGATCGAGCACCCGTTGCCCAGATGGCAGGTGATCAGGCGGCACTGCTCAGGCGGCTTCCCTAGCATCTCCGCCGCCCGGGCGCTCACATAGCGGTGGGAGGTGCCGTGAAAACCATAGCGGCGGATGTGGTCGCGCTCGTAGTACTCCAGCGGCAACCCGTACAGAAACACGTGCGGCGCCAGCGAATGGAAGAACGCCGTGTCGAACACCGCCACATGCGGCACGCCGCCCAGCAGATCCCGCGCCGCGCGATAGCAGGCGAGGTTCGGCGGGTTGTGCAGCGGCGCCAGCGCGCAGCACTCTTCGATCGCGCGCTCCACTTCCTCATCGATCCTCGCCGCGTCCCGGTATTTCTCGCCGCCGTGCACCACCCGGTGGCCGACCGCGTCCACCGCGCCTGCCCTTTCCAGCGCCTCCCGCACCGCCACCCGGTGATCGGCCGCGCCGCCCGGCGCACAGATCCGCTCCACTGTGCCTTTCACCTCCACCTGCTCCGTGCCGTCTTGCAGGCGGATCACTTGATACTTCAGCGACGAGCTGCCGGCGTTGAGAACAAGAATCCGCATCGCGAAGCCCAATCTACCACCGGCCGCAGGTCTTGCCGTCTAATCGGTCAAATTGGTATGATTTAGGGCAATGCGGAAAGTGCCCCTGAGCCAGTCGCTGCGCATCATCGCGCAGGGTTCGGCCAACTGGCTCGCCCAGCGCCCCATCGTTGTCTCGTTCGAGGTCACCGACTCCTGCACCTGCTACTGCCGCCACTGCGATCACGGCGGACCGAAGGACGACTCGCGCAACCTCCGCCCCGAGGAATACCGCAAGTACACCGAAACGCTGAAGCCCTGCGTGGTGCAGGTCTCCGGCGGCGAGCCGCTGCTGCGCGACGATCTGGCCGAAGTGGTCCGCAACATCAAGCGCCCGGACGGGCTGCCCTACATCCTGCTGGTATCCTCCTGGTCGCTGATGACCCCGCAGCGCTATCTGGAACTGCGCGAGGCGGGCGTCGATCAGTTCAACGTCTCGCTCGACTTCCCCGACGCGCGCCACGACGAGTTCCGCATGTACCCGGGGCTGTTCGCGCACCTGAATGAAGTGGTCCCGCAGTGCGCCGCCTACGGCTTCGACGACATCGTGTTGAACACCTGCATCACCGCCGCCAACGTCGCCGAAGTGAACCGCGTCGCCGACAAGGCGCGCGAGTGGGGCGTCAACATCTGCATCAGCGCCTACTCGGCGCGCCGCACCGGTTGCCGCGAGCTGTTCCCCGGAACACCGGAGATGCTCGCCGTTCTCAACCGCGAGCTCGACCGCCTGGAATCGCGCCGCGACGAGAGCAACTGGATCGTCAGCGCCCCCACAACCATCGAAGCCACCCGCCGCTATTTTGAAACCGGCGGCGCGCCCGGCTGCAAGGCGGGGCTCCGGTTCCTGGTGGTCACCGCCGACGGCAAGCTGCAGCCTTGCTCGATGCAGTTCCACCGCTACGACCTGCACGAGCAGGCGCTCATGGTGCGGGAGTTCACGGCCCACAACCGCTGCGACGAGTGCTACGTCGCTATCCGCTCCAACCTCGACAAGACCTTCCCGCAACTGCTGCGCGAGAACGTGGCGCGCTACCTGAGCTTTTCGAACTCCTCAAAGTCCGCTGCTCGCCGCAGCGCCGCCGCTGCCGGCGGCTGTTAGCGCGGCGCCGCTCAGGAGACTTTGACGAGCACTTTGCCCATCGGCCCTTCGGCCAGGCGGCGGAAGGCCTGCTTCAGATCCTCGAAAGCATAGATGCTGTCGATCACCGGCCGCTGGTTCGTCTGCTTGAGCCGCCGCACGATCTCCGCCCAAGCTGCCTGCGCGCCCTCCGCCGTGTAGTCGCCCACCGCCACGCCGCCGATGCGAATGCGGCGGAAGAACAGGGATGCCGTGTTGAACTCCGGCACCACGCCGCCGCTGCGCCCCACCGTGCTGATTCGCCCGCCGTAGCCGAGCAATCCGAGCACCGTGTTGAACAGCGGCCCCGCCACGCTGTCCACCACAAGATCCACCCGCTTGCCGTTGAGCGAAGCCAGCACCTGCTGCTTCAGGTCCGCCGCGGAAGGGTCGAAGACATGATCCGCGCCCAGTTCCCGAAGCTGCCGCCCCTTCTCCGCGCTGCGCGAGAGCGCCACGACGGTCATGCCCATGGACCGGCCCAGCATCACCGCGGCCACGCCCACGCCGCCGGATGCGCCCGTCACCACCAACACTTCGCCCGGCGCAGGAATGCCGCCCCACTGCACCAGCGCCTGCCACGCGGTCAGATACACCAGCGGCGCGGCGGCCATCTCCTCGTCGCTCCAGCCCTCCGGCACACGCGCCAGGCTTGCCGCAGGGACCACGGTTTTCTCCGCGAACGTGCCCCATCGCTCGATGCCCGCTTCGCAGCGCAAAATGCCCGCCATGTCGCCGGGCTTCACCTGATCGACGCCCGGCCCCACGGCAAGCACCTCGCCCACGCCGTCGCGGCCCAGGATGTGAGGCAACGGCGGTTTGGCCGGATATTGCGCCTGCGCCAGAAACGCATCCGCAGGGTTCAGGCCTGCGTAGCGGATGCGCAGCAGCGCTTCGCCCTCGCCGGGCGCCGGGTCGGGCGCCTCTCCCAGGCGCAGGCGCTCCACGCCCTCGTAGCCGTCCATCAGCCATGCACGCATGCTTCTATTGTGAGCCTTGCGGGCGCGGGCGCGGCTCACCAGCGCCGCACGCTCAGGTTGCGCCTTGTGACGTTGCCCGAGGTGTCGGCCGCCGTGATCGTGATCGTATTGAAGCCGACGGCCAGGGGAATCGGGCCCGCCGTGAATTCAGAAGCAGGCCCTTCGGCTTTGCCGCCGGTTTGCCGCGCGGTCCAGGTGATCTCGCGGACGGCCACGTTGTCTCTTGCCGTGCCGCGCACGGTGATCGATGGCGCGGAGGTGCCGAATACGGGCGAAGCGGGGTAGATGATCGTCAGCGACGGCGCCACTGTGTCCGGCGAAGGCGGCGCGGGCGGCTCCGGCGCGGGGTTCTGAGGCGGCGTGGATGGATTGGAGGGCGGATTCACAGGCGTCGTGGGTGTTGTGGGCGGCGCCGGGTTGGCGGGCTGGGATGGATTCGAGGGCGGCGCCGGCGGATTGCCCGGATTGGCTGGCGTGGCAGGAGGCGTTGTCTCCCGCGCCGCGTACAGGCGGCGGATCTCGCGGATGTCCGCCGCCGACAAGTTTTGCAGGCGCCGGTAGTAGGGATACATCACCGAGCCGGGGTCGTCGTTGTGCCCAAGGCCCAAAGCATGGCCCAGCTCGTGCAGCACCACGCTGAACAGGTCCACATCGGCGCCGATCTTCCACGGCTCATCCAGATCCAGATGCATGTCGCCGGCGATCGTCTCCGCGTTCGGCGGCGGGTAAAACGTGTGCGCGAGCACGCCGCCGCGGCCATCGAAGGGGAAGCCGTCCCCGTGATCGCGGGAGGCCGCCCAGATCTCGACCTGCCGCCGCAGCTTGCGCAGGCTGGATTCCGTGAAGGACAACTGCGCCACCGCGGCCCACGCATCCAGCGCCCGGCGCACCTCGCCCAGCGCGGCGTTCCGGTCCAGCCAGGAAGGCAGCGCGCCGAAATACACCGATAGCGACGCCGCGCCCGGGCCCGGCCCGTCCCAGCCGTCGCCGAACGTCGTGGCCAGGTTCGCGCCGAGCAAAGACGACGGCCCCATCAGCCCGCTCGCGCACGCGGCCACAGGCTCGCCCCTCTGCAACGCATCCGATGCCGGATACACGTAAGCCACTTCATCCTGCCCGGCCAGCGCGCGCAGCGCCTCCGCCGCGCCGCTCACCAGCAGAGCATTCGGCAACAGCTCCGGATGCTCGCGCAACTCGAGTCCCGCCGCCTCCACCAGCCGCGCGCCCTCGCTGCGCGCCACGTCCAGATGCAGCTCCACAACGGCAACGGCTTCACCTTCCGCCGGCAGCGCCGGGCTCCACTTCTCCTCCGCGGTCAACAAGGCGGCATAGGCCGCACCCGCCGCAGTCCAGTCCATGTCCGCCGGCGCCGACACCAGCAGCCCCTGGTCCGGCACATACTGCAACACGCGCACATCCAGCCACCCGAGCCGCTCCATCAGCTCCTCGTCCGGATCCGTTGCGAACTGCACCAGCCAGTGGGCCCTGTCCATAAAGGCGGCGCGCAGCCCCGCTGCAGCGCTTTCCCTCGCTTCCGCCGAAGCCAGCGCATTGGGGGGAACGCGGCCGGCTTTCAGCCGCAGGAAAGGCAGTTGCTGCGCGCTCAGGCTCCCGAGCAATAGCAGTCCGGACCAGATCAGCAATCGAATAGCCACGCCCGGCTTATCGGCCGGCAGGGCGCGGCGTTTGAAGGGATCAGACCATGTACATGCCGCCGTTGACTTCGATCGTTTGCCCGATCACGTTCCGCGCTGCGTTCGAGCAAAGAAACACGATGACATCGGCGATATCTTCGTTCGTCGACAACCGCCCCTGGGGCGTCTGCCTCACCACGGCGTCCAGCATCTCGCGCGTCGAAAACCGCGCATGGAAATCGTTGTCCACCGTGCCCGGGCTCACCGCGTTCACCCGCACCCCGTGCGGCGCCAGTTCCCGCGCCATCCCCTTGGCGAACGCCGACACCGCCGCCTTGGCCGCCGCATACACGGTCGCGCCAACGCCCCCGCCCGTGCGCGCCGCGATCGAACTCACATGCACCACCACGCCCGCGCCGCGCGCCGCCATGTGCGGCGCCACCGCCTGCGTGATAAACCACGCGCTCTTCGTGTTCAGGTCCATCACGCGGTTGTACAGCTCATAGCTCATCTCGGCCAGCTTCGCGCGCTGGATGAGCGACCCCGCGTTGTTCACCAGGATGTTTACGCCGCGCGCCCGCTCCCCCCAGGGCTTCGATGAACGAGCGGATGCCCGCTTCCGTGGAAAGATCCCCGGCGATCCGCTCCGCGTCCGCGCCCGCCTCGCGCACCCGCCGCGCCGTCTCCTCCGCGGCGCCAGGGGAAGACGAGTAATGGACCAGCACGCGCCCGCAGCCCGCGCGCGCCAGCGCCGCCGCCGCAGCCGCCCCGATGCCCCGCGATGCGCCCGTCACCAGCGCCGTCTTGCCGGAAAATTCGCTCTGCATGGCCACCATTCTGCCACTGCGCCGAGCGGAGAATTCTCACAGGGGGCGGCGCAGCCGGCGCGCCTCAGGGGATTGCCTCCGGGGGAAGATGGTGCGGCATCGCCTGTTTGACCGCCTGCTGCGAATCGAAAGCGATGCCGCGGGAAAAGGGCGGATCGGCGCGCAGTTCGTAATGGGCGGTCTCCAGGTCCTTGCGCGCCTTGACCAGCCATGCCCGCACTTCGGCAACCCGGGCGGGATCATGCGGCATGGAGAAGTCTCCCTTCGCGCAGGATGGTGGCCGGCAAGGAGGCGGGCAGATGTTTCCTGCTCTCAAACCGGCTTCTGGTCCAGACCAGGACGTCCGCAGCCACGCCCGTGCCCCACAGCACCTCGTAGGCCAGGCGGCTGCGGCGACGCTCCGGCGGCGCGTCGTCCGGCACGATCAGGAGGAGGTCGTAATCGCTGTCCGGCCCTGCCTCGCCGCGAGCGACGGAACCGAAAAGGTACACCCGCTCGGGCCGGTATGCTTCCACCAGACGGCGGACGATCTCGGCCAGGGCCGGGTCGCCGATGTGCGGCGCATTCGTGCTCGGGACTTCAGCCACAGCTTTCTTTGCATTCTGCCACAGGCGCACATCTCTGCCGGGACTGCTTCCGCAAGGGTTCATCCCGGAGCCGGATGGGCCGGCGGCCCGGGAACAAATTAGAATACGCTGCGTATTCACATAGTACGAGACGTATTACCATGAACCGCCGTCCCGCCCTCGAATACGCGCTGCTCGGGCTGCTCGCGCAGCAGCCTCTCACCGGATACGGCCTGAGGCGCGTCTTCGCCGCCACGCCGATGGGCGTCTTCAGCGACAGCCCCGGCTCCATCTATCCCGCGCTCGCCCGGCTCGAGCGCGACGGCCTCGTCCGCGCCTCGGGCCGCTCCGGCTCGCGTCCCGGCAGCCGCCTGCTCGAACCCACGCGCGCGGGCCTTGCCGTGCTGCGCCGCTGGCTCTCGGCGGCGGTCACGCGGGACGACGTGGAGCGCCGCGTCGACGAACTGGTTCTGCGTTTCGCTTTCATGGACCGTCATCTCGGCCCCGCTTCGGTGGACCGCTTCCTCGGCGAATTCGCCGAGGCCGTGTCCGCCTTTGTCAACGAACTGCGCGCGTACGCGAGGCAAGCAGCCGGGCCGCCGGGCTCAACCGGAAGGCTGGCGCTCGACCACGGCATTGCCTCGTATCGCGCCACCGCGCAATGGGCGCGCCGCGCGCGCGCCACATGGAGGAAGACCCATGCCCTCGATCCCTCGTAAACTCGCTTTCGCGGCCCGCATTGTGCTGTGCGGCCTCGTGTTCGTGGCGTTCATGTCGTTGTCCGGCTTCCTGGTCTCTGCTCTTGGCCTGAAGATGATGGCCCTGCCGGAAGGCGCGAACCAGCAGGCTGTGGCGATGGCCTCGCTGCTGGCCTCCCCGCTGCTGCCGCTGGCGCTGGCGCCGCTGGCCGTGCTCGTTCCGGGAGCGTTCCTTCTCCGGTCGCTGTGGCTGGCGCTGTTCGCCTATGTCTCGTTCGGGTTGAACACGATGATCGAGGCGCGCATCTTCAGCACGATGGTGGGGCCGGGCGCGCTGGCCGGAATGTGCGTGTTCTACATCCTTCCCTGCTGTGCGCTCGCGCTGGCTGTGGCCGCCGCCTTTCCCGCGCGCAGCGCGCGCCCCGAACCGCTTCCCGGCCGCACCTCTTTCGGGTGGGCGTGGCGATTCCTGCTTGCGTGGCTCGCCTTTCCTGTCTGCTATCTGTTCTTCGGTTGGGCCATCAGCCCTTTGGTCATCGAGCAATACCGGCAAGGCGCGAACGGGCTGGCGTTGCCGCCCATCGGTGTGATTCTCGCCACGCAGCTCGGCCGCAGCCTGCTGTATCTGGCCTCCGTCCTGCCGCTGGTGATTCTGTGGGGCGGGCCGTGGAAGTCGCTTGCCGTGCGGCTCGGCTGGGCCTGGTGGGTGCTGGTCGGCCTCTACGGGCTGATCACCGCCTTCTGGATGCCCGCCAATCTGCGGCTCATCCACACGCTGGAGATCGGCGCCGACTCCTTCGCCTTCGCGTTCCTGCTGGCATGGGCGCTGCGGGCGCCGTCGAAGCGGGCCGCCGCGGCGGCCATGCAGCCCGCCGCCTGACCGGCCGGCTCAGAAGACGAGCGCGAACGGCCGCAGCGGCGCGCCGGTGGCGCCTTCGATCCGCAAGGGCGCAGCCAGGAAAAGAAACTCGCGCGCCCCTGTCGCCGACAGCTCCTCGAGATTCAGACACTCGAGGATGTGGACGCCGGCTTCCACCAGCAAATGCACGTGCACGGGCAGCTCCGGCGCGGGGATCCGCTCCAGCGCCACGTTGTCGGCGCCGATGGCGCGCACGCCTTTAGAGGAAAGCCACTGCGCCGCTTCCAGGGAAAGCCCCGGCTGCCGCTGCCCGTTGACGAACCGGCGGGCGTCGCGCCACCGCGCGCCCCAGCCGGTGCGGATCAGAACGACGTCGCCCTCGCGCGGATCGAGGCTTGCGGCGATTTGCGCCGCCGCCACTTCTTCGTCTTCCGCCAGCTCGCCTCCCGGCGCGGCGTCGTACAGCAGCCCGCGCGCCACGATCGGCGGCACGGTGTCCACGCCGAGCGAGCGCGCGTCCAGCCCCCGGTGCAGCCGCCCGTTCAGAGAGAAGTGGCACATCGCGTCGATGTGCGTGCCCACATGCGTGCCGAGCGCGATCAGCTCCGCCGAGCTGGACGCGCCGTTGGGGAGCACATAGTCGCCATGCTCCTTCGTCCGCGCCGCGGCGAACGGCGGGTGCGTCGGCCAGTGCGGCATGCCCGCGTAGTACGGCTGCGCGAGGTCCACGACCCGCGCGCCGTGCAGGGTTTCCAGCGCCTGCTCGAGGCTCAGCATGGCCCGAACGCCTCCCGCACGCGCGCCAGCAGCCGCGCGAGCTTCTCCCGCGGGTCGCCCGCGCCGAGCGTCTCGACCGGCAGCCAGCCCCGGTAGCCGTGCGCGTCGATCAGCGCCCGGATGCGTTTCATGTCCGTGGGTTCCTCTTTGCCGCCAGGCGCGACGTTCTCCTTGAGCTGCCACGAAACGGCGTACGGGATAAGCTGCGCGATCTCCTGGTACGGATCGCCCTGCCGCAGGCTGCCAACGTCGAGAATGACGCCGAACCACTCGTGGTTCACCGCTTCCACCAGCTTGATGGTCTGCGCGGCGGTCTTGAGGAAGTCGTCATGGTTTTGCACGCCGACCATGACGCCATGCCTCGCGCCCGCATCGGCGCACTCGCGCATCAGCGGCGCCATCCACTCCAGCACCTGGTCGAAGCTCGAGCCTGGCGGCACGCCGCGCCCGCTGAAGACGCGGATCACGCTTGCGCCCAGGGCGGCGGCTGCTTCGATCCAGTCCTTTACCAGTTGCAGCTCCCGGCGCCGCGCATCGGCGTCGGGCAGCGAGAAATCGTTGCGCACGCCGGCGCCGAAGATCGCCACGCCGTGCAGAAACGCCTCGCGCTTCAGCCGCCGCACGAAGTCCTCCGGCGGCTTCGCGGGATAGCCGGGGAAGTAGTAGCCGGTCGCGTCGATGCCCGCGATGCGGTGTTCCGCGCAAAAGCGCACGGCGTCGAACAGCGTCATCGAGCCGTCGCGCAGCGGCTGGTTGAACGAGTAGACATTGAGCCCGATCCGCACGCCGGCGCCAGGCAGGCGCGCCGGGCGCGGCTGAGCGCCCGCCCGCGGCAGCAGCAAGCCGCCCGCTGCCGTGGCCAGCCAGCCGCGCCGCGAAGGGGCGTGGTTGCCCGCATTCGGCTGTCTCATGTGCCCGAGTCTAGCAAAGCCGCTCTGCGGCATCTTTCCGTGCAAGCGGCGTCCGCAGAGCCGGCGTACGGTTTGTGTGAAAGAATCGGGATGAGGTGGCTTCGATGAACAGGTTCCCGTTCGACGATCTGCGTTCCCTTCCGCGGCCGACGCGCCGCCGGGTGCTGGCCGCGCTGGCAGGCGCGGCGGCGTGGTCCGGCGAAGTGCTCGCCATGCAGCAGCCGGGGGCGGGCGGCATTCCGACGCGCCCGCTCGGCAAGACCGGCGCGCGGGTCTCCATTATCGGCTACGGCGGCTGGCACGCCGTGGCCAACAAGAGCGACGAGGAGAGCATCCGGCTGATGCACGAAGCCGTCGACCTTGGCATCACGTTTTTCGACAACGCGTGGGAGTATCACGACGGGCGGGCCGAGGAAGTCATGGGCCGCGCGCTGCAGCAGAACGGCCTCCGGGAGAAAGTCTTCCTGATGACGAAGGTCTGCGCGCGCGACTACGACGGCGCGCGCAAGCACATCGACGATTCGCTCCGGCGGCTGCGCACCGACCGCATCGACCTGCTGCAATTCCACGCCATCCAGTACGAGGGCGACGCGAAGCGCATTCTCGAAGGCGGGCTGAAGGCGGCGATGGAAGCCCGGGAAGCGGGCAAAGTACGCTTCATCGGATTCACCGGGCACCGGGATCCGAAGGCCCATCTGGAAATGCTCGCCCAGCCGCATGCGTGGGACACGGTGCAGATGCCGTTGAATGTGCTCGACGCCAGCTACCGCAGCTTCGAGCAGGAAGTGCTGCCCGTCTGCCTCAAGCGCGGCATCGGCGCGCTGGCCATGAAGGCGCTTGGCGGCGGCATGGAGGCGCCCGTGGTTCGCGCCGGCGTCAGCGCCGAGCTGGGCCGCCGCTACGCCATGTCCCTGCCGGTGGCTACGGTCATCTGCGGCATTCTCAACCGCGAGCAGTTGCTCTTCCACGCCGGTCTCGCGCGCCATTTCAAGCCGCTCGGTCCCCGCGAATTCACCGCCGTCGTGCGCAAGGCTCGCCCCGAAGCCGCCGGCGGCCATCTGGAGGCATACAAGGATCCGCAGCAGGGCTACGGCTGTTCGTATCACAGCCGCGTGCTGCAATCGAACGGCTGAACGGGCGCGCTCAGCGCAATTCCCTCAGCCTCAGCCGCGCTTCCAGCAGGTACGGGTTCAGTTCCAGCGCCTTTTGCAGCTCGGCGCGCGCCGCATCGCGGCGGCCGAGGCCGAGCTGAGCCAGCCCTGCCGCAAGGCGCGCGTTGGCTTGCCGCATCCACGGCGGCCGCCCTTCGCCGAACTTGGCGAAGAACTCGCTCTCGCGGCGGCCTTCCAGCGCTTCCTCCGCGGCAGCCAGCAGCGCCTCGTAGAGCTGCCGCGCACGGGCGCTCTGCCCGAGTTTCTCGAGCGACCGCGCCTGGTAATACATCAAGGACGCCCCCGCGTCGACGCTCGGATGCGGCTCCTCGTCCGTGCCGAGCAGCGCGCCCGCGGATTGCTTCCACACCCTTTCGGCGTCGGCCTTGCGTCCGGCGGCCTCCGCGGCGAGCCCCGCAAAGTAGTACGCCTCCGGCAGCCGCGAACCGCGGTAGCCGCGCGTGACCTCGAGGTTTTCCGGAAACTCGACCGCGGCCAGGTAGTCGTTCCATGCGCCCTGAAAGTCCTCCGCCGCCATGCGCTGATGCCCGCGCAGCAGGTGCGCGTCGGTCCAGGCGTCCTGCACGTTGAAGCGCGCGCCGCCTTCCCAGAGGTGGAAGTGGCGCTTCTCCATGATGCCGATCGCCTCCTCGTGCCTGCCTGCGAGCGTGAGCAGCGAGACCAGCCGGCTCATGGCATCGTCCCGCTTCTCCGCCGCGGCGCGGCGCGCGTCGAACAGCGCCAGCCGCTTCTCCAGCGGCGCGCGCGAGAACTCATACAGGCGGTCCAGCTCGAACAGGTACAGCGCGTCTTCGCTCTTGAGCAGCCAGACAGCCCTTTCCAGCGACTCGATGGCGCGCTGCACGCCGTCCGGCTGGCGCGAGTACGCGACGGCGAGATTCCTGTGCGCGATGGCGAAGCCCGGATCAAGTTCCACGGTTTTTTGCCAGAGCTTCACGGCTTCACCGGGTTGACGGTCGTAGAGCAGCAGGCCCAGATAATACGGCGCCCGCGGGTCTTTGGGATTCGCTTCCATGGCGGAGCGCAGCACGTGGATCATTTCGATCTGGAAAGGGAACACGTAGTCGTGCGGCTGCGAAGAAGCCAGCCGGTAGTGCGCCGCCGCGGTCTCTTTCTGCCCGAGCCGCTCCATCAGCCAGCCGCGCAGATAGCGCGCCTGCACGTTCGACTGCGGCATGCGGTCGAGGATCCAGTTGGCTTCCAGGTACAGGCCGGCGCCCAGGCATTCCAGCGCCATCTCCAGGCCCTCCGCCGGCTGCTCTTTGAAGATGCGCCCAAGCTCCGCGCCGTCGCGCGACGCGCGCGGGTCGATGGGGTCGATGTCGCGGATGCGCTGCCGCAGTTGCGCCGCTTCGCCGCCGCGCCCCTGCCGTTCGAGCAGCGCGGCTTTCAGAAACAGCGCCGGCGTGTGGCTTGTGTTGGTTTCCAGCGCGCGGTCGCAGGCGTCGAGCGCGCCCTGCACGTCGCCGGAGGAAGCGCGGATCTGAGCAATGCGGTAGTGCGATGCGGCCTTCCAGGCGTGGTTCCAGGCGGCGCGTTGCAGCCAGTCCTCGGCTTCCCGCAGGCGGCCCTGGTATTGCAGCGCGAGCCCGAGATAGTACAGCGCGTCGCCGTCTTTGGGGCGCGTGTAGTTGGCCGTCAGGCGCGCCACGGCGCGGCGCAGCAGCCGCTCGGCGTCTGCAAACCTGCCGCGCTTCAGAAAAAGGATGGCGAGCGCCGTGTTGTTCCGCACGTCGCCGGGATCCCGGCGCAATGCCTCCTCGTAGTACGGGTCGGGTTCCAGCGCCGGGTTGTGGAACTGCTCCAGCCGCAGTCCGGTCAAATACAACTCTTCTGCCCCAGGGACGGCTTTCGGCTCCTGCGGAGGAACCACGGCGGGCGGCAGAGGCGGCTTGGCCGGAGATTCGGGCTCGGGTTGCCACGAGACAAGCTCGCGTCCACCGGCGTCGTAGAGAACCGCCTTCAATTCGTGGGGCTTCACGCCTGCCGCAAGAGCGACGGTTTCCCGCAGCGGCTTTGCCGGGTCGAGATCGCTTGAGCGCTCCCACACTGTGCGCCCGTTGCGTTCGAGCACGGCGCGCGCCTTGCGGAACGGCCGCGTGACGAAGAACCCCACTTGCGCTTTGCCGTTCTCGACATCCAGGTTCAGCGCGGCATCGCGGGTGGCGTTCTTCACGCCGCCGATTGAGTGAAACGGGTACCAGTATTGCGTGACGACCTTCACTTCATAGGGCTGGAGCCAGGAGTAGTCCGGCTGGTTGTCGCTCCAGGCGCCGACCATCAGTTCCAGATACGGGCCGTCGGTGTCGGACAGGATCTTGTCCCACAGCTTGCCGGAAGGGCCGACGCCCCAGGTGAAGAACTTCTTGCCGGGGACCTGGTGGCGGTCGGCGACGTGCAGCGTGCCTGCCTGCCGGCCGTGGTCATAGCCGGCGAGCCAGTCTTCCGTATCGTTCCAGGCGAACATGGAGATCGGGCTGGGGTGGTTCTTCCACCAGGACACGTCCACGCCGCGCGTGAAGTCGACGCCGCCATAGACGGTGTCGGCCACCGGCCAGCGCGCGAACTCGCGCTTGGCGTGCTGCGTGGCGAATTTCGTCGAAGGCGGGAAGATGACCTGGTAGTTCTCGTTCGTGTGCACCGCGACGTTGGCGAAGTAGAGAAGCGAGTTCTGCACCGGCGTGGTGTTGAGGGCGGTGACGCGCGCCTCCAGCAGCGAAGATCCCGGCCGCAGCGTCAGCGTCACGGCCCACCGCATGCGGTCCCGCAGCTCCAGTTCTCCAACGCTGACCGATTTCGAGCCGTCCTTGTGCTCGTGCGTGCGGTACAGCACGGGCATGAACGAGGTGGCGCGGTGGTGGTGCGGGATGTTCCACTCGACCCCGCCGGAGATCCAGGCGCCCAGCATGCCGATCAGCGCCGGCTTGATGACGGACTGCTTGTAGAAGAAGTTGTAGCCGTTGGTCTTGTCGACTGCTTCAAAGATGCGCCCGCCGAGTTCAGGCAGCACGCAAACCTTCAGGTACTCATTCTCCAGGCAGACCTGCCGGTAGGAGACGTCGCGCTTTTCGTCCGTCAGGGCATCCTGCATCGGGTACGGGTAGACCATCCCTTTCGCGCCTTGATACACCCGGCCGGTGTAGAAAACCGGGTTCTTGTCCGGCGGACCGGCGACGTAGGTGGGAATGGTGACCGTGCCTTCCGTGAGAGTCACCTGTGCGGAGAGCAGCAACCCGGACAGCGCCGCGGCTGCCAGAAGCCGATAGATCATGGCGGAGGAACCTCGATGGCAGTATATCCCCCGCCGTCCCGGGGCGCGCCCGAGCCGGCTGCGCCGCGGAAGCGCCTCAGCGCTGGTTTGCTTTCAGGATCTTCTTGCGGAGCCGGATGGAGCGCGGCGTCACTTCCACCCACTCGTCATCGTTGATGAATTCGATGGCCTGTTCGAGGTTCAGCAGCCGCGGCGGCACCAGCCGGATGGCCTCGTCGGCGGTGGAGGCGCGCATGTTGGTGAGCTTCTTTTCCTTGACGATGTTCACGTTCAGGTCGTCGGGGCGGGCGTTCTCGCCGACGATCATGCCTTCGTAGACTTCGGTTCCGGGAGAGACGAACATCTCGCCGCGCTCCTGCAGATTGAAGATGGCGTAGCCGGTGGCGGCGCCCGGCCGGTCGGCGACCAGCGCGCCGGTGCTGCGCATGGGGATGTCGCCTTGCCACTCGATGTAGCCGTGGAACAGCGAGTTCATGATCGCCGTGCCGCGCGTGTCGGTAAGCAATTCGCTCCGCATGCCGATCAGGCCGCGGGACGGGACAAGAAACTCCAGCCGCACGCGCCCGGAGCCGTGATTCACCATCTTCGTCATCTTCGCCTTGCGGATGCCGGTCTTCTCGATCACGACCCCGGCGTAGGCTTCGGGAACATCCACCACCAGCAGCTCCTGCGGCTCCATCACCTTGCCGTCCACGTTGCGCGTGAGGATCTGCGGCTTGCCGACCATCAGCTCGTAACCCTCGCGCCGCATCATCTCGATGAGGATGGCCAGTTGCAGCTCGCCGCGGCCCATTACCAGGAACGAGTCCGGCGAACCCGCCTCTTCCACCTTGAGCGAGACGTTGGTGAGCAGCTCTTTCTCCAGCCGCTCGCGCAGATGGCGCGACGTGACCCACTGGCCTTCGCGGCCCGCGAACGGGCTGCTGTTGATCGTGAACACCATGCCGATGGTGGGCTCGTCGATCTGGATCGGGGGCAGCGGGCAGGGATTCTCCGGATCGGTGACGGTCTCGCCGATGGTGATGCCTTCAATGCCCGCCAGGGCGACGACGGAGCCCGGTCCGGCTTCGGATTCCTCCACGCGCCGCAGGCCTTCAAAGGTGAACAGCTTCGTGATCCGCGCCCGCTGCATGGCCCCGCCCAGCTTGATGACGGCGGCTTCCTCGCCCAAGCGCAGCGTGCCCTGGAAGACGCGCCCGATGGCGATGCGGCCGAAGTAGTCCGAGTAGTCGAGATTCGCCACCTGGAACTGCAGCGGGGCCGCCGGGTCGCCCTTGGGCGGAGGAATGTGGCGGACAATGGCTTCAAACAGCGGTTCCAGCGTCGTGGACGGATCGTCAAGACTGGCGCGGGCGATGCCGTCGCGGGCGATCGTGTAGAGAACGGGAAACTCGAGCTGCTCTTCCGTCGCGTCCAGATCGATGAACAGATCGTAGACCTCGTTGAGCACTTCCTGGGGACGCGCGTCGGAGCGGTCGATCTTGTTGATGACGACGATCTGCGGCAGCCGCGCCTCCAGCGCCTTCATCAGCACGTAGCGCGTCTGAGGCAACGGCCCCTCGCTGGCATCCACCAGCAGCATCACGCCGTCGACGAGCCGCAGGGCGCGCTCCACCTCGCCGCCGAAGTCGCTGTGGCCCGGCGTGTCCACGATGTTGATGCGGATGCCGTGGTAGCGGACGCCGGTGGTCTTGGCCAGGATCGTGATGCCGCGCTCGCGCTCGAGTTCGTTGGAGTCGAGGACGCGATCTTCCACCTGCTGGTTGGCGCGAAAGATGCCGCTCTGGCGGAACATGGCGTCGACCAGCGTGGTCTTGCCGTGGTCGACGTGCGCAATGATGGCGAGATTGCGAATGCCGGGGTGCTCGATTGTCATGGGGAAAAACGGAGGGATGAATTCTCATTGTCGCACGACGCCGGCTGCGGCGTCAGCCTGAAAGCCCTGCGCTAGACTGGGATTCGATGCCGCAGACCCCAAGCCTGCCCACGGTGGTGATCGTGGGGCGGCCCAACGTGGGAAAGTCCACCCTGTTCAATGCGATCCTCGGCCAGCGGAAGGCCATCACGGGCGACGAACCCGGCATCACGAGGGACCGGATCGCCGGCGAGGCGATCCACCGGCGCCGGCGCTTTCGCCTGATCGACACCGGCGGCATCGTCCCGGACGACGACGCGCTGATCCCTTCCGAAATCCTGCGGCAGGCGCGCGTGGCGCTCGACGAGGCCGCGCACATCATCTTTCTCATCGACGGGCGCACCGAGATCACCGCTGCCGACCGCGACCTCGCCATGCTGCTCCGCCGGCTGGGCAAGCCCGTCACGCTGGCGGTGAACAAGATCGATGTCCCGAAACGCGCCGTGCTCGCCGCGGATTTCTATTCCCTCGGCTTCGAGCGCGTGGTGCCCGTCTCGGCCGAGCACCGCCTCGGCATCGGCGAGCTGCTCGACGAAGCCACGCTTGGCTTTCCCGAAATCGAACCGGAAACCGAAGAGCCGGAGCAGCCGCGCGCGATCCGCGTCGCCATCATCGGGCGGCCCAACGTGGGCAAGTCCACGCTGCTGAACGCGCTGCTCGGACAGGAACGCGCCATCGTCTCCCCGATCGCCGGAACCACGCGCGATTCCGTGGACGAGCGCATGGTGATCGACGGGCGCGAGTACGTCTTCGTCGACACCGCCGGCATCCGCCGCAAGGGCAAGGCAAAGCTGATGGCGGAGAAGCTCAGCGTCGTCATGGCGCGCCGCCACATCCGGATGGCGCACATCGCGCTGCTGGTTCTTGACGCCAGCGAAGGGCCCGTGGGCGGGGACGCCACCATCGGCGGCTACGCGCATGAAGAAGGGCGCGCCCTGGTGCTGGTGGTGAACAAGTGGGATCTGCTGAGCGGCAAACAGCGGAAGGAATACGAGGCCGCCATCCGCGCGCAGTTCAAGTTTCTCGACTACGCTCCCATCGTCTTCCTCTCGGCGAAGGAAAAGCGCGGGATCGAGGCCCTGCTGGCGAAGATCGACCAGTGCTGGCAATCCTTCAATCAGCGGGTCCCCACGGGGGAACTCAACCGGCTGGCGGAGCAGTTCCAGCTCGAGCGCGGCCGCAGGATCTACTACATCACGCAGCCTTCGGTGCGGCCGCCCACGTTTGTGCTGTTCATGGACAGCGCCGACCCGTTGCACTTCTCCACCGAGCGCCAGATTGTCAACCGGCTGCGGGAGCGCTTCGGCTTTGAAGGCACGCCGGTGGTGCTCAAGGTGAAGGCGCGGCACTGAGTCAGCGCGGCACCACCCACTCCACGCGGTCGATCTCCGAGGAGCGGATCTGGCGTGCGAGCGCCGGGTAGCGCAGCAGCCCGGCGGCGGCAAGCAGGCGGGAGCGAAGTTCGCGGTCCAGGTCGAGGGCGTAATGATCGGCGCGCTCCCGGTAGGAATAGCCGGAATAGCGGGGCGATCCCAAGCCTCCCATCAGCAGGTCCCAGAAGCTCGAGCGGCGGAAAAGCCGCCGCGCCGCGCCTGCCTGTTTCTCGATCTCGATCCGCGCGAAAGGTCCGCGCAGGACCACCCGGACGCAGCGGTCAAAAGCGCAGGGCCGCAAGGGCTCCGGCTGCGGCAGGGCGCGCATGGCCTCGCTGACCTCTTCGAGGCTGCATTCCAGCCGCTCCCACCGGAACCGCGACGCCCCGCTGACCAGCGAGCCGTGGGCCAGCAAATGGCGGATGCGTGCGGCGTCCGCGCCGGCAGCGGAGGCGGCCAGCTCGAGCAGCTCGGTGAATGCCATCTCGCTCGAAACAACCGGCGAGAAGGCGATGGCGCCCGCGGCTTCGCTGGAGATCTTCACGCGAATGGTCTGCGGCAGCGGCATCGCTCCCTCTTCATCGTACAATCGCAGGCGATGACACCCATCGAGAAAGTGCGGCAGGAGCTCCGGCGCTACGAGCATCTGCTGCTCGAATTCGACGCCGAGGAGGCGCCCGCCGGCGGCGTCGACCTGCTCATCCGCCTGCGCGTGCCCGTCGAGGGGGCGCATGTCTACCGCGCCCCGCTCCATCCGCGCGACCTCGCGCACCCGCAGTTCTCCTGGTCGTTCCAGAAACACCTCTACGACTGCATGCACGACTATCTCTGCGAGCTGTTCATCCACAACCCGCAGGAGCTGGCGCCCCGGGCGGAGGAACCGCGATGACGGCGCAGCCGCCACCGCTTGCGGACAAGCTGGCGGAGCGGATCCGCCGCCAAGGACCAGTGCTGTTTTCCGAATTCATGGATGCCGCGCTGTATGACCCCGAAGTCGGCTACTACAGCGCCGCGCGCCGCGCCGGGGCGGAGCCGACCGGCATCGCGGGCGATTACTTCACCGCAACGCAGGTGCAGCCCGTCTTCGGCCGGGTGGTGTGCGAGGCGCTCCGGCGGATCCGCGAGAAGCTGTCGCTGCCGGAGCCTTGCACGGTGGCCGATTGGGGCGCGGGCAGGGCGCTGATGGGCGAGTATTTGAGCGGCTTCCGTTATGTGGCTGTGGAAACCGGCCAGCCCGCCCCGGCGCCGTTCGAGGGCATCGTGTTCGCCAACGAACTCTTCGATGCGCTGCCGGTGGATGTGGTGCGCTGCACTCCCGGCGAGGCGCGCCTCCAACGCGTCGGGTGGCAGGATGGCGCGTTCCGCTGGGTGGATGCCGAGCCGCCGCCGCAGAGCTGGGACGGTTATGTGGAAAGGCTCTCGCGGCTCATGGAAGGGCGCGGGGAGTGGTGGTTGGAGCTGCCGGTCCGTCTGGGCAGCGCGCTCGCGCAAATCGGCGGCGCGCTCCGGCGCGGCGCCCTGGTAGTGATCGACTACGGCTACACGGAGCGCGAAGTCATTCGCTTCCCGCGCGGGACGTTGATGAGCTACCGGCGGCATGCAGCATCGGAAGATGTCCTGCAGGACCCTGGCATGCGCGACATCACGGCGCACGTGCCCTTCACGTTTCTCGAACAATGCGCCGCGAAGGCGGGCTTCCGTGCTGGCAAGCTGCAGAATCTCGCCTCGTGGCTGCTGGACGCGGGCGAACGCGACAGCTTCGCTTCCGCGCTGCGCGCAGAGAGCGGAGAGGAAGAGGCGAGGCTTCGCCTGCAGTTGAAGACGCTGTTGTTCGGGATGGGGGAGACGTTCCGCTGCGTGCGGCTGGAGAAGGGGGCGTAAAAAGGTTGCGGCCCCGGTCGCCCGGGGCCGCTCTTGCGATTCTCTGTTTGCGGCGCTTCCTTCGGAAGCGCTCCGCGGTTACTTCTTCTTCTTGGTTGTGGCCTTCTTGGCAGCCTTCTTGGTTGCCTTCTTGGCAGCTTTCTTGGTCGCGTTCTTCATCGATCTGTTCTCCGTGACATCAGAATTTGCGGTCGCAGCGCGACAGCATTGTGATCTCTTTATAAACTTGGTCTCCGAGTGTTGTCAAGAAAAAAATGAAGGGGCGCGCAACAAGAAGATGTTTTCCCGGGGGCCGGAAGGCGATAAAACAGAGATGGAGAGTTTTGTTTTGCCCCTCCGAAGGCGTCTTCCGGCTCTTGCCGCGCTTGCGGCGCTGCTGCTGGCGGCTCTCTGCCTCCTTTCGGGCTGCGGGCGCAGGAAGCGCGCGCCCGCGCCGCCCGTGGCGCCTTCGCCCGGATGGACGGAGACGGGCATTGCGAGCTGGTACGGCAACCCGTACCACGGAAGGAAGACGTCCAGCGGCGAAGTGTTCGACATGAACCAGATGACGGCGGCCCACCGCACGTTGCCGCTCGGCGCCATCGTCAAGGTCACCAACCTCGAAAACCGCAAGACGGTCGCCGTGCGCATCAACGACCGCGGACCGTTTGTCGAAGGCCGCATCATCGACCTCTCGCGCGCCGCCGCCCGGGAGATCGGACTCCTCGGGCCGGGCCTGGCGCGCGTGCGCATCGAACTGACCGGGTACTCGAACCCCGATCTGGCGAGGGAGCCGCCGCTGTTCACGATTCAGGCCGGCGCGTTTCCCGACCGGGCGGCGGCGGAAAGCTACCGGGCGCGGCTGCGCAGAAAGTATGAACCGGTCGACGTCGTGCCTTCGCTGACGCCGCCCGGTTCCTTCCGCATCTTCGTCGGGCGGTTCGGCGACCAGAGAGAAGCGGAAGCCGCCGCCGAACAGATGCGGAAGGATGGGAAGGAGGTGTTCGTTGTCCGGGTGCGGTGAGCGGGACCGCCGCGCGGCGTCGGCGCAAACGGAAATCCGGCTTACAATGAGGCTTGACGAAGATTCTTGTAGAGAAATTCTCCCCGGGACGCACTACTCTCCTGAGGAGACATGTCTTTGCATCCGGTTGAAAGCCATGGGGACCGGCGCTGGATGATCCAGGAGAGCAAAGCGCGCAATTACGAGCTGGTAGGGCAGTCCGCGCGGCTGCGGAACGTGCTGCGGCTGGCGGCCAAGCTGGGCCGCGGCCACTGGCCCGTGCTGCTGCTCGGCGAGACCGGGACGGGCAAGGAACTGGTGGCGCGCACGATCCACCGCAACAGCTCCGGAGGGCCGTTTGTGACCATCGATTGCTCTTCGATGGTCGGCACGCTGATGGAGAGCGAGCTGTTCGGCCACGCGAAAGGCGCCTTCACCGGCGCCAATTCGAACAAGATCGGCCTCATCGAGCAGGCCGACGGGGGCACGGCATTCTTTGACGAGATCGGCGAGCTGCCCCTCGATCTGCAAGCCAAGCTGCTGCGCGTCCTTCAGGAAAAGGAGTTCCGCCCGGTCGGCTCGCTGCAGGTGCGCCAGTCGAGCTTCCGCATCATCGCCGCCACCAACCGGGACCTGGCCAAGGAAGTGGAGAAGGGGCGCTTCCGCCAGGACCTTTACTACCGGCTGAACGTCGTTACCCTGCGGCTGAGCCCGTTGCGGGACCGCAAGGAAGACCTGCCCGCGCTGATCCGCCACTTCCTCGACTTGTATGGCAACGGCCACACGGTGAGCGGAGAACTGCTCGAGCTCATGATGAGCTACGACTGGCCGGGCAACGTGCGCGAACTGGAGAACTGCATCCAGCACATGGTGGCCGTCAACAGCGGGCCGGTGCTGCACCTGCAGGATGCGCCGTCGCAACTGCTCCACTTCCACGAACGGCGGCGCGCCCCGCAGGGCCTCGTGCAGGCTGCCGCGGCGGCAGCGGCGCCCAACGGCGATGAGCAGGAAGACAGCTTCGTCACGCCGGTGCTGCCGCTGGCCGAGATGGAGCGGCGCGCCATCATCAACGCGCTGCGCTACACCAAAGGCGACCGCGTCATGGCCGCGCACTTGCTGGGCATCGGCCGCACCACGCTCTACCGGAAACTCAAGGAATACGGGATCCACGATTGACCATCGGCCTTGACGCCACTTATAGCGAAGGCGGGCAGCTTTCGGGCATCGGCGTGTATTGCCGCGAGATCCTTCACGGCCTGGCGCAAGCCCGCCCGGAATGCCGCTTCGAGTGGTACTACCGGCTCCACCGTCTCCGCGCGGGGCTTCGCGCGCCGCGTCCCGCCCATGTCGCCATCCGGCCGCTGCTGGAGCACTGGCGCGCCGGGCGGGCGAAGCTCTTCCACGGATTGAACCAGCGGCTGCCAGCGGCGCGGTATCCGGCGCGGGTGGCCACGTTTCACGACCTGTTCGTGTTCACCGCGGAGTATTCGACGCCGGAGTTCCGCGCCCGTTTCCAACAACAAGCGCGGGAAGCCGCGCAGCGGGCGGACCTGGTCCTGTGCGTCAGCCGCTTCACCGCCGGCCAGGTGGAGGAGATCCTCCACGTGCCTGCCGCCAGGCTGCGCGTCGTGCCTCATGGCGTCCGCCTGCCCGCCGTCGGGACGGAAGCGGAGCGCGAGCCGCTGGTGCTGCACGTGGGTGCGGTGCAGAAGAGAAAGAACCTGGCGAGGCTCATCGGTGCGTTTGAACGAACCGCGCCGCCGCCGTGGAGGCTGGTGCTGGCCGGCGGCGGCGGCTACGGCGCGGAGGAAGTGAGGGAGCGGATCCGCTTGAGCCCGGCGGCGGAGCGTATCACGTGGACCGGCTGGCTTCCGGATGAGGAGATCGAGCGGCTTTACCGCAGGGCGTCCGTGTTCGCGTTCCCGTCTTTGGACGAAGGCTTCGGCATGCCCGTGCTGGAGGCCATGGCGCACGGCGTCCCGGTGCTTGGTTCCACGCGCGGCGCTTTGCCCGAAGTATGCGGCGATGCGGCCCTGCTGGCCGATCCGTTCCGCGACGACGACATCGCCGCGGCGCTGGATGCGCTCATCCGCGACGGCGCCTTGCGGCAGCGGTTGCAGGCGGCGGGGCGGGCGCGCGCGGCGGAGTTTTCCTGGGAGCGCGCCGTCGAGCAAACCTGGAACGCTTACGTCGAGCTGGGCGTGGCCGGGTGAAACCGCTGGAGCCGGCGGCGCAGGCCCTGCGCCGGGCTACTTCTTGCGCGGCGCCGATTCAGCCAGCAGCTTGTCCAGAATCGGGAACAGCCCATCGCCTTCGAAAACGCTTTTCAAGTCCTTGCGGGACTCCTCGTAGACGAGGTCCTCGCGGATCGTCCCGTCGGGTGCGACGACCAACAGGGTAGGCAGGCGGATGTTCGGGTTCTGCGGCGTGATCTGGAGCATGGCCGCCACCGCCTGGCCGAAATCGAACAGGATGGGCGAGCTGATCCTGTGGCGGGCGACATAGGCGGCCACGGTCTGCTGATTGTCGGGCGGATTCACGATAGACAGAATGTGGATGCGGTCGCCGTAGCGGGCTTTGACGCGCTCGAGCGTTCTGGAGAACGTGGCGCAGTGCGGGCAGTCCGTCTTCATGATGTCGATCAGGAGGATCTTGCCCCGGTAGTCGAGGACGTCATGGTAGCGGCCCTGCGAGTCGGGCAGCGTGAAGCTGGCCACCCGCTTGCCCGCCAGGGGGCCGGCTTGCAGGGAGAGGGTCGAGAAAAGCAAAAACAAAGCGAAATGTTTCATGGGATCAGGCTCCTTCAGCCAGCAAGGGCAGGCTCTGTTCGAACGGCGGGTGCGCCACCCCGCGCTCCGTGATGATGGCGGCGACGTAGCGGGCGGGCGTGACGTCGAAAGCGGGGTTGGCCACAGCGGTCCCCTCCGGCGCCACGGGCACGCCGAAGACATGGGTGACTTCGTCCGCTGCGCGCTCCTCAATGGGGATCTGGTCTCCGCTCGCGAGGGAGAGATCGAGCGTGGAAACCGGCGCGGCGACATAGAAGGGCACATGGTTTTCCCTGGCGAGCACCGCCACCGAATACGTGCCGATCTTGTTGGCCGTGTCGCCGTTGCGCGCGATGCGGTCGGCGCCGACGATCACGCAGCCGATGCGTCCGGACTTCAGAAAATGCCCCGCCATGTTGTCGGTAATCAGGGTCACCGGGATGCCGTCCTGCTGGAGTTCCCACACGGTGAGACGCGCGCCTTGCAGGAAGGGTCTCGTTTCGTCGGCGAATACATGCACCTTCTTGCCCGCCTCGATGGCGGCGCGCACGACGCCGAGCGCCGTGCCATAGCCCGCCGTGGCCAGGGCGCCGGCGTTGCAATGCGTCAGCACCGACTTCCCGTCCGGCACCAGCGGCGCCCCATGCCGCCCGATGGCGCGGTTGATCGCGATGTCTTCTTCGTAAACACGCAGCGCCTCTTCCACAAAGGCCTGGCGAATCCGTCCCGGCGCCTCGCCCGCCACGGACGCGTAGAGCCGCTTCATCCGGTCAATGGCCCAGAACAGGTTGACCGCCGTGGGCCGCGTGGCCGCGAGGGTTTCGCAAATGCGCGGGAACTCGGCGGCGAGACGCTCCGGCGGAGTCTGCAGCACGCCCAGCGCCACGCCCATGGCCGCGGAAACGCCGATGGCGGGCGCGCCTCGCACCACCATGGCCCGGATGGCTTCCGCCACCTCCTGAAAGGTCCGGCACGTGACGAATTCCACCGTCCGCGGCAGTTTCCTCTGATCGATCATGACGACGCCTTCCGGCGTCCACTGGACAGTCTCCACCATAGGGAAACTTCCATTGAACCACGCGCCGCCGGGGAGTCACATCAGCAGTTCGCGCCTTTGCGCCAGGTAGCCGACGAAGAACGTCAAATTGTATGTCGCGTGGACCACCGTGGATGCCGCCGTGGAGCCCGTCCGGTGCCGCGTGTAGCCGAACACGAAGGAAGCCAGGAACAGCAGCAGCATGTGCTGCCAGTTCCACGCATACTGCGGCCCGTGCAGCAAAGCGAACGGCGCGCTGGCCAGCGTAATGCCCGCCCACTGGCCGAACGAACGCACCGCCAGCGGCTGCACGAAACCCCGGAAAATCAGCTCTTCCGCCAGCGGCCCCAGCGTGACGGCAAACGTCCCCACCAGCAGGATCGACCACCGGTCCCGCAACAGCCGGGCCACGGCATTGTCGATCACCGGAGTGTGCAGAGCCTCCCCGAGCACCGCGACCACCACCACCAGCGCGGGGCCGAGAATCCCGGTCCATGCCATGTTCGGCCAGGGAAAGCGCCACCCCAGCGAACTCCAGAATGGCGCCTGGTATCGCTGCCACAGAATCAGCCAGAGCGCGCCGAACCAGAAGGCGTAAAACAGAAATTGCATCGTCAGGGCGCGCGCCGCCTCTCCGGGCATGCGCGGCAGCATCAGGAAGAACCCGTGCGTCAGCGCCACGGCCAGCGAGAAGCAGGGGATGGTGAGCACGGCCAGCATCAGCGCGTCCCTCCACGTCCAGAAAGTCCCGGACCGGAATTCGGAGGACAGCGCCGGCGGCGTCATGCGTCCGCCTCCACCAGCAGCGCAGCCAGCAGCGGCAAGAGAATCTCGTGATGCCCCGTGATGGAGTATCCCGCGCCGCCGCTGCGCGCGTGCGGCCGCTCCACCACGTTCATCCGCGGCCGGTAGTGCTGCAGGAAATCGAAATTGGCAGTCACGAAATCCGCCAGCGGGTATTGCAGGTTGCGGACGACGGAAACGGCCTTCAGGAACACTTCCGGCAACACCACCGCGGATCCGGCGTTCACATAGACGCCCCCGTCGTGCAGGCCCCGCACGAGCGAGCAGAAGAGGCGGAAGTCCCGGTGCGTCGCCTCGCCGATGGCCGCGCCGGAAGCGGCTGGATGCGTGTGCGGCGTGTCCGTGCCCACGGCCACATGGACGGTGACGGGAATCGAGCGCCGCCACGCCTGCAACAGCAGCGAGTAAGGCGCGAACTCGGCCGGCGCCAGCCGGTCGAGCGCCGCCCCCAGCGCCTCGCCCATGCCGCAATCAGCGCCCTCGGCGCGCCGGATCGCTTCATTCATCAGCCTGCCGGTCTCCTCCGCCGAGCCGAACCGCCCGTCCGGCAGCACCGCTTCCACGTCCTCGCTGGTGGCGCCCGCGAGCGCCATCTCAAAATCGTGGATCGAAGTGGCGCCGTTCATGGCGATGCCGGTCACAAAGCCGCGGTCCATCAGGTCCACCAGCACCGGCGTGAGCCCGCACTTCACCACGTGTCCGCCCAGGCCCCACAGAATCGCGCGTTTCCGCCGCCTGGCCTCCGCCATCGCCGCCACCACGGCCCGGAGGCTGTCGGCGGCCAGCAGGCGCGGCAGCCGGTCGAGCCACTCGCGGAACGAAGCCCCCGCGCGGTGCGGCGCCGCCATGTGCTCGATGCGCACCTTCCCGCCCCGTTCGGCCAGCGGGACCGTGGACAAGCGGGTGAATTTGAGGGGCGGCTCGCTGTACTTGCTCAAGGCGGCTCCTATCCAGCTTTGCCGTTTTTCAGCGCTTTTTCAAGTGCGCGCGCGGTGTGGCTGCGGCGGGAGCGGATGATCTGTTCCGGAGGTCCGGCAGCGACCACCGTGCCGCCCTTCTCGCCGCCTTCCGGGCCGAGGTCGATGATCCAGTCGGCGGACTTGATCACGTCGAGCTGGTGCTCGATGACGAGCACGGTGTTGCCAAGATCGACGAGCTGGTTCAGCACGTCCAGCAGCTTGCGTATGTCCTCGAAGTGCAGTCCCGTGGTCGGCTCGTCCAGGATGTAGAGCGTCTTGCCGGTCTGGCGGCGCGAGAGTTCGCGGGCGAGCTTGATGCGCTGCGCCTCGCCGCCGGACAGCGTCGTGGCGGACTGCCCGAGATGCAGATAGCCCAGCCCCACGTCCACAAGCGTCTGGAGCCTGGACTGGATCTGCGGAATGTTCTTCAGCAGCTCGAGCGCGTCCTCGACGGTCATCTCCAGCAGGTCGGCGATGGAGACGCCGCTGTAGCGGACCGCGAGCGTCTCGGAATTGTACCGGCGCCCGCGGCAGACGTCGCAAGGCACGTAGACGTCGGGCAGGAAGTTCATCTCGATGCGCTTGACGCCGTCGCCCTGGCAGGCTTCGCAGCGCCCGCCTTTCACGTTGAAGGAGAAGCGGCCGGGCTTGTAGCCGCGCTCGCGCGCCTCCGGCAGCATGGCGTACAGTTCCCGGATGGGCGTGAAGACGCCCGTGTAGGTGGCGGGATTGGAGCGCGGCGAGCGTCCGATGGGCGCCTGGTCGATTTCAATGACCTTGTCGACGTATTCGAGGCCCTCGATCGAATCGAAGAGGCCCGGCGGCGTTTTGGCCCCGTAGACGTGCTGCGCAAGGGCGCGGTACAGAATGTCGTGCACCAGCGTCGACTTGCCGCTGCCGCTGACCCCGGTGACGCAGAGAAACATGCCGAGGGGAAATTCCACGTCGATGTTTTTCAGGTTGTGATGGCGGGCGCCGCGCAGGATCAGCTTCAGCCCGTTGCCCGGACGCCGCGCCGGGGGCAGCGGAATCGAGCGGCGCCCGGAGAGATATGCGCCGGTGAGCGAGCGCGGGTGCGCCGCGATGTCGGCGGGCTTGCCCGCGGCGATCAGCTCTCCGCCCAGCCGTCCGGCCCCCGGGCCCAGGTCGATGACGTAGTCGGCCCGCTCGATGGTCTCTTCGTCGTGCTCGACCACAAGCACCGTGTTGCCGAGATCGCGCAGGCGGGCCAGCGTTTCGAGCAGCCGCGTGTTGTCGCGCGGGTGCAGCCCGATGGAGGGCTCGTCCAGCACGTACAGCACGCCGCGGAGCCGCGAGCCGATTTGCGTGGCAAGCCGGATGCGCTGCGATTCGCCGCCGGACAGCGTGGCCGCCGAGCGGTCCAGCGAGAGGTAGTCCAGGCCCACCTCGCTGAGGAACGACAGCCGGTGCTCGACCTCCTCGACGATGCGGGCGGCAATCTGCCGCTCCCTGGCCGAGAGCGTCCACGAGCGGATTTCCTCGAGCGCCCGCGAGACAGGCATCGCCGTGAAGTCGGCGATCGAAAGCCCGTTCAGCTTCACGGCGAGGCTCGAAGGCCGCAGCCGCCGGCCTCCGCAGGCTGCGCACTCCGCGGGGGACATGTACTCGGCCAGGTATTCGCGGTAGCTCTCCGTCGAGTCGTCGAAGGCGCGCTGCAGCAGCGCCAGAATGCCGGGCATGGCGCCGGCGCCGTACAGCAGCGCCTGCTGCTGTTTCTGCGGCAATCCTTCAAAAGGACGGTCCAGCCGGATGCGAAGCTGGCGGGCGAGCGCGTGCACCGCCTGCTGCATCACCATGCTGGAAGCGCCCGGGCCAAGGCCGCCATCGAACAAAGGCCGCGAGGGATCCGCAATCACCTTCAACGGGTCGAACGACCACGTGGCTCCCAGCCCGTGGCAGGCTTCGCACGCGCCGTACGGGCTGTTGAACGAGAACGAGCGGGGTTCGATCTCGGGCACGCTTTGGCCGCACTCGGGGCAAGCGAGCTTCAGCGAATAGAGCCGCTCCTCGCCGCCCACATGGACCACCACCACGAGGCCGTTGGCCAGCCGGGTGGCGGTTTCAATGGAGGCTTCCAGGCGGCGTGCGGAATCCGGCTTCAGCGGCAGCCGGTCCACCACCACTTCGATCGTGTGATTGCGGCGGCGGTCCAGGCGGATGTCCTCGTCCAGCGAGCGGAGCTCGCCGTCGATGCGGGCGCGCACAAAGCCGGCGCGGGCGAACTTCTCCAGCTCCTTGCGGTACTCGCCCTTCCTGCCGCGGACAATGGGCGCCAGCACCATCACGCGCTCCCCTGCCGGCAGCGCCATCACCTGTTCGACAATCTGCTGCGCCGTCTGGCGCGTGATGGGAATGCCGCAGCCCGGGCAATGGGGCGTGCCGATGGAGGACCACAGGAGGCGGAGGTAATCGTAGATCTCGGTGATCGTGCCGACGGTGGACCGCGGGCTGCGGCTGGTGGTCTTCTGCTCGATCGAGATGGCGGGCGAGAGGCCGTCGATGGAATCCACGTCCGGCCGCTCCATCTGGTCGAGGAACTGGCGCGCGTACGGCGACAGCGTCTCCACATAGCGGCGCTGGCCCTCGGCGTAGATGGTGTCGAAAGCCAGCGAGGACTTGCCGGAACCGGACAGGCCCGTGATCACGGTGAACGAGCCGCGCGGGATGGTGACGCTGATGTTCTTCAGGTTGTGCACCCGCGCCCCGTGCACGGAGATCCGGTCGATCATGGAAATTCCATTGTCCCGCAGGGCCGCTGCGTCAGAGCGAGGCGGAACAAGCCGTCATGCGCCGCAGTGCGGCTTCGGCCAGCATGTCGAAGATCTGGCGGGTCTCCTCGATGTCAATGCAGCCGTCGGTGATGGACTGGCCGTAGACCAGCGGCTGCCCCGGTGCCAGATCCTGCCTGCCGGCGACGAGGAATGACTCGATCATCACGCCGAAGATGCCCGTCTGGCCGGCCGAGATCTGCATGGCGAGATTGCGCGCCACCGCCGATTGCAGGCGGTAGTTCTTCAGCGAATTGGCGTGCGAGCAGTCCACCATCACGCGGTCCGGCAGCTTGGCCCCGCGCAGGCTCAGCAGCACGGTTTCGATGGACTGCTCGTCGAAGTTCGGCAGCTTGCCGCCGCGCAGGACCACGTGGCAATCCCGGTTGCCTTTCGTGCAGACGATCGCCGAGTGGCCGGCCTTGGTCACCGAAAGGAAATGATGGCTGATGCGCGCGGCGCGCACGGCGTCGATGGCCACCTTGAAGTTGCCGTCGGTCCCGTTCTTGAAGCCGACCGGGCAGGACAGGCCGCTGGCCAGTTCGCGGTGAACCTGGCTTTCGGTCGTTCTCGCGCCGATGGCGCCATAGGAGATCAGGTCGCCGATGTATTGCGGCGTGATCATGTCCAGGAACTCGGTGGCGCAGGGCATGCCCATCTGCGTCAGCCGCAGCAGCAGGCCGCGGGCGCGGCGCAGCCCCTCGTTGATCTGGAAGCTGCCGTCGAGGAACGGGTCGTTGATAAGACCCTTCCAGCCCACCGTAGTGCGCGGCTTCTCAAAATAGACGCGCATGAGGACAAACAGCGCGTCCTTGTACTGGCGGGCGAGTTCCCCCAGCTTGCCGGCGTAGTCCTCGGCCGCGGCCACGTCGTGGATCGAGCAGGGCCCGGCGACCACGGCGAGGCGGTGATCGCGCCCGTAGAGCATGTCGTGGATCGTGTGGCGCGCTTCCCAGATCAGTCTCGCCCCGTCCTCGTGCAGCGGGAACTGGTCCAGCAGCGCCTGGGGCGTGATCAGCTCGTAGATCTGCTGAATGCGGACATCGTCGGTGCGGTAAGGCATGGCTCAACCGTTCGGCGGCTCGCCCGGCCCGGGCCGGCTTCTGAACCGGGCCGCCTCTTGTTTCGCCCTGTCCCGGGCCCAATGAAGGGCCCGCCGGAGGGGCGGGAAGAAGTCGGAGAGGATAATCAGCCCCGGGATCATGAACGCCCAACCGGGCATGATGGGCAAAAGCCAGCCGATGATGCCTAGGATACACAATCCGATGCCGGCCAGGAGGCGGAGAGTTCTTCGCACGGGGGGAACTACCAGTCTAACAGCCCGGCCGCGGGGCTTCATTGACCGCTACCCGGGAAGACGATAGAATCGCAGCATTGCAATCGTTTGCAGGAGCAGATCATTTATGACCAAACAGACCTTCGGGTTGATCGTAGGCAACCGGGGATTCTTTCCTGACCACCTGGCCAAGTCCGGCCGGGAGGAGATGATTCAAACGCTCGAAAAGCTTGGCTGCGGCGTGGTGGCGCTGACGCCGGAAGACACCAAGTACGGCGCCGTGGAGACGCGTGCGGACGCGAAGAAATGCGCCGAGCTGTTCGACCGCCACCGTCACGAGATCGACGGCGTCATCGTGACTCTGCCGAATTTCGGCGACGAGCGCGGCGTGGCCGAGGCGCTGCGCGGCTCCGGGCTGAAAGTCCCTGTGCTGGTGCAGGCGACGCCGGACCGCGCTTCCAGCATGACCATCGCCGACCGCCGCGACAGCTTCTGCGGCAAGATGAGCGTCTGCAACAACCTCAAGCAGTTCGGCATTCCCTATTCGCTGACCCGATTGCACACGGTGGCCCCTTCCAGCGAAGACTTCGCTCGGGATGTGGAGTGGTTCGCCGCCGTCTGCCGCGTAGTGAACGGATTGCGGAAGTGCCGCGTCGGCGCTATCGGCGCGCGCCCGGCAGCGTTCAACACGGTCCGCTACAGCGAGAAGCTGCTGGAAGGTTCCGGTATCGACGTCGACACGATCGACCTGTCGGAGATCTTCGGCCGCATCGGACGGCTGCAAGACGGCGATGCGGCGGTGAAGGCAAAGCTCGACGAGATTCAGAGCTACGTGAGCACGGCGGGCATCGACGCGGCGGCGCTCGTGAAGATGGCGAAGCTGGCCGTCGTCGTCGACCGCTGGATGTCCGACAACGACATCACCGTCACGGCCGTGCAGTGCTGGACCTCGATGGAAGAGTACTTCGGCGTGGTCCCCTGCACGGTGATGAGCATGATGTCGAACCGCCTGCTGCCCAGCGCCTGCGAAGTGGACGTCCCCGGCGTGGTGGCGATGTATGCGCTGGCCCTGGCCTCCGGCACGCCGAGCGCGCTGCTCGACTGGAACAACAACTACGGCGACGACCCTGACAAGGCGGTCTGCTTCCACTGCTCCAACCTGCCCAAGCACTTCTTCGAATCGGCGCGCATGGACTACCAGGAGATCATCGCCGGCACGGTGGGCAAGCTGAACACGTTCGGCACCGTGGTCGGCCGCGTCAAGGCCGGCCCGATGACCTACCTGCGCCTGTCCACGTGCGACGCCGAAGGAAAGCTCAAGGCTTATGTCGGCGAGGGCGAATTCACCAACGATCCGCTGGAGACCTTCGGCGGGGCGGGCGTGGCGCGCATCCCGAACCTGCAAACGCTGCTGCACTACATCTGCGAGAACGGCTTCGAGCACCATGTGGCCGCCAACCTGTCGCAGGTGGCGGCGGCGGTTTACGAAGCCGGCCGCAAGTATCTCGGCTGGGAGATGTACTGGCACAAGGGCTGAGCCGCGGCTCAGCCGGCCGAGAACTGCTCGATTAACTTCTCGGCGTGGCGCAGCGCCTCCTGCGTGAGCTTCTGCCCGGAGATCATGCGGGCGATCTCGCGGGCGCGTCCCTTGCGGTCCAGCAGTTCGAAGCCGGCGGCGGTCCTGCCGCCGGCTTCGCTTTTCGACACGGCGTAATGGTGCTCGGCGAACGCCGCAATCTGCGCCAGGTGCGTGACGCACAGCACCTGGTGGCGGCTGGCGAGCTGCCGCAGCCGCCGGCCGATCATCTCTCCTGCGGCGCCGCCGACGCCTGCGTCCACCTCGTCGAACACGAGCGTCCGCGCCCCGCCTTCCTCTGACGGCGCCACGCACGTCTTGACGGCCAGCGCCACGCGCGACAGCTCTCCGCCGCTGGCGACGCGGTCCAGCGGGCGCGGCTCCTCGCCGGCATTGGCGGAAAACAGGAACCCGACCGAGTCCATGCCCGCCTCCCCGGCTTCGCCCGGCTCGACGGCGATCCGGAACACCGCGCCCGGCATGGCGAGGCCCGCCAGCTCTTCCTGCACCTTGCGCGAAAGCTGGCGCGCCGCGCGCGTGCGCAATCCTCTCAACTGCTGCGCGAGTTCCCGGTAGCGCGCTTCGCCCCGCGCGATCTCCTCCTCGAGCGCCGCGCGGCGCTCGCCCGCGCTCTCCAGCGCTGCCAGCCGCGAGGAGACGTCATCGAGGAAAGCGAGGATCTCCCCGATCGTCGTTCCGTATTTGCGCTTCAGCCGCTCGATCAGGGCCAGGCGCGCTTCGACGTCTTCCAGCCGGCGCGGATCGGCTTCCAGATGTCCGAGGTAGTGGCGCAGTTCGTGGGACGCTTCCTGAACGGCGATCTGCGCGGGGCGCAGCGTTTCCACCACCGGCGCCAGCGTCGAGTCGATGCGCGAGGCTTCCTCCAGCCGTTTCAGCGCCTGGCCGAGGCTTGCGCCCGCGCTGGTTTCCGATTCCTCCAGCAGCTCATAGGCCGCGGTTACGGCTTCGCTGAGCCGCGCGACGTGCCGCAGCACGCGGCGCTCGTTCTCCAGTTGCGCATCCTCGCCCGGCTGCAGCGCGGCGGCGGCGATTTCGTTGCGCTGCATCGACCACAGGTCCGCCAGCCGCAGGCGCTCCTGCTCGGCCCGGTTCAGTTCGGCCAGCTCCCGCAGCGCGGCGCGCCAGCTCTGCCACGCGCTGCGCACCTGCGCGAGCAGCTCCTGCGCGCCCGCGGCGGCGTCCAGCATCTCCCGATGCGCCTCCGGCGAGAACAGCTTTTGCTGGTCGTGCTGGCCGTGAATGTCGCCGAGAAACGGCGCGAGGTCGCGCAGAAACGCGGCCGTGACGGGCCGCGAGCCCGCCCAGGCGCGGGACTTGCCCGAGGCCGTGATCTCGCGCTCCAGCAGCAATTCCCCGTCCTCGGCGGCGATGCCCGCCTGCTCGAGCAGCTCCTTCAGCCGCGCGTCGGCGGGGATGTCGAAGATGCCCGCCACCCAGGCGCGCTCTTCGCCCGTGCGGATCATGTCGGCCGAGGCGCGCCCGCCGAACAGCAGGCTCAGCGCGCCCACCACCAGGCTCTTGCCGCTTCCGGTCTCTCCTGTAAGGGCGTTGAAGCCGGGGTGCAGCCGCAGGCGCAGCCGCTCGACGACGGCCAGGTTCTCGACGGCGAGTTCCACCAGCATTCAGCACAAGTATACGGTCTGGCGGGCCGGCCTTACGCCTGGCGGCAGCGAAAACAGGATATTCGACAAATGTTTCATGCCGGGCGGACGCGCCCCTTCGATATGATGGAAGACAGAACCACTCAAAGGAGCGTGCCCGTTGTTCCATAGCCTGCCCCTGGCGCTCCTGCAGCAGCACTCGCTGTGGGATCTGGTCCTGGCTGCCTCGCCTGTCGCCAAGTTTGTTCTTGTCCTTCTGCTGATGGCTTCGCTGATGAGCTGGGCTGTGATTTTCGCCAAGTGGTCGCAGTTTCGCAACGGCGGGGCGTCCAACGCGGCGTTCCTGCGCGCGTTTCGCAAGGCGCCGGGACTGGAAGCGGTGGCGGTGGCGTTGGAGCAGTTCCGCATGTCGCCGCTGACCGGCGTGTTCGATTTCGGCTATCAGGAAGTGACGCGGCAGTTGAAAACGCGGGGCCGCATCGTGAACAAGACCGCCCTGGAGCGCGCGCTGCAGTTGGGCATCAGCGAGGAGGTGGCGCGGCTGGAGCGGAGGATGAGCTGGCTGGCGACCACGGCGAGCGTGTCTCCCTTCGTCGGCCTGTTCGGCACGGTGCTCGGCATCATCGATGCGTTCCAGGGGCTTGGCACCGCGGGCAGCGCCAGCCTGCGCGCGGTGGCCCCCGGCATCAGCGAGGCGCTGATCGCCACCGCCGCGGGCCTGGCGGCGGCCATTCCGGCGGCGGTGGCCTACAACGCGTTCGGCCATGCCATCAAGGAATTCGCCGCGCGCATGGACGACTTTGCGCTGGAGTTCCTGAACCTGGTCGAACGGCAGTTCGAGGAGTAAAGCGATGGCGTTCTCGATGAACGGCGGAGGCGCGGGCGGCGGCAGTTACCGGCGGCGCCGCGTGGAGGCGCTGTCGGAAATCAATGTCGTTCCTCTGGTCGACGTGGTGCTCGTGCTGCTCATCATCTTCATGCTGACGGCGCATGTCATGGAGTTCGGCCTCGAAGTGCAGGTGCCGAAGGTGAAGCAGGTGCGCGACAGCGCCGAGGAGCTGCCCGTGGTGACGCTGACGCGGAACGGCGAGCTGTATCTGAACGAGACCCCGGTCAATATCCACCGCCTCGGCGATGAGTTCGAGCGGCGTTTCCCGGGCATGAAGAAGGTCTACCTGCGCGCCGACCGCGAGACCATCTGGGATCCGATCATGCAGGTCATCGGCGTGCTCGGCGAGCGCGGACTGGATGTGAAGGTTGTCACCCAGCCGGAAGACTCCCGGCGGTAAAGACGGCGGCCATGGAACTGCGCCATGTCGACGTGCTGGAAGAGCGGGACGAGCTGCGCCGTCCGCTGCTGGCCTCGCTGGCGCTGCATGCAGCGGTTTTCGGTTTGATTGCCGCCACCGCCATCACCGGCGCCGGGAAGCGCCAGCCGTGGGGCGACCCGAATTCGCCGGGGGGCGGCGGCGCCTACAGCGTGAGCCCGGTGCGCAACATCCCCATCGCCGGGCGCAGCGGACCCGTCAACAGGCTTGCCTCCGACACCGCCTCGCAGATCCCCGCGCCGCAAAAGCAGGAAACGAAGAAAGCGGCAAAGCAGCCCGAGCCGGACGCCATTGCCCTGAAAAGCCGCAAAGCGGCGCGCCCGGACCGCGCCAGCCGCACGGAGACCGCGCGCCGCGATGTGCGCGAGTTCTCCGAAAACCAGGTGTTCAGCCGCGGCGGGCAGGCGGCGGCGAGCCCGATGTACGCCATCGTGCCCGGCGCGGGCGGCGTGGGCATCGGCAGCGGCGCCCCGTTCGGCGCGCGCTGCGGCGGCTACGTGACGGTGCTGCGCGACCGCGTGGCGCAGCGGTGGCGGACCGAGCAGGTGGATCCGCGCATCCGCACTCTGCCGCCGGCGGTGGTCGTGTTCGAACTGCAACGCAACGGGCAGGTGCGCAACGTGCGCCTGGTTCAATCGAGCGGCAATGTGGCGCTCGATTACTCGGCGCAGCGCGCTATCTTGGAGGCAAGCCCCTTTGAGCCGGTCCCGCCGGGTTGCGACGGCGACCCCGCGCGCGTCGAATTCTGGTTTGAGTTGAAGCGATGAAACGACACTGGATCCTCTCTGTCATCGCCGCGCTGGCTGCGGCTGCGGCCGCCTGGACGCAGGTGCAAAGCGACATCGTCATCCGCCTCACCGGCGGCGCGAGGAAGGTGATCGCGCTGCCCGATTTTCGCGGCGCGGGGGCGTCGGCGCCGCTGGCTGACGTGTTCAACGCCACCGTGTTCGAGGACATCGAGCGCTCCGGCGTCTTCACCATGGCGCCGAAGAGTTTCTATCCGCTGAACACGCCGCAGCAGGAGCGCGACCTCCGCGCGCCGGCATCCCCGCAGGCATCCTGCGGCGGCATGTGCCTCTCCGACTGGTCCGGCGCCCCGGTCAACGCCGATTACCTCGGTTTCGGATACCTTGGCGAACAGGGCGGGCGGCTGGTGGCGTTCGGCAATTTCTTCAACACGCGCGTGGCGCAACCCGCCTCGGCGCGCGTGTTCACCAAGATTTACACCGGCGAGCTCAACGCGGACGGGGCGCGGAGGATCGCGCACGAATATGCCGCCGACATCCTGTCGCAGTTCGGCGTGCCTTCGCTGGTGGGTTCGAAGATCTACTTCGTCAGCGACCGGCAGGCCAAGGGGACCAAGGAAATCTGGGTGATGGATTTCGACGGCGGCAACCAGCGCCGCCTCACCCATTTCAACTCCATCAGCACCATGCCCTCGATCTCGCCGGACGGGCGGCGGCTGGCGTTCACTACCTATGCCAAGGGCCAGCCGCAGATCATGATGTACTCGACGGAAACGGGGCGCTTCATCCCCTTCCGCAACTCCGCCGCGCCGACCAACGCGCAGGCCTCGTTCACGCCGGACGGCCGCCAGGTCCTGTATGCTTCATCGGTGAGCGGGTATATGCAGATCTACGTCTCCGATCTGGATGGAAGCAACCCGCGGCGGCTCACCAGCACGCGCGCCATCGAAGCCGAGCCGAAGGTGAACCCGAAGACGGGCGCCGACATCGCGTTCGTCAGCGGGCGAGGCGGGCTGCAGCAAATATATAGAATGAATATGGACGGCGCGGACGTCGAGCGGCTGACCAACGGAGAAGGCGAGGCCAGCAATCCGGCCTGGCACCCCGAGGGGAGGCATCTCGCGTTCGCCTGGACCCGAGGCTACGCGCCCGGCAACTGGAACCTGTTCCTGATGGATGTAGCCTCGAAGGAGACGGTGCAGCTCACACACGGCCAAGGAAGAAACGAGAACCCGAGTTGGGCGCCCGACGGGCGCCACTTGGCGTTCTGTTCCAACCGCACCGGCTCCTACCAGATCTTCACCATGCTGGCTGACGGAACGGGCGTCCGGCAATTGACAACGGAAGGCAACAACTGGATGCCGGTATGGTCGAAGTGAAACAAACCGGCTAGAGGGAAGAAGACTGACCGCAGATCCCGCAGAGATCAGAGACAGTAAAACAAGAAGGGAGGCATTTCGCCCATCATGAAGCGCCTGTTGAAACCACGGCCCATCGCCATCGGCATTCTGAGTGTGTTCCTGCTGCTGTTTGCCGCGGGTTGCAAGAAGAAGCAGCCCGCGCCACCTCCACCTCCGCCGCCTCCTCCTCCGAAGGAAGAGCCGAGGCCCGCGGCTGCCGTCATTCGATCCTTCACCGCCGAGCCCTCCACCATCACGCGCGGACAGAGTTCGACGCTCCGCTGGAACGTGGAGAACGCGAGTGAAGTGATGATCGACCAGGGCGTCGGCACGGTGCCGCCGCGCGGAGAGCGGATCGTCTCGCCGGGCGACACGACCACGTACCGGATGACGGCGCGCAGCGCCGGCGGCGATGCCGTGGCTGCGGTGACGGTGACGGTGACGGCCCCTCCCCCGCCCCCGCCGCCTCCGGCCAAGCCCAAGGCCAGCCTCTCCGAGCGCATTGCGCGCGAGGTGCAGGACGTTTTCTTCGATTACGACAAGAGCGAGATCCGCGAGGATGCGCGCGCCACGCTGCAGCGCAACGTGGAAGCGCTGAAGTCGATCCTCAACGACTTCCCCTCGGCAGCCGTTCTCATTGAAGGCCACTGCGACGAGCGCGGGTCGGCCGAATACAACCTCGGCCTCGGCGACCGCCGGGCCAACTCGACCAAGGAGTTTCTGGTTCAGCTCGGCGTGCCTGCCGACCGGCTGAAGACGATCTCCTACGGCAAGGAGCGCCCGTTCTGCACCGAGTCGAACGAATCGTGCTGGCAGCAGAACCGCCGCGCCCACTTCGTCGGCGTTCAGTAAGCGATGGAGCGGGGGAACGGCGGCAGCGCCGCTCCCCCGCCGCTCCATCCTGGAGGGAGGCTTATGCGCAACTTCGCGATTGCCGCGGCCATTCTGCTGGCCTGGCCCGCTTCGGCGCCTTCCCAGCGCCGCGATCAGCTTGTCGAGCTTGGCCGCGATCTCGCCCTGCTGCAGGAAGAGGTTCGCCTGATGAACAAAACCCAGAGCGAACGCCTGGCGCAGATGGAAGAGATGCTGAAGGCGATGCAGGAGCAGATCGCCGCGGCCAACCGCTCTCTGGCGGTGCTCGACAGCGGACTGAAGAAGCGGCTTGAGGAGTCCATGGTGAAGCCCCTTTCCGGCGTCACCGGCAAGGTGGACACGCTCAGCCAGGACTTCGGCTACATTCGGGAGACGCTTGCGGAGGTGAACTCGCGGCTGGCGAAGATGGACCAGCGCATCGCGGACCTGGAGAACACGATCCGCATGATGCAGGCGCCGCCTGCGCCTCCGGCCGCGCCGGCTTCCGGCCCGCCGCCGGGCGTCTCCGCCAAGAGCCTTTACGACGATGCTCTCCGCGACAAGATGGGCGGCAATTTCGATCTCGCGCTCCAGCAGTTCACCAATTATCTGGCGTGGTTCGGCGACACGGAGATGGCGCCCAACGCGCAGTATTACATTGGCGAGATCCATTACAACCAGAAGCGTTTTGAAGAGGCGGCCGCGGCGTTCGACAAAGTGCTCGAGGCGTACCCGAACAATTCGAAAACCAACGACGCCAGGCTGATGAAGGCCCGGGCGCTTCTTGAATTGGGCAACCGCGCGGAAGCCGAGCAGGAGCTGCGCGCGTTGATCAAAGCCGCGCCCAACAGCGACGCCGCCCGCCGCGCGCGGGCCGAGTTGCAGCGGCTGTCCGGCGCGCCGGCGCGCAAACGCTGAGCCTGTCGCGTTCCCCTGGACCTTTCCGGCGCATCCGCCGGGCTGAAGGGTGGCAATCATGCAGGACGCATCGCAACAGCAGACACTGCCGTCTCCGGAAGAGCTGGCACGGGCTCTTTCTCTGCGGCTTCTCGATCCCGGCATGACGGATGCCGCTTTGCTCGAAGGATGCCGCCGCGCAGTGGAGGCCGGGCTCGGGGCCGTCACCGTTTTCCCCTCCGATGCCGAGCGCGCCCTGCGCGTGCTGGAGGGCGCTTCCACTTCAGTCGCCGCCATGGCCGGCTTTCCTTACGGCGCCACCACGACGGCGGCGAAGTTGTACGAAGCCCGCGACCTGCTGCGGCGCGGCGTCCGGGACCTCGGCTTCGTATTGAACGCCGCCCAGCTTCTCTCGCGCGAGTTCCAGCAGGTGGAAACAGAGCTGATGCAAATCGGGCGGTCCTGCGCCGAGGCGGGAGCGCGGCTCCACGCCGTTGTGGAATCGGCGCTGCTGGCCGAGGACCTGTGCGTGATCGTCACCAAGATCTGCAAGCGCTGCGACGTCAGCGTGCTGTGCATCTCCACCGGAATGCACGAAGCCTTGCCCGGCGGCGCGGCGCTCGACCTGTTCCGCCGCATTGCGCGCGGCGAACTGGCGCTGGGGCTGATGGCTCAGGAGCTGGAGCTCGATCCCGCGCTGGAGGCGTGGCGGCGCGGCGCCTCCTGGATATCCTGCGGCAACGCCGTCCGGCTGGCGGCGGAGTGGAAAGCCCGCATCGAGGCGCAGATGGAAAGCGGCCAGGCCGGGTGAGGGGCGCTGCGTGTGTGAGATGATACTGTCTTTCGCGCCCGTCCGCTCATCGAGGAGGACATGATCGCACGCGCTCCATTGCCGAAGATCTGCATCGCGCTCGGGCTTCCGGACCCGGCGCGGCTGCTGGAGCACGCCCGCCGCGAGGCTGACGCCGGCGAGAGATTTCTCGAATTCCGCCTGGATTACCTGCCGCGGCCGGAAGACGGGCTGCCCGTGATCCGGAAGTTTCTCGAACTGTACCCGGACGCGACCATTCTGGCGACGTGCCGCCGCCACCAGAATCACGGCCGCTTCAACGGCAGCATCGAAGAGGAATTCCGCATTCTCGGGGCGGCCGTCGATGCCGGCGCTCGCGCCGTGGACGTGGAAATCGAAAGCGCGGAGGCTCCGCTGGCGCCGCTGCACCTGCTCGAAGGCAAGGCGCACATCATCCTCAGCTACCACAACTATGAGGGCACTCCCGCGCTGGATCCGTTGATGAAGCGCATGCTGCGCGTGCCCGCCTCGGCTTACAAGATCGTCACGACGGCGCGGAAGCCGTCGGACAACCTCCGCGTGCTCTCGCTGGCCCGCAGCCATCCGAAGACGCCCCTCATCCTGCTGGCGATGACGGAGATGGGCTTCCCCACGCGCGTGCTGTGCACGGTGTTCGGCGGCGTCTACACCTATGCGGCGCCCTCTCTGACGGAAGGCACCGCCGCGGGACAGGTGATGGCTCGCGTGCTGCGGAATCTGTATCGTGTCGACCGGCCATGGAAATCGCCGAAATTCTTCGGCGTCATCGCCGATCCGGTCCGCCACAGCATCTCGCCCGCCGTCCACAACCGCGCCCTGCAAGCGCGGCGCGTGGAAGCGCTCTATCTTCCTTTCCTGGTGTCGCCGCTCCAACTAAAGGATTTCTTCACGCTGGCCGAGAACCTGCCGCTGGCAGGCTTCAGCGTCACCATCCCGCACAAGCACCGCATCCTGCGGTACCTCGATTCGGTGGACGCGCTGACCCGGCAGATCGGCGCTGTCAACACCGTTTTCCGCAAGGCGGGCAAATGGAAGGGCGCCAACACGGACGCCGATGGCATTCTCATCCCGCTGCGCAAGCGCATCAAGCTGCCCAAGGCGAGCGTGCTGATCGCAGGCAACGGCGGCACGGCGCGCTCGGCGGCGTTCGCCCTCAAAGAAGCGGGCGCGAAGCTGTCGGTTACGGGGCGCAACATCGACCGCGTGCGGGCGCTGGCCAAGCTCGTCGACGCCGAGGCGCTCACGATGGAGCAGGCCGAAGCGCGCTTTTTCGACGTTCTGATCCACGCCACTCCCGTCGGCATGTGGCCGCATACGGAGAACTGCCTGTTCTCGGGGGAAATCCCCGCTTCGCTGGTCTTCGACCTTGTCTACACGCCGCAGGAGACCCTGTTGCTGAAAAGGGCGGCCGCCGCAGGCCGCGAGGTCATCCCCGGGCTGGAAATGTTCCTCGAACAGGCGGCGCGCCAGTTCGAGATCTTCACCGGCGAGACGGCCCCGCGGGCGGCGATGGAGCGCGCGGCGCTCGAGGCGCTGCGCGAGCAGGAAGAGCAGTCGCACCTGCACTCCGGCAGGCATGGAGGGGCGCTGTGAAAGACAAAAAGGAGTGGACCCGGCGCCGCCTGGCAGCGGCCTTGGCCGCACCTCTGGCCCTCCCGGCAAGCGCCGCGCCCCGGCTCGGCCAGGCGCCCCCGGTGCATGCAAACAGAGTGTCAGCCGCTGTGGCCAGGCTCCGCAGCCGGAGGCCGTCAAAGAACATTTCTCCGGCGTTCCGTTTCATTCCGTGAGGAAGCATGGCGCCCGCCTCCGCCAGTCTGCTTGAACTGAACGGCCGGCTGCGCTCGGGCGAGGTCAAGGCGCGGGACGTGGTCCGCTCCGCCGCCGCCTCCTTGCGCACGCTGGCCGCGCCGGAGGGCCCCGTGCGCCACGTCTTCGAGCGGGAAGCCATGCAGGCCGCCGGCGCGGTGGAGCGGGAACTGAAGCGCGGACGGACCCGCGGCATCCTGCAAGGGGCGCCTTTCGGCGTGAGCGAACTCCTCCAGACCGCCGGGCGCGCGCCTTTCTGGAATCCGGCCATCCCGCCTGTGCAGGCTGAAGACGCCGCGGCGGTCAGCCGCCTGAGAGGCGCCCGCGCGATTCCGCTCGCGGTGCTGGCTTCCCCGGCTCTCGGCGGAGTGGCGCAGGGCTTCGCGGCCAGCGAGGCCGCTTGCGCCGCCCTTGTCTCGCGCGGATTGCTGCCGTTCGCAGTGAGCCTGGATTTCAATGGCAACGTGTTGCGGGCGGCCTTGCAGCAGGGCTGCTGGGCGCTCCGTCCCTCTTTTGGCCTCATCAGCGGCTTCGGTGCGGCGCCGCTTTCCTGGACGCTTGCCTCCGTGTCGGTGCTGGCGCGAACCCCGGAGGATTGCGGCCATGCCGCCGCTGCCATGAGCGGCAACGACAGCCGTTGTCCCCACTCGCCAGGCAGAGCGTTCCGCTTCGCTCCTGAATACGCGCGCCCGCCGCGCGAGTTGGCCGTGCTCGGCGCGGGCTGCCCGCCCTCCGTGCGGCAGGCGTTCCAGGCGGCGGGCGCGGCGTGGTCGGATGCGCCCGTGCCCGGCGAGGATCCCATGGACATTCTGGAAGTGGTCCTTGCCGCCGAGGCGGGGGAAGCCATGCAGGACGAACTGGCTGAATCGGCGCAGGGCAGGGAATGCCTGGCTCAGGCGCAAGAGATCGGCGCGATGGATTATCTTCGCGCCATGCGTCTGCGGCGCGCGCTGCAAGCCTGGTTTTACGAGACGCTGGCAGGGGCGGATGCCGTGGTAATCCCGGCTGATTTGCAGGAAATCACGGGGTTCTCACCGGGCGGCGGGGCGCTGGGGTGGTTCGTCACAGCCCTTTTGGCAGGCGCGCCGGTCATCGCCTGTGGCGCGGGCCGGGAGCAGGGCTTGCCCGCATTCTGCATCGGTGGCAGGACGGGGTCGGAGAACACGCTCCTGCGGCTGGCGGCGGCGGTTCGCGGCAAGCCGTTGGAGAATTCGGGAGACTAGCGGTTCTAGCCCAAAACGGGGCGATTTTTGGGAGAGAATATTCAACCGCTTGGCCGACAATGAATTGTAGCGCTCTTTCTTGAGCTCATGACGAATCCAGCCACTACCCGCCGCAGTCATAGGAATCGTTTTGCGGCCGCCCGCCCCGACTCGAGGCTGCTGGATGGCAGCAAGTTTGAGGCGCTCCTCGATCAACGCGCCGCCACTCGGCCCCGATCCAAGTTCGTCATCTGCGTGGCGGGCCTGAATCGTTTCCGCAGAATCAACCAGATTCTGGGTTACCGCGGCGGCGACCTCGCCATGCAGGAAATGGCGCAGCGGGTTTATTCGTTCCCTCATGCCGCGGCGCCGGTCTGCCATCTGGGCAGCGATGAATTCGCTCTGCTTCTCGAGTGCAAGACGAGGCGCGCCGCCATGGAAGCCGCAGAGCGGCTGATTGCCTGGCTCGGCAGGCCGCTGGTGGTGCAAGGGCACGAGTTCCACATGACCGCAAGCCTCGGGCTGGCCATGCACCCGGCTTCCGGACAGGACGGGGCCTCGCTGTTGCGCCGCGCCACCAGCGCCATGTTGAAGGCCAAGGAGCGCAGCGGCAACTCGATTGAATGGAGCCCCGCGTCGGACGCCGCTTCGCATCAGGAATCCTTCCGGCTGGAGAGCGCGCTGCACCGCGCCATCGAGCGCGAGGAGTTGTCCCTCCGCTTTCAGCCTGAGGTGGACCGCGACGGGCAGGTGCGTGCGGTAGAGGCGCTCCTCGTTTGGGACTCGGCCGACCTCGGCCACGTGGATACGGAAACATTCATCCGGCTGGCCGAGGAAACCGGCATCATCACTCCTATCGGGGAGTGGGTGCTGCGCGAAGCCTGCAGGCAGGTTGCCGAGTGGGGCAGCCAGGGGCGCGTGGCGCCCTGCGTGGCCGTGAACGTCTCGCCACAGCAGTTCGGATCGCCGGATTTCGTCGCCACCGTGAAGAAGATCCTGGAAGAGACCGGCATTCGCGGGGATCATCTCGAACTGGAAGTCACGGAAAGCTGCATCCTGGCCGACATCGAGCAATCGGCGCGGCGCATGGCGGAACTGCGCCATCTCGGCGTGCGGATCGCCATTGATGATTTCGGCGTGGGCTATTCGCCGCTGGCTTATCTGCACCGCCTGCCGCTGGACAAGATCAAGGTGGACCGCTCGTTTGTCCGCCAGATCGCGCAGCCGGGGGGCACGCTGCCAGTGGTGCACACCATCACGGTGCTGGCGCATCACCGCGGATTGCAGGTGGTGGCCGAAGGGGTGGAAACGGCGGAGGAATTCGAACTGGTGCACGCCGCCCGCTGTGATCTCGTGCAGGGCTATTACGTCGGGCTTCCTCTTTCCGCCCAGGAAATCGCCGCGCTTCTTTCCGATGCCCGCTCCTTTGCCCGGTACGCCGTAGCCTCATCCGAGTGGCACTATTAAAACAGCCCCGGCGGCGGGGCGAGCGGGGCAAAAATCGGATACATTTGATGGAGCGGGCGGGCCATCGGGCGCCCTCTCGCCAGAGTGGCCATGGATATTCCTCGGCAGGGAGTTGCGCGCAGGCGGCTGATGCGGATCGCCGTAGTGGTTGTTCCGCTGGCGGTCCTTTTGGGCGCAGGCATGTGGCGCCTTGGCAGGGCCAAGCCCGCCGCGCCCGTGGTGGAACGCGGCAGTCTCTGGATCGACACGGCGCGGGTGGCGCCGTTCGCGCGGCAGGTGCGCGGGCTGGGCTCTCTGATCCCCGAGGAGATCGTCTGGATCCCGGCGCCGCAGGACGGGCGCGTCGAGAAGATTCTGCTGCGCCCCGGCGCCGCCGTCAAGCCGGACACCGTCCTGGTGGTGCTCTCGAATCCCGAACTGGAACTGGCGGCAGAGGATCTTCGCTGGCAACTCCGGGCCGCGGAAGCCAATCTCCGCGACCTCCGCGTGAAGCTCGAGTCCTCGCAACTCGATTTGCGCGCCGCTGTCGCCCGGGTGGAAAGCGAATTCGTGCAGGCGCAGCTCAAGGCCGACAATGACGCCGCCCTTGGCAAGGAAGGGCTGGCCGCCGAATTGAACGTCAAGCTCTCGCGCGCCGTGGCCGACGAGGCGCGGAAGAGGCTCGAAATTGAAAGAAAGCGGCTGGAAATCAGCGCCTCGAGCGCGGAAGCGCAGCTCGCGGCGCAGCGGGTTCTGCTCGAAAAGCTGCGCGCTTCCTACGAGCTCAAGCGGAAACAGGTGGAAAGCCTCCGGGTAAAAGCAGGAACGGCCGGAGTGTTGCAACAACTGCCCGTGGAGGTCGGCCAGCAGGTTCAGGCCGGCGCCACGCTGGCGAAGGTGGCGCAACCGGAGAGGCTGAAAGCCCAGATTCGCATTCCGGAAGTGCAGGCGAAGGATGTGGCCGAGGGCCAGCCGGCGATCGTCGATACGAGAAACGGGACCGTGCGCGCCCGGGTTGCGCGCATCGACCCTGCGGCGACGGCGGGCAACGTGCTCGTGGACCTCCGCCTGGAAGGCCCCCTCCCTCCCGGCGCCCGTCCTGATCTCAACGTGGAAGCCGTCATCGAAATCGAAAGGCTGGCCGGAGCGCTGCAGATTCAGCGCCCCGCTTTTGCCCAGCCCAATTCCACCGTCTGGCTGTTCCGCCTGGCCCCGGACGGACAGGAAGCGGTGCGCGTGCAGGTCCGCACGGGAAGAACCTCTGCCCAAACGATCGAAATTGTGGAGGGGCTTCGCGCCGGGGACCGCGTGATTCTCTCCGATTTATCCGCTTACGAAGGCAACGAGCGATTGACCGTCCGTTGACAAACGGTGTTACCATGTCAGATAACCATGGCATGAATTCAGCCCGGGCCGGAGGTTTTGAGGATGGAAAATGGCGCTTTGATCCGCCTTCAGGGCATTTCCAAGGTATTCCTCACCGATGAAGTGGAGACGCATGCGCTCGACAATGTCAGTCTTGAGATCATGCCGGGGGAATTCATTTCCGTCGCCGGCCCGTCGGGCTGCGGAAAGTCCACGCTGCTTTCCATCCTGGGCTTGTTGGAAGCGCCCACGTCCGGCGAATATTGGCTGAAAGGCAAGCCTGTCCATTCGCTGGGCCTGGCCGAGCGTGCGCGGATCCGCAACCGGGAAATCGGATTCATCTTTCAGGCGTTCAATCTGATCGGCGATCTTACCGTGTACGAGAACGTGGAGTTGCCGCTCACCTATCGAGGCATGAGCGCGGCGGAGCGGAAAAAGCTCGTGATGGAAGCATTGGAGCGCGTCGGGATGACCCACCGCCTCAAGCACTATCCCTCGCAGCTTTCCGGCGGGCAGCAGCAGCGCGTGGCGGTCGCGCGGGCACTGGCGGGCAAGCCGTCGATCCTCCTCGCCGACGAGCCGACCGGGAACCTTGATTCGGCCAACAGCGAATCCGTGATGGATCTGCTCGGCGATTTGCACGCCTCGGGCGCCACCATCTGCATGGTGACCCACGATCCCCGCTTTGCGCGCAGGGCGCAGCGGACCATTCAACTGTTCGACGGGCGCATCATTCCGGCGGGCCAGGCGGCGGCGCAATAAAGGCCATGCGGCGGGTTTTGCAGTTTTTTCGCATCCAGACCCATCCGGGAAATTTATTCATCCTGATTTCTGCCTCCGGGCAGGCGGTCATTTGCCTTCCTCGGGGCCGTACGACGGGGGACTGATGTTTTCCGGTCTTTTACAGGATATCCGTTACAGTTTCCGCCAGTTGCGAAAGGAGCCGGCGTTTGCGGCCATAGCCATCCTGTTGCTCGCCTTGGGCATCGGCGCCAACGCCGCCATCTTCAGCGTAATCGACAGTGTGTTGCTGAAGCCGTTGCCGTATCCGGAGCCGGAGAGACTGTTTTTTGTCCGCGTCAAGCAGCTTGAGCGCGGCGAAAAGTCGCTCCCCAATATGTTCGAATATCTGGCTCTCGAAAAGGGCATCAGCAGCGCGGAGGCGGTTGGCACCACGCTTCTTCAGCCTTTTAACCTGAAGTGGAAGGGGCGCTCCATGCTGGTTCGCGGCGCTTACGTGAGCCCGGACTTTTACCGCGCCTTGGGGGTGAAGCTTCTCGCCGGGCGTGAGTTCTTCCCGGAGGAGTATGTTTCCGGCAAGAACCAGGCCGTTTATTTCGACGAGTCGCTCTGGCGGTCGAAGCTGGGCGGGGATCCCCGCATCCTGGGCTCGACTGTGGAGATGGAAAAGGAGGTGCACGTCGTTGCCGGCATTCTGCCAGGGCTGCCTTCGCAGCGGGCGGAGTTCATCAGGCGCCCTGAAGCCGTGGTGCCGCTGCCCATCACGCAGGAGATGGTGGAAGCATTCGACCGGCGCGCCATGGTCGTGGCCGTCCGCCTGAAGAGGGGCGCCACCAGGGAGCAGGCGGAAGAGGAGATCCGGGCCATCTACCGCCGGCTCGCCGAGCAGGAGCCGCGCAGCAGCCGGAATTGGGAGGGCTACCTGGAGACGGCCGAGAGCTACATCCGGGGGAATTCGCACCAGCCCCTCATCGTGCTCGCTCTGGCCGCCGGGCTGGCCCTGCTGCTGGCCTGCGCCAACCTGGCAGGAGTGCTGCTGGCGCGGTCGGCCGGGAGGCTGCGCGAAATCGCCATCCGCACGGCTCTTGGCGCGTCCCAGGTCCGCGTTTTCCGCCAGATGATCACCGAAAGCCTCTTGCTGTCCCTGCTGGGCGGCGCCGCCGGGCTGATCGTGGCTGCGTGGGCCATCGACTTTCTCCTGAGATGGAACGGCCTGCACCTGCCCGGCATTGCCCAGACGGAGCTGAACCTGAACACCGTCCTGTTCACGTTCGCGGTATCCGTTATCACCGGCCTCATCTTCGGCACGGCCCCCGCCTGGAACGTGCTGCGGCTGAATCTTGCCACGGCGCTGAACGAAGAATCGCGGGGCGCATCGGCGGGGCGCGGCCGCAGCCTTCTGCGAAATCTCCTCATCGCCGCGGAAGTCGCCGTGTGCGCCACGCTGCTGGTCAGCGCGGGACTGCTCTGGCGCACCTACTCGCGGCTGGTCCATGCCGAGATGGGGTTCCAGCCTGATAATGTTTTGTTGATCCGCACCATGCTGCCGGTGGCGGCGTATCCCGATGATGCCGCCCGCGCCGAATTCTACCGGGCAGTGCTCTCCAGAATGAAGGCGCTTCCCGGCGTTCTTGAGGCCACCGTGACGGCATATCCCCCGCTGATTGCCGTGAATTGGCCGGGCATGTTCCGCATCCCGGGCCATGCAACTGCCGGCGAATTTCAGCAGGTGTACTACAACACGGTGTCTCCCCGTTATTTTGCGGCCATCGGAACGAGGCTGCTGGCCGGCCGCGATTTTCTGGAAAGCGACACGCTGGATTCTCCCCGGGTTTTTATCATTTCTGACACCTTGCGCCGCCAGTATTTTGCGGGTGAAGATCCGCTCGGCCGGCAGATGGAATTCGTGATGATGGGAGAGAAAGTGACGGGCTCCATCGTCGGGGTCGTGCAGGATATCGCTTTCGGCGCGCCGGATGATATGCGGCCGATGGTGTACGAGTCTTTCACGCAGCGGCCCTGGGCGTTTCCGTTCTTCGCCCTGAAAACAGCCGTTCCTCCCCTCACTCTGGGGCCGGCTGTGGAGAAGATCATGAGCGAGGTGGCGCCGGAAGTGTCCGCGGACCGGACAAGGGAATTGCGCGAGCAGATCGAAGACGCCACCGGGGAGCACACGGCCGCCCTGTTTCTCTTCGGCGTCTTCGCCGGCCTGGCGGTGCTGCTTTCGGCGGTGGGGCTCTACGGAGTGCTGGCGTTGGCCGTCGAGCAGCAGCGCAGGGAAATCGGAGTCCGCATGGCCCTGGGCGCCACGCCAGGCATGATCCGCGCGATGACTTTGCGCAACGGCCTCCTGGTCGCGGGCATCGGCATCCTGGCCGGGCTGATCTCGGCGCCGCTGTCGGGGCAGACGCTCCAGCGGATGATTTACGGCGTCAAGGCCTTTGATCCGGCCGTCTACGGGGGCGTGGCGCTTCTGCTGGTCGCGGTGAGCCTGCTCGCCGCTGCCGTGCCCGCCCTGCGCGCCGCGCGGCTGGATCCCGCCGCAGCCCTGCGGGAGTAAGACGCCGCCTCATTGGCCCTGCAGCCGGCGCTTCGTCTCTCGCGCCTGCTTCATGATCGGCCCGTAAACGGTCTTGTCGAACGGCGGACACCCGGTGGGGAACTGCCCCAGTTCGTTGTGCTTCTGCCTCATGAGATAGGTGCAGTAGGTGAGCGTCTTGCACACGCGCGCCTCATCGAGCTCGCCCTTTTCGATGAGGTCCCGGACAAAATCCGGGTAAGTCAGCGCGCCACGCCCGATCCCCACGAACCGGATCTTGCGGTCCTCGATATTGGCCGCGCCCGCGTGGATGAAATACTTCTGCAGCCAGCTATAGCCCGTGCCCACCATCGGGAGTTCGGGAAACGTCTGCTGCAATTCGCCGGCGACGCGGAAATGCCGGTCCACGCCCAGCAGCGGGTGTTCCGGCTCTTCGTAGTTGCCCTCGTCGGGCTTCTCGAACGGCCGGCCGATGTGCGGGTTGTAATACGGACTGCCGAGCGAGACGTTGAGCAATTCCAGTCCCCAGTCCATGAACCAGCGGATAGCCTGCTTCACCTCGGCCAGGTCCGGCTCCAGCGGGTTCATCGGATTCACTCCCCAGCCCCACGGGTACGGCACGGGATACGGCAGCGGCTTGCCTCGCCCCGTTTCCGGGTCCGTCACGTAGGGCACGCCGTCGAAGCAGCCCAGCCGCATGCACAGCATCAGCCGGCGGCCGTACAGGGCGCGGATCTTTCCGAAAACATTTTTGAAGAACCTTGTTCGATTCTCCAGCGGCCCGCCGTATCGCCCCTCGCGGGTCTTCGCGCCGAGCAGCTCACTCAGCAGATAGCCGTGCGTCGCCTTGATGTCGACGGCGTCGAAGCCCGCCTCCAGCGCCAGCCCCGCCGCTTCCACGTAGACGTCTTCCAGCCGCTCGAGTTCATCGTCGCTGATCACCGGATAATCCGGTGGAGTGCCCGTCTTCTGGTCGATCAGCGGGTTGTGGTACGCGATGATCCGCACCGGGTGCGAGTAGCGGCCCGAGTGCGTGAGCTGCACCGGGATCAGCAGGTAATCGCCCGAGCCCCACTCCTCGCGGTGCGCGCGCCGCATCATTTCCACCAGCCGGGCGAACTCCCCGCAATTGGCGCGGTTCAGCATCACCTGCCGCGTGTTGGCCCGCCCGTCCTCCCGCACCGCCGTCGCCTCGAACCAGATCAGCTTGGCGCCGCCCCGCGCGAAGCGTTCATACCGGCGCCAGGTGAGCTCGTCCGGCTTGCCGTCGAGCGTCCCGTCGCAGCCTTCCATGGGATGAATCGCCAGCGAATTGCCCAGCGCCGTACCGCCCACGCGGACCTTTTGCAGAAGCAGCTCCTGCACGCGCGCCTTGTCGTGAATGAAGCGGATATGCGCCGCGCCGGCGGCGCGCGCCGCGGCTTCCAGTTCTTCCAGAGACCTGTACGTGAAGTAGCGCATTCTCAGTTCTGGATGCGATTCCGTTCGCCGAGGACTTTCGTATTGGGCAGCAGGGCGATGGCCAGCGCGCCTGTCATGGCGATCGCCAGCACCACCATTAGCGCCCTGTCATAGCTTCCCATGAGAGTGCGGAGGTGGGACACCAGATACGGGAACCAGGTTTGGCCGATCGTGTCGGCGGGCAAAATCACGGACATCGCCTTGGGCAGCGTGTTGACGCCGAACGCTTCGGCGGCCATGAGCGGAATCAGCATGTAATCGGCGCCCATCCCGAAGCCGAACAACACGGCGAATATGTAGAGCCACGTCTCCTGCCCCGGATGCACGTGCAGCAGCAGCGGAATCGTGGCGGCGACGATGAAATACGTAATGAACATCACCCACTTCTTGGTGAACCGGTCTGCCAGGTAACCCATGCCCAGCCGCCCCGCGATCGAAGACCACAGGATGAGTATGGATGCCATGCGCCAAGCCCCGTCGGCGTGCGGCCCCGGCTGGAAGCCCTGATCGAGGAACACGAACTTCATGTGGAAGTTCACCGCCCCAATGCTTCCGATCGAGCAGACGCTGCCCACCAGCAGCAGCCAAAAGGCGGGTTTCGACAACAGCCAGCCGAAGCTCTGCGGCTCCACCGCCTGCTCGGCAGGCGGTTCCGGATCGCCGTCCGGGTTCTGCCCCAAATCGCGCGGATGGTCCTTCATCACGAAGATCACCAGCGGCCACGCCGCAAACAGCATCAGCCCGAGAATCACCAGCGCCATGTGATAGCCGAACCATTCGGTGAGCGGCTTGGCCAGAAAACTGCCCAGCGACCCGATCACACCTACTCCCACATACACCACCGCCATCGCCTTGCCGCGGTTCCGCCTGTACCAGTTCGACACGATGAACTGGTGCGGCGGCGGGCCCGACAGGAAGTAGCCGATCGTGTAGACGACCCACAGCAGGTAGTACACGCTCAGCATGCCCGGCATCAGCCCGAACCCTGCCAGCGCGCAGAAGGTCAGAAACGTGCCCACCAGAATCAGCCGGCGCGGGCTGAAGCGGTGGATCAGCAGCGGCCCTGTCCAGATGGTCAGCGCCACCGCCAGCGGAAAGCCCAGCGTGATCTGCTCGCGCGACCAGCCGAAATCCCGGTTGAAATAGTCGTAGAAAAACGAGATGTTGTAGTACGGCAGCCCCGTCGAGAGGCCGAAGGTGATGAATGCGGCGAAGACGATCCACGGTCCGTAGAATTTCTTGTTCATGATGGCAGGATCTCCGCGGCGCAGGCCCCGCAAGGCGCGCGCCCAATTGAAATGCCAGTTATATCACAACGTGCGCAGGTGGAACCCGCCGTCGGCGTTCAGCACCGTGCCCGTGCCGTAATCCAGCAAGCCGTCCGCGATGGCCCGCACCTGGCGGGCGACATCTTCCGGCGTCCCCAGCCGCCCCTGCGGCAACAGGCCGGACCGCGCTTTTTCCTCGTACACTTGCCGGACCTTTTCGATCATGTCGGTCTGGATGATGCCGGGCCGCACCTCGAACACCAGCACGTTGTACGGGGCGAGCCTCGCCGCCCAGAGCTGCACGGCCATGCTGAGGCCCGCTTTCGAGATGCAGTACTCGCCGCGGTTCAGCGACGCCGCGTACGCCGAGATCGACGTCACGAACACGATGCGCCCCGCGCCCTGCTCCGCCATCCACCGCGCGGCCAGTTGCGTCAGGAAATACGGCCCCTTGAGGTTGGTGGCGAGCACCTCGTCGAAGATCTCCTCGCTGGCCTCGAGGATATCGGCGCGCTCGCGCGGCGCGATGCCGGCGTTGTTCACCAGCAGGTCCAGCCGCCCGCAGCTTTTCCGCGCGTGTTCGATCAGCGCCATCCGGTCGGCCGCGGAAGCGATGTCGCACTGCACGATGTCGGCGCCGCACTCCGCCTGCAGGCTCTCGGCCGCATCGCGGCGGCCCCGGTAGGTGCCGATGACGCGGTGCGTCCGCGCCAGCTCCAGCGCAATGCCTCGCCCGATGCCGCGCGAAGCGCCCGTCACGATGGCCACGGGTCTGGACTCCGTCATGACACGCCTTGCCTCCCTGCCAAACCAATCCCCGCGTCAGCCCGCCTTCACCATCCGCACCAGATTGGAGGCCACCTGCCGCCCCTTGGCATACGCTTCCTCGTACGCCTTCTCCCGCTCCTCGCGGCTCAGCCCGTAGCCGAACCGGTACAGGCGGTCCAGCGCCGCGCCCACCACGTAGGTGCCTGCATAGGCGATGGCGGCTTTCGGAATGACGCCCCCGCCGAAAGGAATCTTGCTCACCAGTTGGCGTGCGCCCGCGCGCCAGCCCCAGGCCCCGGCGATGATGGATCCGATCTCGCGGCGCTGCTCGCGGAAGCCCGCTTCCCGGTCGCTCGCCGCCGCCAGCAGAAACGCCATGCGGATCTGGTTGGCCGTGAGCACCGCCGTGTCGGAGGCGAATTCGCCGGCGAGCCACGGAATCTCCGCAAGGCTCGGCACGATGTTCGGCAGCGACGTCAGGATGCTGAACAGCGCATTCTCGCGCGACACCTGATGAATGGTGTGCCTCGCATACTCATGGCGCACCGGCTCAAGCAGCCGCGCCAGCGCCAGCGCTTCCTCCGGGCGCGCGCCGACAAACTGTTCGACAAAACTCTCCATCCTGTCCGGATCGAAGAAAAACAGATCCTCGCCGGCGATCCAGCCTTCCGGAACCGGCGTGCCGCGCTCGGCGAAGATGAAATGGAACTTGCCCTCCGCGTCGGGATCGCAGGCGCGCACCAGCGTCTCCGCAGCCGCCAGACGCTTGCTCCGGCTCAAGCCGGCGGGGGTCAAGAAATCTTCCACCGCCGCATAAGAGGCGGAAGAACCGGCGATCACCAGAATCCGGTAGCGCCTGGCGGCCAGCGCGCGGATGCCTGAAGGATCCACTTTCCCGAGCGCGCGCCGCACCTGCGCCAGAAACTTCATCGTCTGCTCGCCTCAGCCCTCGCCGTCCCACTCGGGCCGCGCACTGCCCTGCACGCGCAGCACGACGCGCGGCCTCAGTTGCCATTCTACGCCAAGGCCCACGCGCTCCACTTCCACTTGAGGATGGAAAAAGCCCAGCAGCGTCTCGGTGGTCGGGTGAAACTCGAGTGCGGGCGAAGCCAGCACCAGCCGCGGCGGACGCGGATCCACGCGGCGGCCGCGGAAATACCCGCAACGCGCGAACTCCCCGCGCGCGGCGTGATGCGCCACGATGGACCAATAGCCCAGCGCTTGCAGGGGCAGCTCGATGTCCGCCTTCGCCTTGATCTCGATCACCGTCAACTGCCCGTCGCGCCGCAGGGCGAGCAGATCCGGAATGCCCCGGTCCGCGCCCTCCACCGCGCCCGCCTGGCTGTAAACGGGCGCGGGCAGCAGGAGCGGGTCGATCAGATCCAGACGCGCGCGCAGCACGGACTCGAGCCACGCCTCCGGACGCGCCAGCCGCCACTCGTGCCGCGGCGCCGAACTGTCGCAGCAGCGGATCCGGTCCAGCTCGCGCGCCAGCGCCCGCACGGGCTCCACGCGGCGCGCGCGGCGGCGCTGCCGTATGCCGTAGAACAGCTCGCCGTTGCGGTAGCGCGCAAACTCCAGCCCGCGCACGCGCAAGCTCCACTCTCCTGGTGCGGCGGCCACTGCTTCCACGCCCTCTTCCAGCCGCAGTTCGTGCACCCACCGCGCGGCCTCTCCGGCGGCCGCTTCCGGAGGGTCCGCCCACGGCGCCAGTTCGCGGATCACGTTGCCGTCGTCACCCGCATCGGCAGGCCTTTCCACGCCCGGGCCGTTCCACACGAAGAGCGAGGCGCGCACGCGCAGCCACCGCAGCAGCCGCGCGATGCCGCCTTCCGTGCCCTCGGGCACGAACAGCGCGATCGAATCGATCTCTTCTCCGTCGCGCTGCCTGAGATAATCCGCCCACAACAGCGCTTGTGTCAGTAAAGAAGTGACATGGCCGCGGTCCGCCGCCACAGCCGCCACGCGCCGCCTGCCCAACCCGAGCAGCGCCCGCGGACACGCGCCCGAGAGCGAGTGCTCCAGATCCATGCCCGCGCTGATCTCCGCCAGCCGCCATCCCGGGAACTGCCGCGCCAGCCACCGCCGCAGCAATTCAAGCAACTCCCCCCTCTGGCCGCGCAACAGCGCCGGCGCCGCGGCGGGATCCGAGCGGTCTGCCAGGGTGAGCACGCCTTTGCGCCCTCCGAACCGCTCCACCTCCAGCGACAGCCGCCCGCGGCGGTTCTCGATCACGGCTGTCACGCGCCGCGCGAGGTTCCGCCTCTCGTCCCAGGCTTCCAGCAGCAGAAAGGCGCCGCGTGCCGTGCACGCCCAGTCCCCGCCCGCCAGAGAGAACGGCTCCTCTCCAGGCTCCAGCACAACGGGATCGCGGCACGAGGAGAGAAAACGCTCCACCTCCGCGCGCAGGCTCGCGGCGGAGCCCGCGCGGCTTGCCTTGCGGAGGCTTGCCACCGCCCTCATTATAATGGCAGGCAGTGGGCAAGGGTCTTTCCCAAAATCTGGCCGAAGTGGAATCCCGCATCGCGCGGGCCTGCGCGCGCTGCGGCCGCCGCCGCGAGGAAGTGACGCTGCTCGCGGTGACCAAGACCTTCCCGCCGGAGGTGATCCTCGAGGCTTACCGCCTCGGGCTTCGCGAATTCGGCGAAAACTACGTGCAGGAATTCGAGCAAAAGGCGCCGCAGGTCCGCTCCCTGCCAGGCGCGCGTTTCCATCTGATCGGCCACCTCCAGTCCAACAAGAGCCGCCGCGCCGGCGAGCTGTTCGACGTCATCCAAACCGTGGACTCGGAGAAGCTCGCCCGGCGTCTCGATGCGCTCGGGCGCCCGCTCGAGGTGATGATCGAAGTCAAGCTGTCGCCCGAGGAGGCCAAGGCAGGCTGCGCGCCCGAGGATCTTGCCGCCCTGATCGACGCCATACGCGCCTGCCCGAATCTGCGTCTCACAGGTCTGATGACCATGCCGCCGTGGTCCGAAGACCCGGAGCAATCGCGGGCGTATTTCCGCCGCCTGCGCGAGCTTGCCGCCGAACACGGCTTGCGGGGCCTTTCCATGGGCATGTCGCACGATCTCGAGGCCGCGATTGAAGAAGGCGCCACCATTGTGCGCGTGGGCACGGCGCTGTTCGGCGCGCGCAGCCGGAAGGCCTGACCCATGCCGCCGCGCGCTCTTTTCCTGCTGCTGGCCATCGGCAGCGCCGCCATGGCGCAGCCCGTAATCCAGCTCCACGTGCGCATCCCCATGAGGGATGGCGTGCGGCTGTGCGCCAATATTTTCCGCCCCGCGCTCCAAGGGCGCTTCCCTGCCGTGCTGCACCGCACGCCCTACCGGAAAAGCGCGCAGGTGACGCCGTCGGTCCGCGCCTTTCTCGACCGCGGCTACGCCGTCGTCACCCAGGATGTGCGCGGCCGCTACGACAGCGAGGGCGAATTCCGGCAGTTTGTGCAGGAAGAGCAGGACGGCGCCGACACCATCGCCTGGATCGCGCGGCAGCCGTGGTCGGATGGCAAAGTGGCCATGTTCGGCGGCTCCTACACCGGCATCGTGCAGTGGCGCGCCGCGCTCAGCGGCCATCCGGCATTGAAGGCCATCGCGCCGGCGGTCAGCGGGGGCGACGAGTACTTCGACCGCTACTACAGTCCCGGCGGCGCCTTCCGGCTGGCCCATCGCTTGCGGTGGATCGCAGAGAATTTCAAGCCTCCCAACCGTCCGGTGGCCGACTTTCGGAAGATGATCACGTTTCTGCCGCTGGGACAGGCGGACCGCTTCGCCACGGGACGCACGCTCGACTTTTACCAGCAGGCGATGGCTCATCCGTCCTACGACGGCTATTGGCGCGCGCTCAGCACATTGCGCCGCGCCGGCGGCGTACGCGCGGCGGCGCTGATCGAAGGCGGCTGGTACGACCCGTTCCTGCCCTCCGACATTGCCATGTGGAAGGCTTTGCGCGCCCAGGGGCGCCCCGCGCGGCTCATCATCGGTCCGTGGGGCCACAACCAGAACCCGCGCATGCCGGAAATGGATTTCGGCCCGTCCGCCGTGCTGCCTTTGCGCCGCCTGGAAGCGGATTGGTTCGACGCCTGGCTCAGGCAGACCACTCCGCCCGCCCCCAGCGGCGTTCTGTTTTTCCTGATGGGCGCGGGTGAATGGATCGAGAGCCCCGCCTGGCCCCCGGAGGAAACAGAGGCCGCGGATTGGTTCCTTCACTCGGGAGGCAACGCCAACTCTTTGGCCGGGGACGGGCGCCTGCTCGAAAAACCCTCCGCCGAAGAAGCCGCGGACCGCTACGAATACGACCCGCGCAAGGCCGTGCCCACCCTCGGCGGCGCCACCTGCTGCAACTTTCAGCTCATGCCTTGGGGCCCCGCCGAGCAGCGCCCCGTGGAAGGCCGCCGCGACGTGCTCGTCTACACTTCGCCGCCGCTGCGCGAGCCTCTGGAAATCGCCGGCGGCGTCCACGCCGTGCTCCATGTCTCTTCCAGCGCCGCCGATACCGACTTCACCGCCAAGCTTGTCGTCGTCGCTCCGGACGGCGCAGCGCGCATCCTCGCTGACGGACTCACCCGCCTCCGCTGCCGCGATGGCGTCGAGCGTATCGCTGTCTACCGGCCCAACAGCGTTACGGAAGTGCGGATCGATCTCGGCCCAACGGCGTTCCGCTTTTCTCGAGGCGAGTCCATCCGGCTGGAAGTGTCCAGCAGCAACTTCCCCAGGTTCGACCGCAACCTGAACACGGGCCGCCTGCAGGCTTCTGAAACTCAGATGCGCACGGCCCGGCAGACCGTCTATCACGGGCCCGAACGCCCTTCCCGGTTGGTGTTGCCGGTTCTCCGGCGCGCCGAAAAGCCGCTTTCAGAGCGTCTGGTACGATAGGGAGTACGAATGCTCCCCGACAATCTCGCAGAAGGCCTCACCTTTGACGACGTGTTGTTGAAGCCGGCGCGCAGCGGGGTGCTGCCGTCGGAGGTGGATACCCGAACACTGGCCACGCGCAACGTGCCGCTCAACATCCCCATCCTCAGCGCGGCCATGGACACGGTGACGGAAAGCCATCTCGCCATCGAGCTGGCCCGCCAGGGCGGGCTCGGCATCATCCACAAGAACATGTCCATCGAGCGCCAGGCGGAGGAAGTGGACCGCGTGAAGCGCTCCGAGAGCGGCATGATCGTCGATCCGGTCACCGTCGACCCCGACCAGAAGATCTTTGAAGCGCTGGAAATCATGAGCCGCTACCGCGTCAGCGGCCTGCCCGTGGTGAAGGAAGGCAAGCTCGTCGGCATCCTCACCAACCGCGACCTGCGCTTCGAAACCAACTACGACCAGCCCATCCGCAACGTGATGACCAAGGAGCCGCTGTACACGGTTCCCGTTGGCACCACGCTCGAGCAGGCGGTGGAAGAACTGCACAAGCACCGCGTCGAAAAGCTCCTCGTCGTCGACGAGAACTTCGCCCTGAAGGGCCTGATCACCGTCAAGGACATCCAGAAAAAGCGCAAGTACCCCAACGCCGCCAAGGACGCACAGGGCAGGCTCCGCGTCGGCGCGGCCATCGGCGCCACGGGGGACTTCCTCGAGCGCGCGCAGGAACTGGTCAAGAAGAAGGTGGACGTGCTCGTCATCGACACCGCCCACGGCCACAGCGAGCGCGTTCTGCAAGCGGTGGTCGCCGTCAAGCGCGCGCTGCCCGAAGTCGAACTCGTCGCCGGCAACGTCGCCACCTATGAGGGCGCCCGCGATCTCATCGCCCTGGGCGTCGACGGCATCAAAGTGGGCATCGGCCCGGGCAGCATCTGCACCACGCGCGTCGTCACCGGCGCCGGCGTGCCCCAGATCACCGCCATCACCGAATGCGCCCGCGCTTGCCGCGGAACCGGCGTTCCGCTCATCGCCGACGGCGGCATCAAGTTCTCCGGCGATATCACCAAAGCCATCGCCGCCGGCGCCGATGCGGTCATGATCGGCAGCCTGTTCGCCGGCACCGATGAAAGCCCCGGCGAGCTGATCCTCTATCAGGGGCGCACGTTCAAGGCCTACCGCGGCATGGGCTCGCTCGGCGCCATGAGCCAGGGCTCCAGCGACCGCTATTCGCAGGAGGGCGGCATCAAGCTTGTCCCGGAAGGCATCGAGGGCCGCGTGCCTTCCAAAGGGCCGCTCGCCGAGCTCGTCTTCCAGCTCGTCGGCGGGCTCCGCTCCGGCATGGGCTACTGCGGCTGCGCGACGATCCCCGAGCTGCAAGAGCGCGCCCAGTTCCTGCGCGTCACCATCGCCGGACTCAAAGAGAGCCACGTCCACGACGTGATCATCATGAAGGAAGCGCCCAACTACCAACTGGAGCCTTGATCCCATGAGCCAAACACCGCAGCCTGGCGCCGTAGGATGGATGGATCTCACCGTTGCCGACGCTGGCCGCGTGCGGGACTTTTACGAAGCCGTCGCCGGCTGGGCCGCCCAGGAGCATCCCATGGAGGGATACTCTGACTTCGTGATGATGACCGCGGGCGGCGCTCCCGCCGGAGGCATCTGCCATGCGCGCGGCGCAAATGCATCGCTGCCTCCGGTATGGCTCATATATATCGTCGTGGAGGATCTGGACGCGCGTGTGGCCCGTTGCCTGGAACTCGGCGGTCAAATCGTCGGCGGCCCGCGCCAGGCGGGTTCCGGCCGCTTCTGCGTCCTGCGCGACCCCGCCGGCGCGCCCTTCGCCCTCTACCAGAACGCTGCCGCGTAGCGACGAGTCCAACGCCCGAAACCACCATTGCGGGAGAACCGTCATGTTCAATTTCGAGTATTCCAATCCCACCAAAATCCTCTTCGGCAGAGGCCAAATCGCCTCGATTTCGCGGGAAATTCCCGCCGGCACGAAAGTGCTTCTCACTTACGGGGGCGGCTCCATCCGCTCCAACGGCGTCTACGATCAGGTGATGGCGGCGCTCGCGCATTGCTCCGTCATCGAGTTCGGCGGCATTCAGCCGAACCCTGAATACCGCACGCTCATGGAGGCGGTCCGGCTCGCCCGTGCGGAGAAAGCGCAGTTCCTTCTGTCTGTTGGCGGAGGCTCCGTGCTCGACGGCACGAAGTTCATCGCCGCCGCCATCCCGTTCGAAGGCGAGCCGTGGGACATCGTGCAGAAAGGCGCCGAGGTGAAGTCCGCCGTGCCGCTCGGCAGCGTGCTCACGTTGCCCGCCACCGGCTCGGAAGCCAATCCGTTCGCTGTCATCAGCCGCTCGGAAACGGGCGAAAAGCTCGCCTTTTCCTCGCCCCATGTCTATCCGAAATTCTCGGTGCTCGATCCGGAAACGACGTTTTCCCTGCCGCCGCGGCAGGTGGCCAACGGCATCGTCGACGCCTTCGTCCACACGATGGAGCAGTACCTCACCTTCCCGGCTCGCGCCGAACTCAACGACCGCTTCGCCGAAGCCATCCTGCAGACCCTCATCGAAATCGGCCCGAAAACGCTGGCCGACCCGAAGGATTACGATGCGCGCGCCACGTTTGTCTGGACCGCCACCATGGCGCTCAACGGGCTCATCGGCTGCGGCGTGCCGCAGGACTGGGCCACGCACATGATCGGCCACGAGCTCACCGCGCTCTATGGCATCGATCACGCGCGCACCCTCGCCGTGGTCGCGCCGCACCTGTACCGCGCGCTCCGGCGCGACAAGGCGGCCAAGCTCCTGCAATACGGCGAGCGCGTCTGGGGCATCCGCGAAGGCGCGGAAGAGGAGCGCATCGAAGCCGCCATCCGCCGCACCGAGGAGTTCTTCGAGTCGCTCGGCGTCCCCACGCGCCTGGCTCGCTATGAAGGCGTGCGGCCGGAGACGCCGCGCGAAGTGGCCGAACGCCTGAAGCGGCGCGGCATGGAGAAGCTCGGCGAGCGCGGCGCCGTCGCGCCCCCGGTGGTCGAAGAGATCCTCTCGCGCAGCCTCGCGGCCTGACGCCGCGGGTTTCCCCTGCAACGCGGGGCGGCGGAGGTGCGCTTGTTTGGAGGCTTCACCCGTCTTTCACCGGTCCTTCCTTCCGCGCCTTTGGCCGGGCTGCGCCGCGGTATAAGCGCTTTTCTTTCTTGGATATTTGCGGTTTCATTCTCCGGTTAAAATTGGTGCTTGACAGAAGAAATGGGGGGGGTAAAATCGAGTCGCGGAGGTGTAACCATGCAAGCATCCGGTTCGATTTTCCGGTTGGTGGCCTGTTTTGTGTTTGCCGCCGGTTTCCTCAATGCCCAGCCAGGGACCGCCCCTGAAGGGATCGCCCCTGAAATGTTGGTTCGCCAGGAGGGCTGCCCGCTCCAGGTTATCTCCGTCGCGTTGTCCGGCGAGAGCAAGAATTTGGATTTGCTGGAACGGGTCACTTTGGCGAATGTAGCTGACAAGGCCGTCGGGAAATACACTCTCGGTTGGGTCCTTGCCGACCATGCCGGGCGCAAAAAGGCCGGCGTTTTCACAGGGCGGCCGATTGAAGCAGTCATCGCGCCGGGCGACACGCATTTGGCGCCGCCCCAGGAAGTCTGGTTCCACGAAATGCTTCGCCTGGCTGCAAACGAAGGCTTCCAGTCAGGCAGGCTCACAGTCGGCGTGGTGAAGGTCGTGTTCATCGACGGAACTGAATGGAACTACGATCTGTTGCGGGAAGGCCGGTTCCGGGAGAAACAGGATCCGGCGGTGGAAGAAAAGCTTCGGCCAGTATTCGAACGCGAGCGACGGTCCTGGGAAAGCTCGATGCCGGAACAGCAAGCGGCGGGCTGCTCGGGGGCCGCGGCGGTCCTTGCAAGCGATTGTCCCTGCCATGTCATCGTCTGCAACCCTTCGCATAACACCAACTGTTCCTTCATCAATGACCCGAGGTTCGGTTACAGCTGTCTGACGAGTACGTGGTGCCCGCCTGACAACACTTGTAACCGAATGAAATGCTGGCCGATCCCGACAGGGTGTCCGGGATGCGGCGGATAGCGTAGTCGCGCAAAGCCCCCGCGGTCGAACAGATTCTCTCGCGCAGCCTCGCGGCCTGACGCTGCCTCCCGCTATTTGACGATTTGTGCAAATACTTGCTACGCTGGAGCTGGATGAACCGGCAGGCGAGGTCGAGGCTGGAACGGCGCGCCGCTGTTCTGAAAGCTCTGGCGCACCCGTCCCGGCTGATGCTGCTTGAAGAGCTCGGCCGGGGCGAGCGCTGCGTCTGCGACCTGCACGATCTGGCGGGCGGCGACTTCTCCACGGTCAGCAGGCATCTCGCGCAGCTCCGGCAGGCGGGGCTGCTCGAAATGGAAAAGCGCGGGCTCAAAGTCTTCTACCGCCTGAAGAGCCGCCGCGTGCTGCGATTGCTGGAATGCGCCGATCAGGCTGTTCAGTCCGCTGCAAGGGAGGCTCGAAAATGAAGATCCAGATTCTCGGGTCGGGCTGCGCGAAGTGCAACCAATTGAGAGAGAGCGCGGAAGCAGCCGCGCGCGAGCTCGGCATTTCGTACGAAATCGAGAAAATCACCGACTTCAGGGAAATCGCGCGGATGGGGGCGCTGGTCACCCCGGCCCTTGCCATCGACGGCAAGCTGAAACTGGTCGGCAAGGTGGCCACGCCGGACGAGATCAAGCCGCTGCTCCGGCAGTCCTGAAAGGCGCCCGATGCCGAGCGTTTTTGCTCCTTACGAGTGGTTTGCGCGGTGGTGCGTCGAGCGCGTCTTCGGGCTCGATCCGTCCACGCGGCTTGGGGCCAGCCTCGAGTTCTTCTTTTACGACGTGCCGAAGGTTCTCACGCTGCTGCTGGTGGTGAGCTTCGTGGTCGGCACGCTGCAGACGTGGCTCCAGCCGGAAGCCGTGCGGCGCATCCTCGGGGGCAAGCGCCTGTTTTTCGGCAACGTGGCGGCGGCAGGGATCGGCATCTTTACGCCGTTCTGCAGTTGCTCGGCGGTGCCGCTGTTCATCGGGTTCCTGAAAGGCGGCGTGCCGCTCGGCGTGACGTTCTCCTACCTGATCGCCGCGCCCATGGTGAATGAGGTGGCGGTGGCGCTGCTATGGGGGCTGTTCGGTTGGAAAATCGCGCTCACTTACATTGGCTTCGGCGTCGCGCTGGCCATCGCCGGAGGCGCCGTGATCGGCATGCTGAAGCTCGAAAAGTGGGTGGAGCCCTTTGTGTGGGAAGTGCCCGTCGGCGCCGGCGATGTGGAGGCGATGCCCTGGCGCGCGCGGCTGGCCGAAGGGTGGCGGTCCACGCGCGAGATCGCAGGCAAGGTGTGGCCGTACATCGTGGGCGGCATCGCCGCCGGGGCGTTCATCCACGGCTATGTCCCGGGCGATTTGGTGGTGCGCTGGGCCGGTCCGGGCAACCCCTTCGCGGTGCCCGTGGCTGTGATCCTCGGCGTCCCGCTCTACGCCAATGTCGCCGGCGTGCTGCCGATCACCGAGGCGCTCGCCGGCAAAGGCATGCCGCTCGGCACCGTGCTTTCCTTCACCATGGCGGTCACCGCGCTCTCCGCGCCCGAGATGATCATCCTGCGCAACGTGCTGCGGCCGCCGCTTCTGGGCGTGTTCATCGCGGTGATGACGGCGGGAATTATCGCTGTCGGCTACCTGTTCAACGCCATTCTTTGACCCCGCCCCGTTTGCCGCCCGCGAGTCACGGCGGTAGAGTAGACGGAGAAGGCGGGCGGAAGTCCTTTCCCTTCGCGCCGCTTCCGCCGGTCCGCCGATCCATGCCCGGAGAGTCTTCATGAGCATTTCTTCGAACCCCCGCCAAGCGGCCGCCCTCCTCGCCGCCCTTTGTTTATTGATGCCAAGCCTTGGCCCGGCACAAGCTCCGCAGCAGCCTCCGCCTCCGGCCGCGATTGTTGTCGATGTCGATGAAGTGGTCGTCGACCTGATTGTCCGCGACCGTCGGGGCCGCCTCGTCAAGGACCTCAAGCCGGAGGAGATCGAAATTTTCGAGGACGGCGCGCCGCAGCAGATCCGCTCGCTGCGCCTGATCGAAGGGCCGCAGGCGGTGCTCGAAAACCAGCAGCGCGTCACGCTGGACCCTCTCCGCCAACTGCGCCTCGTGAGCCTCGTCTTCGAGCGCCTCGGTCCGGAAGCCATGCGCCTCAGCCGCGACGCCGCCAACCACCTCGTGGCCCGGGAGAACGACCCCAACGTCTACTTCGCCGTCTTCCGCGTCGATCCCGCCTTGCGCGTCCTGCAGGGCTTCACGCGAGACAAGAACCTGCTCAAGAAGGCCGTTGAGCGCGCCACCAGCGGCGTCGCCACCAATCTGCGGCAGGAACGCGACGAGCAGCAGGCGGCCGCCCGGCAGGCCCAGGCCGCCGATGCCGCCCGCGCCGAGCAGCCGCCCGCCCCCGGCCAGGCGCCCGACGGCGCCAATTTCGCCGAACAGGCCATGGCGCGCGCGCTGCGCAACATGGAGGTCTTTCTCGAACAGACCACCCGCGAGCAGCAGGGCTCGCTGTCGCTCACCTCGCTGCTGGCCCTCGTCAAAGGCCAGCAGGGCCTCGCAGGCCGCAAGACAGCCATCTACTTCACGGAATGGCTGGTGGTGGACGAAGCCCAGGACCAGATGTACCAGACCCTGCTCGGCGAGGCCAACCGCACCAACTTCAGCTTCTACACCGTCGACGCCAAGGGCCTCACCACCTGGTCGCAGAGCGCTCCCAGCATCGATACGCTCCAGTCGGTGAACCAGCTCCCCTCGGGGCTGGAAAACACCGCCACGCGGACGGCGGAAACCTCGGCCGGCATGAAACGCACCGACCGCCAGGTGGCCGCCACGCGCAACAACCCGCAGGCGTGGCTGCAGAACCTGGCCTCCTCCACCGGCGGCTTTTTGATCGCCGACACCAACGACTTCCGCCGCCCCATGGAGCGCATCGTCGAGGATATCTACGCCTATTACGAAGCCACTTACAAGCCGCAAAACCGGGAATTCGACGGCAAATACCGCCAGCTCTCCGTGCGCGTCAAGCGCGAGGGGCTGGTGGCGCAGTCCCGCATCGGCTACTTCGCTCTGCCCCCCGAATTCCGCGACGTGCTCTTCCCTTGGGAGGTGCCGATTCTCAAGGCGCTGGCCCTCCAGAAGCTGCCGCGGGACGTCGACTACCGCTCCGCCGCTTTCCGCTTCGGCCAGCAGGGCGCGCTGATGAAAGGCGTAGCCGCCGTTGAAGTGCCGCTCAAAAACCTCGAAGTGAAAAAAGACGAGCAGCGCAAAACGTTCTCCCTGCATTTCTCCGTTCTCGGATTGATCCGCGATTCACAAGGCCAGATCGTGCGGAAATTCCAGCGCGATTTTCCGCTGGTCCGCGAGCTCGACAAGCTCGAGAACTACCGCGCCGGCAATTTCAGCTTCGCCGAGCCTTTCGAGCTCGCGCCCGGGCGCTACACGCTCGAGTCGGCCGTCATGGACTGGACCTCCGGCCGCATGGGCGCCAAGCGCGCGGCCGTGGTCGCCGCGCCCGCCCAGGGCGCCTCGCTCTCGTCCCTGGCTCTCATCCGCCGGGTCGAGCCCGCCGACGGGCCTGACGATGGAAGCAACCCCTTCCGCTTCGACAAAGGCCGGGTCGTGCCGGACCTCGATGCCCGCATCCCTGCCGGCCCCAACGCGCAGGTCGCCATATACTGCGTCATCCAGGCGGCGCCGGGCGGCGCCAAGCCTGCGCTCATCATGGAGTTCAGCCGCGACGGCCAGGTGCTCGGCAAGGGCGAGGCGCCGCTGCCGGACCCTGGCAAAGACGGGCGCATCCCTTACATCGCCCAGATTCCCGCCTCCGGCTGGCCTGCCGGCCAGTACGAGGTGCGCGCCCTTTTGATGGACGCGGGCCGCCAGGCGGCCGAGGAGCGGCTCAGTTTTGTGATTGAATAAAAGACCGCGCGGGTGGAAACTGAGAATAGCAGGAACCAAAGTGGCTGTGGCAGTGTCTGTACCATCAGAGGCGTCCAACCAGGCGCCAGCGAAGCCGTCTGGAGGCAACCATGCCGCCGGCTGAGAATCAAATCGGTCTTCCGGAAGAGACGGCGGCGGCCGACTGGCCGGGCTTCGGATCCGAAGAACGGCTGCTGGAAGGCTTGCGGGCCGGCGACGATGCCGCTTATGAAGCGCTCATCCAGCGCTTCCAGGCGCCCGTCTTCCAGCTCGTCCACCGGCTGATCGACGACCCGAACGAGGCGGCCGATGTCGTCCAGGACGTCTTCCTGAAAGTGTTCCGGGGCGTGACGGGCTTCCGGGGCCAGAGCTCCATGAAAACGTGGATCTACCGGATCGCCGTCAACGAGGCTCACAACCGCAGGCGGTGGTTCAACCGCCACCGCAAGGCCGAAATCACCCTGGGCGGCGAGGAGGAGGGCGCCGACCGTACCGAGCTGTTCAGCGACCGGGGCAAGACCCCTTACGACTGGACGCTCCACGGCGAAATGCGCACCGCCATTGAACAGGCGCTCGAAGAGCTGAACCCGGTGTTCCGCTCCGCCGTGGTCCTCCGGGATCTCGAGGAGCTCAGTTACGAGGAGATAGCCGACGTGCTTGAAGTATCGATCGGCACGGTGAAATCCAGAATCCTGCGGGGGCGCGAGGCGCTGCGCAGGGCGCTGATGGAAAAGTTGGAGCCTGCGCGGGGTCTTGCCTGGTCGCCGCAGACGGCATCTGACTGAGGACTGGACCGTGATGATGGACTGCCAACAGGTAAGGTTGACGCTGTCCGCGTTCCAGGACGGCCGCGTATTGGACGAAGACCGCCGCCTGATTCAGGATCACTTGGCCCGCTGTCCGCGCTGTGCGGAACGGCTGGCGCAACTTGAAATGGTCAGGCAATCGCTGCGCTCCATGCCGGCGCGTCCAGTGCCGCAGCATCTCGTCTATGCGCTCCGCTCGCTGGCTTCCCGCGAGGCGGCGCGCCGCCGCTATTATGCCGGGCTGCGCGGCGCCGTGCGCGCGGCTGCGGAGCGCGCTTCCCTCTGGGTCAACAACCTCATGCGGCCTGTGGCGCTGCCGGCCGCCGGCGGCCTTGTCTCCGCCGTCTTCCTGTTCACCCTGGTTCTCACCAATTTCCAGGGCATCGTCCGGGAGCACGACAACGACGTGCCTCTGGCCGTCATCACCGCTCCCACCGTGCGCAGCGTTCTGTTCGATCTTTCGGATGATTCCGAGGTAACGCTCGACATCTTCGTCGACGAGCAGGGCCGCGTCCTCGATTTCGTCATTCCCAAGAGCTACGGCTCGGTCGCCACGGATGAGATGCGCCGCCGCCTGGCCGCCACCCTGTTGATGACTTCCTTCAACCCCGCCACCGCCTTCGGACAGCCGGTGAGCGGGTGGGTGCGTGTCAAGTTCCGCGGGCGCAGCGAAATCAACGTCCGGGGTTGAGCGCCGCAGAGTGGGACGTCCGCTCGGACAGCACTTCCTCTTCGACCCCGGTATTCTGGGCAGGATCGCCGATGCAGCATGCCAAGGCGCCCCCGGCCGTGTCATCGAAATCGGCTGCGGCCCCGGCGGGCTCACGGAACAGCTCCTCGCCCGTGCGTCCGAAGTGGTGGGCATTGAGACCGACCCCAGCCTCGCCGGGCAGCTCCGCGCGCGCTTCAGCTCGCACCCCAGCTTCCGCCTGATCGAAGGCGATGTGCTTGTGACCGATCTCCGCCCCTTCGCCCCCGCCGTGGTCTGCGGCAACATCCCCTACTACATCACCGGCCCCATTCTGAAAAAGACGCTCGCGCTGGGGCCGGGCCTCGTGCGCGCCGTCTTCCTCGTGCAGCGAGAAGTGGCCGCGCGGCTCGCCGCGCGCCCGGGCACGCGCGACTACGGCTACTTGAGCGTCGCCGCCCAGGCCCTGTGCGTGGTGGAAACCCTTATGACCGTGAAAGCCGGCGCCTTCCGCCCGCCGCCGAAAGTCGAAAGCGCCGTCGTGCGGCTCACGCCCCGGACCGAGCCCCTCGTCGCCGACTACCGCGCCTTTCTCGAATTCGCCGAACGTTGCTTCCGCCACAAGCGCAAGACGCTCCGCAACAACCTCGGCCGCGAAGACATCCCCTTCGCCTCCCGCCGCGCCGAGGAACTGACCATCGCGCAGCTCGAACAGGTGCGCGCGCAATGGGCCGCGCAGACGGGCGTGAGATACTGAAAGTTTCATGGTCAGAGTGCGGTTCGCTCCCTCGCCGACCGGCTATCTCCACATCGGCAGCGCGAGGACGTTCATCTTCAATTGGCTGTTCGCCCGCCATCATGGCGGCACGATGATCCTTCGCATCGACGACACCGACGTCGAGCGCAACACCGAAGAGTCGCTCGATTCCATCTTCGAAGGGCTGCGCTGGCTCGATCTCGGATGGGACGAGGAGTACCGCCAAAGCGAGCGCTTCCACCTGTATCGCGAAGCCGCCCTGGCGCTGCTCGAAAAAGGGCTCGCCTACCGCGATTTCACCCCGCCGGATGCCAAGGCCTCCGCCGAGGACAGCGACGGCAAGACCGGCTGGCTGTGCCATCCCGAAATGCGCGCTCTCTCCCGCGAGGAGTCCGACCGCCGCGCCGCCGCCGGCGAACCCTTCGTCCTCCGCTTCCGCGTGCCCCGCGAGCCGGAACGCACGATCGCCTTCCGCGACCTCGTCTACGGCGAGCAGTCCAAGTCCACCGCTGACATCGAGGACTTCGCCCTTCTCCGCTCCAGCGGCGCGCCCACCTATCATCACGCCTCCTGCGTCGATGACGCCGACCTCCGCATCTCGCACATCATCCGCGGGCAGGACCATCTCACCAACACCTTCAAGCACGTGCTCCTGTTCGAAGCCCTCGGTGCCCGGATGCCCGAGTTCGCGCATCTGCCGCTGCTCATCGCGCCCGACGGCGCCAAGCTCAGCAAGCGCCGCCACGGCCCCGTCGTCAGCGTGCTCACCTACCGCGACGCCGGCTTCCTCCCCCACGCCTATGTGAACTTCCTCTGCCTGCTCGGCTGGAACCCCAAGGACGACCGGGAAAAAATGTCGCGCGAGGAGCTGATCGAAGCCTTCACCCTCGAGGGCGTCAACCGCTCCAACGCGGTGGTCAACTTCACCGAAGAAGACCCCATCGATCCCAAGGCCCTCTGGCTCAACTCGCAGCACATCTACTCGCTCTCCGCCGAACAGCTCGCCGCGCTGCTCGAACCCGTCTGGCGCAAGGCCGGCTTTGAAGTCACCCGCGAGAAAGCCCTCCGCGTCACGCCGCTCATCCAGGAGCGCATCAAGACGTTGAACGACGCCGTCGCCGCCGCCGATTTCTTCTTCCTGCGCGATCTGCCCCCGTACGCCCCCGCTGAGCTGATTCCGCAAAAAGGCGACAGCGCCATGGCGCTCCGCGCGCTGGATAAAGCCCTCGCCGTTCTCTCCAGCGGCGGCTTCACGCACCAGGCCATCGAGGAACGGCTGCGCGCCGCCGCGGCGGAGCTCGGGCTCAAAGCTGGACAGATGTTCCAGCCCATCCGCGTGGCTGTTTGCGGGCGGAAAAATGCGCCCCCTCTGTTCGAGACCCTCGAAGTCGTGGGGCGCGAGCTCTGCCTGGAGCGGATCGCGCGAGCCCTGGAATTGTTGAAACGGAATTCGTGAACCGCCATGCCTGAAGACAACGCAACCAACGGCGCTGCCGAGCCGCGCCCGTCCAATTTCATCCGCGACATCATTCTCCGCGATCTGGAGACCGGCAAGTACGGCGGCCGGGTGCACACCCGCTTCCCGCCCGAACCCAACGGCTACCTCCACATCGGCCACGCCAAGAGCATCTGCCTCAACTTCGGCCTCGCGCGCGAGTTCGGCGGCAAGTGCAATCTGCGCTTCGACGACACCAACCCCTGCAAGGAGGAGGTCGAGTACGTCGAGTCCATCCAGACCGACGTCCGCTGGCTCGGCTTCGAGTGGGACGGCCTGTTCTATGCCTCCGACTACTTCGAGCAGCTCTATGAATGGGCCAAGGATCTCATCCGCAAGGGCAAGGCCTACGTCTGCGATCTCAGCGCCGACCAGGTGCGCGAGTACCGCGGCACGCTCACCGAACCCGGCAAGGAAAGCCCTTACCGCAACCGCAGCGTCGAAGAGAACCTCGACCTGTTCGAACGCATGCGCAACGGCGAGTTCCCCGACGGCGCCCGCACGCTCCGCGCCAAGATCGACATGGCGTCGCCCAACCTCAACATGCGCGACCCTGTGATGTACCGCATCCTCCACGCCTCGCACCACCGCACCGGCGACAAGTGGTGCATCTATCCCACCTACGATTACACCCACGGCCAGTCGGACTCGATCGAAGGCATCACCCATTCCATCTGCACGCTCGAGTTTGAAGACCACCGCCCCCTCTACGACTGGTTCATCCGCGAGCTCGGCATCTACGCGCCGCAGCAGATCGAGTTCGACCGCCTCAACCTCACCTACACCGTGCTCAGCAAGCGCCGCCTCCTGCGGCTCGTCGAGACCGGCTTCGTGCGCGGCTGGGACGACCCGCGCATGCCCACGCTGAGCGGCATGCGCCGCCGCGGCTACACGCCGGAAGCCATCCGCGCCTTCTGCGGCCGCATCGGCGTCTCCAAAACGAACGGCATTGTCGAACTCGGCCTCCTCGAACACTGCCTCCGCGAGGATCTCAACAAGCGCGCCCCCCGCGTCATGGCCGTGCTCCGCCCTGTGAAGCTCGTCATCGACAACTACCCTGAAGGGCAGGTCGAACAGATGGAGGCGGTCAACAACCCGGAAGACCCGGACGCCGGCACGCGCCTCGTGCCCTTCTCCCGCGAGCTGTGGATCGAGAGCGACGACTTCCGCGAGTCTCCGCCTAAAGGCTACTACCGCCTCTATCCCGGCAACGAGGTGCGCCTCCGCTACGGCTACATCGTGCGCTGCACCGGCTGCGTGAAAGACGATCAGGGCAACGTCGTTGAAGTGCATTGCACTTACGACCCCGAAACGCGCGGCGGCAACACGCCGGACGGGCGCAAGGTCAAAGCCACCATCCACTGGGTCAGCGTTTCCCACGCCTGCGAGGCGGAAGTGCGGCTCTACGACAACCTGTTCCTCAAGCCGGACCCCGATGACGCCGAGCCAGGCAAGGACTGGACATCCAATCTCAACCCGGATTCGCTCGAGATCCTTCAGGGCTGCCGCATGGAGCCGTCGCTCAAGTCGGCCAAGCCCGGCGACCGCTTCCAGTTCGAGCGGCTCGGCTACTTCTGCGTGGATCCGGACACGACGCCGGAAAGAATGGTGTTCAACCGCACCGTCGGGCTGCGGGACACCTGGGCCAAAGTCGAAAAGAAACTGAACACGGGGCAAGCATGATCATCGTCGGTCTGGGCGGGCTCCAGAAAGACGCCGCCTGCGCCGTTTTGCGGGACGGCGAGCTGGTGTCCGCCGTCGAACAGCAAAAAACCGCGCCAAGGCACGTGCGGGGCGATTTGCCCGCGGAAGCCATCGCGGCCGCCCTGGACGTGGCCGGCGTGCGCGGCGAAGAAGTCGAGACCGCGGCTCTCGCGCGGCCTCTCGGCGAGGGGCGCCACGCCCGGCAGATCCATCTCGAACTGCGCCGCCTGTTTCCCAGGGCGCGCGTCGTCAGCGTGGACCACCACCGCGCCCACGCCGCCTCGGCCTATTACGCCTCTCCTTTCGAGAGCGCGACGGTCGTCGCCCTGGACAACGTCGGCGACTTCCGCTGCGGCTCGCGCTGGCGCGCCCATGGCGCGGAGTTGTCGCTCGAGGCGGAAATGTCATACCCGGATTCGCTCGGCGATCTGTACAGCCGCGTCACCGAGCTGCTCGGCTTTCGCCCCATGCTCGAAGAGCACAAAGTGCAGTGGATGTCGGCCTCGGGCGAGCCGAAATACGCGCATCTGTTCCGCGAAATCCTCCGCAAAGATTCTTCCGGCTTGCGCGCCGACCCGGCATGGTTCGACATGGACCGCCGGGAATCCGGCGGCTTCGGCGCCCGCTTCTATGAGGCGCTCGGCCTGCCGGACGGCGCGCCGGTCCCGGAGGCGATGAAGCCGGATCTGGCGGCCAGCATCCAGGCTGCCGCCGAGGCCATCGTGATGGACTTCGCCGGCGCCGGCGGCAATCTCTGCCTCGCCGGCGGCCTCGCCCTCAACGCCCTGCTCGTCGCCGCGCTCGAGCGCAGCGGCCGCTGGGACAACGTCTTCGTCCAGCCCGCCGCCGGCAACACCGGCACCGCCCTCGGCGCCGCCTGGCACGCCTGGCACCGCACGCACGCCCGCGCGGAGCGCCGCCCCATGCGCACCCTCTGCCTCGGTCCGGAATTCTCCGCCGAGCAGATCAAGAAGGTGCTTGAAAACTGCAAGCTCCGCTTCCGCTACCTGCCCACCCGCGAGGAGTTGCTCGATGCCGCCATCGGGCAGCTCTCCCAGGACCGCATCGTCGCCTGGATGCAGGGACGCATGGAGTTCGGCCCGCGCGCCCTCGGCAACCGCTCCATTCTCGCTTCGCCTCTGGATCCCTACTCGACGGAGAACCTCAACGTCTACATCAAGCACCGCGAGGCCTTCCGCAAGTTTGCCGCCTCCGTTCCCGAAGAGGCGGCCGGCGAGTACTTCGAAGCCGGCCCCAACGCCCGCTTCCTCTCCACCGTCAGCCGGGTGAAACAAAAACACCGGAAAACGTTTGAAGCCGCCGTCCTCGGCGGCGACTGGGTCCGCGTCCACGTCGTCTCGCAGGATGAAAACCCGCTCTTCCACCGCCTGCTCACCGAGTGGGGCAAGCGTACCGGCCTGCCTGTGCTTTACAACACCAGCTTCAACCTCTTCGGCGACCCGCTCGTTTGCACGCCGCGCGACGCCGTGCGGAGCTTCTATTCCTCCGGCATCGACGCCATGGTGGCGGGCCATTTCCTGTTGGAGAAGTAGCCGCGGCTGTTACCTGCCCTGCCCGCGCTGCGCCATAGGGAGAGAGTCCGCCGCGGCCGCGCCCGGCCGGACCCGCGCTACCTGAGGTACAGCCCCGCCATGCAACACCGTTCCGTTCTTCTCCCCTCGCTCGCGCTTTTGTTCGCCTTCGCCGCCTCCGCACAGCCGCCGCAGGCCCCGCCCGCGCCCCAGGTGCAGTCGCCGGAAATCCTGGAAGGCAACAGAGTGGCCTTCCGGATCCTCGCGCCCAAGGCGTCGGAGGTCCGGCTCGTCGGCACCGACATCCCTGGCAACCAGAAAGGCGCCCCGCTCGCCAAGGGCGAAAACGGCGTCTGGGAAGCCGTCCTCGGCCCCATCGACCCCGGCGCCTACCGCTACTTCTTCCTTGTCGACGGCGTCTCGGTGGTCGATCCCCGCAACCCGCTCACCAGCGAATCGAACAACAACTCCTGGAGCCTGGTCTACGTGCCCGGCGCCGCCTTCATGGACACGGCGGACGTGCCCCATGGCGCCGTGGCGGAAGTCACCTACTACTCCACCGTGCTCAAACGCTTCCGCCGCATGCACGTCTATACGCCGCCCGGCTATGAGCTCGGCGGCGGAAAATACCCCGTCTTTTATCTGCTCCACGGCGCCGGCGATTCCGACAATTCCTGGTCGACCGTCGGCCGCGCCGGCTTCATCCTCGACAACCTGATCGCCGCCAAAAAGGCCAAGCCCATGATCGTGGTCATGCCCGCCGGCCACACCAGCCGCGCCCCGCGCATCCCGGGTTCCACCGTGGCCGATGATTTCCCGCAGGAATTCATGTCCGACATCCTGCCTTACATTGAAAAGCACTACCGCGTCATCGCGGACCGCGCCCACCGCGCCATTGCCGGCCTCTCGATGGGCGGCGCCCACACGCTCAACATCGCCGTCCCGAATCTCGCGCGCTTCGCTTACGTCGGCGTCTACAGCTCCGGCATCATCGGCATCGTGCCGCGCCCCAATATGCCGCCCCAGAAGGGGCCCTCATGGGAAGAGCGCAACAAGGCGGCGCTCGAAGACGCCAAGGCGCGCCAGGGGCTCAAGCTCTTCTGGTTCGCCACCGGGAAGGACGATTTTCTGCTCGAAACCAGCCGCGCCTCGGTGGAACTTTTCAAGAAATACGGCTTCCCGGTTGAGTACAACGAAACCGCCGGCGCCCACACGTGGATCGTCTGGCGAAACTACCTCCACGAGTTCGCTCAAAAGCTGTTCTGATCCGCCGCTCCGCCCTCTGCGGCTTCAGAGCCGCGCGTGAAGCGGCCACGGACAAACACGGTTTCCCCTCGCGCTCGCGCTATTCCCCTCGCGCTCGCGCTATTCCCCTCGCGCTCGCGC